>Ga0247834_1000167_pt1 | contig 123223 bp, 115 predicted proteins | sample LaCruzMarch2015__8_FD_187118 | JGI IMG/M metagenome (GOLD analysis project Ga0247834, IMG submission 187118) | Freshwater microbial communities from meromictic Lake La Cruz, Castile-La Mancha, Spain - LaCruzMarch2015_12m | ecosystem: Environmental > Aquatic > Freshwater > Lake | place: Spain...
AGGCGCTGACAATGCGGTTGCGTAAATCAAGGGACAGGGCTGCCATGCAACCACGCCTAACATACTTTGCTCAAATGGCTACACAAATATTTAAAATGCTCTATTCCTTCAATGCGCAGTTCACGGATGAAACTGCGGCCTGTCTGGTGATCAGCGACATCATCCACGCCATGCTGATCACGCCTGAAAAGTTCAGGGGCTTCATGCCAAAGGGGAACAGCATCGTGGATGCCCGCAAGTCCACGGAGGTGCTGATCGCACTGTCCTGCGAAAGCCGGGCAGAGGTGGATGAAATCGTCTCCAAGGCGGTGGCCGCCGGCGGCAACACCTACAATGAACCCCAGGACCATGGCTTCATGTATGCCCATAGCTTCCAGGACCTCGACGGCCACGTCTGGGAGGCGTTCTGGATGGACGCTGCGGCTGTGCAGGGCTGAACTTCCGCTGTTTTTCGAATACTCTCTACCAAGCTCCCGATCCTGTTATGAAATACGCACCTGCCATCGCCGGAGGCCTCCTGGGCCTGCTCTTTATCATGTCAGCCTCCGTGGTTTTGTTTGGAATGGCTCCGATGCCAGAGATTCCCAAGGACACACCTCAATGGCACTTCATGGAGGCGTTTGTGCCCACGGGCTACCTCACCCTCGTGAAGGTTTTGGAACTGGTCGGCGGCATCCTTGTTGCGATCCCACGGACGCGGAACCTGGGCCTGCTGGTCCTGGGGCCGATCATCGTGAACATCCTGGCCTTCCATGCCTTCGTCACCGCCGACGGCTTCTTGAACCCCATCATCATAGGCATCTGCCTGATCGCCCTTTACCTCCTGTGGGTGGAGCGGCGTGCCTTTGGCGGCCTGGTGAAGCGCTAAACATACTTTTAGTTTAACCCTAACGTCCCAATAGAACCCTAAACACACCACCTTTATGCCACACTACGTTGATGGATTTGTCATCCCTGTTCCCTCAGACAAGATCGCCGAATATCAGGCCATCGCCGAAAAAGCCTGCGTGATCTGGAAGGAACACGGAGCCCTCGATTACCGTGAAACCGTCCTGGAAGACCCAGACGCCAAAGACATGGTCAACTTCCCAGCCCTGGCCGGGGCGAAGGAAGGCGAGACCGTGGTCTTTGCCTACATCGTCTATGAATCCCGTGAGCAACGGGACGCCGTGAATGCTAAGGTCATGGCCGACCCACGCCTCCATGAAATGTGCCCAGAACACGGCGGCGTGCCACCCTTTGACTGCAAGCGCATGGCCTATGGAGGCTTCAAGACCATCGTGGGCGAGTGAAGCGGCCTAACCAAAGGCGTTTCATTTGTTGAGGCATTCAGAAGGGGGTGGGCGTGGCCTCTTTCGCTTGCCATGGGGGCCTCGGTCCCTAAGGTGGCCGGATGAACCCTGCCCCCATGGAAATCCTTGCCACGGTCCTCTTTGCGTTCGCGGTCCTCCACACCTTCGCGGTAAAGCGGTTTGCCCATTTGGCACACAAGTATCCGCAGGGCTCGATTCAGGAAAACCTGCTGCATTTTCTGGCGGAAACGGAGGTTGTCTTCGGCCTGTGGGCGGCGGCCCTGTTCGCAGGGATTATCGCGCTGAGAGGCTCCGTTCATGACGCTGTGGTTTACATTGAGAGCCTGAACTACACGGAGCCGAAGTTTGTGCTGGTCGTCATGGTGGTGGCGGCGACACGGCCCGTGGTGAAGCTGGCGGAGAGCCTGATCAGCGGCCTTGCGCGGCTACTGCCCATGAAGGAGGCCATTGCCTTCTACGTATCGGCTTTGTTTGTGGGACCGCTGCTCGGTTCCTTCATCACGGAGCCTGCGGCCATGACGTTGCTGGCCCTGGTGCTGAAGCGGCGTTATTTCGATCAGGCAATCAGCCGCAGGCTTGCCTATGCGACGCTGGGCCTGCTGTTCGTCAATGTCTCCATCGGCGGCACGCTGACCCACTTTGCAGCGCCACCGGTGCTGATGGTGGCGGCCAAGTGGGAGTGGGACACGGCCTTCATGTTGACCCATTTTGGCTGGCGTGCGGTGCTCAGTTGCTTCGCCTCCACAGCAATCATTACATTCATTTTTCGCAAGGAATTGCAGGGCTTGGAGGCTATGCCGAATCGCAGTGGTGCGGTGCCTGTCTGGCTGACGGTGCTGCACATGCTCTTCCTGGGGGCGGTGGTGGGGTTTGCGCATCACCCGGATGTGTTTTTCGGCGTGTTCATGATCTTCTTGGGACTGGTCACGGCGACGCGGGAGTATCAGGATAAACTGAAGCTGAAGGAGGGTCTGCTGGTGGGTTTCTTCCTGGCCGGTCTGGTCACCTTGGGTTCCCTGCAGGCCTACTGGCTGAAGCCGTTGATCAGCAGCCTGAGCGGGAACGCGCTTTTCTTTGGTGCCACAGGTCTGACCGCACTGACGGACAATGCCGCACTGACCTATCTGGGTTCCCTGGTGGACGGGATCAGCCCGGACCTGCAATACGCGCTGGTGGCAGGTGCGGTGACCGGTGGTGGCCTGACCGTGATCGCCAATGCGCCGAATCCTGCCGGGGTGGGTATTCTTCAATCGGCGAAGGCTTTTGGTGATGAAGGCATCAGTCCTGTGGGATTGCTCACCGGAGCGCTTTTGCCCACAGCGGTGGCTGTGGTGTTTTTCTGGCTTGTCTAATCTGGGAATGGCCAGGTTGGTCCCGCGCTAAGATCGTTTGTATTCAATGAGGTTTTGATTTGCACAGACCGAGTGTATCACGCCAATTTGTGATACATGAGTGAAGTCACTGCCATCAACAAATTCGCCTGTCCTGGATGCGGAGGAGAGGCTGTATGGACACCTGCCAAGAAAGCTCTTGTTTGCCCTTATTGCGGCACGGTTTCCCCGGCTGAATTAAAGCTGGATGGATCGTTAATTGAAGAGACTGATCTCGCCACAGCTTTGAGGTCTATTCCCGAAGATCAAAGGGGCTGGGCGGCAAAGCGAAAAACGGTGCGTTGCCAGAGCTGTCAGGCCATTTCGGTTTTTGATGAAAAACGTGTCGCGCAACGTTGCGATTTCTGTGGCTCGTCTGCGTTGTTGAATGTGGATGATATTCAGGCTCCGATCCGGCCTAGCAGTCTGCTGCCTTTCAAAATCGCCGAAGGGCAGGTTCGTGAAGATATTCGGCGATGGTATGGCAGCCATTTTTGGGCGCGCAGTAATTTGAATGAAAAGGCGCTCACGGATACCCTGCATGGACTGTATCTGCCTTACTGGACTTTTGATGCAGAGGCAGAGTGCCCCTGGGATGCGGAGGCGGGTTACTATTATTACACCAAGGATAGTCAGGGCCGTGATGTGCGCCATACGCGTTGGGAGAGCGCCAGCGGTCATGTGAGTCAAGCCTTTGACGATGTCCTGGTGCCAGCCTCCAAAGGGGTTCATCCTGCTTTGCTGAGTGTCTTGGAGCCGTTTCCCACGACGACCGATTTAGTGCCTTATGATGCCGGTTATCTTTCCGGCTGGGTGGTGGAGCAATATCAGATTGATCTGATTGAGTCGGCCAAAACCTCACGCACCCGCATGGACGAAATGCTGCGTCAGGCCTGCGCCAGTCGGGTGCCGGGAGATACGCAGAGAAATCTGCGGATCTCGCCACAATATAGCGGGCAGACTTTCAAACATGTTCTTCTCCCCGTTTGGCTGCTGACCTACACTTACGGAAGCAAGAACTATCAGGTGGCGGTGAATGGAGTCACAGGAAAGATTACAGGGGAGTATCCGCTGAGCTGGGTGAAGATTACCATCGCTGTCGTGCTTGGGCTGATTCTCCTTTTATTAATCTTCCAATACGGGAGTTGATCGAAGGCATGTCTTTCCTCAGGCTAGGCTCACCACGGAATCATGATTCCACTGTGCCCGCAGGTGTTTGACGGCGGCAATGATCTCCTGGATGGCTTGCTCGATTTCTATCCTTGTCGTGAAGCGTGATAATGAAAATCGCACGGTGCTTTCGGCATGGCGTGCATCATAGCCCATGGCTTCGAGCACATGAGAAGGATGTAAGGAAGCGGTGTGGCAGGCCGAACCGCCAGAACAGGCGATACCTTTTTGATCCAAGCGGATGATCAGTCCTGCGGCATCTACATTGGGGAAATGGATGGAGGAGGTGTTGGGCAGGCGTGGCGCGTCCTGACTGTGGATCAGAATGTCCGGTAAAGAGGCCAGAAGTCTCCGCTCCAAGAGGTCACGCAGCTCTGAATTGTGGGGTGATGATGCGGTGATTTCGGACGCCTTACCCAGCGCCACTATGCCGGGCACATTCTCCGTCCCGCTCCGGCGTTCGTTTTCCTGTCCACCGCCGATGAGGAATGAATGAAAGGGGGCATGATGGCTGACGTGTAAAGCGCCAATGCCCTTCGGAGCATGCATTTTGTGGCCGCTCAGGCTGAGGTAATCAACGGGCACAGACTTCACATCCACGGATAGTTTTCCAAGCATTTGCACGGCGTCTGCATGCACAAGGGCACCGCAGCGATGAGCCATGGAGACAATCTCCGCCATGGGTTGGATGACTCCGGTTTCGTTATTGGCCCAGAGGATGGAAACGAGCGCTGTTTTTTCAGGTTCCAGGGCACGGTCCAGAGCCTCCAGGTCCAACAATCCATGGGGTGAAACCGGCACTGTTTTGACCCTGCCACCCTGCTTTTGCCACCGCGCCGCACTTTCCAAAGTCGCTGCGTGCTCAGTCGCGCTGATGATGAGCAGTGGTCGCTCAGGGTTAAGGTGTCTTGCCGAAAGATGGAGGCTATTGATGCTTTCTGTGGCCCCGCTTGTGAAAATGATTTCGGATGCCTCAGCTCCGATCAGCGTGGCTACCTGTGCACGGGCTTTTTCAACTGCACGACGTGCGTGACGTCCTGCGGCGTAGCTTGCAGAGGGGTTGCCATAGTTTTCGCGCAGCCAGGGGAGCATGGCTTCGATCACCGCTGGGTCAGCCGGTGTCGTGGCATTGGCGTCCAGGTAAATCATGACAATCCTACCATTTCAGACTGCTCACAGGCACCCGTGTTTCATTGCGATGAGCGCTGATGATTTGTCCATCTTTGAGATGCAAGACACGGTCCGCCATCCCGGCCATATCGGCGTTGTGAGTGATGATGACGGTTAGTGTGCCTAACTCACGATTGATACGTTCCACAGCATCCAGCACTGCGATGCCTGTATTCACGTCCAGTGCGCCCGTGGGTTCATCACAAAGCAGAACCTCAGGCTTTTTGGCGATGGCGCGGGCAATGGCAACACGTTGCTGTTCACCACCGCTGAGCTGGCTGGGGAAGTGATCCATGCGATGTTCCAAATTCACCAAGGCCAGAGCCTCTTCCGGCTTCATGGGATCCCTTGAGATATCGGTGATCAGGGCCACATTTTCCCGGGCGGTTAGGCTGGGGATAAGATTGTAAAACTGGAAAACAAAGCCCACGCAGTTGCGGCGAAAAAGGGTAAGCGTGCGCTCATCTCCCGCACCGAGATCCCAGCCTTTGTAACGAAGATCGCCACTCGTCGGTGTATCCAATCCGCCGAGGATATTCAACAACGTGGACTTGCCACTGCCGGAGGCCCCTAGAAGAACGACCAACTCGCTGGCATGAAACTTAATGTCCACGCTATTGAGCGCCACTACATCAAGCTCCCCGGTATGATAAACCTTCCGCAAGGCGCGAGCCTCGAAGATGGGAGGAGTTGTTGACATAGGGTTAAGTGTTCAGTGATCGGGATCACTGTGCCCGGTCATGCCGTGTATCAATGACAGCCACAGCCTTCGCCGCAACCTGCTTGGCCAAAGACTTCGTCATGAGTGGGGACGCGACCTTTCTCCAGGGTCTTTGTCACGAAGCCGTTGACCTTATTGGCCACATCTTGAAGCAGATCTTGGGCAGCCATGAAGTTTTGGATCACCTCATGAGAATCAGCTTGATCCTGCAGGGACTGAAAGCGGCTCATTTCAGCAGGTTCCATTTCGGCACCACTGCGATGACGTTGTTCCAGGCTGCGGCCCAAGGTCATCACATCGCGGTATAAAGACACGGCTGCTTCATCGGCAAGGAATGTCTCTGCCTGCTGACGGGCGGCCTGGACCTCGGTGTCTGCGGCAATGGCGGCACAGAGAGCTTCGATATGGGAGGCAATAGCGGGGGCGATGGCTGCATTCATGGGGTAATCAGATTATCCGAAAATGAATCCCTGTCGAATAGGGGATTGCAGTTTTGTCGGGCAAGGAACTGGAATCCTTTTCCCTTTATCTGTGACAGAGGGGGACTCGCTGGACGATGGGTCAAAAAAGCCCCAAGCAGACACAAAGCCTGCTTGGGGTTGACAGACTTGATATTGTCTCGATTTAGGCCGCGACTTTGTCTTCAGGCTCGATCAGGCCATACTCCCCGTCTTTGCGGCGGAACATGATGGCCAGACGATGGGTTGTCTGATTGTGGAAAACTACGAATGGGCGATCATTGATCTCCAGATCCATGATGGCTTCATCAGGATAAAGTGGACGCACTTTATACTGTTCCTGGTGGACGTAGGAATGCTCGATGGTTTCAACTTCACCATGGAGATCATCAGCATGGAAGACTTTTTCTTCCAGGTGACGGATGCTGCCGTCTTTGCGGGGGCGATGGCTCTTCAGCAGGCGTGTTTTGAACTTCCGCATGCGACGCGCAATCTTGGCGATGGACTCGTCGATCGAGGCGTAGATGTCCTCCGTCGTGCTTTTGGCTTCGATGTGAATATGGTCGGCGCAAAAGAGAATGATTTCGGCGATCTGGCGGTGATGTTCGACATCAAGGATGATTTTTGCTTCAATGATTCGCGGGTAGTCCAGATGGAGGCTCTCAATTTTCTTGTGAGAGTACTCGCGGATAGCGTCCGTGATCTCGATATGACGTCCTGTGATGATGATCGGCAGGTTCACGTTGTGTTTTTGCATGGTATGTATCCTCCTATTTGGGTTGGTTAAAAAAAGGTTGGGGAAAGTATGATTTTACATGGTGAAGTCTTCGCCCAGGTAAAGGCGACGGGCTTCGGGGTCATTGACGAGAAAGTCTTTGCTGCCATGGCGTCTCACCTGACCTTCGTAAATAAGATACGCGCGGTCCACAATGTTGAGTGTTTCGCGTACATTGTGATCGGTGATCAAAATGGCCAAACCGGCGCGGCGTAGCATGCGGATGATCTCCTGAATTTCACTGACGGCGATAGGGTCAACGCCGCTGAAAGGCTCATCGAGCATGAGCAACTTGGGCTCTGTGACAAGGCTGCGGGCGATTGTGAGACGGCGTTTTTCACCGCCAGAAAGGGTCAGTGCCAAGTTGTTTGCCACATGATCGATGCCGAACTTTTCCATCAGTTGCTGGCACTGATCTTCGCGTTCTTTTTTGGTGTAGTTCTGCGTCTCCATCACCGCGATGATGTTTTCCTTCACCGTGAGGCGGCGGAAGATGGATTCTTCCTGTGGCAGATACCCCATGCCAAGTCGGGCGCGCTTGAACATGGGCTGTTCTGTAGCGTCGTTGCCGTCAAATATGACCTTGCCGCCGTTTGGGCGAACGAGACCGACGATCATGTAAAAGGTGGTGGTTTTACCGGCACCGTTCGGACCGAGGAGACCGACGATTTCTCCGGCCTTGACCTCGATATCCACTCCATTGACCACTGCACGACCATCATAGACCTTTTTCAGGCCTTCCGTATGCAGGAGCGTCTCCTGTGTATCAGGCGGTAGCTTTGAGGCGGAGCGGTTGACTTTTTTCGTGGCTAAGGCGGATTGCTCACCCCATGGGGAAGGCGCGTCTTTCTTAGTGCGTGGACGTTTTGAACGTGCTGCTGACATGCCCGTGGGAGAGATTACAGATTGTTGCGCGACTGACCTGCACCGTCTTCTTCAGAAAGAATGGTGGTGCGGGTGCGGCGGTTGGAGGTGAAGTTGCCCTTCTCGTCGAAGGTCATCACTGTATCGGGGGTGATGGCTGACTGCATGACGTTACCCGTCTGTACTTGAGGATTGTCGCGCATGGTGATGATGCCGGTGGCTCCTTCATAAACAGCATTCCGGCAAAAGGCGCGCTGGAGTTCGCCTTGTTCGTTGGCTTTTTCAATTCTGACCATGGGGCCGGAGGCAATGGCTTTTTTCACACTCGTCTGCCTGGATTCCTCTTTGGCTCCTTTTTTGTTGGCCAGGATGGAATCATTTTTGGATACGGGTTTAGCCTTGGCTTTGGTCTTATCATCATCCTCCTTTTTGTCGAGATGGACGATCAACTCTTCACACTCAATGTAAAATTGAGGGTGACGAGCGCGGACATTGCCTGTGTAGATGAGAATACCGGTATTGGGATCGAAAACGGAGCTATCAGCTTCAATGACGGCGACCGGCCTGCGTGCGCCAGCGCCCTCGTGAGGTGTCTGATTGAGCGGTTGCAACAGCTGGGGCTTGGGGCCGACGGGTGCCCCCGGGGGTTGATCGGGACTGGTCGCAGTGGTTGCCGCAGCGGGAGGCGTCTCTGTGATGGCATTGCGGCTATCCATCATCTTTTGTGTTTCCGGCAGCAGGGTCTTCGCTGCTGCTTTGGCGGCTTCTACGGCCTGGGCTTTGATCTCCGGGGATTGTAGCGCCGCTTTGGCAGCTTCGGTAAGGTTGCTGGGCAGATTACCCATCAGGCCCTTGGCGGTCTCTTTGGCTTTTTCCAATTCCCCTGAGGCCTGTGCCTGACGCAGTTTTTCAGTGGCCTGCTGGATTTGTTGTTTTTGCTCTCCTGACGGCGTGCCGATACGCGATGCGCCCTGCCCATGGGCAGAAAGAATCATGCCGCCGAGGGCCATGACGATGAAGGTGATCGTTCTCATGTCAGTTGGATGGTTGGTTCTCCTCCGATTTGCCCGAGACCATGCCCGTGTCAAAGATCAATGTGCGCACACGCCCCTTCATGCTGCCGATTGAGTTGGCGGAATCAAAGACCATGGAGTCGCCCTCCATCTGAAAATCAGCGCGTGAAACCCGGCTACGTTCCCCGCTGCGGAGGATTTGGTCACTCATGTGATAAACGGCGCTTTTTAGATCGACACGAAGATTTTCTTTCGGTGTCTTGCCATAGATTTCGACGACCACGGTTTCTGCGGATAGGCGTTCATCATCCAGGCGAGTGAGGCTGGCGGCCGTTAACAGGGAGGAGGGTTTCCCGTTTTCAAAGGCGGGGACGCTGACGTTGCTGTTGACGAGACCTAGCGGAATCATTTTTCCGAAGGCACTCATGCCTCCGGTATTGGCCTCGGGTGAGGGGGCCGGCTTGGAAAGCGCAAGGGCGACCATCGTGGTCATCAGGCCCAGGCTGAACCAGGGGCTGAGCGTTCGTAGTGTATTGAACGAACTCATTTAGGAATCCTCTGTCACGAGATTGTGAATGCGGCGCAGTTTTTCCACCACCTGGGCAATGTCTGACATGGGCACCTGATTCGGGCCGTCAGATAGAGCTTTGGCTGGATCTGGATGGGTCTCCATGAAGACTCCATCACACCCGGCTGCCACAGCAGCGCGGGCCAAAACCGGGGCCAGCTTACCGTCTCCCCCCGTTGTGGTGCCCAAACCGCCGGGTCTTTGAACGGAGTGAGTCGCGTCAAAAATGACCCGATAGCCCAACTCCCGCATCCAGTATAGCGACCTCATATCCGTTACCAGATTTTGATACCCAAAGGTGGTGCCGCGTTCAGTAAAAAGAAAATTTTCGCACCCAACGCTGACCAGCTTTTCCGCGATGTTTTTGACATCCCAAGGGGCCATGAACTGACCTTTTTTAACGTTGACTGCCCGTCCGGTTTCACCTGCGGTTAGAATGAGGTCTGTCTGACGGCTCAAAAACGCCGGGATTTGCAGCAGATCGATGTGTTCGGCTGCGATTTTAGCCTCTTCGGGTGAATGCACGTCCGTCGTCACAGGCACGCCAAGTTTGGCCCCAATTTCGGCCAGGATACGGCAGCCTTTTTCTACGCCCAAGCCACGATAAGAACTGATGGCGCTGCGATTGGCCTTGTCATAGGACGCTTTAAAGACCCACTTCAGGCGTAGGCTGTTGGCGATGGCACCCAACCGTTCGGCTACGTCCCAGATAAATTCTTCGCTCTCGATAACGCAGGGACCGAGAATGAATAAGGGCTGCGTGCCATCCACCGGCACGGAACCCACCTTAACGACAGGGAGAGGGAGCATGAGATCTAATGAAGTTGCGAGCCGACTATGTGCCAACTCGCAATCCGCAGGATAGCGAGCCGAGTCAGCCCTGACAACTGACAAGTGCCATCATGTGCAGATGATGACACGGTTCCTTACATGCTGAAAAAGACCTTTTCCGCCGTTTTACCCAGCATCCAGGCTTTGTCATCACCTGTCAGGAATGGCAGCCGATCTCGGATTAAGGCAATGGAATCAGGATAATTGTGCCCAGCCTCCACTTGGAAAGGGCAATCACTAGCCCACATCAGGCGCTCGGGGCCAAAATACTGGTGACACTCTTTGATCATTGAGCCGAGGTCCAGGTAAGGGGCCGTTTTTCTACCCAGCGCGTAAAAAGCCGAGGTTTTTAGCGCGAGCTTTGGGTGGACGGACATGTGGAGCAGACGGTCCAAGTGCGCCCGAGTCACAAAGTCCGCCATGCCGACACGGGCGAAGTGATCAATAACCACGGGTGTCTGCGGATACTTCACGCACATTTTGTCCGCCGCTGCGAGGGTTTCCGGGTTGATCAACATGCAGATGTTCAACCCCTCATCTGCCGCCACCTTCCACATTTCATTCATGCCTGCCGAGCCGAGCCAGGCATCCACATCTTTTCCACTATTGTAAATGCGGAAGCCACGCACGCCTTGTTTGGCCAGGTCCTTCATCCTGCCTCGCACATCGGCCGCATGTTCATCGATGATGGCCACCCCCGAAAAGATGCCGGGATGAGCGGCAATGCTGTCCAGCATGTAGCTATTATCAAAGCGGTAATAGCTCATCTGAATAAGCACGATGCGATTCACTCCTTCGGGCTGGCAATGGGCAAAGAGCTGTTCGGGTGTAAAGCTGGCCGGGGCCATGTCTTTCTTTTTAAACCCGGATGCCAAGGGATAACGTTTGGTATCTGGTGTCCAAACATGCACATGGGCGTCAATGGCACCTGTTTGAGTTGGGCTGGCAGCCCGGCTCATCTGAGAGCCCAGGGTGGCCATCATGCTGCTGGTTAGGAACTGACGACGGGAGAGGTGGTTCATGGGGCAGGGAAGGGGTTACGTGAAGCTCAGCAGGAATCTTCTTTGGAACTCGAAGGCATGTTCTACCTGTTCCAGTTCCACATATTCATCGGCAGTGTGCGCCCGATCAATGCTCCCGGGGCCGAAGACGATGCTGGGGATGCCTGCCCGTGACAGCTTGCTGGCATCACAACCGAAGGGGACGCCACAGGGGTGAGGATCAAGCCCCAAGGCCGATAAGACCTGACCAGCCACTTGCATCACATGGGCGTCGGCGGGGGTATCCAAACCTTCGTCAACAAGCAAGAGCGGTTCTTCTACTTCAGCTTGGATACCACACAGATTAGCGAGCAGTTCACGGTAATGGTTAACTGCATCCTCGGCCTTTTGTCCGGGAAGCAGTCGATGGTCAATCTCGATGAAACAACGATCTGGGACAAAGTTGACCTGCACCCCTCCTTGAATCACGCCAATATTGCAGGTGCCCGGACCTACCAATGGATGCCTCACCGCCATTAGGCGCACCTTGTCTTCTTCAATGGCGTGGATCACCCGCGCCATCTGGGTGATGGCATTCAGGCCGAGGTGAGGCTTGGAGCTGTGTGCAGCTCTGCCATGCACCACGATGCGACAGCGAAGAACGCCTTTGGTGGCGATTACTGCACGCAGTTCGGTAGGCTCTGCGACGATGGCTGCGTCCGCTTTCAATCCATCGCATAAATGCACCACGCCACGGTAGGAGAACTCTTCATCCACCACAGCCGCCAGCAGCAGTTCACAAGGAGGTGTTAGACCAGCCTCTTTCACCGATGCTATCGCATGCATCATGGTGGTCAATCCTGCTTTTGTATCACAGGAGCCGCGTCCATAAAGGCACCCGTCCCTGATCTCGGGATCAAAGGGAGAGATCGTCATACCTTTGACTGAAACCGTATCCATATGCGCCTCCAGGAGTAGTCGTCGGTTGGGATTTTGTCCGGGTAGGCGCGCCAGCACATTCGGACGCCCCGGAAAAACCTCCTGCTCCCAGACCTCAATCCCTCGTTGCTCAAAGAACCGTCGCACATAGGTGGCGATTTCTCGTTCACCTGGCCCTCCTTCATAGGAGGAGTTCACGCTGTTGATGCGCACGAGATCGGCCAGAGTCTGAATCACTGGGGACATAAGGAATCTTCAGCATGGGCAGGGCCGACCGGTTTGACAACACCCCTGTGCCAAGATCTGGTCAGTGAATGGTATCGCGTCCCAGTTGAGCCATTCCAAATTGAAGCGCGCAAAATGCAGTTCATTCCAATAATGGGTGCTGCCTTTATCAGCCCTTTCATAGATAGATGTAGCCAATGCTGAGGTCCTCCATCACGACCATGTCAGAGTAAGAGCCGGGATGGGGCCAGACGGTCCGAGCGATCTCATGACGCAATAGGACGGGCATGAAGAGGAAACGGAGTGTCGGACCGGGGTTTTCTGGTTAGATAGGCTGACCAGAGAAGTGGTAAATCATGTCGGGTATGGTTTTTTCGGCACTCGGGATTCCATGATTCATCATTTTCTTTTGACCACCCGCCTCTGCCTCCTATGCTCGCCTGTCCTTGACCTCTGGGACCCACAGCTCATTTCCCTCACTCTCGCTTCATGAATATCCACGAATACCAGGCCAAAGAACTTTTTGAGAAATTCGGTGTCGCCACTCCTCCTGGCAAAGTGGCGGCAACGGCCGAAGAGGCCGGTAAAATTGCTGAAGAATTGGGTGGGGCTGGACTTGTGGTGAAAGCACAAGTGCATGCAGGCGGCCGCGGCAAGGGTACATTCAAAAATGGGTTCAAGGGCGGTGTCCATGTCATCAATACAGCGGCAGAAGCCGCAGAGATCGCAGGTAAAATGTTGGGTCAGACGTTGGTCACACACCAGACCGGACCTGAAGGCAAGCTGGTCAGCAAGGTTCTGATCGCCAAAGCCGTCGATATCGCTAAGGAGCATTATTTTGCCATCCTCTTTGATCGTGAGAGCAGCAGTCATGCTCTTATTGCCAGCACGGAAGGCGGCATGAACATCGAAGAAGTGGCCGAAAAAACACCGGAAAAGATCGTCAAAGAATTTGTTCATCCGACTCTCGGCCTTCAGAGTTATCAAGCTCGCAAAATTGCAGCGGCTCTCGGTCTCAAAGGCCCTCAGGCCAATCAGACTGTCAAGCTAATCACTGCTTTGTGGAATCTGTATCTGAAGAGTGATTGCTCCTTGGTTGAAGTGAATCCTCTTGCCATCACCACGGATGGTCAGGTCGTGGCTCTCGATGCCAAATTCAATTTCGATGACAATGCTCTTTATCGCCAAAAGGACGTGATGGCAATGCGGGATACCACGGAGGAAGATCCTCGTGAAGTTGCCGCCAGTGAGTTTGGGCTCAACTACATTGGCCTGGATGGAAACATCGCTTGCCTGGTCAACGGTGCTGGTTTGGCCATGAGCACGATGGACATCATCAAGCTTCACGGGGGTGAGCCTGCCAACTTCCTGGATGTCGGCGGCGGTGCGACCAAAGAGCAGGTGACCGCAGCCTTCAAAATCATCCTGGGTGATCCCAATGTGAAGGGTATCCTGGTGAATATTTTTGGCGGTATCATGGACTGCAATATCATTGCCACCGGCATCATTGCGGCAGCGCAGGAAGTGGCCCTGAACATCCCTCTCGTGGTCCGTCTTGAAGGTAACAATGTCGAAGCCGGCAAGGCGACTCTGGCTGCCAGTGGTCTGGCCATCACCAGCGCGGAAGGCTTGACGGATGCGGCTCAAAAGATTGTGGCAGCCGTGGGCTGATCCTGAATTTTAAAGGCCCCGTTGTTTTTGCAACGGGGCCTTTTTATTGAAAGGATACCTTTCAGAGAGAGCTTATTTCAAAAACCCTCGTTCGTCCAAAGCAATACCGGACAATAGAATCGGCCCCTTGTTTTTGGGCGTAAGAAGCGAAATCTCCAGACCCTCGGTGGTGTTTTTAACTGCGTAACCGGGAAGCAGGCGACCGTAAGTCTCGGGCAGGATACCAAGCTGCAGGCCGCGTTCATCCTCCGGCATCTCAGGGTCTGGCACACAGGTGGAAACAAGAGCCCCTGTCGCGGTGTGCAGCAGGCCTCGATACACGGTGACATCCTCAGAGACGGGCACCTGGACGTCCGCCCAGAGCATGGCATACTTGCCTAACTTTGACCAAGGTAGCACACCCGCCAGTTTTTCATGCAGCGTCGCATCGCCTATGGCAATGACGCTTTTTTCTGCACATCCGGTTAAGCTGGAGGGATCAGTCACCACGCGAACGCGTCCTTTCATTTCAGCAAAGGCCACCAAGGTCTGGTGGATCACACTGCTGACCGGGGCGAGACATAGAAGGGTGTCTCCCTGACGAGCCCACTCGGCATCCATGAGGCGCAGGGCATTGCCGATGATCTGCTGCTTGTCCGGATGATCCGTGCTTTGGAACTCTCGGCGGTTCAGGAGGGCTTCGGCGCTGAGAGCCAGCATCTGGGCCCGCACAGCTTCGGTCGAGGCTTCCTTGGCCGGGATCGGATGTCCAAAATAAACCGTTACCGGGTAGCGCAGTTTTTTCGGCCATTTCTTGAAAAACAACCCGCCCTCAAAGGAGAAGATGCTGCCGTAAAGACCATCCATGTATGCGGGCACCACAAGAGCATCTCCCTGACGTGCCATGAGTTCATAGCCCTTTCGAAGATCATTCACCATGCCGTGGCGGGTGATTTGGCCTTCTGGAAAGAGGCAGACGATGCGGCCCTCCTTCAATGCAGCTCCGACCGTCCGCACGGCATCTTTGGCGCGAGTTGGGGAAATAGGCACCGTTCCACAGATTTTCACGAACCAAGTCATCGCCGGAATATTGTAAAGGGCATCCCACATGACAAAGCGGACCTGGCGTGTGCAGGAGGCTCCCATGATGAAAGCATCCACATAGCTCACATGGTTAGGTAGCAGCATCGTGCCACCACTTTTCGGAATGCGCTCATGATGGACCGTCTTGACCTTGTAGATCGTTTTGACGATGGCCAGGGCAATGAACCGCAGCAAGTAATGCGGAAGCAATTGCACGATGTAAACCGTGGCGATTAGCATCAGGACGCCAAGCATCCAGAACTGTCCCTGAAAGCCGATGCCGAAGGCCTTTAACCCTGCCAAAGTAACCACGCCCAGCACGCCTGCCACGCTGTCCAGCAGGTTCATGGAGGCGAGCACTCGACCGCGCTTTTCTGCGTCAGCCGTATCCTGGATAAAGGTCTGGATCGGCACCATGTAGCAGCCTCCGGTAAAGCCGATGATGGCAAGTGCCCACTCGAAGTGCCTGGAATCCACAGGCGTGAGCCCTGCCCAAAATAGAGTGGCAGCCAAGCCCAGTGATCCGATGGGTATGATGCCAAGCTGCAAGCTGCGACGATTCACCCATGAGATGAAGAGGCTGCCGACGACGGTTCCGATGCCGACCATCAGTGTCATTCTCGAAGATGCACCGGCTGCTCCGCCGACGGATTGATCGGGATATAAATGCAGGCCGATATCGACAAACATCGCCGCCGCCATACTGGCCACAAACCAATAAGTCGAGTTCCCCAAAAATGCGCGGCGCATAGGCGCATAGGACAGGCTCTCCTTGAGATGCGTGAAATGCTCCCACCATAGCGCGTGGTGATAACGCACCTCCGGATGTGCAGGTGTTTTCTGAATGTAAAACCCTGCCACCATGGCGATCATCGCTACACCGAAAAGCCACCAGATCGGCTCAGCCGCAGCCCACCAAGGATTGCCATGGGCATCAAACAAAGAGTCAAACCACGCGCCACCTACACCAAGACCGGCCAGAATGCCGACCATCGTCACCATCTGTAACCACCCGACTGTTAATCCTAATCGTCGAGATCCGGCGACCTCCTTGAGGATACCCATCTTGGCTGGGCTATAGAAAGTGGACTGCACTGCGAGCAAAAAGAAGGCTCCAAGTGCGAGGATAATGCTGAGTTCTCCAAGTGCCAAATAGAAGCAAAGTCCAGCTGCGAGGAGGATGACCGATTGAGCGATCAGCATGGCCAGGATGACGGACCTTTTTGAGTAGCGATCCGCAAAATAGCCCGACATTGGGGCTAGCAGGATGAAGGGCAGCAAAATCATGGCTCCCAACCACCCCCCAATATCTTCCCCCAATGATCCAGCGGTTATCTTGGGAGCCAGGCCCACCAACATCATCTTCAGAAGATTGTCATTGAAGGCGTTCAGCATCGTTGCGCCCAGCACTAACGCGATGGATACCCAGGCCCGGGTGGGTAGGCTTTTCATCTGGTCAAGGGCGTCAGGATCAGGGGCTGTCTGGGAAGGCATGGGAAAGAATGCGCGGAGAGTGCCATTTCATGCGCAAAAGTCGCGGGGAAAAGATCAACGAAAGCGGAAAGAGTTGATCGGTCTGATCAATAGCCAGACAGGCACAGTCTTTTCTTGATTTACTTGTTCTCGTATCGCCTCAAGAAAAGACAGCGGAAGGTTTGACTCTCGCATGTAGCGCTATTGATCCTGCTTTTGATTTCTTCAGACCTGTCGAAGGGTTTGTCACTCCCCTCGCACAACCAAATCATCCAACCAGAATGCGACTTTTTCTTGTGCGGTGCTGACAAATCCGAGCCAGGCCAGTTCATTCCATCCGGCATCCGTTACCAAGTCTTTCCATTCCTGGGCTGGCTGTCCTTCGGGAGTTATTTTGAGCGTCCAAAGTCCTTTCGCTTTTTCACCGAGAGTGGCAGTGATCTCAATCTTTGCCCAAGTGTTCGAAGGAAAGGCCATCTTCTTCTTGCTGCGGCGCTCGATGATATGTTCGTTTTCAAAAGCGAGGCTGGGTCCCGTTAGATAATCCGTGGCAGGATCACGAGCGTCCATGAAGAACTTCGCTCTCTTTTCCATCCGCACTTGGAAAGAAATGAAAAGATGTCCTTCTTTAAAACCAGGCTTCAAAACATAGTGCGGGTCCCAGATGGGAGTGAGACCGGGAGCATCGGTGATCTTCAGGCTGCGTTTGCCGCTGGCGGCTTGGTCTTCCACTACATTGATGCTGTCGCCCTTGTTCTGCCAGCGGACCTCCTGGCGTGGCAGGATGGGGAAGCTGAGCCCCATGTGCTCAAAGTCCTCGTCAATGGCATAGGGCGGCAGGGGCCAGGGTTTCGACTGCTCCCAGAAGTCCGGGAAAACGACCCTGGCCTGTTTACGCCATTCCTGACCGCGCACACCTGCCTTGGCCACATCTCCAGGAATGAAACCCATTTTCAAAGCAGGGCTTTCCTTTGTCAGGCGAAAGTCGCGCTGCGCCGCATCCACAAACAAAGGATCGGCCACCACGCTGCCTTCATCATGACCCGTCTTTGCCTGCCACTCGGCCAGGTCGGCGTTGTGGAACTTCACGGGCAGTCCGGCGCTGTTCCAATAGACGTTGTTGCGCATCTCATAGGTGCCGGTGCCCCAGTTGTAGTCGCTGCCGTCCAGGAGCTTTTCCGCGTCATAGATCACGACGTTGTTTTCATAGGCAAAGGAGGCGTGCTTTTCCGGCCGGGTGCGCTGGATCTGGGCTTTGCGGCCATAACCAAAGATGTTGTGACTGACCTGGTTCCACTTCCCATAGTGCTGGTGAAAGGTGGACTCGCTGGTGTCATGCACCACGTTGTGCATCATCGTCACTCCGGTGCTGCCTTCATCCGTGTAGAGGCCCCAGCCGCCGTAGCGGTAGCTACCCACATCGTGCACATGGTTGTGGTTGACCGTGGTCCCTTCACTGCGGCCCAGGCCGTAAAAGCCGCCCATGTCACTGAGCACGCCCCAGCCGAGATGATGGATGTGGTTGTAATCAAAGCGATTCCGTTTGGAAGGGCTGTGCTTATAGCCCCAAATCCATCCCGCGCTGATGCCGGTGTAATACAGGTCGCCAATGTCACAGTGCGTCACCTCACAGTCCGCCGCATGGGCCAGGAAGATGCCGCAGGCACTGGGGAAGAGCCGACCGCCTCCTTGAATGATGCAGTCGTCCACGATGATGTGATGCGTGAGCGTCTGGTCATCCGGCATCTTGATATCGCCGATGCGCACGCCACCGCCACCCAGGTCCTGCATGGCGGTGTGTGTCACGCGGCTGTCCGTGCAGGCCGTGCGGAACCAGACGGCATAACTCCCCGTGTGTTTTACTTCGCAGTTTTCAAAACGGATGTGGCTGCTGCGGTCCGCCTCGATCACCGCGCCCACACTCGCGGCAGCCTGGCCATCATGATGACCTGCGGGACCATACAGATGCTGGGTGTGGGCAAAGGCGATGCCATTGAATGCGACATGCTGCACACCATCCAGCACGAGCAGTTTCTCCGTCACAGGCACGATCACCTCGGCCTTGGTCATGTCCTCGCCCGGCAGCGGTTTGTAGAGCAACACGCCGGATTGTGACAGGAACCACTCGCCTGGTGCATCCAGTGCGGCTCGGAAGTTCTCCACATACCAGCGCTGGTCGGGCTCGAACTCGACAAAGGGATAGCGTGCCGCACCGACGATGCGGATCGCTTTGGCCTCGTCATTCAGTGCCTGGATGCGGCACTGGCCCACTGTCCAGGTTTGCATCACTGTTAGCAGCACGTCCTTGCGCTCCGCCTCTGGGATAGCTTTCAGCACGGCATAGTCCGCAGGCCGTGCGACGAAGGCCTCAAAGCTGGGCCGCTTCAGGTCAGGAAACATGTCCGTGGCCGCTTGGGACTTCGCATTGAAATAACCTCCCACGGCACCGGGGCGGTTATGCATGGCGTTAGGCGTTCGCGCCCGCACGGCGCGGCGGCCATTGATCCAGAGCTGTTCGAAGTAGCCCTTCACCTCCGCCTGCCAAAGGCCGTCTTCCGCAGGCTTCCATCCGGTCACCTTCTGGCCGCCGGTGAAGGTGACTTTGGCATCCTTGGCCGCATGATAAACCGTGGGTCCGGAGGCCGTGCCGCTGTCCTCGGCCTTCAACTTTAGAGCTTCACTAAGGAAGTAGTCTCCAGCCGCGAACTCTACCCGAATTGTTCCGGTGTCTCCAGCTTGGCGCAATTCAAGCACCTTAGCTCTTGCCGACTGAGGTGTCTGGAGGTGACCGCCAGGACTGATCTGGATGACTGTGTCCGCCAGGAGCGGTGAAACGAGCGCAAAAAGAACGAGAAGAAAACGCATATTCGCGTCTAGCCCGAGGTGAATAGATTTGCAAGGTTGAGGCAGGCTTGGAGTGATGATTTACATAAGTGTCACAGGCACTGTACGGGGGCAAGTATCGCGATTCTACCGTGACTTTACTGTTTCACTTTTTGTTAGTCTTTAGCGCTGATGTCCTCGTAGCCGCGAACGGCATGTCTCATTTTGCGGATGCCCGGGTGGCGGAAATATAAAAATTAAACAAAGGCACCGCAAGGATGGCGGAGGCGTTTCAACTGCCGAGGTCGCAACACATCCGCCTCCACTCACAAACCAACACAATCGAATCCTTATGAAACTCACATCCTTGTTCGCCACCACCCTCGTGATGGCTTTCACCACGCTGACCAGCCATGTCTCCGCCGCTGAAGACAAAACCATCGTCGGAGTCGCCGCCGGTGCCGGTCAGTTCAATACCCTGGTCGCCGCCGTGAAGGCCGCCGGTCTGGTGGAAACTCTCAGTGGTGAAGGCCCGTTCACAGTCTTCGCCCCTACCGATGAAGCTTTCGCCAAGCTGCCGAAAGGTGCCCTGGAAGACCTCCTCAAGCCGGAGAACAAGGACAAGCTCACCGCCATCCTGACCTACCATGTCGTCGCAGGCAAGGTCATGGCTGCTGATGTGAAGACCTCTGATGTGAAGACAGTGAATGGCAAAGAAGTCTCCATCAAAGTGGCGGATGGCAAGGTGACCCTCGACAAGGCAACCGTGGTGAAGACCGACATCGCCGCCAGCAATGGTGTGATCCATGTGATCGACACCGTGCTCATGCCAGAATAGTCCAGGACATCCGGCTCTGTGCTGGTCCGTCTTTTTCCCTCAGCCCGTGTTCGCGCACGGGCTGTTTTTTTGCCTCCACGGATCACGCCGCCCAGGAAACAACCCTGCCTCCGCCGACGTTATTCAAAGGCTGCTCCATGAATCCCCCGTCATCATCCCTCCTCCAAGCGACACGTCGTCATTTCTTCAGCCAGTGTGGCATGGGGATCGGCAGCGTGGCCCTGGCCTCGCTAATGGCGGATCGTGGACTCATGGCGGCCAGCAAGGCAGCACTGCCGGGGCCTGGAACGCCGGTGAAGTCCATGCGACCCGGCAAGGCCAAGAACGTGATCTTCCTGTTCATGGCGGGCGGTCCTTCACAGCTTGAGCTGTTCGACTACAAACCAGTGCTGCAAAAGCTCAACGGGCAGCCCATTCCGCAAAGTTACATCGAGGGCAAACGCTTTGCCTTCATGGGCACCAGCCACGGAGTGAAGTTGCTGGGCACGCGAAAGAACTTCAAGCAGCATGGCGAGAGCGGCACCTGGGTCAGTGAGATGCTGCCCTACACCTCCAGCATCGTGGATGATATCAGCGTGGTGACGACTTGTCAGACGACGCTCTTCAATCACGCCCCGGCCAAGCTCTTCATGAACACGGGCAGCGGTCAGTTTGGCCGTCCCAGCATGGGCTCGTGGGTGACCTATGGCATCGGCAGTGAATCGAGCGATCTGCCGGGATTCGTGGTGCTGCAAAGCGGCCCGCGAGGTCCCCGTGGCGGCGCGGTGAACTGGGGCAGCGGTTTCCTGCCCACGACCTATCAGGGCGTGCCTCTGCGCAGTCAAGGCGAGCCGATTTTGAACCTGACCACGCCGGATCATGTGGACCCACGCAGCCAGCGCAGGGTCATCGATGCCGTGCGTGAGATGAACATGAAGCGACTGGTCGCCACCGGTGATGACGAGATCCAGACCCGCATCAATGCCTATGAAATGGCCTATCGCATGCAATCCAGCGCGCCGGAGCTGATCGATATCCAGGGCGAATCCAAGGCCACGCTGGACCTCTACGGCGTGGACCCATCCCAGCCCTCCTTTGCTCGCAACTGTTTGTTAGCCCGTCGCTTGGTGGAGCGCGGTGTCCGCTTTGTGCAGCTTTATCACACGAACTGGGACAGCCACGGCGGCAAGGGCGAAACCCTGGAGGATGATTTTCCCAAGGTGGTGTATGACGTGGATCAGGGCTGTGCCGCACTCATTCACGACCTGAAATCCCGGGGCCTGTTGGAGGAGACGCTGGTCATCTGGGGCGGCGAGTTTGGCCGCACACCGATGGGTGAAAACCGCGAGAAGACGGGTCGCAATCATCACATTGACGCCTTCACCATGTGGTTCGCCGGAGGCGGCATCAAGCCGGGGCAGACCTTTGGCAAAACGGACGAACTGGGTTTCGACGGCGTGGAGCAAAAGGCGCACGTCCATGACATCCATGCCACCATCCTGCACCTGCTGGGCCTGGAGCATGAGAAGCTGAACTTCAAGTTCCAAGGCCGCGACTTCCGCCTCACCGATGTCCACGGCGAGATCCTGCACGGGCTGCTGGCGTAAAGGTTAGGTTAGGAATGGGCTTCTCAATCCTCCCTCCCCTCTTGACTCCCGGCCTTCGACAGAGCACAGAGTGCGCCCCCCATGCTCTCTGTTTCGAATGTCAGTAAAACCTACGCAGGCCGCACCCTCTTCAGCGGCGTGTCGTTCCATATCAACCGTGGCGAAAAGATCGGCCTGATCGGTCCGAACGGAGCGGGCAAGTCCACGTTGTTCTCCCTGCTGCTGCGCGAGACCACACCGGACGACGGTCTGGTGACGATGGAAAAGAACCTGGATTTCGGTTTCCTGCCGCAGGAAAGCGCGCCTGTGGATGACATGACGGTGCTGGAACTGGCTACCAGCCATGTCCATGAGCACAGCCGCTGGGAATCGGAGCCGAAGGCCAAACGCATCCTGAAGGGCCTTGCCTTTCGTGAAACAGATTTTGATCGCAACGCCCGCACCCTGAGCGGTGGCTGGGTGATGCGCGCCCACCTGGCCCGCCTGCTGGTGCAGGAGCCGGACCTGCTGCTGCTGGATGAGCCGACCAACCATCTGGATTTGGAATCCCTGATCTGGTTTCAGGAATACCTCCAGGGTTATCCGGGTGCGATCTTGATGATTTCCCATGACCGCGAGTTCCTCAATGCCCTGACTGACGCCATTCTCGAAATCGCCAACAGCAAGGTGAACCGGTATCGCGGAAACTACGATGACTATCTCGTGGAGAAAGTGGCCCGCGAGGAACAGATGAAAGGCGCGTTTGAAAACCAGCAGAAGGAGATCGCCAAGCTCCAGCAGTGGGCGGACCGTTTTAAAGCGAAGGCCAACTTTGCCTCCCGTGCTCAGGACAAGCTGAAGATGATCGACCGTATGGAGAAGCTGGAAGGCCCGGCGGCGGCGGCAAAGACTGTGAAATTCCGCTTTCCCCAGCCTCCACGCAGCGGCCAGCGTGTGCTGACGCTGAAGGGGATGGATTTCTCCTATGGCGAGACGCCCGTCTATCGCGGCCTGGATCTGGAAGTCGAACGCGGCCAGCGTATCGTCCTGGTCGGTCCTAACGGTGCTGGCAAATCCACGTTGCTGAAATTGCTGGCGGGTGCTCTGACTCCCCAAGGCGGGAAACGTGAACTTGGGCATAATGTGAAGATGGGTTACTTCGCCCAGTATCGTGGCGATGTGCTGAACATGCGCCACACCGTGCTGCAGTCGGCCATGGACCTGCCTAGCCGTCCCGGAGAAAACATGTGCCGCACCTTGCTGGGCTCCTTCCTGTTTCATGGGGACGATGTCTTTAAGTCTGTGGGCGTCCTCAGCGGGGGTGAAAAGTCACGTCTGGCGCTGGTGCGCTTGTTGTTAGACCCGCCCAATCTCTTGCTGATGGATGAGCCCACGACCCACCTGGACATGGGCAGCATTGATGCGCTCATCGGGGCTCTGGAGGACTATGAAGGCACACTGGTTTTCATCAGCCATGACGTCCACTTCATCCGTGGCATGGCCAAGGGAGTGATCCACATCGCCGGGGGCGTGCTGACTCCATATGCCGGGGACTACCAATACTTCCTGGACAAGACGAAGGCCACTTCGGCCCGCGAGGCCCTGACGGCCACCTTGACCAACAGCCAGCCCGGAGCCTGGGACGCGCCGAAGAAGACCTACTCCGCGCCGAAATCCAAGGAGCAAAAACGACTGGAGGCCGAGGCCCGAAACAACCGCGCTAAAGGCAAAAAGGACCTGGAGAAAAACGTCGCCCGCATCGAGGAGGAACTGGCCGCACTGGACAAGCGCAAGATGGAGCTGGTGACCCTCCTGCAGGACGGCGCGACCTACTCCGACGCCGCGAAGTTCAAGGCTCTGTCGGAAGAACTCGCCCAGATGGAACCGCGTGTCGCCACCAAGACCGCTGCCTGGGAAAAGGCGGCAGGGGAGCTGGAAGCACTGATTGCCAAAGAGGCCGCTTCTTGATCCGCAAGAGGCAGGAGGGAAGGGCCGTTCCTTCGACATGTCCCAACCTCTTTCCTCCCGACGGCAGTTTCTGGCTCAAAGCACGCTCCTGGCTGGGGCATTTGGGTTTCCTGCGATTGTCAGCTCCCGTTCGCCTAACAGCAAGTTGAACCTGGCGTTCATCGGTGTGGGCGGACGCGGCGCGGCGAATGTGTCCGCGCTGGTTGGCACCGTTCTGTATCCGCGAAAGCTCAAAAACGGCGAGAGCGCTCCACCGCCCGCCGGGCCCACGGAAAACGTGGTGGCCATCTGCGATGTCAACGGCCAGAACCTGGACGTGGCGGCGGGCGCCTTTCCGAAAGCCAAGGCCTATCGCGATTTCCGCAAACTGTATGAGGAGTCGAAGGACTTCGATGCCGTCGTGGTCAGCACCACGGAGCACACCCACGCCTATGCCACGCTGCCAGCGCTTTTGAAGGGCAAGCCGGTCTATTGTGAGAAACCGCTGACTCGCGATATCGCCGAAGCCCGCCTGATCACCGAGGCGGCGGCGAAGGCTGGTGTCGCCACGCAGATGGGCACCCAGATCCATGGCATGCCTAACTACAGGCGTGTCGTCGAATTGATCCAGAGCGGAGCTATTGGAAAGGTCACCGAGGCCCACGTCTGCGTCTCCCGCGCCTGGGGTTTGCAAAGCAAGGAGGAAGCCGAGACCAACAAGGATCTGGTCTATGTCACCGAGCGCCCCAAGGATGAGCATACACCGCCGCCCTGGCTCGACTGGGATTTGTGGATTGGACCCGCGCCGTATCGTCCCTTCAACGAGGTTTATTTCCCAGGACCCAAGTGGTATCGCTGGTGGGATTTTGGCAACGGCACCATGTCCGATCTGGGCAGCCACTGGAACGACCTGCCTTTCTGGGCTCTGAAACTGGACGCGCCTTTGAGCGTCGAGGCCTTCGGTCCCGAGCCGCATCCAGAGATTGCCCCAGCGTCCATGTCCGCCGTTTATCAATACGGTCCGCGTGGGGAGATGCCTGCCTGCAAGATCCACTGGCACCAGGGCAGCACCAAACCAGAAGTGTGGAAAAACGATCCCTTCATCAGCCAGTGGAACAACGGCGTCCTCTTCATCGGTGACAAAGGCATGCTGCTCTCCGACTACAACAAACACGTCCTGCTGCCCGAGGCCGACTTCAAAGACTTCCAGCGGCCCAAGCCCTTCATCGCCGACTCCCCCGGCCAGCACATCGAGTGGCTGAATGCCATCAAGAGCGGCACGCCCACCGGCAGCCCCTTCAGCTATGCCGGACCTCTGAGCGAGGCCAATCATCTGGGCAATGTGGCCTTCCGCGCAGGCGGCAAGATCCTCTGGGATGCCAAGGGCATTAAGATCACCAACGACGAAGCTGCGAACCGTTTCATCCGCCGTGAGCCTAGGGCGGGATGGAAGCTCGTCTAGTCAAAAGGGAAGATCCACTGAACCTGTAGATATTGTCGATGGCTCTACGGCGCTTGCATCTTTAGAGGTTAGGTTTTAAACAGCGCTTAACCTGCCTCTATGATTCAAGACACTCTTTCTCAATCTGCTCGATATGAAGTTATGCACCCACGTTTTGCAAAAGCATTCGCCTATTTGCGTGAAGTGGACGGGACACAGGAACTAGGGCGTCATGATATTGATGGTGATGATATCTTTGCCATCGTTCAGACTTACACGACCAAGCCCTTGGAGAAGGCGCTGTTTGAAGCACATCGAAAATACATTGATGTGCAGTTTTTGCATTCCGGGCGTGAGACGATCCTTTGGGCACCGGTATCCACGATGAAAGAGGAAACCATGGCCTATAATGCTGAAAAGGAGGCTGCACTTTGGAAGCTCGTTCCAGATGTCACTCCGCTGCATCTGAGCGCGGGCCACTTTGCCATCCTATATCCTGAAGATGCTCATGCCCCTTGTGTGGAGTGGGATGCGCCTAGCGAGGTCTTTAAAGTAGTCGTGAAGGTGGCTGTGGATTGAAGTGAGTCCACCAGGCTTTATACAAGACGTTCTTTCAAAGCACGAGCCACGGCTGCTGCTCGGCTGTGGACTCCAAGCTTGGTGAAAAGATTACGAGTGTGCGTGCCTGTGGTATGGATGCTAACACTCAGCCGGTCCGCGATTTCCTTGGCGGTTAGTCCTTCGACCAGTAATGCCAGTAATTCCTGTTCACGCTTGGAAAGCGATACGGGTTGGGCTGACGGTTTGGTCAGCTTAGCCAACATTTGGACGACGCTGGCTGTTACCTTGGGGGGCATCGGGGACCCACCTTGATAGGCCTCCAGCACTGCTTCGGCCACGGTTTCCGCACGGGACGTTTTCAACAGGTAACCACAGGCTCCGGCACTGATCGCTTGGCTGATTTTCTCCTCATCTTCAAAGACTGTGAGGATGACGATGCGGCACTCTGGGGCATAATGATGGACGTCGCCGATGATCTCCAGCCCGCTACGGCCTGGCAGGCCTACATCGAGGAGCAGGACTTCCGGCAGTTCATCTTCAGACAAGTTGCGCAGGATACTGAGCATGGTCTCTGCATTGGCGAATACCAATCCGGGTAACAATCCCCTGGAGGGAGTGCATAACCGCTGGAGCGAGCGGCGAAAGGTATCATGGTCTTCGACGATCCAGACACGGATCAAATGATCGGATTTCAAGCGTGGGGGGAGGGTTCTGTTTTCAGCATGATTGCCAGCGATGAGTTCGATGGAGGTCGAGATGGATTCGAGTGCCTTCGCCAGGGCTTGATGAAAGATGAAGACGAGCGCGCATGGAGGCCGCGCGTTCACGCAGATTGCCTAGTCCATGACCGGTGGAGGGGAGGCTGGTATCAAATCCGGTGCCGTCATCCGTGATCTCGATACGCAGACCAGCGGCTGTGGGCGTCACGTGAAAACGCACTCGGCTGGCACCGGAGTGGCGGGCGATATTGTGGAGCACCTCTTTGCAGAACAGGTAGATCTCACGACGTGTCTCGATATCCGGTTCACTGATTAGCGGGGATGCCGGTAGGGCACAGTCTAGAGTCATGCCGCGTAGCAGACGTTCTGTAAGGCGGTGCAATACATTCAGCCAATCCCCACTTTCGCGACCGGAGGGTTTGCGAATGATGTCCACCATGTCTCGCATGGAGTTGGCCGTCTCTTCAGCCACGCGTTCGATCTCGGCAATATCATCCCGAATGGACTCCGGTGTGGCATCTGGTTGGGAGGCGATAGAACAGATCAGGGTGATGCTGCCCAGGTTGGAACCGATTTCATCGTGGAGATCACGCGCGAGTTTGTCGTGCATGCGCTGAGCGTCGCGGTGGCGCTGTCTGCGCTGGTGCCAGAGCAGCAGCACCAGGATGAAACTGATACTGCTTGCACCACCTATGCTGCCATAGACGAGCTGGTGATAGGTGTGCTGGATCATGGTGACACGCTGTGCCTTCAGAAGATGTAGTTCGGCCTCCAAGGTCCGGCGTTCATTGAGTTGGGCAAACCAGTCCGGTAATTCCAGGATGCGACCATTTTCAGTCAGACCGTCATTGAGGGCGTCCAGACTCCATGCTGAGGAGTCCTCACCCTCAAGTTTATCCGTTGCGCTGAAGCTACCCTTGAGGGCGATGTTTTCACCATTTTTCAGTGCCTGGATTTCAGCCAAGGCAAAGACATAGTCGCTGCGTCGATACCATAGTTTGTTAGCGGTGATGCGAATGAATTTTGCGGGAGTGTTCTTTCCAGGGATACAGACCGGATTCATACCCGGCAGTGGATTTAGAGAATCTGTGACCTCATGCAGTATCACTGAATCGCTGAAATCAGAGCGGGTGGCTGTCTCTACCTTGTAAAGAAGGGGAAAACCATAGTCGAACCACAGAGGCACCTCCTTTTGTCTAACAGGAAACAAGCGCAGTTCATCCAGCTCGGTGATTTCTGGCAGGGTCAAAGTGATGGATTTTTCTGCATCGGCAGTATCAGAGACGGCGCTATGATAGCCTGCCGTGCCATTTGAATGAGGAGCGACAGGCAGCCCAAGAGGAGTCACCATGTCCACTAGGTTGTTCCGCGTCCATGCCCGTGGGGCATTGCGGGTGCTGGAACTGGTCACGGTGGCATTGATGGCCAGATTGCGTTTGTTAGATAAGACCAGCATCTCAGCGAGTGCCAGGATCTCAGGACCATCCACCGACCAAGGATCTGTGGCGGTAAAGCTCACTTTCTTTACGGGCTGAGGGGAAAAGCGGGCAGTGACCGGAAAGCACCCTGGGTTGGGGAAATCCTCCGTGGTCCTATTCATGACCATTTGGACGTTGTTATTCCGGTCAAAGATTTCGAGCTTGAAGCGGATGGGAAAGCCGTAGCCGGCGACCACGGCATTGGCTCCTTTAGCCAGTGGGGTAACCAGGACAATTGTGTCCACCGTGCTTTCCTGTGGAAGCGCGAGTTCTATCCAGCGCACGTCTTCCTCGGTCGTATAACCAGTTTTCAGACCGACGCGGATGGAGCTGTTGATCATCGCCGGTTCGGGCAGCCGACGGAGTTTCACATCCATCTCCTGGATACGATTGTCCATTTTTTGGAGGTCCCCCCATACTCAAAAGGCGAGCCTGTTAACCCATTGGGAATCCGCCTCTAGCTGTGCGAGCATGGAGGTGGCGAGGATGGCGCTCAGGAGCTTCATTCGGTAGCCTCAAAGTAATCGAGAGAGCGGGAGTGTCGCCTCACATATTTTGGTGAGGTGACATTCAGCACACGGGGCGCAGGATAAAGTGTCAATGCATTGAGCCTTTTCCCAACCATTTGTATGAACCCGTTGATCCCGTTGCTAATCGTTATAGGTCTTGGCAGTTGTACCCTCCCGCTGAAAGCTCAAGAAGCTTCCACAAAAAAACCTGCAGCGCCAGTTGTTGTCCCTGCGGATATCAATGGGTTTAAGACCATTATCCCGCCTGCCCTGGCTTCCAAGCCTGTTAAAGTGGCGATCTATGATGGTGGCGGGTCCTCGAAGGCTGGAGTGGAGGCGGTGAAGAGGGCGATGTCTTCCATTGTTGGAACAGAAGTCACCTTGGTGTCAACCGAGCAGATGGGGACGGTCAATTTGAAAGCTTTTGATACGGTGATCTTTTGTGGCGGTGTCGCCCGCACTCAGGCCAAGTCCATTGGCGAAGCCGGGATGACGAATGTTCGTGAATATGTGCGTGGTGGAGGCGGTTATGTTGGAATCTGTGCAGGGGCTTATTTGGCCTGTTCCGGTTTTGACTGGAGCCTGGGTATTTTGAATGCGCGCACCGTGTCTAGCAGGTGGAGGCGTGGCACCGGATACTTGGAGGCAGAGGTGACTGAGTCTGGAAAGACATTGCTAGGAGAGGTGACTGGAGTTTTCAAGGTTCGTTACAACAATGGTCCTGTGATCAAACCTGATTACCGGGCTGATATTCCGGCCTATACCCCTGTTGCGCTCTTCCGCACTGAGCTGGCGGAAAACAATTCCCCCGTAGGCGTGATGGTGAATTCGCCGGTGGCAGCCATGGGTTCTTATGGGCAGGGCCGCGTGTTCATTTCCAGTCCGCATCCTGAAAACACTCCCGGCCTGGAGCATTTGATCTCACGTGCGATTCTTTGGACTTCAGGTCAGGATCAGGTAACAACCAAGACAAGTTCCCTACCATGAAAAAGGCTGCTTTTGGGGTGTTAGTCTTGTTGTTCACTTCGGGACTTTTTGCCAAGGATTCTGAACGTGAAAACTATAGATCTCCTTATTAGATCAAATTTTCCTTTGATGAAAAAGATCTGATCGGCGACCTTCTCAAAGGCACGCGCTCCAATTGGAAAGACCATGCCAGCGTGCCGTATGCGGAATGGTACAATCCCAACAATCAAGTTCGTTGGAGCCATTGGGGACCTGCGGCCAAGCAGTTCAATCCGCCGCCTGGGCTTTCAACAAAGAGTCCCGACTGGTCGCGTGAACGAATCATTGCGGCTGGATTATTGTTCGTTGGCTATTCCTATCAGCATCATCATGTGCCGGATTGGGACCCACCTGATGATTGGCCGCGCTATGAAGGCCAAAAGACTCCGGTAGGAAAAGGTCTCGATTGCAGCAACTTTACAGCCTTTGTCTATAATTTCGCTCTTGGCATCAAGCCGACGGGAGATGTGCAGAAACAGTCTGAGATGACCGAGATGACGGGTCCTGGGCCTAACCGTCGTATCCCAGTGCGTCGGATCGAATTACCAAAGGCATTCGATGAGTTTGAAAAGACCTTGCTGATGGGAGACCTGCTTTTCATCAACAATACAAGCGGCAGGCTTTCCCATGTCGTCCTGTGGGTGGGTAAAATGGACAGGTCGCCGGATGGTAGTTTGCTGATTCTCGACAGCACCGGCACTGGTAGCCTGGACATTAATAGCACTGAGATCCCAGATGGGATCTACCTTCGTCCATTCACTCTGGGGTCATGGTATTTCCGCCAAGCCAGTCACATCCTGCGGATCATTCCAGGGGACTCTCAAACTGCTTCCCGATGAACACTCTCTTTTTGGTTATCCTGTTTACGGCTGTTGTTTGGAATAGCTCGGCATCGGACGTTTCTCCTGGCAACAGTATTTTTGGTCAGCACCAGTTCATTGAGTATGTGCCGGGTGAGCTGCCTCTCATCATCTCAGTGCCTCATGGAGGGCATCTCGTGTCGGAGGGGATTCCGAATCGCACTCTGGGAGTAACGGATTCAGATGCCAACATGCAGGAACTGGCCCGAACTATCGCTGCCGTGATCCATGCTCAGACCGGGCGGCACATTCATCTCGTCATCTGTCGTCTGCATCGCAGTAAGCTGGATGCAAACCGTGAGATCATTGAAGCGGCTCAAGGGCAGTTCATTGCAGAACAGGCATGGAATGAGTATCACGACTTTATCCAGCAGGCCTGTGCAGCGGCTGTAAAGCAGTATGATGTGGCTTTTCTCATTGATCTTCATGGGCATGGGCACAAAGACCCTCGTGTGGAGTTGGGTTATCTGCACACACCGCTCGAGATGGCTGATTGCGAAGAAGTGCTGAACACTCCGACCTTTGCCAACTCGGGAAGCTTGGCCTGGATTGCAGCCCGCTATGCCCTCTCCTACACAGATCTGTTGCGCGGTCCGGTGAGCATGGGTGCGTTGCTGGAGGAGCGTGGTTTTGCGACTACTCCCAGCCCGCGCATGGCGGTGCCCAGCGAGCCGTATTTTAAAGGTGGTTATACGATTTTTCGGCACTGCGATGCATCGCGGCATGTGACAGGTTTTCAGATTGAGGCCAATCGTCCTCGTTTGCGTGACACCGCTATGAATCGGCTGGCTTTCGCCAAGGCGCTTACGGGGGCTCTCGATGTCTTTCTCCCTGCGCAGATTGGTATTCGTCTCGATGGCGGTCGTCTGGACGAGCGCTCTGTGGTTATGTATCCTCCAAAGGGGGGTAAGCCGAAAGCGTCTGACGCCAATTGAGCCATGATGGAATGCAGCACTCTTCAATCTTCTCCTTGTCCGTATTGATACGGTTATAAGTTATAGATTGATAATATTAGGTGATCGATTTATTTGTGTGTCTTCAGGTCTCGTTTTTCCAGAGAAGCGACGGCTGATCCTCCATCCAGATTAAATAATCCTTTGCACGCTGCCAAACCCCGCTACTTTGCGCGCCCTTTTCCCCGACCAAATGGCCCCAACCAAGAACATCCTCCGACTCGGCTTGCCCAAGGGCAGTCTCCAGGAGCCGACGCTCGAACTCTTCAAGCGTGCGGGGTTCAATATCGTGGTTTCTTCCCGCTCTTATCGCCCAACGGTGGATGACGAAGAATTGGAACTCCGCTTGCTGCGTGCGCAAGAAATTGGTCGTTATGTGGATCACGGTTTCCTGGATTGTGGGATTACCGGCTTGGACTGGATTGCCGAAAACAAAGCGGTCGTCGAGGTGCTGACGGATTTACGTTACAGCAAAGCCACCTCCCAACCAACACGTTGGGTTTTAGTCGTTCCAGAAGATTCTCATATTCAAACAGTCAAGGATCTGGAAGGAAAGCGCATCGCCACCGAGGCGGTCGATATGACCAAGGAATACCTGGCCAAGCACGGGGTGCAGGCAGAGGTCGAATTTAGCTGGGGTGCCACTGAGGTGAAGGTTCCCGAGCTCGTGGACGCTATTGTGGACATCACCGAGACAGGTAGCTCCCTGCGGGCCAACAAGCTACGCATCGTGGACACTCTGATGTTCAGTTACCCACAGTTTGTATCCAGCAAACCAGCCTTTCAGGATTCCTGGAAACGCCAAAAGATGGAGACGCTCGTGATGCTGCTGAAAGGCGCGCTTGAGGCCCGTGACAAGGTCGGCCTGAAGATGAACGTGCCATCGTCTGCCCTGGAGGAGGTTGTAAAAGTCCTCCCGGCAGAGCGCTCACCCACCATTTCCCAGCTCGCCAATGCGGACTGGGTTGCCGTCGAGACGGTCATTGCGGAATCCGTCGTGCGGGAGATTATCCCGCGGCTCAAATCTCTCGGTGCCGAGGGCATCGTGGAATACCCGCTGAACAAAGTCGTCCCCTAGGATGACGCAAGAAAACAGGAGAACACAGACATGGGATCGCTGAAAAAGCGCAGAAAGACGAAGATCAATAAGCACAAGCGCAAGAAGCGCATGCGCGCGAACCGTCACAAGAAGCGTTTGCGCTATAAGTCCTAAGCGCTAGCCTCGGTCACATGAAGTGCCTCCGTTTTGCGAAGAGAAAAGTTCGATTCGCCAAAGGAGGTTCCATGTCTAGAGGTTTTCGCCGACTTCGATTCTGCCTGCTCGAACTGATAGTTCTGCTCTTTAGAGCGGGGCTTCAGGCTCATGAGCAGGCAGATTTGTCTTTTCCCCCTCTTAGCAGCCCTCCCGCCCTGCATTTGCAGCGTGAAGGGGAGAGTGTGGCGGAGGCTCTTGCTCATTACTCCAGTGCCATCCAGTTTGAAAACTCCGGCAAGCTGCGTGAGGCGCTGGATCATTATCTTTCCGCTTTGGCTGAAGACCCGGTGAATCCTGTGCTCGCGATGCACACGGCTGAGTTGGCATACAGCTTTAAGGGGCGCAAAGAAGCCCTGGCCATCTTGCAAAAGGCTGTCGAAGACAGTCCGGATGTGCCGACCCCGTATTTAAATCTGGCCCGGTTTTGCGCCACGTATGCCCCTGACGATCCCTTTGAAAATGATCGGGCTCGACAGACCTTGGAGATGGCTTTGAAAAAGTTCCCCAAAAATGCGGAGGTCTACGGGTTTGCAGCAGTCACGTATTTGACCCAGGGCGTTCGTGATGAAGCGGTAGCGGTCATGGACAGAGGGCTGCGCCAGGATATCTCGATTCCATCTTTTTGGTTAACATTGGGTCGTGCGGCTCAACAGATCTGGCCTTTGGCGCAAACTGAGATGCGGGATGAGCACGTGGCGCGTGTGAATGCCTTTTACACCAAGGCGCTGCGCTATGCTACCGGGGTGAAGCATGAGGAAGTACAGTTGGAGGTAGCGCAATATTATCTTTTGAGCAATCAACTGGAGGAGACCAGGGGGCTCTGCGAAAAGATCGTTGTTCAGAGTGGCAACCTGCAGGCGAGGAAGCTTTTGCATCGTCTTTTTGAGGCCTTTGACGAGAAAGAGAAGGCACTGGAACAACTGGAGGAGATTGTCAAAATGGACCCGCGTGATGTGGAGCAGCTTCGCCTTTTGGCCAGTGCCTACGAATCACGGGAGGAATTTGAAAAGGCGGTGCCTCCCATGGAGGCGGCCCTTCAGATCGGTGGTGGGGAAGGGGAAGATTATTTGTATTTGGGAGAGCTGCTTTTACGCGCACAGCTGTTCGAAAAAGTGATCCAACTGACTCAGCGCAGCGTGAAGTTATTTCCAGACCAGGCCATGTTTTATGTGCAGGCCGCTCTGGCGCAGCGGTCACTTGAACGTTGGGAAAAGGCGATTCAGTCCTTTGAGGCGGCGGATCACTTGGCAGCGACGGGACAGGGAGAACTGATCAATCATCGTTTTTATTTCCAATATGGCATCACCCTGGAGCGCGGGGGCCGCCCTGAGGATGCCGGGCGCATCTTTGAAAAATCCATTACTTTAACCCCCAAGGATGATGTAGAGGCGGCTGCCAATACGATGAATTATCTCGGCTACATGTGGCTGGAGTTGGATCGCCATCTGGACAAAGCGGGTGAGCTGATCCGCAAGGCCAATGAACTGATTCAGGACAATGCCGCTTATGTGGACAGTTTGGGGTGGTGGCATTTCAAAAAAGGCGACTACCCGAATGCGCTCAAGGAACTGCAACGCGCAGTCAGTTTGCTGCGTGATTTGAAATCTGAGGACGCGGAAATCATTGAGCATATCGCCCAAGTTTACTTGAAGATGCTGGATCTGGATAAAGCGCGAGAATATTTTGAAAAGGCGCGTGATTTGCAGCCTGCCGATGAGCGGGTGCTAAAGAGGATTGAGGATGGATTAAAGAAAGCTCAATCACCCTCGGCAGGTAAGGCGTAAGCCTGAAGATCTTCCAAGTTCACCCACTCGACGGCTGAAGAATGAGTCGCCTCCAGGCAGACGCGAGGGGCTACTCCGGCATCGAAAGCCTCTTTCCAGCGAGTGACACAGAGACACCAACGATCTCCCGGTTTGAGTCCGGGAAAATCCCACTGTAGGTTGGGTTCCATGAGGTCGTTGCCCTGAGCACGTGAATAAAGGAGAAAGGCCTCGGTGACCTCAACGCAGACGGTGTGCAATCCCACATCCCCTGCACCGGTGCGGCAATAGCCATCTCGATAAAATCCGGTCAAAGGCTGTCGGCAGCAGCAGCGGAGTTCTTGGCCGAGGACATTCGTGGGCATGATCAATCATGGAGCAGACTTGGGGCCGAGTCACTTGGCATCCCAAAGGAAATGCTCAAGGCGAATACGCGTGGCTAACTCTTTGGCCTCCGTGGCGCGCTCTCCTGTAGAGAGAGCTAACTTCTCAGCCAGGCGGGCTGCCGCTTCCCATTCTTTGGCGGCTTCAAGAAGCTCGATGCCAAAGAAACCTGCACGATAATACCAACGGAACTCTGCTGGATTGGAGGGGCCTGTAAAACCATTGGCCTGGACCACGTCATAACAAGCCTCAAGGGCTTCGTTGGTGCGCCCTGCGGCATTCAGCACTGCTGCCAGGGTGTATCCGGCACGGGCGCTCCAAAGGTAGGTGAGATCATCCTCACGCAAGAGCTCACGCAATGTGGCCACCGCTTTATCAAGCTGGCTGGGATCTGTCTTACCAATCAGCATGAGGATCTCTGCACGCTCACAGGTGAGGGAACGCCGCATGTCCTCAGGCAGGTTTTTTTTGGTCAAAAGGGTGTCGAGCAGTTTCAGGGCCTCCGCTTCTTGCCCGGCACGACGTTTAGCCAGAGCCTGTTGTTGACGTGCCGGGATGCTGAGGGGGCCGCCACGTTCGGCGAGTTCCTGCCAGAGGTTGATGGCAGATTCACGGCCTTCGTCACTCATCATGGAGATCGCTGCCATACCGGCGAAGTAGAGGGCAGTGTCAGCATAGGCTGAACTTGCATATTCCTGAGCGACCAGTTCAAACTCTGTACGTGCGTTGGCAAAGTTTTCCAGACGGTAAAAGGCATCGGCGATTTTCATGCGCACGCTCGCTGCTTGAGGTGCTTCCGGCCACTTTTTGATGAACTCGGCTCCAGCTTCCGTCAGGGCTTTCAGCAGGCCTTGTTTGTCCAGCATCCACATGCGCGTAATCGCGATTTGCTGCTGTTGAGGCTCGCTGAGTTCAGGTAATGCGGCGGCTGTGCGCAAAGTATTTTCGATAGCGACAAAATCGGTGGGGATTTGAGTCAGCATCGTTTCTGCCAGGGCTAAATGAGCCTGTGGAAGACGAGGGTGTGCGGCATTTTTTTGGATGAATGTGCGTAGCGTTTCTGCAGCGGTGGCTTCTCCGCGTGCGGCCAAGTCCAGGGCATGATCTAACTCTAAATCGACGGCTGAGTCGCCAGATTTGACAGCCGTTGGGACTCCCGCGCTGACGATTTCCAACTGGCTCAGGATGCTCTGATAAAGGAGAAACTCTCCTGCATGCAGAGCTGCGACGCCTGCATTGTAAAGTGCGGCGCGCCGTTCGGTGAGAGTCGCGGCGACGTTGGCGGCGGCCTGAAATAGATTGGTAGCTTGAGCGTAGTCTTTGCGAGCATAGGCCGTGCCACCGGTAACAAAGTCCACCATGGCTGATTGCCCTGCTCCATAACGTTGACGCCATTGATTGGCCAGAACGGTGACACGTCCGTCCACTTTCATGACACCGTAAGTCTCCAACGCCAGCCTCATGGCTTCAGCCTCTTGAGGATGCCCATGATGTAGCTGAACCATGGCTTCCAAGAGGCCTAAACCCTCAAGCATTCGTTTTTGGCTCATGAGCCACCGAGAGAGTAGCAGCATGGCATGGCCACGAAAAATTTCTGCTGACGCCAAAGATTGCAATGCCTGCCGCTGGACAGCGTTACCCTCGGTGATCCAGCGCAGTGTGGCATCCGGGGGCAGGATGTTTCGGGGTTCTTTCTCCAGCGCTTTGGCCAGCAGGTCGAATGCCTCCGGCCAGAGGCGGCTTTCGAGGGTGTTGTCCAGAAAGTGAACCAAAGCCTCTAAACATTCAGCCGTTTTGTCCTGCCGCAGCATGACATCCGCCAATAGCACGGCGGCGGCATGATGAACCTGCTCACCTCCGCCGGAGGAGGTGAATAGACCTCTCAGCACGGTTTCGGCCTCAAGGTAACGGGCGAGTTCGACCAATCCTCGAGCACGAAGAAGTTCTGAAGTTGGGTCTGCTTCCTTGGGCAAATCCGACAAATCGGTGACGGCGGGCTGATAATTGCCCGCGTTTAAGTCCAATTCATCCAGCATCAAACGGGCTCGTTTGGTGGTGTCTGGAGTGGCCGACTGACGCAGCCTGACGAGCAAATCACGGGCTTGAGCGATTTGGTTGGTCGCCAACCAAACTTGGGCCAAGAGCAATTGTTCCTGACTTGTGGCTTCGTCGGCAAGCAGCCTTGTCTCCAGCGACTTCCGTGCAGAATCAAGGTCACCGGCGAGGACTTTGGCCTGCGCTTCCCAGAATGGTTTGTTAGGCACTTGTTCGCGAGACAGGATGTCGAGAGCTGCCTGACCGTTTTTTGCCCGAATCCAGGATTCTACAGCGAGAGCCGAGAGCGTAAGGCGATCTGTGCTGTTCCAATCCTTTTGCTCCAGCATCCGCATGGCCTTCGTGGCAGCGACTCCTGGTAGGCCATCGCTGAGTGCCTGCCGCGCAAGTTTGAATTCACGATTGTCCTGCAGTTCCGCTGCCGATAGAGGCAGCGTGCCGATCCAGCACAGAGCTTGGAGGCAAAGGAGATGTCGTCTGACTCGGGTCATTAACTGCAATGCTAAAGCAGGAGTGGCTGTTTTGCCAATCGGTTCACTGGGCTGCATGGCACCGTGCTTTCTTTGAGTTCCCATGGCGCTTTTTAAATGGGGGGTAAGCCACCGCTTTCATTTTTGCTGCCGCAGGAAGGGCAGGTGGTGATGTGAGGGGACTTTTTCGGTATGGCGTAGGTACAGCCACAGATTCGGCAGAGAATAGCGATACGGCGACGTTTGGACTCGCGCCGTTGTTCGCGCCAAAACGTGTAAAACCAGAGTAGGCAGATCGTGCTCACACCGATGAGCATGACCAGCATGATGAGCTGAGCTAGACCAATACCAATCATGGGGCTTTGGCCTCCTTGGGCTTCACCCAACGAAAGGAAATCTGCCCCCACTCAATCTCAGTTTTGGCGGGGGTGAAACGCATTTGAGTTATGAAGTGGTGCAGTTTCTGGTTAACCGCTGCATCATCGGAAGTTTGGAGGGGGAGAGCTACCAAGACCTGTCCCAACCGGCCGATGGCGACCTGAAAACGGGGGCGGATGATATCTGCAAGCGGCACGTTTGGAATTTCAAGCGACTTGGGTGAACGCTTTTGCAAGGGGCCATCCATGATGGCGGTGAGGATGGATTGGGTGGTGCCGGGAGATGCTGTCGGAAGAGTTTTAGGCAAGGCGGGCAGAATGTCCATATCCAGGGCAAACGGGCGTTTTTGGGTGCTGGCGACTTGCCCCGTGGGTTGAGGTTTCAATCGCAATTCATGCCTGGCATAACTCGGCATGAACTCGGGCATCTTCAGGGTTTTGAGTTGGTTTGTGACCAAGGTCTCTGACGGGATCATGCCAAAGCTGCGATCCATGGCCTGATGAATCAATGCACGTTCGGCCGGCACGCTTGGGTTCAGAAGCACCACGCGTTGTGGCCGCACATCGACTTGTCTAGATTCAGGTGTGACGACACGGAAGATGATGAAGAGACCGATAATGGCGGCTAAGGTAGCGAGCAATGCAAGGCCCATGCGCACGATGCTGCGGTCATGCGCATGCCAGTCAAAGGTGAGCTGAGGCTCATGTTTCATGGTGCCAGGGTGGAGGGAGCCGGGGTCGTGGAGATGGCGGCTTCATAGCCCAACTCTTGCGCCAGATTGATGACCTCGACCACGCGTCCACTGGGAGCCTGGCGGTCATGATGAATAATGACACGCCTTTCGCCAGCCCGGCCTTCCACAAGCTTCTGAGTGAGCTCATCAAAGTTGACTCGTTTGCCATCAAAGTACATGGGCACTTCATTGCCCGGTGCGATGGTGATGATGTGGGCGCGGTCAAAGCCGGTTAGTCGGCTGGACGAACGGGGTTTTTCGACAGTGATACCAGACTGAATCACGAAGCCACTGCTGAAGAGGAAATACACCAGCAGCAGTAAAATTGCATTGAGCAGCGGTGTGATGTAAAGCCAGGGGCTTTGCCTCGGCAGATGGCTTTCGAGCTTCATCGTGACAACAGAGGAAGAGTGCGCTGTTGATCACCTCAGCCGCGCTGGTTGCGCGAGCGGCTTTTCATCTGAGAATGGGATGAGTCTTCAATGTTGGCCTGCCGGAACTCGACGATGTTGTCAGTGCTCTTGGCATCTTCAATCAGGTTCACAATCTCCACCCCAGCTCGTTCAAGATCATGCATAATGGAGCGGGCACGGGCGCTGAGGAAGGCATAACAAAGATAAGCCGGGATGGCCACGACCAAGCCGAGTGCGGAGGTGATGAGGCTTTGATAAACACCGCGCGCTACCTCCGCCGGTGTGGTGATGCCATTAGCCGAAGAAAGGTTCGTAAAGCTGTCCAACAGGCCGATCATGGTGCCCAGCAAACCGACCAAGGGACCCACATGGGCAATGGCATTGAGAATACCGAGATAACGCTCCAGCCGAGGGACTTCCAATTGCCCGGCCTCCTGAACGATTTCTTTCAGTTGCTCACGTGGCGCGTGGTGACGCAGGAGTGCGGCGTGGATGACGCGTCCGGCAGGGACTCGTGTGGCCAAAGCTTCTTGCAGAGCTTCAGCGTAGTTCCGCTTGCGAATCAGCGCGGCAAGTCCCGCCAGGAACTCGCCAATGTTCATACTCACCCGATGATAATAGGCGAGTCGTTCCAGAAAAATAGCGATGGAGAATCCCATGCAGGCCATGAGCAGCCATACCAGAGGTCCTCCTTTAGAAATCAGTTCAGTCATGTCGTTGCCTTGTGCCCAGTCTGACGCGAGGATCGAGCAAAATGCACAATTACCTCATTATCAGCATGTTTTATGCCTCTTGATTGAGATTGTAAACTCGAGATTCTTAAACTTGTTTTAACAGAATGGAAAGTTCTTTACCGTTTGTCTCCTTTTTCTGACACTCTTCCCCCTGGTGAATCGCATGTTTCCCGACACCCTCAAACCGCCTGCCGTCAAAATTTGTGGTATTACCCAGGAGCAACAGGCCCGTGAGATCGTCTCGTTAGGGGCGGATGCTCTGGGGATTAATTTTTGGTCTAAGTCCAAGCGTTATCTGCCTGTGGATGAGGCTGCACTGTGGTTACCCGGTCTGAGGGGGGAGACCACGCTTGTGGCCGTGATGGTCAATCCCGATCGTCCTCTGTTGGATCGACTCATTCAGGATTTTCTGGTCCACATCCTCCAGTTGCATGGGGACGAATCTCCCGCAGAGGTCGGGCGTTTGCTGGATTCTGGGGCTAGCGTGATCAAGGCCCTTCAGGTGCGTGATCGGGACTCCCTCGCTCAGATTGGCACGTTTCCTTGCGAAACAATTTTGTTGGATGCCTACAATCCTGGTCTCTATGGCGGTGCAGGAGAAAGCTTTCCTTGGGAACTTGCCGTTATCGCCCAAGAACAGTTTCCTGAGAAAAAGATCATTTTATCCGGTGGTCTGACACCTGCCAATGTGCGCGAGGCAATTTTGCAAACTCATCCTGCTGCAGTGGATGTCGCCAGTGGTGTGGAGTCCGCGCCTGGTGTCAAAGACCTGGCCATGGTTAGGGAGTTCATCGAGCAATCCCGGTCAGTGTGATAACATACTGATTTTAATAAAAGGCTTGTTTTATGAAAGCCTATCCAAGAGAACGGCCATCAGCTTCGTTCCATATGATCATGCGCCTGCTTTCGCTTTCCTTACTTTGCCTAGCAACTCTTTTGCACGCTGCCGATCCTGCGCCGAGTCCGCCCTCCCCGTCCCCCGCGAAGCCGGAGGAGACAAAGGACAAGCCTAAAGACCCTTCTCCTGCCGCTGAGAAAAAGCCTGAGGTCCCGGCAACGGCTTCGACAAAGAAAAAAACCGTTGCTGAAGTGATCAAGGGTCATCAGCACATCACGGGACTCTTTGAGTTTTATTTAGACCGTGAAATAGGCACGACCCATCTGTATGTGAAGAAGGATCAGATCGGCCCGGAATTCATCTACTTCAATCAAACCCTGGATGGAGTGGTGCAGGCCGGTCACAATCGAGGGCAATATGGGGATGGCCGCATCATTCGCGTCGGTCATGTCTTTGACCGTTTGGAGATCGTTGGTGAAAACACCTCCTTTTACTTTGATCCCGAGAGTCCTTTGGCTCGTGCGGCTAAGGCCAATACCTCTCATGCCATCCTGGCCAGCGAACCCATCGTGGCCGAAGATGCCGGAGGTTACCTCATTTCCGCAACGAACCTGTTTTTACGCGAGAGCCTCCTGATGGTGAAATACCCCAGCAGTGACAATAACAAAGCTGTTTTGGGTAAGCTTTCTGAGACGAAAACGAAACTCCAACGCATTCACGGGTTTTCGGACAATACGGCCATCCTTGTCGAGTATGTCTATGAAAACCCGGCTCCAGTCTGGAACAAGGATGGTAAGGAAAAGGCCGATGAGATCACCGATCCGCGCTACGTCAGCATTCGCGTTCAGCACAATCTGATCCGCATGCCAGTGAATGACTTCAAACCTCGTTTTGATGATCCCCGCATTGGTTACTTTAGCACGCAGGTCACTGATATGACTAGCACCGAGGCGACGCCCTATCGGGATGTGATTCATCGCTGGCATTTGGTGAAGCAGAAGCCGGGCACCAAGCTGAGTGAACCAGTGCAGCCGATTGTCTTTTGGATTGAAAACACCACACCGGTGGAACTGCGTGATCTGATCCGTCAGGCTACCTTGCGCTGGAATGAGGCCTTTGAAACGGCCGGCTTTAAGGATGCTTTGGTCGTCAAACAGCAGCCCGACAACGCCACTTGGGATGCGGGTGATATCAACTACAACGTCCTCCGCTGGACCTCTTCGCCGAACCCTCCCTTCGGGGGCTACGGTCCCAGCTTCGTGAATCCTCGCACGGGACAGATATTGGGGGCGGACATCATGCTGGAATTCAGCTTTCTCACGAACCGTCTGCGCAGTCAGCGTTTATTCACCGAGTTGGGCCTTGCCTCACCGGAGGATGAACCTTCCTTGTTAAACACCCGTGAGCCGCATCTTTGCCTCGACGGTCGGTTTGCTCAGCAGGGGTTGTTATTTGGGCATGCGGCGCTGCGGCTGCGCGCTGCCTCTGAGACTGAGATGAAGGATCTGACTCGTGAGGCCCTGATGAAACTGATCCTGCATGAGGTGGGACATACCCTGGGACTGAATCACAACTTCCGTGCCAGCCATCTCTACGATCCGGCAACGATCCACAAAAAGGAAGTGACCTCCAAGACAGGCCTTACCGGATCGGTGATGGATTACATGCCTGCGAATATCGCGCCGAAAGGTGTTTCCCAAGGGGAGTATTACATCACCAAACCCGGGCTGTATGACCATTGGGCGATTGAGTTTGGATACAGCGAGGCATTGGAAGATCCACCCGAAGACCATAAGCGGCTGCAAAAGATTGCGGCACGCTCGCATCAGCCTGAATTGGCTTTTGGCAATGATGCCGATGACATGCGCCGTGCGGGCAAGGGAATCGATCCACGCGCTATGATCTATGACATGAGTTCTGATCCGATCAATTACGGCATTCAGCGCTGCGAACTGGTCAAATCAAAGCTCGCAGATTTGCTTAAAGTCGAGCCTCAAAAGGACGAGAGCTGGCATAGCCTCACCCAGGCATACATCACACTCACGCGGGAGTCTGCAGACTCTTTGGTGGCGATGTCACGCTATGTCGGCGGGGTTTATGTGGAGCGTGCCTTTGTCGGACAGGCCCCGGATAAAAAACCCTATACACCTGTTGAAAAAGCCAAACAGGAAGCCGCTTTGGCAGCTTTGGGCACTTACGCCTTTGCATCGGCTGCCTGGAATGTGCCTGCGGATTTGGTGGCTCATTTGCAGCAGCAGCGTCGTGGTTTTGATTTCTTCACAGAGGATGAGGCACCAAAGCTTCATGATCGCATTGCACTTTTGCAAAAATCTTTGTTAGACCATCTTACTCATGTGGAAACACAACGGCGTATTTTGGACAGTGCCCTCTATGGCAATGAGATGCCTCTGGCTCAGGTGATGGCGAGCCTGACGACCTCCATTTTCAATGGCGATCCAGATATCGGCCCCAGCAGCCTGCGTCAGGCTCTTCAAAGCGAGTATTTGGATCGGTTGCTAAAAATCGTCAACAGCAGCAGCTACTTGCCTGCGGCACAGGCCGTTGCCTTTGGTGAGATCGAGAGCATCCGCGCTAAACTGCTTGTCGCTCCTTTCCTGGCGACACCTGCTCACGCTTCGTTTTTACGCTACAAGATCAAGCGTGGGCTTGATGAGTAGTCTTCATTCAAAGGTCTAATTCCAACTGCGCGACAGGTCTGAAGCTTCGGCGATGTTCGGGGCATGGGCCCAGGCGTTTCAGCGCGGCCTGGTGAGCCGGAGTTGGATAACCCTTGTGAATTTCGAAACCGTAGCCGGGATAAGTCTCCGCCAATTTCACCATGAGGCGGTCACGGCTAACTTTGGCGATAATGCTGGCTGCGGCGATGGAGTGACTGATGCTGTCCCCCTTTACCAGAGCCACCTGATGGATTGGAAAATCACGCACGGGTTTGCCATCGATCAGCGCGGCGTTGGGCCGGGGATTGAGGGCCAAGGCGCAGCGTTTCATACCTAACCAAGTGGCTTGTAATATATTGAGACGGTCAATATCGCCCACACCGATCATCTCGCAGTGCCAGAGGATGCGCGGATCGGTGGTGATCTCTTCATAGAGGCACTCACGTTTGGCATGTGTGAGTTGCTTGGAGTCATTCAGGACAGGATGCTCAAAGTCCACGGGCAAGATGACGGCTGCCACTGAGACAGGCCCGGCCAAGGGGCCGCGTCCAGCTTCATCGATACCGGCGACGAGTGGGTGCCCGGCGGCGCGGAGTTTGTTTTCATGGTCGAGGCTGGGCATGCGGAGACTTAGAGTTTAAAGACGACATGAAAAGTCAAAATCAGGTGAGGAAGCAGTGCAAACCTTTCCATCGCAGGCTGTATATAAGCCTCATGAGAAAGCTTATCCTTGTCATCGGTCTCTTCAGCAGCGGTCTCTGCGCTCAAACTACTACCTCTAGGATCAAGGCGGGCTTTGCCGAGCGTGACATCACTCCGGGCATTGGCATGGAGCAACCGGGAGGGTATGGCAAGGCTTACCATTTGAAGTTTCATGATGCCTGCAAAGTGCGGGTGGCTGTCTTTGATGACGGAAAAAAGAAGGTGGCATTGATTGGCCTGGATACTTTGGTGGTGCCGCGTCAGGTCGTGCTGGACGCACGTGCCCGTATCGAAAAGGAGCTATCCATTCCAGGTGAATGTGTGATGATTGGGGCCTCTCATTCTCACTCCTCTGGCCCGGTGGGCATGGTGATGCCGGGGGAGTATGATCGGGCTTCAGACTTAGTGAAAAGGTTGGCCTATGAGGAGTCCTCTTGTGCTGATGCAGGTTTCTTAATGCGGGTCACCCATGAGATTGTGGAGGGGGTGAAAGCTGCCTCTTTGGCATGTGTGCCCGCGCAGCTTTGTTTCGGTTATGGGCATGAGGACAAAGTGGCTTTCAACCGACGTTTGCGAATGAAGAATGGCCAGAGTTGGAGTCATCCAGGAGTGGGCAATTCTGACATCATTGAATATGCCGGGCCGATTGATCCTCAAGTTGGCGTCATCGGAGCTTGGGATATGCAGGGTCAGCTCCTTGGGGTGATGGTGAACTATGCTTGCCATGCCACGACGAATCCTGGAGGGATCTCGGCTAATTGGATCTATTATTTGGAGAAGACCATCCAGGGTGCTTTGGGATCACGTGCCCCTGTTGTCTTCATGCAGGGGGCTTGTGGGGATGTGACCCAAGTGGACAATTTGAGCAAGAACCGACGTCCAGGGCCTGAAGAGTGGGCTCAGTTGGTGGGAGGGCGCGTGGGCGCGGAAGCTCTGAAGGTGCTTTTTTCTTCTCCACGCGGAATAGAGGCTCCCTTGGATGTTCGGCAAAAGGTGCTCTCGATATCACGCCGTAAACCGAACCCTGAACGCGTGAAAAAGAGCCTGGAAATCGTTCAGGCTGGCAAACCTAAAGGTGATACCTCGAGTTGGATTTTTGCCAAAGAGATTGTTATGCTGGATCATCTATGTCAGGCCAGCCCCAAGGTGGACAGCGAGGTGCAGGTGATCCAGATCGGCCCGGCGGCATTTGTTAGCAATCCTGCTGAGTATTTTGTCCAATTCGGTTTGGATATCAAAGAGGGCAGTCCCTTTCCATTTACTTTTCCTGTCGAATTGGCCAATGGGATTGTGGGTTATGTTCCAACCGAGGAGGCCTTTGGCCCGCATGGCGGAGGATATGAGACGCGTCTGACTTCTTACAGTAATCTGGAGATTGCCGCTGGTCGTCAGATGGCGGAGACAGGCATTGCTTTGACCCGTGAGATGACACCTGCCGCCTCACCTGAGTTTCCCAAGGCCCCGTTTGGCAATCCATGGACTTATGGGAATGTGCCCCCAGAGTTGGAGTAGATATCCGGCGTTTTTTAGCTGTGCCAGGACAGAACTGGGCACTGATCCGGCACATGTTAGACGACCCGATCACGATGACGAGGGTTAATGCAATAGGAGCATCCTAGGGTTGACTCGGCGACGGTCATGTCCATCAGATGCCAACAGCCAGCCCAGTGTCTCAATCAACCGCCATCCTTTCCCTGTCCACCTGTTGGAATAGCCATCGTCACCTAGATGGGCGGGCACTGGTTCAGGAGGCGTGTGAGCTGGGTTTTGAGTGGATCGAGATCAGTCATGGAACCAAAATTTCTCTTTTGCCGGGATTGTTAGCAGCGGTGGAGGCGAGGGAAATTAAGGTGAGTAGCCTACATAATTTTTGCCCTCCGCCGGTAGAGGTCATGATGGATGCACCCGATGTTTATGAGTTCACCTCAGATAAGCTTTGGGAGCGGCAGCGGGCCATTGCTTTGACCAAACAAACGCTTGAGATGGCAGTGCGTTTTGGCGCGGATCGTGTGGTGATCCATTTGGGCAGTACCCGTGTGCGCGGTTATACCGATCAATTGGAGACGATGGCGGTGACGGGCCAACTTTATTCCCGTGATTATTCTGATCTGAAGCTGAAGTTTGTGACCGAGCGTGAACGTGTCAGTGAACAGGCTTTGAACCGCGTGCGCTTTGCTTTGGATGAGTTGTTGCCTGTTTGCGAAAAGGTAGGCGTGCGATTGGGAATTGAGACGCGCAGCCATTTTGAGCAGATCCCGAGTCAGCGTGAGATGCTCGTATTACTGGAAGAATACAAAGACTGCCTATGGATAGGTTCCTGGCATGACTTTGGTCATGTGCAACGTCAGGCAAATCTGGCTCTGTTGGATCATCAGACTTATCTGGCACAGATCGCTCCGCGTTTGATCGGGTGTCATGTGCATGATGTGCAATGGCCGATCAAAGATCATCGTGTCCCCTTGAGCACTGGTGGGGTGGCATTGGAAAAACTGCTGAGGCTGGTGCCTACGGGAGTACCCTTGATCTGGGAGTTAAGCCCGGGAAATAAGCGCCTGGATGTGCTGGAGGGGCTGCGACGTTGGCGGGAAACTCCATGGCCTAACTAGAATCATTTAATTTGGTTTGTGAAAAAGTAGGCGGGTATTGGCGTTGGTTTGCATATGAGAAGTATGCGCCCCTTCGCTTTATCAACCCTTTTGGCTTTCGCCGGTTTTGCTGAAGCAGCCCCTGATGCACAATCTGCCGCTGGCGAGATTGACGCCATCCTCATGGCGGATTGGAAAAAGAATAATCTCCAGGGAAATCCTGAGGTGGATGACAGCACGTTTGTCCGTCGTATTTATTTGGACATCACCGGGCGTATTCCGACCACTCGTGAGGCCGATACCTTCATGCAATCGGAAGCCCCGGATAAGCGCTCCAAGCTGATTGATCACTTGCTGGCTTCGGAGGGCTATGTTCAGCATTTTTTCAATTATTTCGCGGACGTGTTGCGTGCGCAGTCGAATGGAAATCAGGCGGGTTTGATCACCGGTGCGGCTTACTCCAAGTTCATCAAAGATAGCATTCGGAATAACAAACCGTATGATCAATTCGTGCGGGACATGGTGGCTGCACAGGGCAAGTCCTGGGACAATGGAGCCATCGGTTATTACATGCGTGATCGTGGCATGCCTCTCGATAATATGGCCAACACCGCCCGTGTTTTCCTGGGCACTCGGGTGGAGTGCGCGCAGTGTCATAACCACCCCTTTGATAAATGGACGCAGAAGCAGTTCTTCCAGATGGCGGCCTTTACTTATCCGGTAGAAACGAACGACTATTACGGTGCCACTTTGACAGAGGCGCGCGGCTTGTTGCGTGAACGCGAACTTGCTGCACGTGACAAATTCAAAGTGGACATGGAAAAGTACAAAGGCAAAAAGCTAACGGCGGAGGACAAAAAAAAGCTTCGAGACGAGCAGGAGAAAATGGGGAAACTGGCCCGTGAAGCAAGCGAAGCCGTCCGGAAGGATAATCGCCCGATTGAGGAAGCCTTCACTGATATCCGCGATAACATGCGCTACACGAGCGCCAGTTTCCGCGAGGGGCGGGATCTTAAACTGCCCCACGATTATCAATACAATGATGCCAAACCGAAATCGGTGGTGCGTCCCGGCGTGATGTTTGGGCATGAGGCGGTGACTCAGCCGGGCGAAACTCAACTTCAGGCTTACGCGCGTTGGATGACTTCCGCCGACAATGAGCGGTTTAATAAAGTGATCGTCAATCGATTGTGGAAGCGCGTTTTTGGTCTCGCTCTCATCGAGCCTCTGGATGAGCTGATGGACAGCACCGTGCCTATGAATCCAGAACTCCAGGCCCATCTGGAAAAGCTGATGGTCTCCATGAAGTATGACATGAAAGGTTTCCTTCGAGTGCTTTACAATACCAGGGCCTATCAGCGTCAAGTCACCCGTGAGGAGATTGCACCGGGCATCGTTTACCATTTCACCGGGCCACTCCTTCGGCGCATGACGGCTGAGCAGATGTGGGATTCTTTTGTGACTCTCATCAATCCAGCTCCCGATATGCCCAATGAGCCCCTCCGTGAAAACTTTGATAACCGCATCCTGGCGGCAAAAAAAATCAGTGACGCTGTGGATGCGCTGACTCCAGAACAAGTGCTGGCTGGGGCGGAAAAGTCTGGTCTGAAATACAAGGCCCAGGCTGAGCGTGTGCGCACCCTGCAAACGCAGATCGCCGAAGCCCGTGCCAAAGAGGACAAAGAAACGATGAATAGCCTGCGTAGCGAACTGAATCAGTTGCAGCGCGAGACACGTGCCTCCGTGAATCAGAATGTCATCCTGCCGGGGATGATGAAATTGGCCCAAGAGACAGGTGTAGTGCCGACCGTTTTTCAACCAGGTAAAGGTGATGATAAAATCGTGGCCGCCAGCAGCATGGACATGATGATGTCTGCCATGGGCACAGCCGATGTGAAGGATAAAATTTTCATCCCTGGCTATGACAAACCGAAGAAGACCTCCGAGGAAGAGAAGGCCGCTCAGGCCGCTCGTGAAGCTGTGTGGAAAGAAGAGGCCGCCTTTTATGGCATCCCAGAAAAAGAGCAGCGCTATTTCTTCCGTGCGCGGGCTGAACAAGTTCGCAACTGGGTCCGCTCCGCAGAGCTGGAAAGCCCTGCTCCGCGTGGCCATTACCTACGCGAATTTGGCCAGAGTGACCGGGAAGTCATCGAAAATGCCAATCTGGAAGCGAGCGTGCCTCAGGCTCTGGCCATGATGAATGGACAGCTCATGCCGCAAATTCTCAGCCGTCATAGTCAGCTCATGCTGACTGTGAGTAAAGCGCAGTATCCCGATGATAAGGTGGAAGCCATCTATAAGACGGTGCTTTCGCGCAAACCCACGGCCAAGGAGAAGGAAGTCTGGCTCAAGGCCCAGGACAATGGCCTGACTGATATCCAAGACCTCGTTTATGCCCTTTTGAATACCCAGCAGTTCATTTTCATTCAGTAATCATCGATTCAGTAACCCTTCAAAGATCCATTCGTATGCGCCAAGAACTCACCAACAAACTCCTCCGCTCCGGTGAAATCAGCCGTCGCGATTTTGCCGCCAAGACGGCTTCCTCTTTGCTTGGGGTCGGTCTCCTGGGCAGTTACATGAATGGCAAGGCCCATGCGGCTTTTGAGAACTCCTCAAAGCTCAAGCAGGTGGCCACAGCCAAAAACGTGATTTATCTCTATATGTCAGGAGGCCAGAGCCATATGGACACCTGGGACCCGAAAGAAGGAGTGGAAACGGCAGGCCCGACAAAGCCGATCAATACGAGTGCCGACGGGGTGCGCATTTCAGAGTATCTGCCTCAGACTGCCCAGCAGATGCACCACGCCTGTGTGATCAATAGCCTCACTTCCACGCAGGGAGCACATGAGCAGGGGAACTACATGATGCACACCAGCTATGACATGCGGGGCACCATCCGCCATCCGGCCATGGGGGCTTGGCTAAATGTTTTTCAGGGCGGCGGTAACAGCACGCTGCCAAATTTTGTTTTCATCGGCAATGACAGCCGTCATCCAGGCTCGGGCTTTTTCCCGGCCCAATACAGCCCGCTTTACATCAGCAATCCTGAGAATGGGCTGAAGAACGTTAAAATGCAGTCCGGGCTCAGTGAGGATCGGTTTGTGAAGCGCATGAGCTTGGCGGACCAACTGGATCAAGATTTCCGGGCCACTTTTCAGCATCGCAATGTCAAGGCTTACAGCGATATGTATGATGACGCGATGGCGATGATGAAGTCAGAGGATCTAAAAGCCTTTGATCTGACGGAGGAGCCGGAAGAGCTGCGCAAGGCTTACGGTAAGGAAGCATTTGGTCAGGGCTGCCTTCTAGCCCGTCGTTTAGTGGAGCGTGGCGTGCGTTTTGTGGAAGTCAGCCTCGGCGGGTGGGACACCCACAATGCTAACTTTGTGCGTGTGCCGGAGCTTTGTGATGCTTTAGACCGTGGCCTCGCCACCTTGCTGCAGGACTTGAATGCCCGTGGCTTACTCAAAGAAACCCTGGTGGTGGTCACTTCGGAGTTCGGGCGAACACCCGATATCAACCAGAATGTTGGTCGTGATCACTATCCGAAGGCTTTCTCCGCCGTGATGGCGGGTGGTGGGATTGCCGGGGGGATGACCTACGGCAAGACTGACAAAGAGGGCCGCGAGGTCGTGGAGGACAAGGTGCAGATCGCGGATATGAACGCCACGATTGCCTATGCTTTGGGCCTGCCTCTAGATCAGGTGATCTACAGCCCCAGCAAGCGACCTTTCACCATTGCTGACAAGGGTAAGCCGCTGACAGCTCTGTTTTCTTGACCTGATTCTTTTCCAGTTCTTATCACGCAGGCCAACTCCTATAGGAGTTGGCCTCTTTTTTGAAATTCCAAACTCTGGTCATGGGACTTTCATGTCTGTGCTAGAATTGGGCTTGACTATGCCTTTTTCCAAAAGTCGAAATAAGCTGACAGAGAAGGCTGACAACGGCTTGGCAAAGCGCTGTGAAGAAACCAGTGTCAACCAGAGGTTTTCAGCTTTTTCGGCTACCGCTTTTGGATTCGAAAGTTACCGGCAAAATCCTGGGTTCCGTTAAAAAAGAGAACTCTTTTTACCGCAATTGCAAATTGCCTGAAACCCGAATGAGCGTCTATGCTTCTGACGGAATGAAGGCTGATTTAAAAGCTCGCTTAGCTAGGTAATCCCTAAGTTAGGTTAAATTGTTTTCGAATTATTAAACTTAAATCATTGATAATGAATGAGTTGTGTTGTTTTTCCGAAACTTTTGGCTAACCCTTCGTATGGCAAAAACGGACTGAGGATTCTGTCTTTTTTGTCGCGTTCCTCAATGATGGTAGATGTGTTCCACGTCACATTCCGTATAAAGGAATGGAAGGGCTAGGCGTAAGCTGGAAGGTCCCGGTTATTGTCTTCCTGACGTTGTTTTTCACTTTTTTGACGGTTGTGAATAAGCTGTGAATTGATGTGGCTAACTGATCCTGGTTTGGGAAAAAAGAGCCGGGTTGATCTTGGTCTAAATCTCCCGAAAATGTTGAAACTGAAGCATGAAACGCTGGCGCATTGCAGGAATCAATTTTGAACATTTTCACATGGGCGATCTGCTGCGGCAGTCGTTTGATCACCCGTCAGCAGAAATTGTGGGGATCTGCGATGAGCTACCTGAAAGGACGCGGGGGGCTGCTAAACATTTCGGATTGAGTCCAGAGGAGGTCTTCACGGACTACCGTGCTTGTCTGGAAATCACAAAGCCGGACATTGTGGTGCTGTGCCCTGCGGCCTCCAAACATGGTGAGTGGGTAGAGAAAGTGGCACCCTATGGTGTGCATATTCTGATGGAGAAGCCTTTCGCGGCTTCTTTGGCAGAAGCTGACGCAATGGTTGAGGTGATGAAGCCAACTGGCAAGGTTTTGGCAGTAAACTGGCCCCTGGTCTGGGATGCGGGGCAGCAGACGGCACATCGTTTGATCCAGGAGGGGGTGATCGGGGAGGTGATGGAGTTTCACCACCATGGTGGCAATCGTGGGCCTTTGTATCACGGGGCGGATAAGGCTGAGCATGAGCCTTCGGCTGCGGAAAAGGCAGCGAGTTGGTTTTACAGCCGAGAGCAGGGTGGGGGATCGCTGCTGGATTATATGGGCTACGGCACGACTCTTGGCACCTGGCATCTGGGAGGGAAGGTTCCTCTGGAGGTAACCTGCACCTGGGATCATCCCAAGGGTCTGGAGGTCGATGAGCATAGCATCACAGTCGTGAAATACGCCGCCGGCCTGAGTAAAACAGAAACGCGATGGGGAACCTTTACCGATCCATGGACGCATCAGCCGCAGCCCAAGTGTGGTTTTGTCTTGCGCGGCACGCAGGGAACGATCTCCTGCTACGACTATGAAAAGACGATCCGCGTGCAGACGGGGGAGCGGCCTGAAGGGTTTGAAGTGGCAGTGGATGTGATCACCTCACCGAACCGTAATCCTATCGAGCACCTCATTCATTCGCTCGAGACAAATACCCCTCTGATCGGTCCCTTGACGTTGGAGATCAGCCGCATCGGCCAGCAGATTGTGGATACGGCCTATCAAAGTGCATTGCAAAAGCGCACTCTGTCTCTGCTGGGTTGATTCTGTGTGGGGTCTCTGCCATTGCTACACAAAATGACTCACCCGACCGCACTGATCCATCCTTCTGCCAAAATCCACCCGACTGCGGAAATTGGTCCTTACGTGATCGTGGATGGCGCGGCAGATATTTCCGAAGACTGTCGGGTAGAAGCTCACGCACAGATTGTCGGTCATGTGCAGCTCGGTCCGAGGACGGTGATTGGACGAGCGGCGATCATTGGCAGTGATCCTCAGGACTTGGGCTTTACGCCAACAACCGAAAGTGGTGTCATTTTGGGGGCGGACAATGTCATCCGCGAGCATGTGACGATCCATCGTGGTAGCAAGCCTGGGAGCTTCACTCGTTTAGGAGATGGCAATTTCCTAATGGCGAGTGCTCATCTGGCGCATGATGTGACTTTGGGGAACAAGAACATCTTGGCCAATGCGTGCTTGCTGGCCGGGCATATCACGGTTGGAAACAACAGCTTTATTGGTGGCGGGGCCGTGTTTCATCAGTTTATCCGCATCGGAGATTACTGCGTGATTCAGGGGAATGGCGGTTTTGGCAAAGACATTCCGCATTTCTGTGCTGCACAACGGATCAACAGGATCACGGGTCTCAATGTCATTGGTTTGCGTCGGCAAGGATTTACGGCTGAAGAGCGCGCGTCCATCAAAGAGATGTTTCATTTGCTCTTTTGTTCAGATAAAAACCTTTCTCAAGCGGTGGCTGCGGCATGTGAAAAGGAATGGTCGGCCCCGGCCCAGAAGCTTCTGGAATTTGTAGCGACCCCCAGCAAGCGCGGGGTCTGTTCTTGGCGCAGAAGTGCAGTTGGGGACGACTGACTTGTCTGTTGGGATTTTTTCCCCTGCTTTTTCTTGTCACTCTCATGGCGGTGGCCTATTGAATGTGCCTGTGAGGGGTGGCTTCTCCTGATTTTATCCCACTGCTCCGCATTTCCTTCAATCTCTCAGGTATCATGACATTCTCCCGACTGTGTGTCGTTCTCGGCTTTGCAGCTCTGATGGTCGCTCCTGGCGCACATGCGCAGGCGGTGCTCGACTCTCTGACAAGTAACCTCAATATCGAAGGGTTAGAGACCACCTACGACCCGGAAACAGGGTTGGCCACAGCAAACGGGGATGTGCGCATTAGCTACACGGACGTCGAAATCCGTTGCGGCACAGCCAGCTACAATGCCACCACGGGTGAGGTCATTGCACGAGATGGGGTGGTCATCTGGAAGGCGGGGACGACTTACCGAGGTGAAAATATCATTTATAACGCCAATTCAGGTGAATTGAGCGGGGATGCGGTGCGTAGCTCAATGCCCATGGATACGGGGTCCTTCTTTTATCAAACGGACAAATTTGAGACAGAGACCAAACTGATCCAGAAGCTCGAAGGTGAGGATGCTTACTTCACGACGCATGATATTCAGAATCCTAACTTCCGCCTGCGGGCTCGGAGCCTCACGATCTATCCAGGGGATCGCGTCGTTATGCGGAATGTGACTGTCATTGCCGGTGACACACCGGTCTTTTATTTCCCTTACCTCTCGCAGCCTCTCGAAGAGGATGTGGGTCTCCGATTCACCCCCGGATTTCAGAGTCGCTGGGGGGCCTTTTTGCTGACTCAATATGGCGTGATCCATGGAGATCACACTTTGGCAAAGTATCGGCTGGATTTGCGGTCCTCCCGTGGGGTGGGTTTCGGGGCTGACTTCATGTCTTTGAAAAACAAGGACAATCGCAAGAATTTCGGCAACTTAAAATTGTATTATTTGCGTGATTCAGACCCGCAAAACAATCGTTCTGGAGTGGATCGCGGCGTGGTAGGAGAAGATCGTTATCGGATTAATTTTCAGCATCGCATTTACCTGCCTGGACCTGAAAAGAGCACCTGGTATCTGGATTTTGACATCAACAAGGTTTCCGACGCCCATTTCTACGAAGACTTTTATTTCAATGATTTCCGTGAGACACCTGAGCCTGAAAATCAGATTTCTCTTGTTCATACCGATCCGAGTTATGTGGCCACACTGATGGCGCGCTTCCAAGCCAACGACTTTTACACCGTTGGAACCAAGCTTCCCGAATTTGCCCTTGATTGGACCCGGCGTCCTCTTTGGCAGACTGGCATATTTCACCAGGGGACTTTTTCTGCGGGTATTCTCAAAGACGAGATGGGGGATGAACAAGAGACCGATTTCGCTAATCTTATTCGTCAAGGTAGAACACAACTTAATGGTGGAGCCGCCATCACTGGTGACACTTTGAGTAGTTATCAATCTTTGCTTGGATTAAATCCCGGTGATACGCTAAGCAATTCAGATTTGCTGCGTGGGGTGGATTTATTCTCCGCGCAATTGGAAGGTGCGGGATTTGCACGAGTGCATACTTATCAGGAGTTGCTGTATCCTAAAACCTTATTCGGTTGGTTGAATGTTACCCCACGAATCGGTGCCGGTCTCACCCATTATTCCGATATTGACGGGAGTTCGTCAGATATCTCGGACGAGACCAAAAGCATCTTCCATGCAGGGCTGGATGTTTCTTTCAAGCTGTCCAAGACTTGGAGCGATTTTTACAAACCAGAATGGGGGCTTGATGGATTGCGTCACATTCTTCAGCCTTATCTCAATTTGTCCTACCTGGATGCGTCACAACCAGAAGGATTCAGAGGGGTTGATCGCCTTTCTCCGACAACCCGACCTCGTTCGATCGACGTGCCTCTTTACACAGCTATCGATGACCTTCAATCCTGGAACATAGCCCGTGTCGGGATGCGCAATCTGCTGCAAACCAAGCGTGACTACACAAGCGCTAGCAGTGGAACTTTTTATTCAGCCACCAGTGAAAGCGAGCAAACTTACACTTGGGCCGGTCTCAATACTTACGTCGATGTGTTCATGAAAGATCCTGAGTTCGACCGCAGTCTGTCGAACATCTACAATGAGCTTTTCTGGCGCCCAGTGCCATGGATCAATTTCTGGATGGATGCTCAGTTGCCTCTGGAAAGCGGGGAGGGTAGCTTTACTGAGTTGAACCAAGGTGTGACCTTCATGCCTGCCAAAAACATGCAGCTTACCTTGGGTCATCAATATGTGAGTGACAGCCCCTTTTTCGCTGATTCGAGTCTGGTTTTTTCCAGAATTTATTCTCGCCTGACAGACAATTGGGGTTTCTCGATGAACCACATCTTCGAAATGGATGACGGAACCATGGAATTCCAGAGCTACAGTGTGACCCGTGATCTTTCGAGCTGGATGGCGTCCGTAGGGGCCATGGTTCGTGATAACCGTGAAGGACTTTCGGACTATGGCATTCTGTTTTCTCTGACTTTGAAGGACTTTCCTCAGTTGAGCATACCGCTTGACATTGACCCGAATCCTTCCGGTCGTGGTGGAAATCAATAGCGCCCTTTGCTGTTGAGAATGAGTGATTCTGGGTTCAGTGTACAACTCAATTTCGGTGTTGCCGTGTGTGATTGAGAAGCACATCGGTTGACTCACGGATATCTCCGTATTCTTTCATGAAGCTCACAATCATCGGTTCTGGTTACGTTGGTCTCACCACAGGGGCATGTTTTGCCGAGGTGGGACATCAAGTGGTTTGCGTGGACAATGACGCTGAAAAAGTGGAAAGCTTGTTGGCTGGTGAGATCCCCATTTTTGAGCCTGAACTGGAGGCTCTGGTACGCAAAAATGTAGCTGCACGTCGGTTACGTTTTACCACTTCCACTGAGGAAGGTGTGGACCATGGCGAAGTCATTTTTATTGCTGTGCCGACGCCGCCTCTGGCTGATGGCAGTGTGGACCTGAGCTATGTGGAAAAGGTGGCCCGCGAGATCGCTCACTATCTCGATAGTTATCGGGTGATTGTGGACAAAAGTACGGTGCCTGTGAAAACAGGGGAGCGTGTGGGACAGACGATCCGCAAATATGCCAAGCCTGGTGTGGAGTTTGATGTCGTTAGCAATCCTGAGTTCCTTCGTGAAGGCAGCGCCGTCAGTGACCTGATGCGGCCAGATCGTATCGTCATCGGTGGCAACAGTGATCGTGCTCTCGCTCTTATGCAGAAGATCTACGAGCCCTTTGTCGCCCCCGTTTTGGTCACCGACATTAACAGCGCCGAGTTGATCAAACACGCGGCGAATAGTTTCTTGGCCCTGAAGATCAGTTACATCAATGCACTGGCTGAAATTTGCGAGGTAACGGGTGCGGATGTTTTAAAGGTCGCGGAAGGCATCGGTGCAGATAAACGCATCGGGCGTGGATTCCTCAATGCCGGCCTAGGCTATGGGGGTTCATGTTTCCCGAAAGACATTGCGGCGTTCATTGCGATTAGCGAACAGATGGGACTGCCTCTCAATTTGCTGAAAGAAGTTCAGGCTATCAACAACCGCCAGATCGAACGTTTTCTGGATTCCATCCGCGAGGCACTTTGGGTCTTAAAGGACAAAAAGGTGGCCGTATGGGGGCTTAGCTTCAAACCCAATACGGATGATGTCCGTTCTTCCGTGGCGATCAATCTGGTTGAAAAGCTCGTGGCAGAAGGGGCTTGTGTCAGTGCTTATGACCCAAAGGCCATGGAGAAGGCGAAGGAACTGCCTGTCGGTGCCAAGATCCATTTGGCGGAGAGTGCTTTGGATGCTGCCCATGATGCTGAGGTCCTCATCATCGCCACCGAGTGGCCTGAATTCGCCTCTGTGGACCTGGCCTCTCTGCGCAGCACGATGCGCACGCCGCTGATTTTCGACGGGCGTAATTTGCTCGATCCCGCCGCAGTGCGTGACTTTGGCTTCCAATATCGTGGCATCGGCCGAGGTGTCGTTGCCGAACGTGGTTAAACGGTTACTTTTTGGTCCGTCGATTCGCTGATTTTCCCAACCTGATTCCGCTGAAAACCATTCATTCATCTTCCCCTTCGACCAGTGTGCGTAACCACTCACTGGATGTTTTGACCGACTGGCAAAAGTCAGGGCGCTTTGCCACAGATCTCCTGGATGAGCGTGTTCGCACGGCAGTGCTGTCACCACCCAATGCAGCTTTCCTGCATGATATTGTATTTACTACTCTGAGGAATCTCAGCCTGCTGGATCTCTGGGCGGATCATTTGACTGATGGTAAGCATCTGGACCATCGAACACGTTGGTTGCTGCGCATCGGCCTGTGTCAATTGCTTCTACTTGGAGTTCCCTCCCACGCGGCGGTGAACGAAACTGTGGCGGCTGCCGGGCGTTCGGGAGCTCTCGTCAATGCTGTGCTCCGCCGTGCTGGACGCGAGGATGCTAAGTTGCACGCGATGGTCGAATCGCAGCCTCTTGCAGTGCGTTATTCGCATCCTGAGTTCTTGGTGCGCCGATGGATCAAGATCATGGGCAAGGCGAAGGCGGAGTCTCTTTGTCAATGGAATCAGGAGCCGCCGATGACTTTTGTGCGGTTGAACGCCTTGCATGAAGAGGCCGCGGAGCGTTTGGCTAAAATCCCAGAACTTACAGATATCGGTGAAGGTTTTTACCAATGTGAATCAGCGCCGCGTGAGGCTCTGAAGTTCGGTCTTTGTTATGCCCAAGACCCAAGTACGGCACACGCCCCACGCATGCTTGCGCCAAAGCCTGGCGAAGTCATCTTGGATGCCTGCGCGGCACCGGGTGGCAAGACGGCGTTGTTGGCAGAGCTGATGTGCAATGAAGGCCGTATTTTTGCCTGTGATTCATCTCCCGCCCGTTTGACGAGGCTGCGTGAAAATCTCACACGGCTGAAAGTGAGGATTGCCCAAGTGCACACTTTTGACGTGTTAGGGGAGGCACCTCCTCCTTTCGGAGATTTGATGTTTGACCGCATCCTGCTGGATGTCCCTTGCTCAAACACAGGGGTCATGCGCCGTCGCATTGATGTTCGTTGGCGTTTGCAGGAGGATGAATTCGCAGCCCTGGCAGAGACTCAGCGCCGCATCGTGGACTCTGCTTTGCGCTTTCTGAAGCCTGGGGGTTCCTTGGTTTACAGCACTTGCAGCATTGACCCGGACGAAAATCAGGCCGTGATCAAGGCAACGCTGGAGGCTCATCCAGAATTGGAATTGATCGAAAGCCGCCTCATTTTCCCGCCCAAGGACCAGACGGATGGCGCCTTTGCGGCGCGCCTAATCAAGAAAGCATGAGCGAGCCGGTCCAGACTCAGCGGGCGGATAAATGGCTGCACCATGTGCGTATTTTTAAAACCCGCAGTCTGGCCACTCAGGCCTGTAGCAAAGGCAATGTGACTTTGGATTCTCAGCCCGTGAAGCCGGCGCGTGATTTGCGTGTCAATGATGTGCTGGAAGTCGTGCGCGGAGATTTGCGCCTGCGATTGCGTGTTATCGCCTTTTCGCCTCGTCGGCTGAGTGCTCCTTTAGTAGCGGAGCATTACGAAAACCTCACGCCGCCTGAGTGGATTGAAAAAGCAGCCGAGCTGCGGCGACTGAAGGAACTGGAAACACCTCATGCCCATGAGATGCTCACAAAGCCGAACAAGCAGCAACTGCGGCAGTTGCGAGAGTGGCAGGAGCAAAATCATTCGATGTAAGGTGGCGCTATCGTGCGATTTGAATCCCTGGTTGCCCGCTGGCGATGAGATGCTAAGGGAGAATTGCCCTATGCTGCGTTTCCCCTGCTTTTCCTCTTTTCCGAAATGCGCCACCGTCATCTCCCTTCTGGGACTGCTTTTGACATTCCTGGCTCCGGTTTCGCTATCTGCCCAATCGGCAGTCTTATCGGCTGACAGTTTTAACCGAAAGGTCCACGTGGCCAGTGGTGGAAATGAAAAACGACCTGTAGGGGGCTTGGCCAAGATTGCGACCGCGATGGTCACCCTAGACTGGGCGGAGGCCTCTAAGGCTGGTGTCAATATTTTGGCCACGGTTCCAACTTACGCACTGCAGGTGGCAGGGAATAACAAGTTGGGATTGCAGCCGGGGGATAAGCTGACGGTGCGTGACCTGATTTATGCCACAATGATGACCGGTGATGACATCGCTGCCATTACCCTTGGAGATTTTGTCGGGCGGGACCATTTGGTTCGTTTGCAGCGTGCAGGTGACCCTCTGACGGAGTTCGTCCGCCAGATGAATCAACTGGCCAAACGTGAAGGGGCTCTGAATACTCGCTTCACCAATCCACATGGTTATGAAAACACCCGCACGATGCCTTATTCGACAGCGGCAGATATGGCCCGCTTGGGGCTTTATGCGACTTCGCGTCCAGCTATGCGGTTTTACACCAATCAGCGCTCTCGCAGCATTACGGTCTATCGCGTCAATGGTCAGCTCAACCTGCCGCTGAATAACACGAATGAGTTGCTGGGCGTCTCGAATATTGACGGGATCAAATACACTTCGACCCCGCGCTCAGGCGGTTGCATTGTGATTTCGGCTGAGCGACCTGCCTCTGTGACCAAACAGCCGGATGGCTCCAGCTTGATCTATCGTCACCGCATGGTGGTGGTGGTGGTGGGCTCGGCCAATGCTGCGGCGGAGGCTCATGCTTTGCTTCAGCAGAGCTGGGCCGCGTATGACCGCTGGTTGGCTGCCGGACGTCCGATCACGGACAAGAAGCAGCTTTTGAACCACTTCTAAGCAGGCTTTGACGCTGCGGCCCCCTTTTTCCTCAGTTCACATTCAACCCACCCAAACGACACATGCGAATCGGTATCCTGAACAGCGGCGGCGATTGCCCCGGTCTTAATGCAGTTATCCACGGCGTCGTCGGCGCTGCCCACACTCTCGGTTGGGAAGTCGTCGGTTTTCGTGATGGTTTTGAAGGCCTCTTGCCTCCCGGTGATTACATGATGCTGGACCCCAGCCGCACGGTGGGGATCATGAAACTTGGAGGCACTATTTTGGGCACGACCAACAAAGGTCACTTTGTCGCCAAGGTCGGTGAAGGCAATGTCTCCGAAGTGCCAAGGGAAATCGTTGAAAAGGCCAAGAACACCCTTCGTCATCTGGAAATCGGTGCCCTGATCGTCGTTGGTGGAGACGGTTCTCTCACCACGGGGTTGCAGCTCTACAACATGGGTGTGCCCGTGATCGGCGTGCCGAAGACCATTGACAATGACATTCAGGCCACCGCCATGACCTTTGGCTTTGATTCGGCCTGTCACTCCGTCGTGGATGCCCTGGATCGCCTGCACACAACAGCGGAGAGTCATAAGCGTGTCATCGTCCTTGAGGTCATGGGACGCCATGCCGGTTGGATCGCCCTTTACGGCGGGATGTCAGGCGGTGCGGATGTGATCCTGCTGCCGGAGATTCCTTTCCAGATGGAGCATGTGGCCGATGCCATCCGTCAGCGTGATGCGCGTGGCTTACACAGCACGCTCGTTGTGGTGGCAGAAGGCGCACGCATCGAGAGCGGTGAGTTGCTGAAAAAAGAGACCGTCGGCGGCAAGGGTGAAGATCGTCTGGGCGGCATCGGCGATTACGTCGCCAAAAAGATCGAGGCCATGACGGGCAAAGAAACCCGCGCTTGTACCCTTGGTCACCTTCAGCGTGGGGGTGCCCCGACGGCACTTGATCGTATCCTAGGCGTTCGTTTCGGGGCCAAGGCGGTTCACCTTATCGAAGAAGGCAAATTTGGCCGCATGGTCAGCTATCAGCACTATCAGGTAGGCGATGTGAGCATTGAGGAAGCTGTGAATCAGCTCCGCATCGTGCAGCCGGACAGTGAAATCATCCGTGCGGGTCGCAGCATCGGCATCTGCTTTGGTGATTGCTCCGTCGGCAGATAAACTCAGTGAATCGATTTGGAAAGGCAGGCTTCCTATGGGTAAGCCTGCCTTTTTGTTTTCAAATCACCCGCCGTCTTTCCAGCCCTAGCTGACTGCGGCGATCTCTGCGCAGCCTGAATTCCTCTTTCTTCAGCTCGGTCTGCCCTGCGACACCATATTCGACGACCACGGTCACCATCTGCGGCATGGCATCCAAAGTCACAATGCGAAAGACAGGCACCCGCTGGCTACGGAAAAATGCATGGAGGGGGATGTGCGGGTGACCGGCATTCCACAGCCAGCGCCCGGGCGGAAACTCGGACAGGTCCGATAAAGCCAGCAGCACCTCACGGATCAGCGATTCCTCGTGATGTTTTAGCAGCTTGGAGGCCGCGCGGCGGCAAAGCATCTGCTCGATGAAGGCCACGGCGGGGTTCAAATGATCCTCCTCCATCTCTACGATCACCTCGCGTGCATGGTGGGCCATGGCTTCCCGGAATTGCTCCGGTGTCATGCGACCGGTGTCGAGCAGGTGGAAAAGTTGACGTGGGCTAGGGGGGAGGTCGGACACGGGGATGATTCAAAAGAACGCACCCCGTGGCTGCAAGGATGATTTCGACTTTCTTGCGTGAAGGCTATCTCCTGCCACTTCCCGCTTGCCTACCTCTATATTCTTGAGGCATTGTATTAGAGGATGTCAGACGATGTGTCGGACATTCGCTCCCCCGAAACGTCATGAAGACTGCCCCCAAGCTTTACTCGGTTGTTATCCGTCTCACTGGTGCGTGTTTGTTGCTTACCGCATTGATCGGCTGTGAATTGCCACCTCGGGAGGCCTGGAAGATTGTCCAACGCGATGGCTTGCTGACATACATGGGGCGTCAATACAATCCCCCCATCGCCCCGAGCCGTTACTTGGTACCGAACGGCACTCCCTTCATGCCGAGTCCCTCCCCTCAGGTGCCTTACCGCCCGCGCAGCCCCCAGAGCCGTTACTTGGTCACGAATTCGGATACGGTTTATCGCCCCAAGCCAAAGCGTGTTTCACGGCCCAAGCCTTCCATGGTAGAGACGGCGGAGACAACGCCGCCGAAGATTCCCTTGGAGCCGTCTCAAGCGGCGACGACCCCCAAGTCCCCGAAACCCGAAGCCGACAAGCCTTCTATGGAGACACTGCCTTATGGAACCCCGGTCACGGGTCGCCCAGGCATGGTGAACAGTCCTTTTGCAGAAAAACAGCAGCTTGTGGATGTGACCGGGATGGCTCCTGGCGAGGCTGTCAAAGATCCCTACACGGGTAAGCTTTTCCGCGTGCCACCGACTCAGCAGGCCGCCGCTGAAAAGACCGAACCGCCGCCGCACCCGGCAACTGAAGAGGCTAAAACGCAGCCTTAAAGAGTGAAGCAGTGCCGCTTCCTTCACATTCGGGCTTGATTACCCTCGTGAAGGTGGCACTCTCCGCCCCGCTTTTAGCATTTCAATACCAGCCACCATGGGCCAGCAACTCAACAAAATCGTCAAACGTCGTCGTCGGAAACTCTATGTCGCTCGCAAGAAAGCCCTTGCGAAGGCTGGTCTGAGCCGCAAGTCCATTGTCCGCGAACCCAAGGCCGCTAAGAAAACGGTGAAAAAGGCGACTGCCCCAAAGAAAGCCCCGGCCAAAGCACCGGCCAAGGTGGAAGCTTTAGCTCCGGTCGCTGAAGTGGTGACCCCGGTGTTTGAAGTGGCGGCTCCAGCCGTTGAAGAGACCGCTGCCGCTGCCGAGTAATTCGTCTCCGGTTATTTCTCTTTGCTGAAAACCCCGCGCATGTCCTGCGCGGGGTTTTCGTTGGGTGGGAGTCACTCTCCAAATTTATGCTTCGTCCACTCATCTCCTTTGATGCCGCAGGGACCCTCATTCAGGTGCGGCAACCCGTGGGGCAAACCTACGCCGAGTTTGCCCGTCGTCACGGTGTGAGGGTCGAGGAGGCCGCGCTGAAGCAGGCCTTTCGCGCTGTTTGGGGGCAACTGCCTGTGCCGTTGCGGGCAGAGGGGCAACCGGCTCCCGATGATGAGCGCTCCTGGTGGCGCGAGCTGGTGAACCGGGTCTTTGCTCACGCTCTCCAGGCTCCTTTGCCCGAGGCTGTTCTCGATCCTCTCTTTGCGGATCTATATGCCCACTTTGCCGAGCCTGAGGCATGGACCGTTTATGAAGATGTCATGCCTGTGCTGACAGAGCTTTCTCTGGATCATCGGTTCTGCGTGCTTTCGAACTTTGATCGGCGGCTGCATCGCATTCTGGCGGGGCATGGCCTGACCCCATTCTTCGAGCAGATCATCCTTTCCAGCGAGGTGGGTGCCTCGAAGCCTCACCCGCGTATGTTTGAGACCGCATTGCGTCTGATGCAGGCGGATGCCCATGGCAGTTGGCATGTCGGCGATGATGATCGCTGTGACATTCAGGGGGCGCTGGCCTGTGGTTGGCGGGCCTTTGCCGTTTCGCGGCCAGAGACCGGTCTGTGGCATCTGGTGGAAAAAGTCCGTTCGGAAGGCAAATCGGACTTGCGCATGACTCAGTAAAGAGTAAGTAGCTCGCCCCACTCGCGCGGGTAGCTCAGTGGTAGAGCAGTTGGCTTTTAACCAATTGGTCGTGGGTTCGAATCCCACCCCGCGCACCACCGTGTGGTTGTCAGTTTTTAATGCCCAGGTAGCTCAGTGGTAGAGCAGTTGGCTCTTAACCAATTGGTCGTGGGTTCGAATCCCTCCCTGGGCACTTCCTCTGAAACGCAGAGGAAGCGCCGCTTTCCACAAGGCCTCAGAAACCCAGGCCTGGAGGCAGACCCATTCCACCGGTCATCTTGCCCATTTCCGCAGCCTGCGTGTCCTTCACTTTTTGCTGCACCTGCTGGACGGCGGAAAGCAGGAGGTCCTGGAGCATGTCCACATCCTCCGGGTCCACCACTTCCTTCGCAATCTTGATGCTCTGGATGTCGCCGTGGCCGTTGGCCGTGACGACGATTTTCCCGCCGGCGACGGTGGACTCAAAGGTCTTGGTGGCGAGTGCGGCCTGCGACTTCTGCATCTGGCTCTGCATCTCCTGCACCTGCTTCATCATTTTCTGAATGTTCATGGGAAAGTAAAGTTCGTTAGGGGGTTGGGTTCAGGACTGGGGCGCGGAGCCTGCCAGCTTGAGTTTGAATTTCTCAATCGCGCTCTTGATGAGCGGATCGTTCTGGAAGTCGGCGGTGATCTGCTCCGCGCTGTTTTCCGCAGGAGCTTCGGCTGCGGGCGTCTCCGGCGCTGTATCATTCCAGGGCTTGTCAGAGACAGGCACCGGTGCCGTCGCCGGTTTCGGCGCTGAGGCCGGGGCAGGCGCGGGGGCGGCAATGTCAAAGCCTGCGAACAGCTCCTCGGCCGGTGGTGGTTTCAGGCTGGCATCCACGACCATCTGGAATTTCATCGGCATGCCGAGAATCTCCGCCGCCAGACCCTCCAGGAAGGTGCGTTGGTTGTCGCGGTCCAGGCTCTCCTTGGCGTGGCTCTCGCTCTTGGGGAAACCCAGCTTGATGATGCCCTTGGCCATGCTCATCACCGTCGTCGCCTCCAGCCAGGAGGAAGCCAGCGGACGCTTTTGCCGCACCATGGCCAGCAGTTCCAGGCGGAACTCCTCATTCGTCAGGGACGGCATCGCGGGGGCGGCAGGGGCGACAGGCTCCGGTCGTGGAGCAGGCGCAGGAGCCACCGCCTTCACAGGCTCGGGTTCCGGCGTTGGTGCGGGGGCCAGTGGAGCGGCCTCCATAGGTTCCGGCTCCAGGGCCAAAGCCGGGGGCTCCTCTTGAAGCAACACCGGCTCCGGCTTCACCTCCATCACAGGCTCCACCTTTGCCACGGGTGCGGGCGCAGGTTTCTCCTCAGGCTGCGGTTTCGGGGCCGCCACCGCCACCGGTTCCGGCGCAGGTGCTGCCGCCCGGCGGGCCACGATTGGCGGCTGGGGGCGTGGGGCAGGGCGGGGGATGGAGACCGCACCGCCGCCGTCCAGGGCCTCGATCACATCGCTGATGCTCACCTCATTGTAATGCTGCACCGCCTGGATCACACCCAGCTCAAAGTGCAGGCGCTTGTTCGTGGCCCAGCGCATCCGCGCATCCACCTCCGCCAGACCGTCCACGATGCGCAAAAGCTGGTCCGTGCTGGCCATGTGGGACTGCTGGATCACCTGCTCCGCGATCTCTGGCTCCAGGTCCTCCGCCGCCGCATCCACATCCGCCTGGCTCACCAAAAGCGTGCGGAAATGCTGGATCAGATCCCCCAGCATCCGGCCCAGGTCCTTGCCCGCCTCGCTCGTGTCATGCACCAGCCGCAGCGCGCTCACCGTATCGCTGTCCAGGATGTGCTGCGCCAGTTGACTCACCGACTGCGCCGCCGTGAAGCCAAAGATCTCCAGCACATCCCCCTCGCGGATCGTGTTCCCGCAAAAGGCCACCAGTTGATCCATCATCGACTGCGCATCCCGCATCCCCCCGTCCGCCCCCTTGGCGATGGCATAGGCCGCCTTCTCATCCAGGTCCACCCCCTCGAGCGTCGCGATGTGCAGCAGATGCTTCGCGATGATCGTGTTCGGAATCCGGCGCAGGTCAAAGCGCTGACAGCGGCTGATGATCGTCGGCAGGATCTTGTTCGCCTCCGTCGTCGCAAAGATGAACTTCACGTGCGCCGGCGGCTCCTCCAGCGTCTTCAGCAGCGCATTAAAAGCCGCCGTGGACAGCATGTGTACCTCATCGATGTAGTAGATCTTAAACCGGCAGCGGGAGGGCGCATACTTCACGCTTTCCCGCAGATCGCGCACCTGGTCCACCCCGTTGTTGCTCGCCCCGTCGATCTCCAGCACATCCAGGCAGTTCCCCTCGGCGATCTCTTTGCAAAGCGGGTCCTCCGGGTCGAAATCCACGCTCGGTCCGTCGGTGCAATTCAGCGCCTTGGCGAAAATACGCGCCGTCGAGGTCTTCCCCGTGCCACGCGGACCGACGAAGAGATAGGCATGGGCCAGCCGGTTCTGCGCGATGGCATTGCGCAGCGTGCGGACGACATGCTCCTGGCCGAGCACGTCGGCAAAGGTTTTGGGGCGATACTTGCGGGCGAAGACCTGATAACTCACGCCCCGATGCTAGCGTGTGCAGCCAGGGAGGCGAGTGGATTTTCATCCGGGGTGCATTCTGTGGGTAGGGACGCAGGGTGTCGAGCATCGTCAAACTTCTCAAAATTGCTCTTGGCTGTCTCAAAAGATCTGTCCGAGACCCAGAGCTGAAATTGACTTGCTGAACGGCACCATCAAAATGCGGCCCCATGAGCGATTCCACTTCCAAAAGCCTTGATATCCTCGGGGTCAAACCAATCGGTGATGCAGTCAAAGTGGCCACAGAATCCACGTTCGCGGGTGCCTCGGCATTCTTGAGCAGGATTTGTTTACCTGCAGCTGAGGAGTTTGGACTGCTGTTGAAAGACCGGGTCAGCCACTGGCGCGCCAGCAATGCGGCCAGGATTGCCGAAATGGCGGAGGCCAAGCTGCAAGCCAGAGCAGTGGCACGGGTTCAAGCTCACCCCCGGCTGGTCTTTGAAGTCATCGAAAAGGGCTCTTGGACGGATGACGACACATTTCAAAAGGCTTGGGCCGGAATCTTGGCTTCGTCCTGCTCTGATGATGGGAAGGACGACTCCAACATCATCTTTACCTCCCTGCTTTCGCAACTCACGGGCACTCAGCTTCGAATCCTTAATTACGCTGTCGAAACTGCACCAAAATGGGTGAGCCAAGGTGGCCTTCCATATGCCGATGGGATTACTCTCAACGTGGCAGAGTTAACTCAGATTACCAACATCTCAGATATCCATCGGCTTGATCTGGAGATGGAGCATATGAGAGCACTTGAGCTTTTGCACACGTTTGGCAGTGGCTTTGATCTGGCAGATTGTCTTGCTACCATTCAGATTACATCTTTAGCCCTTCATCTATTTGTGCGCGGCCAGGGTTATGTGGGCTCCCCTGTGGAGTATTTTGGCTTGAAACCGAATCCTTCAGGAGATGGTCACACAAGCCGAAGTTTCTTAGTGGCCTAAATTGGAGGTGCCTATCGTGCCTTTGATTCTCAATAATATGGCTGGATTCTCATTTAGCGGGGCTTTGGGTCTCAATAAGGGGCCTTCAGTCTCAGGCGGCATGATGCCGGGTGCCCAAGCAGCCGTTCCGGGTGGGCGCGGAGCAGTGCCGGGTAGTCGGGCAGCGGTTCCGGGTGCCCAAGCAGACATTCAGACCCGGCAGGCAGTCATTCCGGGTGCCCAGGCAGTCATTCCGGGTGCCCAGGCAGGCATTCCGGGGGCTCGAGCAGCCGTTCAGGGTGCCTCGGCAGCGATGCAGACAGGGGAAAAAGCGGTGCCGACTGCCGGGACGATGATTCAGGGTGACTGCGCAGGCGTGCTGCCAGGGCAGACAGCGATTCCTGAGCGGGGGGCGGGCATTCGCGTGGATCGAATAAGGAACTGGCGTGGAAATCCATCAAAGAATTGGATTGCCAAAAGGGGGATGATTTGGGTAAAAGGCCCTCTGGCAGGTAAAAATAAAGCGCCTGCCCATCCGGTGTTTGCCTCAAGGGGACTGGGCATGGCTGGGTGAACAATCTCCTTTGCTCCCTCCTCAATCCTTAAAACCTTTTGTTTTTATGCCGATGTTTTGGCAAATCGCCCATGCCAGGGCTGTGCAATCCCAGGGGGTCTGGGCACTGGATGACACCTTGACCTGTCAGGGGAAGTCAAAGGAGGATCACGAACTGCTGATGGATGAGGTGCAGACGCAGGCGGAGGTGACGGAAACGGCTGCCAATTCCCTGGATACCACGCAGGTGGCGCTGGAGGTGGAGTATGCGTTTTTCGCTATGATGAACTCGGCGATTTTCCAGCGGCTGGACAGTGAGGTGCCGGATACAGATTCGCTGCAAAAGGATGTGGACCAGCTCGGCAGCATCAAACAAACGGGTCGGGCGACGATCGACGAGCGCACGCTGAAGACGGTGGCAGCCTGGGCGAAGGTGAACACGCAGCTCGCGGCGCTGACGCCGCCGCAGGGGCCGGTGGTGGTGCGGGGTGTCACGCAGGCAGCCTATGCGGCGCGCTGGGCAGAGGTGCAGGGTAAGAAGATGGTCCACGAGGAGAAGTGGGGCGCGTGGCGGCTGGAAAACAGCAAGCTGACGCGGGTGGCCAAGCAACTGGACAAGCTGAACAAGGCCTGGTGGCAGGCCTGGCACAGCGAGTTCCCCTACGGCACGCCGGAGGGCGATGCCCTGAACGGGGTGGATACGGAGCAGGGGACGAATTTACCCCAGGTGCTGGAGATCGCGGCGGTGGTGCAGGAGGTGATGAACCTGCGCGTGACCTATGTGGACGGCACCGGCCAGTATGCGACGGTGCGGCGCCTGCTCTACAAGGTGGAGGGGGTACACTCCGAGTATCAAGAGGAGCCGGTGAACCTGACGGGCAATGTGATCGGCCCCTTCACGGCGGGCCAGATCGTGCGGGTGCGCACGGACGTGGGCAACAGCCGCGATAACAGCGAGCTGAGCGAGGAAACGGTGGTGACCGTGGCGTGAGGGGGGATGAAGAATGACGAATGACGAATGACGAATGACGAATGACGAATGACGAAAACCAAACCCTGTCCAAAGCGCACCCAGACGCCCGCGAAGACCGATGACGGAGCACGAGTATTTTACTCGCCTAACTTTCCTGGGGCTGAGCAGGCCGGGGATAGGTGGGGTGATGGGTGACTCCGCAGGGGCCTTGGCCGTTCGATGCCCGTAGCCGAGAAGTGGCGAGTAGATCCTCCTTCGTCGGACATACTCGCGCTCCATGGGAGGGATGCCGACGAGGGCGTCGGCACTCCGGTGCGCGGCGGCGCATGCTGTGGGTTTGAAACGGACTCTCGACGCTGTTCTGGATTGGGTTAAGGTCCGAGGCATGATCGAAGGCTTCAGTGATCGAGAGGCGGCCAAAATCTTCCGGGGAGAGGTCAGCTGGAAGCTGCCTCGTGAGATTCAGGAGGGTGCCAGGGAAAAGCTGGCGCTGCTGGATGCCATGGCCCGCATTGAGGATTTGTGGGCCTTTCCCTCCCTCCATGCCGAAAAACTGAGCGGCAACCGCAAGGGACAGTGGAGCATTCGCATCAATAAGCAGTGGCGTATCTGTTTCATCTGGAAGGCTGAAACGGCGGTTGTCACAGCCGTCGAAATCACGGATTATCATTGAACCTGCGGCCCCTTTTTGAAACGATGAAAACCCTCGCTAAAACCACGAAACGGACGCCCCCCATGACACGTCTGCCCAGCATTCATCCAGGACGCCTTTTGCGAAAGGAGATCCTGGAGGCGCGTTCGATCACTCAGACTCAACTGGCTGCCGCCACTGGTTTGCCCGTGAGCCGCATCCATGATCTGGTCAAGGAGCGGCGCGGGATCACGGTGGACTGCGCGATCCGGCTCGGCAAGGCGCTGGGAACCTCCACGGAGCTGTGGCTGAACCTCCAGCGAGCTTATGATTTGGAGCAAGCGCAGACGGCCCGAGGCAGCGAGTATGAGGCGATCCAGCCATTGTCGTTGGACGCGGCGTGAGGGGGCTGAAGAATGATCCTGCGTGCGGGAACGAATGACGAATGACGAATGACGAATGACGAATGACGAATGACGAATGACGAATGACGAATGGGCGCGTGGCGGAACCTTGGATATGAAAACCAAACACTGTCCAAAGCTCACCCAGGCGTCCGCGAAGGCCGATGGACGGAGCGCGAGTATTTTACTCGCCTAACTTTCTTGGGACTGAGCAGGCCAGAGATAGGTGGGGTACTCCTTGATTTCGCAGGGGCCTTGGTCGTTCGATGCCCGTAGCCGAGAAGTGGCGAGTAGATCCTCCTTCGTCGGACATACTCGCGCACCATGGGGCGGGATGCCGACGGGGGCGTCGGCGCTCCGGGGGACTGGATGCCGACGAGGGCGTCTCCGGCTCATTCCATGCTCATTGAACACCGAACGCTGAACACCGAACGCTGAACACCGAACACTGAACACTGAATACTGAACACTGAATACTGAATACTGAATACTGCCTTTCTCCCCCAACCCTCCGCTCTTGCCTTCTCCCGCCGCCGGGGCTTAGGATGGGGGATGCGATTCCTGCTGCTGTTTTCCATGCTGTCCTGTCTGCTGTGCTCTTGCGGTTTGTTTAAACGCAAGGAGGAGCCGAAGCCGACGGGGCCGAAGACGACGTTGGTGGGGATCGTGGAGATGGTGAACCCGGAGCAGAATTATGTGCTGATCCGCTGTGAGCAGGTGCCAGCGCTCGACGCGGGGACGGAGTTGATCGCGCTGGATGCGACGGGGGTGGAGTCGAAGCTGAAGCTGACGCCGGAGCGCAAGGGGCGGTATCTGACGGCGGACATCACGGGCGGGCAGCCGAAGGTGATGAATCTGGTGATTTACCGGACCAGCAGTGCCGAGGCCCCGGTGGTGCCGTCGACGCCTGTGCCTGCGCCGATGCCGATGCCTGAGGTGCCGCCGATCCCCCTGGAGCCTGGAGCGCCGCCCCAGGTGTTGCTGGAGCCCCTGCTGCCGACGGCTCCGCCGATGGAACCGGTGAAACCGACAGTGCCGACCCCGACTTTGGACCTCGAACCCCCGGTGCAATGATCACGGAGACGGAAGCCCGTGAACGGGTCTTGGCGGCGATCGTGCCGGGTGCGGCGGTGGAGCTGCCTTTGCTGAAAAGCCTGGGTTTCCATGCGGCGGCGGATGTCCTGGCGACAGTGCCTTTGCCGGGCTTTGATAACTCGATGATGGACGGGTATGCGGTGAGAGCGGGGGACACAGCAGATTTTAAGTCTGTTGTGGTTACTGCTGAGCAACCCGCCGGGCCGGACCGGGGGCTGCACTGTGGGCCGGGGCAGGCGATCCGCATTTTCACGGGGGCACCGATGCCGTCCGGGGCGGATGCGGTGATCATGCAGGAGGATGTGGAACGGGAGGGGGATGCGATCCGGTGTCGCGAGCCTGTGGAGCCGGGGGAGAATGTCCGGCGGCAGGGGGCGGATCTTTGTGCGGGGCAGGTGCTGCTGCGGCGGGGGGAGGTCTTGACGCCGGGGCGGATCGGGGTGCTGGCCTCGCAGGGGCTGGGCAGTGTGCGGGCGCATTCGGCTCCGCGCGTGGCAGTGCTGAGCACGGGGGATGAACTGGTGCCTGCCGGGCAGCCTTTGGCAGCGGGGCAGATTTACAACAGCAACGGCGTGATGCTGCAGGCGATGCTGGCGGGGCAGGGGATACACGAGACGGTGGCGGTGCATTGCGCGGATGACCTGGAGGCGACGATTGCCACGCTGAAGCGGCTGCTGGCCGAGCATGATGTGATCCTGCTAAGCGGCGGGGTTTCCGTGGGCGATCATGATCAGATCAAGCCGGCGTTGCTGGCCCTGGGCATCACGCCGGACCTGTGGCGGGTGAAGGTGAAGCCGGGCAAGCCCTTCCTCTTTGCCCAGCACGAGGGGCGGCTGATCTTTGGTCTGCCGGGCAATCCGGTTTCCAGCTATGTGACCTATCAGCTCTTTGTGCGTCCGGCTTTGATGAAATGGATGGGCCGGGAGGATCTAGAACCCGCACGGGTCCCGGCGGTCTGTGCGAGCGCGCTGCACAATGACGGCAACCGTCCGCATTACCTGCGGGGTGTCTTGAAGCAGGGGCGGTTCACGGTGATGGGGCTGCAACAGAGCCATGCGCTGTTTGCCCTGAGCCAGGCGAATGCCATGCTGCGCCTGGAGGCTGGGGAGCAGGTCAATGCAGGCGATGCGGTGGAGGTGCTGGTTTAGTTTGATTCGTGTTTGATTCACCCCCGCAGCACGCTAATTCAGACCGCCCTCGTGTCTGCCTCGTTTCCCTTTCCTCAGCTCTGGTCCCAAGTGCGCCGCAAGTCCTGGATGTGGCTTTTCAAGAGGCAGCAGATCGAGGCGGCGACGAAGTGGGTGAAGTCCCATGCGAAGGTTCAAAGTGTGGTGATCATCGGTGCGGATGAGATCGAGCTATCAGGCACGGTGGGGCGGAGCGACCTGACCCATGAGGAGCCGAGACTACGCCTGCGTCTGGCCGCGCACGGGGATCTGCATCTGACGACGGAGTGTAGCTGCCATGCGGGGTCGCTGTGCGAGCATGCGGCGGCGCTGATGCTGTTGTGTGAGGTGGAGGTTAACCGTGAGCGGATCGAACAACAGGCGCGACCCGGCGTGGCGACGGTGGGGCAGGATGCCCCCGGCGGAACGGCCAGCGGGGAAGACGAGGCGATTTCACTTTCCAATGATCAGCCGTGTCCGCTGTTGCGGCTGCGCCGCATGACGATTGAGCGCCCGCAGGTGAAGATCGGGCGAAGTCAGCTCAGCCAGGCGCGGATCAGCATTGGCGTGGCGGAACCTTTGGTTAGGTATAAGGGCTGCCCGCAGGTTTTCCAGATGCTGGGCCGCAGCCAGGGGGCGCGATGGAAGGACGAGAACGAGCGCAGTCACGTCCTGACGCGCAATGTCCGTATGGAGCGTCTGCTTTTGACGGATCTCATGCAGGCGGATCTGACGCCCGTGGCCCAAGTGATCCCGGATGCGCGTGCGGCGGAGTCTTTATCGCCTTTCCTCACCATGGCGGAGCATCGGCAGGCTCTCGATTGGGCGACGTTTCTGAGAGATCACGTGCCGCAACTGTGTGCCGACGGCTGGGAGGTGGAGGTGGCGGATGACTTTGGGTTCGATATTCATGAGGCGGGGGAGGAGGCCTGGTTCACGGATGTGGAAAGTGACACCGCCGGGAGAGACAGTTTCTCTCTCGACCTGGGGGTGGATGTGAGCGGGGAGCGTGTCTCGCTGGTGCCTTTGTTGGTGGACTGCATTGATCGCGGGCTGACCCCGGCGTTGTTGGAGGCGAACCTGGATCAGAAGTACCTGATCGCCCTGCCTGGGCCGGGGAATCCTGTGCTGGCTGTGCCGGCGAGGCGTCTGCTGGTGCTGTTGCGTTTTTTGGATGAGCTGCTGGCCACGCGGCCTACCCAAAAGGATGGTAAGCTACAGCTCGATAAACTGCGTGCGGCCCAGCTTGCCAGCCTGGACGGTCTGCCGATCCGCATCCCTGCGGAGCTGGCGGCTTTGAGGCAGCGCTTGCAGGGGTTCACAGAGATCTCGCATGTGGCGGTGCCGGTAGGGTTGCGTGCCTCCCTGCGTCCGTATCAGCATGAGGGTCTGAGCTGGCTGCAATTTCTGCGTGAGTTTGGGCTGCATGGGGTGCTGGCGGATGACATGGGACTGGGCAAGACGTTGCAAACCCTGGCGCATCTGCTGTTGGAAAAAGAGTCCGGGCGCATGGATCGTCCCTGCCTGATTTTGGCACCGACTTCCGTGCTGCGAAACTGGGCGCGCGAGGCGGCTAAGTTCGCCCCGGCCTTGCGGGTGCTGCTTTTGCATGGGGATGAGCGCCGCAGTGAGTTTCGCCGCATTCCCAAGTATGATTTGGTCATCACGTCCTATCCTTTGCTGGTGCGGGATGCGGAGGATCTTCGAAAGGTGGAGTGGCATATCGTCGCCCTCGATGAAGCCCAATACATCAAGAACCCGAAGAGCAAGGCGGCGCAGGTCTGCGGTTCCCTTAAATCACGTCATCGTCTTTGCCTCACGGGCACACCGATCGAGAATCACCTGGGGGAGTTATGGAGCCTGTTTCAGTTTCTCATGCCGGGTATCCTGGGTGATGCGGACAGCTTCCGCAGCTTTTATCGCAATCCCATCGAGCGGGATGGCGATAAGGAGAGGCAACATCAGCTCGCCTCGCGTTTGCAGCCCCTGCTTTTACGCCGAACCAAAAGTGCCGTGGCGAAAGATCTGCCGCCGAAGACGGAAATCCTGCACACGATTGAGTTGGGTAAGGCCCAGACGGACCTGTATGAAACCATCCGCGCGGCTGTGGATCAGCGGGTCAAGGAGGCGATTAGTGCTCAGGGGTTGGATCGCAGCCAGATCATCGTGTTGGATGCCTTGTTAAAGCTGCGTCAGGTCTGCTGTCATCCGCAGCTTTTAAAGATGGAGGCTGCGCAAAAGACCGCCGAGTCAGCCAAGACGGCTTTCCTGATGGAGGACTTGCTGCCGGAGTTGATCGATGAAGGGCATCGGGTGCTGATCTTTTCGCAGTTTACCCAGATGCTGGCCATCATTGAGACTCAGCTCAAGGCGGCGCGCATTTCGTTTGTCAAACTCACCGGGGATACGCAGGATCGCGAGACGCCCATGCGCCGTTTTCAGGCGGGAGAGGTGCCTGTTTTCCTGATCAGCCTGAAGGCCGGTGGGTCCGGGCTGAATCTGACGACTGCGGATACGGTCATTCATTATGACCCTTGGTGGAACCCGGCGGCGGAGGCCCAGGCCAGTGATCGTGCGCATCGCATCGGGCAGACAAAGCCGGTCTTCATTCACAAGCTGATCTGTCAGGGGACGATTGAGGAACGCATCGTGGAAATGCAAAAGAGCAAGGCCGCGCTGATTGAGGGCTTGCTGACAGGTCGTACGGATAAGCTGCGTCTCACGCAGGAGGATATTCAGCGTCTTTTGGAGGCATGAGGGCAGGCACGTTTTTGCTGGTCGTTTCTCGCGAGTTTCGCTAAAACAGGGCCAATGATCGAAATCGAAGTTTATGCCCCTGGACTCCGCTCGGAGTCCAATCTCCTGGAATTACGCGGCCAAATGGATTTGTTCCCACAGATTCACTACAAGGTGGATACCCACCATGACCTTGTTTATTTTGAGTTGGATCGTCCCGCGACCGTTACCTTGCAGGAACTGACGGAGGTGTTTACGAACATTGGCCTCGAGCCCCGCTTTGTCGGGCAGTTGCCTGAGGAGTTGACGTGAAGCTTCGACTTACCGCCTCATGCTGGGAGCCGGGGCGATGGCTTTGGGGCCTTTGCTTCGTTTGAACATGCGGGAGAAGAAGCTGTTCTTCTTCTCCGCGTCTGTCTGTGCCTCTTCTTCGGCCTGGCTCATGCGGGCGGCCTGGATATCGACATCTTGAGGGAAACGCTGAGCTGCGTCCGCACCCACTTTGGTGCGGTAGTCCTCCAGCAGGGAGGTGTTGCGCAATTCGATGTTGTCACTGACGACCTGCGGCTGGATGAAGATGATCAGCTCGCTGCGGGTGTTGCTGTCTTTGTTGTCTTTGAAAAGACTGCCCACGCCGGGGATGCGGCTGAGGAATGGAACGCCCGAGGTATCCGTTTTGTTTTGCTCTGAAATGAGACCGCCAAGGACGATGGTGTTGCGATCAGGCACAGTGACGGAGGTGACGATTTGCTCTGTGCCAATGATGGGGATGTCATTGGGCTCTACTCGCTGAGTGCCGATGACGGTGTCATTGACCTGCGCAATGGTGAGGGTGACTTCACCGTCCACATTGATGAGAGGGACTACTTCCAGCTTCAGCACGACGTCCCGATATTCAATCGTGGTGGTGACGTTGTTGCCGTTGTTATTTCCATTGGTGTTCGTGAGTGTTTGTGAAGGCACCGGGATGAGTTGCCCGGAGGTGATGGTCGCCTTTTTGTTATTCAGGGCAAAGACGCTGGGGCGTGAGAGGACCTTGAAACGGTTGGTCGTTTCCAGTGCGGTGACAAAGACGTCGAGGCTGTCACCAATAGCTCCGTAAAGATTCAGCCCTGCGGCAGGACCAAAGGCATTGGTGATGACATTGTTACGCAGGTCGGTGACGGCTCCAGGATTATTGGTGCCTTTAAGAATGTCTTGGCGGCTAAAGATACCGCCTGCGCTGAAGTTGGTGCCGTCTTTGTTGGTTAGGGCGCTGAGGTAGTCCACGCCGAACTCGAATCCATCTCCGAGCGTCAGTTGGCCAATGACGGTGGAGAGATAAACTTGAGCGGGTTTACGATCGAGTTTATCCAGGAGGCCGTTGACCTTGTCGATGGCTTCTTTGCGGCCCATGACGAGGATGGAATTGGCCATGGGATCGGCGACGACTCGGGTCTTGCCCACGAGCACTGAAATAGGGGCATTGTCTTCAGCCGGTGCCTGGATGAGATCGGCACGCGATGCACCGGCGGATGTGGTGGTGCTGGTATCATCTCCGGTGGAACCGCTGGTTGTGAGAACCTGACCGCCACGGGTGCCTGTGGTCGTGCGCCCTGTGAGGAGTTGGCTGCTGCTGGAGGCGAGAGGTTGAGTCCGTTGTTGTTGGATGGTGCCCCCCCCTGGGAGCTGGACGGTGCCGCTGCTGGTATCCTGAAGAAGGTCAGTGATGGCGCTGAGAACGTCCACAGCAGCGGCATACTTCAGCTTGCGTTCAAAGGGCTCATCGACTTCGAGAGGTTTGTCGAATTCGGCGATCAGGCTGGCGATGTAGGTGTAGTCGTCAGGGGAGGAAACGACGAGGATTTGGTTTAGACGTGTATCTGCCACGACCTGAGCGCTAGGCACAGGCGAAGATTGAGATCCCCCTTGGGGGGAGGGCTGCCCATTGTTCCCCGTCGGCTGTGGGGAGCGATTGCTGTTGTTATTGTCAGTGCGTTCTTCACGGCGTTCATTGCGTCCGTCGCTGGCGGCGTTGCCACGAATGGTATTCATGCCCTTCGTTTCCTTTTCCTGAGCCTGAGCGGTGAGTGTGGCCTGAATGATCTGAGCGATGGTGGCCGCTTCGGCATATTCGACAGGAATGAACTTGGTGACCAGTGAAGAGCCTGTGTCTCCGACATCAATGGCTTCACGGATGCTGATGAGTTGCTTGATGACGGTGCTGCTTTCGGTCAAGAGTAACCCAGGAGGCATAAGTACAGGGGTGATCCGGCCATAGACACTGAGGCCCACATGACCTGAGAACATCGTGGCGGCTTCCTCGGGATCGAGGTAATCCAGCTTCATGAAGTAGGTCACAATGGTTTCTCCCATCGGGAGGTCGTTGGGGGCGGTGACAAATTGAACACCATGGGAAAACTGCACTGCATTCGCACTTTGGTTCCGTGCAGGCAAGATGCGGGCGCTTTTACCATCGGGCTCCATCACAATGGCATAACCATTGGTGAGAAGTGTGGCCTCGATGAGTTTGACGGCTTCTTCTTTGGTGACTGCGCGAGGCGTGGCCAGACTGACCGGTGCACCGTCGTTGAAAATATTGGTGTCCTTGATCAGTGTGATGTTGGTCAGCAATTCATAAATGCTGAGCATATCTGCAACAGGGTTGTTGGGGAACTGAAGGACGATTTTATCGCCCTCCATGCGGATGGTTTGGGCCAAGGTGCTTTGGATGTTTTCGCCGCCAGGTCCCATGCCAGGTGCTCCCCCCGCAGTGCCGCCGAAACCTGGCCCACCTTCGCCCATGCGGCGACGTCCACCAAAGCCGCCGGGTCCGCCTGGCAGACGGCCTCCAGGCCCCATGCCGCCTTCGGGCCCGTTCGGTGGGCGGGCACCATCGGGCGGTGTGACCGCTGCATCAGGTGCGGATGTCGAAGGCGGTGGATCGGCGGGGGGAGGAGGGGTATCTTGGGCCGTGAGTGTGCCGGTCATAAAAACCAACGCACCGAGAGGCAGAAACGAGTGAGTGAGGAACCGGGAGCGAAACATGAAAAGGGTGGCTGTGGGAAGATGAGTGAGGGTGAAGTTGAAACCGATGCGGGAGATGTTACTTGCCGCCTTTGTCCTCTTTCTCGATGCGTTCGACCTCTTTGCGAATGATGTTCCGGCGCTCCTCATCGGGGGCACTGCGGAATTTTTCGTCGCTGAACTTGGAACGTAAGACATCGCGTAACTTTTCACGGCCTTTCTCTGAGAGAGCCTCATAACGCTTGCGATCTTCTTCGGATGGACCTCGTGAACCACCGCGGTAGCGTTCACCGCCGCCAGGAGACCCGCCCCGATCACCTTCGGAAGGGCGGTCAGATTTCTTGTCTCCCTTCATGTCCTTGGCGGTCAGGGCGGCATAGCGCACACTGACGATCTCACCCCCGATGCTGATCCGGGCCTGACTGCGGGTGATGTCGGGTGCGGGGAGGGCTTCATTGAGTATCCAGCCCTGGAAATTGGGCTCACTGCTAACGATGTGGGACTCTTTGGTCTCCATGTTAAAGATGGTGGCTACAGGTTTGCCATCAATGTAGGCGATGCCTGTCAGCACGAGGTTATCCGACATGTTGACCATGCGGGTAAAAGGAGAACTGCTTACCACAGGTGCCAGGCTGTTAGGATCAAAAGGCTGAGGCAGATCAAGATCGGGCTCGGCGGACAACGTTGCGACTGTGGGCAGCAGAAGGCAGTAGCGGAGTAGCGAATGAGTCTTCATGGGCTGGATGGATTACAGGCCGATTTCTGGTTTAAACCAACGCGCCATGGTGAGGTTGCACACCACTTGAGGGGTCTTTTCGCGGGAGCGAGTATCGATCTCGATTTCGAGCTGCCGAATGGCCTGGAACTTCTCCGGTGACTGCATGGTGGCCAGCCAGCTCAGGACGGTGAGCTGGTCCCCCCTCAAACGCATGGAGACAGTCACTTCACGATAGTTTTCGTTAGGTCCAGCCAAAGGCGGCAGTGTCGGCTGCTCGGTGGTGATGCCATATTCCAGCGCTTGATTTTGCAGATCCTCAAGAAGCTGCCCCTGGGCACGGCCTAGACTTTCCGTGGTGGGCATTTTTTCGACCAACCAGTTCCGCCGTTTTTCCCAGAACTCACGGTCCGCCATCCAGGTGTCGTTTTCACTCTTCTGGGCCTGAAGGGTGGCGATCTTTTGTAAAGCTGTACTGCGTCTGCGCAGGAAGTCATTCATCAAAATGGCGAAGGCCATGAACACCAGCACGCCCACGCAGGCGAGGAGGAGGTTTTTTTCACGGGATGTCAGTTTCTGGGCCATGGATTAGGAGGAAAGTGGAGTCGGGCCGGTTACTGGAGTTTACCTTGGGCGCGGAATTGAGCGGCTTTCTCACGAACTGTGGGCTGCGGTTTGCTCCACTTATAAAGGCCGAGGACATTGTGCTTTTGCAGGTCTTCCACGAACTGGAAAGCCATCTGTGCGTCTCTGGCCTCGCCACGGATGTCGATCTCGGTGTCCTTGATTTCAAACTCTCGGATGACGATGCCGCTTGGGGGCATCAGCTTGGTGATTTCTGTCAGGAGCACCATGGGGTAACGCCTGGGCTCAATGGCAGGGGCTAGAGCTTTCCAGCGTTCGACGGTCTTCTTCACCTGGAGGGCAGGCTCTGCGGTGGTCTCGACGGCCGCTTCGAGCTCGGCAGCGCTGCGTTCCTGAAAGGTAAGGTAGGCAAAAGCTAAAAAGGCCAGGGAGACAAACAGCAGGCCGCCAAGAATGCCGAAACGAATCAATTTGCCACGGCGGGCGGCACTGGTCTGGTCTTCACGGACGCTGCGCGGGAGCAGGCGCGGCCAAGCGCGCGTGTCCAGGTCCGCATTGGGAGGAAGTTGACTGACGATGCGTGTGGGAAGGCCTGTCAGTGTGGCCAAAGTTTCTGTGATCTGACGATCCCAGGCGGAGCCAGCCAGGGCCAGGCCTGAAATGCTGCCCACACCGAGATCCTGCTCCAAGGCCAATCTTGAAAGCACAATTTCCTGAGCGATCTCTTCGGTTGAAGCAGTGACCGGGGCAAAGAGATGACTGTGATATAGCTTGCCCTGATAATTGGCGGCCAGGACCAAAGAACCATGTTCTTCCGTAATGAGCAGGTGCCCGTTTGGCAGGGTGAGCAGACGCAGGGCTGAGGTGTAATCAGAGGCCTGCGAAAGGGCCAGATCTTGGGGAAAGGGCTCGGCCAAAATGTCCACACTTACCGTTGCGACCGAGGCGTTTTGCGTGAGGAGATGCCAACGGAAATTACGCTGTGTTCCCCCCTCCAGCTTCAGACCTTTGCGGTCGAGCTGAGTGATGATGATTTGCTCTAAGATTTCATGATCAGCATTTGGCAAGATCATGCCAACCGTGCGGCAGGCGCTGGCAGGCAGTCCGACGATCAGAGGTTTGCCTTGATTCGGAACGGAGGCTGGTGTCTCCACGGCCTCTCCACCACCGGTGCTCCGCGGTTTCCAAACACGCCAGGTGGCATCAGGAGAAGGAAGCAGAAGGGTGGTGGCGGCAAACGACATGTAAGAGTGTGATTGTAACGTCTGAGATGCGGGGAAGTTGCGAGTCTGGAGGTTATTCCTCAATCCGCGCCAGATACGTCAAAGATCGGTCATCACCGCGTCGGGCGATGATGATGATCTGGGCACGCTTTTCCCCCACATAACCGGTGCTGGTGATCCGGCGTAGGTCGTCATCACTGGTCAGGATGCCCTGCATGGCCCGGGCACGGTCTCCGGTGAGTCCCAGCATGCGAAAGGCCTCCCCGTCCGAGATGCGCTGGTCGTCTTCGGTGCCTGCGATGCCATCGGCTCCGTCTCGACGGCTGATGTAGCTATCCACATCTGTTTCGGAGGCCTGAGCCACGGCAATGAGCGTCTCTTTGAATGCAGTGCGCAGATCGATCGTTCCATCGCCATAGACGCTGAAATATTCACGCCAGTCCGGTTTCAACCTGTCCACAATGCCCATGCCGCGCACGAGGAGTATCTCATCCACATTGATGAAGCCCTGCTGGCGCGGGAGTTCAAAAATGCGCTGGCTTTCATAAAACGCGGTTTCGGCTCCGTTGCTGCGCACTTCATCATCCCGGTCCACCCAATCGGCCAAAGATTCACTGGCGATGCTGGCCTCGTCACTGTTCAGACCCCAGCGGACAAAGAGTTCATAGACGGCCTCACGCAAGCGCTCATCGGTTATGTAGTTGATGGGGATGCGTGCGCCTTCATAGTTGATCACCACATCGAAACCGCTGTCTGCGCCGATCTTCTGCTTCAGCACTTTGTCGCCCCGGCGGGCGGAGGGATGCAGCCCCACGGCCAGCCCACTTTCCGCCAGATGCAAGGCTCGAAACTCGGCTGAGGCCAGCACGGCTTCTTCCGCACTGAAGCGGATGTATTCCACCACCCCCATGACCGTGACGGACATGAGCAGGAGCGCCCACACCATGAGCATGAGGGCGGAGCCATCGGGTAATGCTGCCGACGTGGTATACCTCGAAGTCGTGATTTTCATGGCTCGTTTTAGGCGGCACTCTATTCGATTCAGCCAGACTAGGGGCGCGGATTTGGGGGAGCATTGGGCGTGGAGTTCTGGCTGTTGTTGCCGGAATTTCTGCCGCCGTTGCCTTGGTTATTTGTTTGAGTGGTTTGCGTATTTGTTTGTGACGCACTGTTAGTTGTAGATCCGTTGCCCGCCACGATCTGAATCGTCGGCACACTGTAAACCATGCGGATGGGGGTGGTGCGATCCCGCATGACGAGCTGCACTTCGATGAGTGCCGGCCAGTCGGAGTCGTCCCATTCCTCCAGCCAGGTATCATCATCCTCTTTATAAAAGCGCCATTTCAATTGCACCACGTCGGGCAGCAGGGGCATCCAGTAGCGGCCTTCTTCATCCGGCGCGCTGAGCCCGGTTGTCTCCTGGCGCATGGCCATGCTGTTGTCATCGCTTTCAGGGATCAGGTCTTCGCGGGAAAGGCTCAGGTATTGCAGAAGCAGGCCGTTTTGATCCGTGGCACCGTTGGGGTCGGGACGCAGGCCCAGGATGGTGTCTTCATAAGAGATGGGATTGATGCCGAAGCTGAAGCAGTGGGTGGAACCGCTGATGGTGAGTTCCTGCGCGGAGCCGGCAGGGTTGTTCGGGTCCAGCGAGGTGAGCGTCAGCGTGGCGGTGCTGGGAAGCGTGGTGAAGGCCTTGCGGCAGAGGTCCAGGAAGCGGTTGATGGCATCGTTTTCCCGCTGGAGCTGCTCCACCTGTGAGGCGGCGCGGACGCTGCCTTGGATGATGGCGAAAAGTGTCCCTGTAATCATCCCCAGGATGGTCAGGGCGATGACCACCTCCATCAGGGAGAAACCCTGATTTGGCCGCACTTTTGGTTGGCGGGGCTTAGCGTTCAGCAGGTTTGTAAACATACACGTCCACGCTTTCCTCCTGTTGGTCGCTGCCCGCCACGAAGGTGGCCACGATCTTAAGATTGTAGAGATCGGCCAAGGTCTCTCCCCGTGTCGTCGCCAGGGCCACACGCTCGACCGAACTTGTGTAGGTGACTCCGGTGGCCACATCCAAGTAAGTGGCGGACATCTCATTGAGGGGCTTGCGCCGCACTTCCTCCAGGAAGGATCTCATGCCAATGCGCACCCGCTGGTCCTTGTTCAGGATGTTCGCCACTTCCATGGAGGTGTTTAAAGCGCGGGCCAGTCCCAGCACGCCGATGGCAAACATGGACAATGCGATGACCAACTCCAGCAGGATGTAGCCACTTCGTGAAACGAACCTCCGAGTTCGTTGATCCTGACCCTGGCTTTGAAAATTCGTTTTCATTTCAGGTCGATGACCTCCCGGGTGATGTCGGCGGTCAGTGCGCCGAATTCGACATCAAAAACGGCGCTCTGCCGTTCGAGGTGCAGCTTGAGTGGCTGGCAGATGCCCGTGGGCTGAAAGACCCACAGCTTCACCACCTCCCCCTCGATGAAAGTCTCCTCCAGATCATGCCAGAACTTCAGGGAATACTGCACGTCCTGGGGCAGGTCGTAGTGTTCCTCCCAGTTGTCATTCAGTCTGGGGGCCGTCGGTGCCAACGGCAGCGCGGTCTTGGGCACTTCGCCCGCTCCGGCATCCAGGTCGGAATCGTTGTAATCCGCATTTGGGTTCACGCGGGAAACGCCGCTCTCCACTTCTTGAAGAAAGGTGGTCAGTTCCGCCAGTTGTAAATAAGGGCTAAAATATCGCGAGGCCACGAAGCCCCCTGGATAAAAGGCGACCTGATAAGGCCGCTTTTCCCTCATCGCCCGGATACGGGCCTCTTTGGCCAGCCTCACCAACTCAATGATCGGCTCCCGGGCCTGCTGTTCTTCCCGCAACCCCTTAAACATCGGCACCGCCCCGGCTGCGATGACAATGATGATCGTCAGCGAGATAACGATTTCAACCAGGGTGAAACCGGGGCGGAATGACGAATGATCCCGCAGCGCGGGAACGAATGACGAAGCCCCGGAGGATAAATCCGGCGGTTCGTTGGCATTCATCATTCTGGATGGATCATGTTTCATTGGGCCGCCAGTTATTCACTCCAACCCCGGACATCGTCTTTGGTTCCGTCCAATCCGTCCTGGCCAACAGACCATATTTCAAAAGGTTCGCCAGATTTCAGACCAGGACTCTGGTATCGGTAAGGATGTCCCCAGGGATCTAAAATTCCATTCGGCTCCGCAAGTTTTCTTTTAAATCTGGCATTCTCGGGTGGCTGAACGAGGACTGACAAACCTTGCTCAGTTGTCGGGAGTGCCCGGTTGAGTGATTTATATTGAATGATTGCCGTTGCCAGGGTGTTCATCTGGAAACTTGTTGTAGGACAATCCGTTCTTTCAGAAAGATCGGCAATAAATCCGATGAGAACATTGAGCAGAAGAGAACCAAACAGCAGGAACACGAGCGTAAAACCTATAAGCGTTCGCCGCTTTTCTTTCTGTTGGGGTGAGGCTGGCATGACTGATAAATCAGGGGTTCAATCTAGCCAGACACCGAGCCGCCCATTCGAGTTCAAATGCCCGGCTTAACAAAATGGCAAAAGATGGAGGTTGGTCAGGTCTCCATCTTCTACCGAAATTTAAAAGGTCTTTCGCCCTCCATTCACTACTTCGCCGCCGTCGCCTTCCAATTGCCGATGTCATCCTCATTGCCATCCACACCGTCTTTGCCGACGGACCAGACGTCATAGGCTTTCTTGGATTTTTGGGCTGGGTAACGGTATTTGTATTCCTGGCCCCAAGGGTCTTTTGGCACTTCTTCCATGAGGGCGGTCCACTTCTCAGGCAGAGGCTCGGTGGTGGGGCGTTCGACGAGGGCTTTCAGGCCTTGGTCGGTGGTCGGGGCGCGCATGTTCCGGGCTTCATAAAGCTGGATCTGGGTCATGATGTTTTGCAGGTCGCCGTCCACCCGGGTTTCCTTGGCGACATCGACGTTGCCTTTCAGCATGTAGATGGAGCCGGCGGCCAGGATGGAGATGATCGTCAGCACGATGACGATCTCGATGAGGGTGAAGGCGTGGCGCGGGCGGCGCTTGAGGGTGCTTGGGATGTTCATGGGTGAGGAGGTGTAACGATAGATTTGCATGATAATGACAGGATTTTCAGGAAGGTTTAGACACGGCTCTTGATGCCGTTGACGGATTGGAAGACGGCCGATATGATGGAATAGGCAACAACACCGACAATCACGGCCATGAAGACAATGATGACCGGGGAGATCAGGGCGGTCATGCGCTTGATGCGCTTGTCCAGTTCCTTGTCGTAACGGGTGGCGCACTTTTCCAGAGACTTGCCCAGCATCCCGGTCTGCTCCCCGACGGCAATCATATCAATGAGCATCATGGGGAAGTGGGACACTTTTTTCAGCGAACTGGAAAGCGAACCGCCCTCCGCCACCAATCCGGTGACCTTGGCCAGCAGGGACTGGATGAAGACATTGGCGGAGATTTTGGAAACCAGGCGGATGCTGTTGAGCAATGGCACGCCATTGCCCACGAGGCTGCCCATGGAGTGCGCGAACTGGGCGTAAAAACGCGTGGCGATCACGGGGCCGAAGAGCGGTGTTTTGAGCTTCGTTTCATGCCACCACATCAGCCCTTTTGGGGTGGCGATGTAGGCTTTGAAAGAGAGCGAGACGATGATGATCACCGTCAACATGACCCACCACCACTGGGCAAGGAAGTTGTTGAAGCTGATGAGCATCTGCGTGGCGAAGGGCAGCTTTTGGCCGCTTTTGGCCAGCAGGTCGGTGATCTGCGGCACCATGACGGTCATGAAGACGATCATGAGCACGATGCAGGCTCCGATGAGGAAGGCCGGGTAGATCATGGCCGAAGTCACCTTGGACTGAAGCTCCGCCATGACGATGAGATTCTGGGCCAGCCTGCGCAGGATCTCGGGCAGGGAGCCGCTGACCTCACCGGCGGCGACGAGATTGCAGTAAAGTTCATCGAAACTGGGCGAGGCTTTTTTCAGGGCCTTGGACACCGTGGAGCCTTCGCGCAACTGGTCCCGCATGATGGTGGAGACTTTTCTCAGACCCACATCCTCCTGCCGCTCGGCGATCACCTTCAGGCACTGATCGATTTGCAGACCGCCATCCAGCATGTCCGCCAGTTCTTCCGTGAACAAAATGATCTGTCCGCGCTTTAACCGAACGGGCTGGTTGTCCTCGGCCTTGGCCGCTGCTGCGGTGGCCGATTTGGCGGACTTCGCTTCTTCCGCGACTTTGACGGGTGTCAAAGCCTGGGCCTCGAGTTTCCGAAACGCCTCCGCCTTGGACCCCACGGCCAGACTGCCGGTGACGGTCTGCCCTGTGGCATTGAGAGCGGTGTAAGTGAAGGAGGGCATGAGTAAAAAGAGGACAGGCAGGCTATTTGCGACGGTTCAGAATCCGGTCGCGTTTGGCGGGATCAATCCGGCCATCGAGGATAGCAAAAACAACAGCACGATTCTCAATGACTCGGTAATAAATGATGGATTTGAAAACTTGGGCGTTAACTTGGTGGAACTTGCCGATCTTGTGATGGATGCCTGCGGTAGCTCCGAGCTGTATCAGATCACGTTCAAGACTCTGGCGGAAGTGTGAGCCCAGGCCTTTTTCCTGCTGTTCATAAAAGTGAAAAGACTTTTGCAAGTCTTCAAAGGCCCCCCGGAGTATTTGGACCCTCATGGCATCATTTTGCGGGCCTCCTTGAGGAAGTCATCCAACTCCATTACTTCGGCTTTGCCTGCTTCGTATAATGCCTCCCGTTCAGCCAGGACATCAAGATGCCAAGCTGGAATGTCCTCTTCGCCTTCGGCAGTCACATCCAACTCTATCAGGAGGCTTTGAAAAACTTCCCATTTTTGAGCGGAAGTCAGCCTTTCGATTGGCAGATCGACAGGTGGATTTGAGCTGAGAATCATATTGGGATTGTATTCTTTTGAGGAGGATTTGCAATTCCCTACTCGCTGGCCGCCGTTACCGTCATTACTTCTTCCAGCGTGGTGATGCCTTGGGAGGCTTTGCGGAAGCCATACTGGCGCATCGGGATCATGCCGTCTTTCAGGGCCTGGGCTTTCAGTTCCATACTGGTGGCGCGGAGGTTGATCTTTTCCTGAAGATGCTCGGTCATCAGGCAGATTTCCATGATGGCCAGACGTCCGGTGAAGCCTGTATTGCGGCAGGAACGGCAGCCGACGGGGGTGAAAAGTTTGTCTTTCCACTCCAGGGGGAAACCGCAGGCGCGCAGGAAGCTGTCCTCATGATGAGCGGGGGCTTTGCAATGCGGGCAAAGGGTGCGGACGAGGCGCTGGGCCTGGAAGGCACGCACTGATGAGGAGACCATGAAGGGTTCGATCCCCATATCGAGAAGACGGGAAATGCCGCCAACGGAGTCGTTGGTGTGGAGCGTGGAGAAAACTAAGTGACCGGTGAGCGCCCCGCGGATGGCGATCTCCACCGTCTCCTGGTCGCGCATTTCCCCGACCATGATCACGTTCGGATCACCGCGCAGAATGCTGCGAAGGCCGGCGGCGAAGGTGAGATTGATCTCCGGTTTTACCGCGATCTGGATGATGCCGTCCAGCTTGTTTTCTACAGGATCTTCGATGGTGACGATGCGGCGGTCTTTCGTGTTCAGCTCCTTCAGCAGGGTGTAGAGCGTGGTGCTTTTGCCTGAACCTGTCGGGCCGGTGATAAGAATGATGCCGTTCGGTGCGGCGAGCAGTTTGCGGAACTTCGCCTCGGTATCGGCATCCAGGCCGATGGCCCCCATGTCGAACTTCTTCCGGGTGAGCAAACGCAGCGCCACGGATTCGCCATTGACGCTGGGGATGGTGGCCACACGAACGTCGATCGGTTCGCCATCGAGTTCTAGGTTGATACGACCATCCTGCGGCATCCGGCGTTCGGCGATGTCCAGATGCGCCATGATTTTGAGACGGGAAATAAGCGAGTTTTGCAGCACCCGCATGTTCGGCGGCACGGGGACCTCGATTAGCTTGCCATCCACACGATAGCGGATGCGCAGGTCGCGCTCCAGCGGCTCGACATGAATGTCCGTGGCACGTTCCTTCAGAGCCTCACGGAAAACCTGGTTCACAAAGTTCATCACGGTGGCCTCTTCATCCGCCTCATCCAGGACGTTGACCTCCTGCTTCATGTCATCGTCTGGGTCCACACCGTCACGACCTTCTAGGAGTTCCTCAAAGTTTTCAGCCCCCACCCCGTAACCCTGATGCAGGGCTTCCATGATGCGGTGACGGCTGGCGATCTGCCAATGCACCCGCTTTTGCAGTTCCTGTCCCACGGCCTGACGGGCGCTGAGGTCAAAGGGATTGTAAGTCAGCACCGTGGCCTCAACGGCACTAACATGGGTGGGATAGATGCGGTGGCGCAGCGCTAGCTTGGCCGGGAAACGGTTGTGCAGCCCCTCCTGGGCCTCGGCGTCATCTTTGGCAAAAGGGATCTGAAGGTTGCCGGCGAGACTGCAAAAGAAGGTCTCTTCGTCCACGATATTGGCGTCCAATACCGCATCAATTAGGGGCAGGCGTTTGTCAGTCGCTTCATCCAGGGCATGCCTCAAACGCGACTGGTCCCGGCAGCCAGCCTGACCGGCAGTTTGAAAAAGGACGTCGGAAAGGGAAATGGGGGCCATGTGTCAGGGTGCTACAACGCCTGATCCCAGCAGAAGTTGCGCCCCGTGCGAACGCTTTATTTAAAATGGTCAGGCTCATTCCCCGGCTTCCACTTAATGTTGCAGCCGGTGCTGGGTCGCTGGGAGGGCAGGGGAGGCTCACCCGCCAGCATAACGCGCACGGCTTCACGCAAATCCTCGCCGGTGACCGGTGTGGTGTTCTTGGGCCGGGAGCCATCGAACTGGCCGCAGTAGGTTAGCTTCAGTTCGCCATCGAAAAGGTAAAAATCTGGGGTGCAGGCGGCAACGTAGGCGTGGGCGATGCTTTGATCGGCATCATGCAGATAGGGGAATGACCAGTCGTATCTGGCGGAGAACTCGACCATCTTGTCTGGAGCATCGGCCGGGTATTTCGCGATGTCGTTCGAGTTGATGGCTACGACGCCGACACCCAGCGCATCCAGTTCTTTGGCAAAGGCAGTCAAGGCTGATGCAAGATGGATCACAAACGGGCAGTGATTGCACACGAACATGATCAGGAGACCCCGTGGGCCGCGCAAATCGTCCAAGGTGTGGCTTTGGCCGAGGGCATCGGGAAGCTCAAATTCAGGTGCGATGCTGCCTAGCGGGAGAATGCGGGTGGAGGGGACTTCGGCCATGAGGATTAGAAATGAAAATGAAGATACCAATCAAGGCTGGTGGTTTTGTTTTAGCCATTCCAGCGCTTCTTCCTTGGTAGTGATGACACCTTCGAGTTGTGCATTCTGGACGGAGGTCAGGACCACTCCGAGTTGTTTCCCGGGTTGCCAGCCGAGGGCCATGAGGTCGCGACCATTGAGAAGGGGTTCGGGGATCAGCGGGGCCTGGGAAAACTCCTCGGCTTTGGCTTTCATGAACTCGTAGTTATCCAGCAGACCGTTAGAGCCCAGGCAGTCCACACGATGCAGGGCCAGTTCATCCTCCCAGGTGGGGCGGGCCATCATGCGTTTCAGGGTGCTGTTGCGCATCTTCTTCACGTCTTTGAAGACCATGTGATGCTCCACTGCAACCTGGGTTGGCTCGATGACATCATTCGGGAATTTCAGACGACGAAGGATGTCCCCGGTCATTTCAGCGCCCAGCTTGTCATGACCGTTGAAGCGGATGCGGCCCGTGTCTTCATCCACGGTGAAGGTGGCCGGTTTGGCGATATCATGCAGCAACACGCTCAAGACCAATGGCAGCGAAACATGCTCAGGGAGTAAGCTGAGCATCAGGCGGGTATGAACAAACACGTCGCCCTCGGGGTGCCATTGCGGTGGCTGTTCCACACCTTTGAGCACCAAGATCTCAGGAAGCACACGCTCCATGAGGCCGCTGTCCACCAACAGGTCAAAGCCTCGCACGCGGTTGGGGTGCAGGAAGATTTTGATCAACTCATCGCGGATGCGCTCGGCACTGACGGTGGTGATGGCTTCCGCGTGATCACAGATCGCCTGCCAGGTCGCGGGATCGATTTCAAACCCCAGCACGGTGGCAAAACGAACCGCACGCAGGAGACGCAGACGATCTTCAGCAAAGCGTTGGGAGGGATCGCCGATGGCGCGCAGGACTTTGGCCTGGAGATCCTTTTCACCGCCAACGTAATCGATGATGCGGTCCTCCAAAGGATCGTGAAAGAGGCCGTTGACCGTGAAGTCACGACGTTGGGCATCTTCTTCAGCTGTCGCAAAGGTCACACTTTCCGGGCGGCGGCCGTCCTTGTAGCTGCCATCCGTGCGGAAGGTGGCGACTTCGATCTGATGACCATCGCGTTTCACGATGACCACGCCAAAGTGCGCACCCACTGTGAGTGCTCCAGGGAACAGCTCGATAACCTGTGCGGGCGTGGCACTGGTGGCCACGTCGTAATCCTTCGGCTCCTTGCCTAACAAATAATCACGCACGCAGCCGCCTGCCAGCAGGGCCTGATGGCCATGGTCGCGCAGTCTGCCGATGACGTGGATGGCAGCCTTGAGCATCAGTGCTTCGCAGCGACACCCGCAGGCTTGACGGCGGGGCGGTTGGTCGGGGCAAACTTGGCCACCATGAAGGCTCCACAAGCCGCCAGCACGATTCCCGTCACGAACTGCCAGGGCAGCGCCTTCACACCGCCCTCCGGCGGATGCAGCAGCATGGCCACCACGGTGTTCACGACCGGGGCTCCCGCAAAGACGATGGGCATGACGGCCGCAGGAGCTGCTCCTTTATAAATGGCTGCGGCCGCACCCAGGGCGAGGACGAGAGTAAAGGCACCGAGCGCACCAGCGACACCGGCGATGAAGCTCCAGGTCATTCCGCTGCCGGTGAAGCTCCAGTTCGTGCCGCGCTGCCACAGCACCAGGACCGGGCCAAGAACTGCGACGACGAAGTAGGCGATGCCGACGAACAAAAAGGCTTTCAAGCTGGCATTGGCCGTCTCAGGTCCGGGCAGGGTGCCATCCGGCATCAGGCCGCGGCCTTTGTGGAGGATGATGCCATAGACGCCCCAGGAGAGCACAGTGAGCAGGGCGAAGGTGAGCCAGGTCATATTGGATTTTTGGTTGGGAGGATTCACTTCGGGTAGAAACGTGGGTGGCAGGCTATTTGGATCAAAAACCTGCCATCACAATGGGTTTCTTGAGCTGAACGTCGCAATCAGAGGTTTGTCTGCGAGGCTAGAAAGAACAACGCTCCGAGGGCCAGAACGATGACGATACCAAAAATCCAGCTGATGATCCGACCAGCTCTGTCCAGAGTCAGGCTTTGTGCATAGCCTTCCTGACACGCCAGACATCGGTAAGCGATCCAGAAGTTGGCAATCGGGACAATGGTCAAAAAGCACATCCATGGATTCATCCCAATGTTTTTCAGCCGCTGATACACAATCATGAGGGACCCGATCAAAGACAGGATCAAGACGCCGACGAGTAAGGAAACCTCCTCCCCCAGCGCGGCCATCACCACATTTTGCATAACGCCGAGAACAAAGTTAAGGCCGAAATAAGCGCCACGTCGAATCCCGCCATAATATCTCCCAGCCAGACTCTTCCTGGCAGAATAGCTGCTTTGTATTGCTTTGGGTGGAGCGTAGGGATTGAAGCCTTCAGGCTCCAGGTCCAGTTCAGGGCGCGGGGCTGGCAATACGGATTGCAACGGCTGCCAGCCGCTCATGCCGTCTGTCCAACACAGGTTCGCGGGCTGTACTTGCCCGGTGGCCAGCATCCGTTTGACTTCAGAGAAAGGGTAGGGGCCTTTTTGCTCCTGACCGTGAGCGATGAAAAATGGAGTGGTGGAGGTCGGGTTCATTGGGGCTTGGCTAGTTGCTGGAGCCCAGTGTTAGTAGCTCAGGCGGGGCTGTGGTGATCTTTGACCGGATGCGTTCAGGGATGTCCACGGCTTTCATTTTGCCGGTGGCCGGATCGCGGCGCACACTGGCGGCGACCAGCTTGCCCTCGGCGCTCAGGGTGCCGTCTTGCTTCCAGAAACGGATGACGTAGCGGATGGTCTTGCTGCGGATTTCCTCCACGAGGAGTTCCATGGTGAACTCTTCTTCGAAAACGAGCGGGGCTTTGAAATCGCAGGAGATGTGGACTCGCGGCCAGCCGACGCGTTCTTCGACGGGAATGGCAGGCGACTTGTCCCAGATGGACATGCCCAAGGCACGGAAGAAGTCATGCTCCACGCGCTCCATGTAGCGGAAGAAGTTCGAAAAATGGACAATGCCCGCCATGTCCGTATCGGCGAACTGGACGCGGTCTGTGAGGGTGTGGCGGTGCATGGGGATAAGTAGAACGGGTTTTCCAACCCGTTCACAAAAGATTTGAGATGGAGACGAATGGCTGCCCTACCCTACGGCAGGCAATGGATTGGGCTGCCCGTTAGGAGCAGGCGAGACATTGTGGTGAACGGGTTGGAAAACCCGTTCTACGATGCCTTCGCCAGTTCCACCAGCACGGCCTTCTGCGCATGGAGACGGTTTTCAGCCTGGTCAAAAATGACGGGGGCCTGGGCTTCGAGGACTTCTTCGGTGATCTCCTTGCCGCGATAGGCGGGCAGGCAGTGCATGACGATGGACTCGGGCTTGGCGTGTTTCATCAGGCCGGCATTGATCTGCCAGGGGCGCAGGGTTTCGATGCGGCCTGCGGCTTCCTCTTCCTTGCCCATGCTGACCCAGACATCGGTGTAAATGGCGTCGATGCCTTCCACCGCGGCCTTCGGATCGTCGGTGACGGTCACGGTGTTGCCGGGGATCTTGGCCATGAAATCGGCGGCGGGCTGGAACTCCTTCGGCGCGCCGATTACGAGTTCAAAACCGAGCCGGGCACTGGCCCAGATCCAGGAGCGGGCGACGTTGCAGTCACCATCGCCCAGGAAGCTGACGCGTTTGCCTTTCCAGCTACCAAAACGCTCGTTGATGGTCTGCAGGTCGGCCAGGATCTGGCAGGGATGTTCGTCATCGGTCAGGGCGTTGATCGTGGGGATGCCGCTGTATTCGGCGAAGTCCACCACGTCCTGCTGGGCAAAGGTGCGGATGATGGCCCCGTCGATCATGCGGCCCATGACGCGAGCGGTGTCCTTGATCGGTTCACCCCGGCCTAACTGAATGTCCGCACTGGAAAGAAACATGACCTGGCCACCAAGTTCACGCACGCCCACCTCGAAACTCACGCGGGTGCGGGTGGAGGACTTGGAGAAAATGAGCGCCCAGTTTTGTCCTGCCAGCACTTGCGGCGAGGTCTTGCGACCGGCCTTCAAAGTGGCGGCCAGTTCGAGCAGGTTTTCGATCTCAGCGGCGCTGAGCTGCTCGATGGAAAGGAGATGTTTCATAAAAAGGAATCAATAGGTCAGGGGACGGTCAATCCGGGCGGCTTCAGAGGTTGGCGAGCTCATCGAGGGTAGCTTTGAAGATGCCAAGTGCCTCGGCTGCGTGAGCCTCGGTGAGGTTCATGGGCGGCAGCCAGCGGACGACTTTAGGCCCGGCAGGCACGACCAGGAGACCTGCATCCAGCATGGCCTTGGCCACATAGATGGAAGCGATCTTGCCGGAGGCCCTGACGGCTTCCTTGTCCATGAGGGCGGCTTCATCCAGTTCAAAGCCGATCATCATGCCAAAGGCGCGGATGTCGCTGATGAGCAGATGTTTCCATGACGCGACCTCGCCCGCGATCTGTCTGCCCAGCTTGGCGGAGTGGGCGGGTAGGTTGTCGCGCAGGATGACATTCAGCGTGGCCAGACCGGCGGCGCAGGCCAGGGGGCTGCCGCCGTAGGTGGTGCCGTGGGTGCCAGGGCCGAGCAGGTCGCAGAGCTTCCGCGCATCGTTGTTGGCCAGCGGGCGATCCTTGATCCAGAAGGAGCCGAGCGGATACCCGCTGCCGATGGACTTGGCCCAACTGATGGAGTCCGGCTGGATCTCATCGCCAGGGATGATGGAGCGCCAGCCGCAGGTTTCGCCGGTCCGGCCAAAACCGCACTGCACTTCATCCAGCAGCATCAGCAGGTCGTGCTGATGACAGAGGGCCTGCACGGTGTGCAGGAAATCCGCCGTGACCGGATTCACACCGCTTTCGCCCTGCACGGGTTCAAACAAAATGGCCACGGTCTTCGCCGTGATGGCCTTCTTCAGCGCCTCCGCATCGTTGAAGGGCACATAGACAAAACCGGGCACGATGGGGCCAAAGCCGCCGTGGATCTTCTCCTGCGCGGTCGCGCTCATCGCTCCAAAGGTGCGTCCGTGGAAGCTGCCGGTGAAGGTGATGATCTCATAGCGCGGGCTGCCATCGGCCAGGGGCTTGGTGACACCGTATTTACGGGCCAGCTTGATCATGCCTTCATTGGCCTCGGCGCCGCTGTTGCTGAAGAAACACTTGCCGGGAATTTTGACCATCTCCTCCACGATCACGCGGGCGAGCTGCGCCTGTCCTTTGATGCAATACCAGTTAGACACGTGGATCAGCTTATGCGCCTGCGCAGCGATGGCATCCGCCACCTCCGGGTGCGCATGACCCAGCGGGCACACGGCCACACCACCGGCGAAGTCGAGGTATTTTTTCCCCTCCGTATCCCAGAGGTAAGGGCCCTCTCCGCGTTCCGGCCAGATTTGAAACCGCCCGTAGTTGGGCATCACATACTGGTCCAGCCACGCGGGCTCAAAGTCGTTGATTCTATCCATCTTGTTAGTCCTGAAAAAGTTGTCTGGGTCACCCGTCTTGGATCGATACGATCACAGGTGGATTTCGGTGCCGATCCCCACATCCGTGAAGATCTCCAAAATGAGTGCGTGGGGGATGCGGCCATCGATGAGGTGCACCTTGCCCACGCCTCCTCGGAGGGATTCCAGGGAGGAATCCACTTTCGGGATCATGCCTCCGCTGATGATGCCTTCTTTCTTCAGGCTTTCGATCCCCGCCGGGTTCAGGCTAGGGATCAGGGTGCTTTCGTCTTTCGGATCGCGCATGACACCACGCACGTCGCTCAGGAAAATCAGTTTGGTCGCCTTCAGCCGTGTCGCCAGCGCACAGGCGGCCAGATCGGCATTCACGTTCAGCGTTTTGCCGCTGGCGGTTTCCCGGGCCACGGGGGACACCACGGGCACAAACTCCCCCGCCACCGCCGCCTGGATCAAACCGAGCCTGCAATCATTCACTTCGCCCACCCAGCCCAGGTCGCCCTTCATCTTCTCCCCGGTGAAGACCTCCGTGCCGGGCACGCCCACGGCCTTGCCGCCAAAGGCATTGATCTTGTCCACGATCTCCGGGTTGATGACGCGGGCCAGGGTCTGCTCCACGATCTTGATCGTCTCCTCGTCCGTCACCCGCATGCCGTTGATGAACTTGGCCTCCAGGCCGCTGTCCTTCATGGCCTTGGAGATGGCCTTGCCACCCCCGTGGACGATCACCGGATTGATGCCCACGGCTTCCAAGAAAACGACGTCCTTTAAAAACGTGTCCACCACCGCCGGGTCCTCCATCGCACTGCCGCCCACCTTGATCAGAAAGGTGCAGCCGCGAAACCCCTGGATGTACGGCAGGGCTTCGAGCAGGACATCGGCTTTCTTAATCTGGGTATCGTTCATCGGCAGGAGGGGAAAGGTGGCAGGATAGGCACCCAGGCGCAGCGTCAAGCAATTCAGCACAAAAAGACTGAAAAGAATCCGCCACGTTTCGCATTCCTGACCGGTGTTTTTCACTCGTCAGCCGCCCCGCCTTCTGGTTCAGTCATCCCCATGCCTGTCCAAGCCGCCCTCCTTTTGCTCTGCGCCCTGTGGGTGCTGCTGTGCATGAGGTTTTACACCGTCATCTCTAAAGACAACGTCCTTCAGCGCCGCCTCATCGCCATCGGGGCCGGACTCGGTGCCGGGCTCATCTACATCCTCGGCAGCATGATCATCACCTTGTTAAAGGCACCCTCGCCCGCCGAGCTGGAGCGCGAGGTCCAGCAGGTGGAGGATGTTCGCGTGCTGGGGCGGTGAAAGATGGTAAACAATTCTCTCCAAAATGAATCCAGCACATCGGACATGGAACGGTGGTGAATCAGATGACGCAGAGCTGTTAGCGACGTTGCCTGGGGAGCTTAGAGCGATAATAGCTCATCCTGCCGGGTTCATTCTCCGCTATGGAGCGATTCATTTCCGTGGATGCGTTGATCAGCCAGATTGGCACTCGCTTCGGAAGGCTTGGTATGGTGAGCATTCATTTCATCGCCTTTATCCCTCCGTATTCGACACCGACATTCCTTTCGCGCAGGATCAGATGGGCGACCAGTATTTGCTCCGTGGCGAGGAAGTATTTCGTTTGAACGCTGAGACTGGCGAAGTGGATCGATTTGCTGCGGATCTCGAATCGTTTCTAGCTGGCATTAATGGGGATATTGCCGACTACCTGAACGTGGGTTTAGATCATCAGCTTGAGCCCGGATTTCTGCTCCATGCCTACCCGCCCTTTTGTATGGCCGAGTCTGGCGAGGGCGCTTCCTTGAGACCAGCCTCCTCAGGCGAGTTGATCCTCTTTCATGCAGCCCTCGCGGCCCAGATTCGCAATGTGCCAGACAGTGGCAAGGTCGTCATTACCGTCACAGATTGAATAAATAGGAGAACAAAGCGTGGGTGGCAACTTGCCAGGCCGCCCCACATCCTTCCACCCTTGATTTGACGGGCCTTCGGGCTCAGCTATAACCAGGAAATGAACCGCTGCCTATCACTTCAAACCGATATTGCAGCCCTCTAATGACACTTTTATCCCAAGAAAATGAAAGCCATCGCGATTATCTACTTCGCCTTAGCTGCCATGGTCGCAGCCCAGGATTTAGACTTAACCAAGGTCAAGGAATTGCAGAAGGATGAGCGCTCCGTTTCGCCGGAGAATCTTACCGCGATCATCGGAGATGCAGACCGTGTGGTTGTGACAGATAGCCCCATGAAGGACTCTAAAATGCTTTTCGAATCAAGGGAGAGAAAGGATCTGGATGCCCTCTCGACGGCTCTCGTGGTAGTTAAGCCGGCTGAGTGGTTTCACTGCATGTGCATCGGAACCCCGGCCATCTACCTTTACAAGGATGACAAGCTCCTCGCCCAAATTTCGAATCATCATGGACAATCGGTGAGATGTTCACTTTGGAGTAGCGATGCTGCAATTTTGGATACTGACAAGTGGCTGAAGTGGTTTGATGACCGGAGGATCGACGAACCGAGGAAGGAAGTTGAGGAGATGCGGGAGTCCCAGAAGCAAGGTGAGCGTGACTGGAAGAGATGGATTTCATCCATGCCCAAGGCTTTGGAGCCGATTTGGGAAGACTCACTTGGGCAGCTTGGAGATGTGAACACCGCGCCGCTCGCCAAGGCGTTAAGAGAGTCGATTCCCAAGAACGAGGATCAGATTCTGGCTCTACTTCGTTGGTTTGGATCTGGTGCGGGTCCATGGTCTGGCTTCCCCTCCTATGAATCAGCGGCAGAGGTGCTTTTGCTGGAGTATCAGATAGCCGAGATCGTGTCGGCCATTGAGAACAAGGACTTGTCTCCCGAGCAGCTTGAGGGAGCAGCTAGGCTTTTTGGAGGCTGGGATTTCTCTCAGAAGCACTCGAACGGCCTGGAGCAAGTGCCAGCCGACATCAAGAGATCGCTTTGGAACCATGTGAAAGACACCAAAGATGAGGACAAGCTCGGCCGTGCGACACGCGCATTCAAACCATAGGGATAACAAGGCGTCCCTCCTAACGCCTGACCCGCCTCCATTTCCAGCCGTCATGACCACTACAACCGCAACCAGCAGTCTAAGCCTCGCCCTCGGGCAGGTGTGAGAGGACTTCGACGTTCGGCAAAATCAATCTCCACCATCATGGGTAAGAAGCTCGACCCAGCGATTATCGTAGCGATCCCGATAGTGGCCGTCATCGGTGGCGGCTATCTTTCTTTGCCAGTTACATCACTGACACGGGGCAAGGAGCCTTGGACATCGATCTCTCTACTAATCCTCTTCGCATTGGTTCTTTGGCTTGTCGGAACGTATGCTGTTTCCGCGCCTCTAAAGACTATCCTTTGGGTATGGGCGGGGGGTTCCGCTTTCTATCTCATTATGGTCGCCGTCGGCGGTTTTCGCCAACATGTCGAGCCATTCTTCATTGCCCACATGATGGCCTTCCTCTGCCTGATGGGACTCACTGCTATCAGCAACAAAAAACAGAACGAGGCATCGCTCCAACACCTACCCCATCGCGAGTTCAATCGCTCATCGTTATTCCACCCTCACCCCAGAGTCGAGTCCCGCCCCTTCAGGGCTCAGCGTGAAACTGAACCGCACGCGTTTGCTGGGGTCCTGGGGTTTCACCCCAGGCTGAGGAATCTCGCACCTTCGGTGCTTGTTCGGCTCACGCGGCGGTCGTTTTCATCGCCATCCACGCCGCGATGACTTCAGGCAGATTCAAGAAGGCCCGGTTGATGAAACTCCAGCGAAGGCCAGAAGCGTCGAGCGCCACGGGCGCGGCATTCCTCAGCCCAGGGTGTAACCCTGGGAATCACCCGCCCCAACCTCGTGGAATGACATCGAGCCCTGCAAGGGCGATGCTCGACACCGCGGCTTGATTCAGGGTCGAATTCCGCCCCTGCAGGGCTTCTCGTGAAACGGAACCGCGCGCGTTTGCCGGGGTCCTGGGGTTTCACCCCAGGCTGAGGAATCTCGCACCTTCGGTGCTGGGGCCGCAAGTGTGGCTGTCGATCTCATGTCCATCCCCCCCCGGTCAAGGTGGCAGCACGATCTCTGCCTCGGGTCCGCTCGGGGCCTCCAGGCTGCCGTTCACGGCGATGATTTTGACCTTCACCAGCCGCTCGGGCGCGAGGTCCTTGATCATCTCCTCCCCATCGCCGCCGCTTTTGCCGTAGAGGCGGTATTCCAGATCCGCGCCCTCCACCATGATGAAAATCTTGTCGTTGTTGCTGCGCGCGCCCCGGGTCCAGGAGGCATACAGGCGGTCGGAACCCATCGGCGTCAGCACCAGGTCCGTGGCAGGCTCCGGCGGGCGCGGATTATCCGGCACATTCAGGCCGAAGACCTCCCAGCGCGTGTCGCTGCCGCCCAGCAGCAGCTTCAATTCGGCGACCAGGGAGATCAGCCGCAGACGCAGGCTTTCCAGGCCTGCGTTCTTGGCATTCAGCGCCGTCTGTTGGATGTCTTTGGCATCGTTCACTGCCTCACGGGCATCGCTCAATTGCATATGCAGAGACTGCGTGCGGGCCACGGTGATCTCCGGCGCCGCGCCCCCGGCGGCCACGGCGTAGGTCGGGTGCGCATTCAGGTAAACCGCCAGCATGGACAGGCATTGCAGCCGCCCATCCTGCGTGCCTGGCACGGCATTGGTATTGCCCTGCGGGGAGGAAAAACCCGCCAGCGCCCATTCGGCGGAGGGCGCATCCCCCAGGAAACGAGTCAGGTTTTTGCGCGCCTGGATCAGGTAGGCCTTCGCCTCCGCATCCTTCACCCCGCGCGCATTTTCCGCCGCCGCCCGCTCCATCTCCCGCTGTTTGTGCTGGTAAATGAGCCCTGGCGTCGGGGGCGTGCCCGTCGTGTCCCCCTTCAGCGCGGCGATGAGGGCGCGCAGGTCCGCATCCTTCGTTTGTTTCAGGCCCACCTCATCCTCATGGGTGGCGCAGCCGTCGGCGCAATCTTCGGCCAGGGCCAGGAGGGGTTTTTCAGCGCGGGGAATGGCGTTGGTGCTCATAGTGAGTGATTCGTTTTGTCGGCTGTGGGATCAAGGGAGGGGCGGCCCAGCCAAGGCCGCCTCCGTGCAAAGCTGTGCTGGGGTGGATGCCTGAGCCAGGCCACCCTCGCCTGGGAATCGGCGGAGCCTGACCTGCCCGCACCTCCTGAGGGTCCAGACCCTGGGGCCAAGGCCCTCAAAACGACGGTCGCGCGATGGACCGCAGATGCTGTTCCCGTGCAAATTGCGACAGATTGATGGGGCGCAGGTGCTGCGCCTATGCAAATTGTGACCGCGCGATGGGGCGCAGGTGCTGCGCCCGTGCAAATTGCGACTGCGCGATGGGGCGCGGGTGCTGCGCCCATGCAAAATGCGACCGCGCGATAGGGCGCAGATGCTGCTCCCATGCAAATTGTGACCGCGCGATGGCACTCGTGAGACGGTGCCGGGCACAGGACCGTCATTTGCAGGCCCCCGCCCCCTCTTTTCGCCCAAAATCTGCCCGCCTGATCCTGCCTCGTAGGCGGATTTGATGCCCAAGCGCCCTGTTTGACGCAGGGTGGGGCATCGGGGACTGGCGGAGGAGTTCATCGAATGCAACCAGGGGGAATAGGTTATCAACCGGGAAGGCAGACTCACTTTATCGGGTAAGACGGCGGGCAAAAGCAAGGAAAATGTAAGCCGATTCGATGCAAAGACTTAAGTGGGTCCAAAAAAGACGTCCGCAAACGATAGGTGGCTAGGCAAATTGCCCGAATTCAAAGATTGTAAGACCTAACGGTTTCGTGAAACATGCGTGGGTCAGGAAAAAGCGGAGGCCCTGGCCCTGCGGGTTCCTTTTTGGAGGCCCCCCATTCACCGTTCCGCCCGCGATTCTCTGAAACTTCATCCTGCGACCGCCGCCCCCTGGCCACAGATTTCCCTTTCCCCCCATTGAATGAACACATCGCCCGCGCCCATCCCCGCCGCCCGTGGTCTCACCGGCACCGCAACCTTCCTGCGCCGCTCCGTCCTTCTGGTGGGGCTGGTTGGTGGGTTCATCACCACCCCCGGCACCACGAACGCGGAGGACACGCTGTCCGAGTCGGGGCCACTCGTTGCTTTGGAGGCCTATCTCAAAGCCGGTAATGCCGAGTCGGAGGATTACTTCGGCTACTCCGTGGCCATGTCCGGTGATACTGCCGTCATTGGGGCTTTTGGGGAAGACAGCAGCGCCACCGACTCCGGCGCGGCCTATGTGTTTGTCCGCAGTGGTGGCACGTGGACGCAGCAGGCCTATCTCAAAGCGGACAATGCCGGGGAAGATGACTTCTTTGGTTATTCCGTGGCCGTGTCCGGTGACACCGTCGTCATCGGGGCCCGCGATGAGGATAGCAACGCCACGACTGTTAACGGGGATGGCACAAACAACAGTGCCACCGACTCCGGCGCGGCCTATGTGTTTGTCCGCACTGGTGGCACGTGGACGCAGCAGGCCTATCTCAAAGCGGACAATGCCGGGGAAGATGACTTCTTTGGTTATTCCGTGGCCGTGTCTGGTGACACCGTCGTCATCGGGGCCCGCGATGAGGATAGCAACGCCACGACTGTTAACGGGGATGGCACTAACAACAGCGCCACCGACTCCGGCGCGGCCTATGTGTTTGTCCGCACTGGTGGCACGTGGACGCAGCAGGCCTATCTCAAAGCCGACAACTGCGGGGCGGGGGACTGGTTCGGCCTCTCCGTGGCCGTGTCCGGTGACACCGCCGTCATTGGGGCCAGCGGGGAGTCCAGCAACGCCACTAGCGTTGGCGGTAATGGCACGAACAACAGCGCCCACCTGTCTGGTGCGGCCTACGTGTTTGTCCGCAGCGGCAGCAGCTGGACCCAGCAGGCCTATCTCAAAGCCAGCAACTCCGGGGTGAGTGACAGCTTCGGCCGCTCCGTGGCCGTGGCTGGTGACACCGCCGTCATCGGGGCTTACGGGGAGGCTAGCATCGCCACGGCCAGCAGTGGTGTTGGCGCGAACGACTTTGCATTTGCTTCTGGCGCGGCCTATGTCTTCACCCGCAGCGGCAGCACGTGGACGCAGCAGGCCGATCTCAAAGCCAGCAACTCCGAGGCGGGTGATTTCTTTGGCTACTCCGTGGCCGTGTCTGGTGACACCGTCGTCATCGGGGCTCCCTTTGAGTCCAGCAACGCCACGACCGTCGGCGGTGATGGCACGAACAACAGCGCTGGCAGGTCCGGCGCGGCCTACGTATTCCACCGCAGGGGCAGCACGTGGACCCAGCAGGTCTATCTCAAAGCCGACAACTCCGGGGCGGACGACTGGTTCGGCTGGTCCGTAGCCGTGGCTGGTGACATCGCCGTCATCGGGGCCTATGGAGAGGATAGTAACGCCACGAGCGTCGATGGAAATGGCACGGACAACAGCGCCGTCAAGGCCGGCGCGGCCTATACCTTTTCCGGCCTCGGCCTGGGGACCCCAACCCCCAATGTGACCTTGGTGACCCCCGACGGTGGCAGCACCGCCGGCGGCACGGAGGTGACTATCACCGGCACGGGTTTCACGGGAGCCACCAGCGTGACCTTTGATGGCCTGGAGGCAACGATGATCGCCATCACCGACACGAGCATTACTGTCATCACGCCGCCCCATGCGGCCGGGCCGGTCAGCGTGCTCATCACCACCCCCGCTGGCACAGATCCTGGGAACACATTCTACACCTACTCCGCAGCGGGGCCGCTCGCCGCTCTGGAAGCTTACTTCAAAGCCGGTAACTCTGGAGCGAGGGACAAGTTCGGCTACTCCGTGGCCGTGTCCGGTGACACCGCCGTCATCGGGGCCCGCGATGAGGACAGCAATGCCACCAGCGTCGGCGGTGATGGCACGGACAACAGCGCCGACAATTCCGGCGCGGCCTACGTGTTTGTCCGCAGCGGCAGCACGTGGACCCAGCAGGCCTATCTCAAAGCCGACAACTCCGGAGCGAATGATGCATTCGGCACCTCTGTGGCCGTGTCCGGTGACACAGTCGTCATCGGGGCCCCCTATGAGGACAGTCAAGCCACCACAGTCAATGGTGATGGCACGGACAACAGCGCCTCAGCCTCCGGCGCGGCCTATGTCTTCACCCGCAGCGGTAGCACGTGGACGCAGCAGGCCTATCTCAAAGCGGACAATGCCGGGGCGAGTGACTGGTTCGGCATCTCCGTGGCCGTGTCCGGTGACACCATCGTCATCGGAGCCAACCTGGAGGGTAGCAACGCTAACAGCGTCGGTGGTGATGGTATGGACAACAGCGCCGACTATGCCGGTGCGGCCTACGTGTTTGTCCGCAGCGGCATTACCTGGACGCAGCAGGCCTATCTCAAAGCTGGCAACGCCGAGGCGGATGAATGGTTCGGCGAGTCCGTAGCCGTTTCTGGTGACACCGCCGTCATCGGAGCCCTCAGAGAGGACAGCAACGCCACAGGCGTCAACGGGGATGGCGCGGACAACAGCGCGTCTAGCGCGGGCGCGGCGTATGTGTTTGTCCGCAGCGGCAGCACATGGACCCAGCAGGCCTATCTCAAAGCCGACAACGCCGGGGCGGGCGACAACTTTGGCACTTCCGTGGCCGTGTCCGGTGACACCGTCGTCATCGGGGCCAGTGGGGAGGGTAGCAACGCCACTGGCGTCGGCGGCGATGGGTCGGACAACAGCGCCTCAGCCTCCGGTGCGGCCTATGTCTTCACCCGCAGCGGCAGCACGTGGACCCAGCAGGCCTATCTCAAAGCTGGCAACGCCGGGGCGAGTGACTTCTTCGGCATCTCCGTGGCCGTGTCTGGCGATACCGCCGTCATCGGAGCCTATGGAGAGGATAGCAACGCCACCGGCGTGGGCGGCAATGGCACGAACAACAGCGCATTCTTTGCCGGTGCGGCCTACGTTTTCACTCGCAGAGGCGACCTGTGGACGCAACAGGCCTATCTGAAAGCCAGTAACTCCGAGGCGGATGACTTCTTTGGCTGGTCCGTGGCCGTTTCTGGTGATACCGCCGTCATCGGGGCTAACAATGAGGATAGCAACGCCAAGACCGTTGGTGGTAATGACGTGAACAACAGCGCCACCGACTCCGGCGCGGCTTATGTCTTCACCGGCCTTGGCCCGGAGGCACCTCTGATCGCCGTCACGGGGAACGGGGTGAACATCCCCCAGGATGACACGACGCCGAGCGCCCTCGACTTTACAGACTTCGGGGATGTGGCCTTGCTCAATACGCAGGTGTCACGTGCCTTTGCCCTGGTCAACGAGGGCAACTTACCGCTCCAACTCACCGGCACGTCGCTCGTCACGCTCGGCGGGCCGGGGATGGCTTCCTTTAAAGTCATCCGCGATCCTGACGCTGCCGTGGGTGCGGGCGAGAGCAGCCCCTTTATCATCAGCTTTGATCCCACATTGCCAGGTCCGCAGACGGCGACCGTGACGATCACCAGCGATGCCGGCAACCACCCCGACTTCAGCTTCGCCATCACTGGCTTTGGCTTGCCGAGTAAGCCGCTGGCTCAAACGATCTCCTTTGCCCCCCCGACAACGGTTTACCCCGACCAGGGGCCGCTGAGTCTCGCCGCCGCTGCCAGCTCGGGGCTGCCGGTGACGCTGAGTGTGGTGCCTGCCGGGACCACCGCACCCGGGGTCGGCATTGTGGGGAATGTCCTGAGTTTTACCGGCGCGGGCAAGGTGACGGTGCAGGCCGTGCAGGCGGGTGACGGCAGTTATGCCGCTGCACGGACTGTGGTGAAAACGATCACGGTGAAAGCGGCACCCGCAGCGCTGACGCTGGTCGATCTCGCCCAGACCTACACCGGCACACCCCGCGCCATCCGCACCCTCGGTGGCAGCGGAGAGGTGACAATCGAATACAAGATCGGCAGCGCCTTTGGCAGCACCGCCCCGACGGCGGCGGGCAAATACAGCGTGAAGGCGACGGACGACTCTGGCACGAAGACCGGCACGCTCACCATTAACAAGGCACCGCTCTATGTGACGCCCGATGACAAGCGCAAGTTCGCCGGGGAGGAGAATCCAGTGCTGACGGCTAGCTACAGCGGCTTCCTGGCATCGGATGCGGTGGATAACATCACCCAACCCGTGCTGAAGACGACGGCCAAGGCCACCAGTGGCGGCGGTTTATACCCCATCACGGCCAGTGGCGGGGCTGCGGCTAACTATCTGTTTGTTTATCAGCAAGGCACGATGGTGGTGGAAAGTTTCGGCGGGAGCTATGAGGCGCTGCTGGTGGATGTGACCGATGTGCCCGTGGCCAAGCTGACGCTGACGGTGCCGCTCACCGGGCAGTCGTTCTCCGGCAAGCTCGCCACCGCCAAGGAGACCGCCGCCCTGTCGCTGAAGGGCAGTCTAACCACCGATGTGGGTGAGGAACTCGCGACAGGAACCGCGACGGTGGTGAAGAGTGGTGTGAGCTATGACGTGAGCTTTACCCTGCCGATGCAGGGCGACGTCCTGGTGACGGTCACGCGCGATGATCAGCCCCTGGGATTTGCGGAGACGGGACGCAAGCTGTTGGCTTTGGCCAAAGGCAGCACGGTCCCCTACAGCGGTGCGCACACGGCGGTGCTGGAGCCTGTGCTGCCTGCGATGGAAGGCTTTCCCGCAGGAGCAGGATGGGCGACAGCGACCCTGAGCAAGACGGGGGTGATGACCCTGGCGGGCAGGCTGGCGGATGGCACGGCCTTCACCACCGCCGTGGCCCCGGATGGAGATGCCGACCCAGGCTATCGCCTCTTTGTGCAGCCTTACAAAAAACGCGTGGAGTCCTACCTCAGCGGGGGCTTCACCCTGCTGCCGCACCCCACGCAGGCGAATCGCCGTTATGTCGAAGAGGCCGGCCTGAGCTGGAGCAAGGAGGGCCGCGATGCGGATGCCTCTTATCGCAGGGGCTTCGGCCCGCTGACGACGGTGATGATGCTCGACCCCTGGCTTCCGCCGGTAGCTGCCAAGGGATCGACCCCTGGCATCACCTTGGCGACACGGCTTGGCTTGACCGGGAGCAGCTTTGGCGTGCAGCACAGTGACACGGGCAGCACGCTGAATGGAGACCTGCCCACCCGCGTCGGTTTGAGTGTCAAGAACGAGGTCAGCGTGCAGCTTCCGGTATCCACGCCCGTGAACGCGACGAAGTGGAAAACGAAGCTGGTGCCGGCGACGGGTCTGTTCAGCGGGAGCTTCGAGCTGGCAGACACAGGTGCAAAGCCGCGAGTGGTGACCTTCAGCGGGGTGCTGAGGCAGCCTGCCACGGCACCCGATGATTTGATCGGCGATGGCCACTACCTGCTGCCCGCTCTACCCGATGCCCTGAGCAACGAAAGACTGTCGGGCGAAGTGATGTTTACGCGCCCGTGACTGGCTTGGGAGTGGCTCGGTCAAAAGATGATCGCGCCGTTTGATTTTTTGATGAAGCGATGGAGCACGCCACCGTCCACACCGTGGTGGGTGAAGGTGAGGCCCTCGGGTTGAATTTGGAGATGGGTGAAGCCGAGGACATCTTTTCCATAAGGCATCTTGCGGGCTTCGTTGGTCAACTTGCGGATACGGGCACCACCGCCGCCGGATAGGATGAAGGAAGTGAATTTGCCCTCCAATTCCAAATGCTGAAGGTCGTGATCATGGCCGCAGAGGTAGGCGTGGACTTGATGTTGCTCAAAGAGGTCGCCCCATTGGTTGATGAGAGGCTTGGTGTCTCTGTGGCTGCCGTTTGAATACAGCGGATGATGACCGACGACGACGGTGAAGGGGGCGCGGGGTTTGGCGAGCTCGGACTTTAACCACTCGAGCTGCTGTGTTTCTTCATCGGCGCTCATGTGGGTTCTGGGGATGCCGAGCATTTTGATTTTGCCGCCGCTGATGGACGGGAAGTTGGTGTCCAGGGCCAGGAAGGTGACGAGGGGCTGAGGGCTGCCGAGATCGACGCGATACCACTTGTTTGGCATGTGCCAGCGCACTCCGGTTTTCTGGGCGTAGGCGAGCTGTACCTGCTCTCCATTCGGATTGTCGTGGTAATCATGATTCCCCAGCACGGCCCACTGCGGGCCTGGGAAAACGTCCGCAGGATACATGTCCTCGATCTCTTCTTTCCAGCGTTTGGACTCGACGCTGTAACCTTCTCTGGTGGGGCCGTAAGCATTGTCGCCTAGGAGCCATAGCCCGGCGGGTTGGATTTTTTCATGGCTCACGAACGCCTTCATCGCGGCGGCAACGGTTTTTTGATCCTGACCTCCGGTGCCATAGTCACCGATGGCGAGCAAATGCATGGCCTCCTTAGCAACATCCGCGCGGGCATTCGTCCGCAGGTTGAGCGACAATGCGGCACTGGAGCAAAAGAGGGTCTTGAGGGCGCGGCGGCGGTTCATGGGATTCATGGTGGGGCTAAAACGTCCTCGGCAAGTGGGAGATATCACCGTGATTTTCGGAAGGACGTCATTTGAGGAAGCATTGGACAGGCCCCCCTTGGTGATCCATGCTTTCAGGTTGATCTATCACGCTGTTTATTCACGCTCATTTCCCCCGATGACCTTCGCCGCTCTCCGTTATCTCACACTCAGTTTCCTGGCGATGTTCCTGGCCTCCTGTGCGTCACCCTCAGGACAACCGGGGCAAACTCAATACCTGGAGGCCTTTGCTCCGAATACGGTGCCTCATTCCGCCCTGTATAATCAGGATATGGATTCTTATTGGGATGGTGATGGCATGAGTGGTTCGCCCAGCATCGTGATCGATATCAGTGATCAAAAGGCCTACTTTTATAAAGGCAGTTCCTTGGCCGGCGTTTCCGCATTGTCCACGGGTGACGAAAAACACCCGACCACCTTGGGCAGGTTTAAAATCACCCAAAAGGATCAATGGCACAAATCCAACCTCTACGGTGACTTTGTCGATGCAGCCGGAAATGTTGTGGTGGCGAACGTCGATGTGACCAAGGATAGGGCACCTCCAGGCACCCGGTTTGAAGGCTCAAAGATGCATCACTTCATGCGTTTTGTCGGCGGTATCGGCATGCATGAGGGGTTCCTCCCTGGTTATCCTGCTTCGCACGGTTGTGTGCGGATGCCTGCGCACATGGCTGCGATCTTTTACAACAATGTGAACCAAGGGACCCCGGTAACAGTCCGTCCCTGATCTGCCTTGATTTAAGCCACGACCATTCACGCCATGCAGCCCGTTGAACTGCCGCTCGAAATCAGTGTGGATGACACCAACTACCTGATGACTCGTCCAGGAGTGCCGGGGCCAAGGTTAATCGACTGCCGTGAAGAAGATGAATGGCAGATCTGCCGAATCGAGGGGGCAGAACTTGTTCCGCTATCCCAATTTGGTGAGTTGGCTCCCATCAGATTTACGGATGTGACCCAGCATATCATCGTCTATTGTCATCACGGTATGAGAAGCCAGCGTGCGGCAGGCTGGTTGCGTCAACATGGTTTCAAACAAGCGCAGTCCATGCGCGGGGGTGTGGATGCCTGGGCTGATTTAGTAGAGCCTGAGATGGCGCGTTATTGATCAGATTTAAACTTTTAGACATTCGATTTGAACCCAGAAATCCCTTCCCTCGCAGTCGGCTTCAAAGAGTGGGCCTACGTTTGTGATTCCCTGACTCACGGGGTGCAATCTTTGATTTTACGCAAAGGTGGCATTCATGAAGGCCGCGGGGGCTTTGAGTGGAAGCACCGTCATTTTTTCCTCTTTCCCACTTGGTTTCATACCCAATCAGAACGGCTGAATTGGTCCCCTGAAGGTGCGATTCCTTTTCCGCCCGAAGAGGAGCGAACGAGTGTGGACATTGATGGCTTTGCCACCTTGGAACAGGTATGGAAAGTGACTGATTGGACTCAAATGGAGGCAATCGCACCTTTGCACATTTGGAAGGAAGAGATCGTGAAGGAACGCTTTGTCTATGATGATGAAAGCTGTCTGCACGTGGCATTGGTGCGTGCCTACAAGCTGCCACAGCGTTGGACCTTCCCTTATGTGAAGGGCTATGGCGGTTGTCGTTCCTGGGTGAACCTGCCTGATGAGGGGCTAAGTCTTATGGAAGACTCAGTCCCATCTCTCAGTGACGAAGTGTGGAACGCCCAAGCGGCCAAGCTGCGTGCTGTTTTAGGGTGAGGGAAACCTCAAGCCGCTAGTTCCTCGCGTTGCCGCCACCTTTGCTCATGCTGGGTGGCGCGAATAAAAAAATCGTCGGCCTCCTGGGTGGTTTGATTGGGATCTAGAGGAAGCCTCATGGTTAGCTCGAGCCCCTGAGGCTCCAAACGTTTAGCCTCAATGCTGCCTCCATGAAGGTGCAGGGTGACATAACAGGCCATCATGTTTACACCAAAGTCATCCGGTTTACGGCTTCGGGTAAAGAACGGATCAAAGAGATTGGCTGCACGATCCTGGGCACCCCAAGCCCCGTTGTCTGTGAGGATCATCACGGCCTGCTCTTGCCCCTTGGCGTCTTTTTCCATGGTAGCGCTAATTTTGACTCGATCTCCAGGATGTAGGTGGGTGATTTCCTCAATCAGCAGAAGTCTCCAGAGTTGATGGAACCGCTCTCCATGCACCAACAGGGGAGGGAGATCAGGTGAGACTTCAAAGTCCACGCGGATGTTTCGTTCCTGGAAATGAGCCAGATAGGTGCTGAGCATTTCATCCAGCAACGAGGCAAGATTGACCGTATCGTGGCGGCTTAATTTGCGAGAATGAGAAGCGTGTGCCAGGTGATTAAGCAGGGTCTGGATACGCTCAATCTGGGCTTGCGCCTGATGTTGCGTTTCGACCCAAAAGTTAGGATCACGAGGAGGGCGTCCTTCGACTTCCTCCATCAACTTCATCGGGGCCAGATCAATGAAAGCGCGAACTACGGTCAGAGCATTGCGAAGATGATGGTTCAGCCCTTCGGCCATGATGCCCATACCCGCCACGCGATCGGCCATCAGAGTGGTCCGTATGTTCTCAGCATTTTCAGTGAGCAGACTTTCTCTCTCTTGCAGCGTTTCATAGTACTCCATGCCTTGACGCAGAACGGAGGCTAGTTGCTCGGGGTCGAGAGGTTTGTGCAGATAGCGATAGGCCCGCCCTTCATTCACGGCCTTCACCGCTGTCTGATAGTCGGTAAAGGCAGTGACCAGGATGCGAACAAGATTGGGATGCAGCCTGCGTGCGCGATCCATAAGCTCGACTCCGCTTTCCCCCGGCATTCGCTGGTCTGTCAGTAACACGCCAATCTTGGGGCCGTAAGCTTCTAAAATACGGTAACCGTCGGCGGCATTGTTCGCAGTATGAATGGTGAATTCATCCTCGAACATCTGTCGAAAATAATGGAGGGCTTTATCCTCGTCATCCACATAGAGCACGTGGTAGTTGGATTTTGGGGACGCGTTCATGCGGCGGCGGGGGCAGCGGCGGGTTTGAAGCGGAGGGTGAACTCAGTGAAAAGACCCACTTGACTTGAGGCAGTGATGGTGCCGCCCATCCCCTGCATCATACGGTAACAAAGACTGAGGCCCAGACCCATGCCTTGACCGACTTCCTTGGTGGTGAAAAATGGGTCGAAAATGCGTTGGAGATGGTCTTCAGGGATGCCTGTACCGTTGTCACTAATGCTGAGCAAAATGTCCTCTCCATCCTTGAGCGCCCGCAAAGTGATTTCAGGAGCAGGATGGCTTTGCATCGCATCCAAGCTATTTTGAATCAGGTTGATCAGGATTTGGATGATGTGATTTTCGTCACCCAGAGCGGTGAAATCTTCTGCCACAGCGGTATGCAAACGAGCACCGGCATCACCGATCTGTTTAGCCATCAATCGCACAGCCTTGGCTTGTGCCTGACTCAGATTTACAGGGCTAGAGCCTTTGCTTTCTGGATGTGCAAAAGTGCGCAGGTCGGAGACGATGGAAGCTACACGATCCACCCCTTCACCAATATCTGATAAAATTTGAGCCACGGATTCGACCGTTTCGGGTGGCATGTTCTTGGTCTTTTTCTTCAAGACGAAGAGGGCCGATTTGACAAAATTTAGAGGATTGTTAATCTCATGAACGATTCCGGCACTGAGTCGTCCGATGGAGGCCAACTTCTCACTTTGATTCAACTGAGCTTCTGTTTCCTTCAGTCGTTGCAATGTTGCAGAGAGTTCTTGGTTTCTTCGTGATAGCTCTTCACGTTGAGCCTCCACTTTACAGCGGTTGACAAACTCGCGCAGACGTATGGCATGATGTTGGCGGCTGCCGCAATAAAGGATGACGCAGGTCAGAAGGATGAAGAGCGTGTTATTGATAAACAGCCCGATGGAACGCGGGTCTCCATCATACTTGAGGTTAGGCACCGTGGCGGCAAAGTAGAAAGCCAGGACCAAAGCGACGGTGAGACCGATCTCCCGGAAGGTCCAGTGAAAGACAAACGAAGTTCCGACAAGACACAGCATGAGCCCTGCGTAATAGCTGGAACTGCCATCACCGGTGAAATAAATCATCAGGCAGATGGCCATGGCCGGCAGCAATGGCAGAATCACAGGATACACACGGTGGTAACGCGCCGCCCATGGCCGATCCAGCGCCAGAAGCAGTGGAATGCACATCGCCGAACAAAGAATACGTAGCAATAAAAACTCCCAGAAACGCGCAGGATAGGCGAGCCAGTCGAGCACGGCGCAGAAGGGCACCAAGACCATGACAAACCACGCTCCCAAGCGCGCATTGCGCATGTTTAACTCCTGCAATTCCCCCTCAAACCGGGCCGACTTTTCTGCAGCCTCAAGGATTTTTGGATCCACTTGTGGAATGACCTGCGGCGTCACCGTGACATGCCTGTTTGCTGCAGGGAAGTGCAGCGGGGCAGTGTTAGGAGAGCTGCTGGCTAAGGCTATCACAGTTTGTATAATTTATGTAAATTATACTGAGTTTGGAAAGTGTGACAACTCTTTCTTTAAGTGCAGTGAAATGTTTTTAAGCACCTGATGCCGCACGTTTGGGCCTCATCAACTTGGGGCGCATTGGGAAAGGTCTTTTTAGCTTTGACCGAGCCCCTTGATTTTATGGGATAATCAAGGTCTGCAGGCAGTTTCAGATGATGCTTTGACGCTCTTTTGGAGCCATCGAGATAGGCATTGGGCAAAAAAGAAACCCGACTGGTGAGGCCGGGTTTTTTCTTGTCGCATCGTTAGAAAATGGTGGGCAGGGCTGGGTTCGAACCAGCGTAGGCGTAAGCCAGAAGATTTACAGTCTTCCCCCTTTAACCACTCGGGCACCTACCCATTCACTTTCGTGCGGGCGTGGAGTTAAGACCTGCCGCTGATGTTTGCAAGAGAGTTTTGCTTTTTCATGATCAAAAAAATTAACGCCGTGTTTTTCGCTTCACTTGGCGGGTGACGAGAGTGGGTTTGCTGCCATGGAGAACCTTGAAGCTTTTGCTCTCTGCCACGGTGCTGTGATGCTCGAAGGCTTCCTTCATGAGATTCTCATACGGCAGGTGCTTGTTGGCCACCAACCAGAGGTCGCCACCTGTGCGCAGGGCCTGGGCGGCGACGGTAATGAACTTGAGCCCGAGCATGGAGTTGGCTTCACGTCCGTCGTGGAAAGGTGGGTTCATGACGATGACGTCATAACAGGCATTGCCGACCCCTTGTGTCACATCTTTCCATAGAAGACGAGGGCGCACGGGCACGGGGATGAGGCCGGTGTTGCGTCGGGCACATTCAAGGGCACGGGAGTCGGCCTCATACATGTCCAGGCTACGGAGATTTGGGCATTGGCGCAGCAGGTGGTCGCTGATGTATCCCCAGCTCGATCCGAGATCAGCCAAGGCTCCGCTGAGAGAGTGCGGCAGGTGCTGGGTGAGGAGGGCGGAACCTTCGTCAATGCGGTCCCAGTTGAAAAGACCGGGCTGGGACCAGAACTTGCCGTCCAGGATGCGCTGCATGGCACCTGCACTCTTCCATTGGTCCAGGATGTCTGTTTTCCAATCCCCTGACCGTGTGGCCCAAAAGACACGGCTATGATTCTTGGAGAGGGTTTGGACTTGTCCGGCGACTTCTGCCAAGTGCTGTTCCATGCGCTTGGCACCCCAGTCATTATGCAGGGCGGTGACCAAGGTCCCTCCTTCAGCAAGAAGTTCATAGGCATGGGAAAAGTCAGCCAGGATGCTGTCGCGTTGGCGGTCTGGCAGTAGCAGGATCAGATCGTACTTCCCATCCGGTTCCTTGATGTGGCGGATGCCCATGTTTTCCAGGCCCAGGGCATGGGGTTTCCAGTTCTGCTCACAGGTCAGCCTGTCTTTGAGGGCCTCCAGCTCGGGATGGGCCTGGGCTCGCAAAAAGAGGATCCGTTTGGCCGTGGTGACGGGGATCTCAGTCTGAGTCTCCAGGGCATAAAAAAGGGCGGTCAGGGCGTGCATGCTCACTGATAAAGAAAGGTGGTCAGGGGGCTGGTGGCACTGGCTTCGTCATTGGGGTCGGCAATGCCGATCTCATAGGCTGCGCGTCCGGCCTCGACTGCTATCTTGAAGGCCGTGGCCATGCGTGCGGGGTCATTGGCGATGGCGATGGCCGTATTGACCAGGACCGCATCGGCCCCAATCTCAAAGGCTTCTGCTGCATGGCTGGGCGCTCCGATGCCCGCATCCACAACGACGGGCACGGTGGACTGGGAGATGATGATCTCGATCTGCCGCCGGGTCGTGATGCCCTGATGCGATCCAATGGGCGAGCCCAGCGGCATGACGGTGGCTGTGCCCACATCCTGCAGCCGACGTGCCAGCACGGGATCAGCATTGATGTAGGGCAGGACAATGAAGCCCTCCTTCACCAGGATTTCAGCGGCCTTCAGCGTCTCGATGGGGTCGGGCAGCAGGTAGCGGGGATCGGGATGGATCTCCAGCTTTACCCAGTTTGGCAAACCGGCGGCCACGGCCAGACGAGCTAGTCGCACGGCCTCCTCCGCATTCATGGCCCCGCTGGTATTGGGCAGTAGCAGCACCTCCTTCGGGATGAAGTCCAGGATGTTCGCAAAGGGGTCGCCTTTACCTGTGAGATCGGCACGGCGCAGGGCCACGGTGACGATCTCCGTCCCGGAGGCGATGATAGCCTGGCGCATAAGTTCCCCGGAAGCAAATTTCCCTGTGCCCAGCATGAGGCGGGACTGAAAGGTGCGGTCGGCGATGATGAGGGGCTGATTGAGCATGAAGGGGAAAGGAATACTGGGCAGTGAGGACGTTCGAGGCCTCACGTCAAGCTTGGGTCCGCTTGGTAAGACTGCATTGAAAAGATCATCCAAGGCTGTCTGGCAAATACGAGCATGCATCATGCCCCGTCACGGAGTCTGTGCAAGGCCTCACGGATTTCTTGAAAAGCGGCTTTGAGGTGACCTGCTCCGCATCAACGATGTTAGCCAATCTCTGTGATTAATTTGCTCAGTTGAGGAAGTAAGTCAGGTGTGTTACGGTGCATCCAAATGATTTCGGGGCCGATAAAAAGATCGAAATTATAATCCCCTGAGCCCAAATAAATCTCCCACTGCGGGGCGTGTTGTGAGACTGCTGCTTGTAACTTATGCAACAATTCAGCGGTCACTATCGCGTCGTTCGTAATCGAGGCACCCAAACCTCGCGATTCAGCCATATAGGGCTCCAAGGTGTAATCACCTTGGCCGTAAGGATCATTCGTGCCATGATCAGACATGATAGTCTTCACCCTTTGGTAAAGTGCATAATACTCTTCTTCGAAGGCTGCTTTGTCCACAGAAGCATCCGGCGGGTTGTACGGTTTGGCTAATTTCGCGGTGCAGTCTTCCTCTGAAAGTTGTAAAATTTTCATGTGTCGAAGGTCAGCAAATCAGGGCTTGCGTCCCCATTTGGCATCAAGTTGGGCCTTCACTTCCTCCCAGGGAATCGGAATGCTGAGTCCTTGATCCATGCGACTCAGCCGTTCGTTGACGATGTCCATTTCCCACTGGGGAAATGCTTCATTCAAGAGTTCGGTGTGCAACCAAGAGGTGATGATCGTTTTATCTTCTAGGCTCAGTTGTGAAAGGGCCGCCAACACTACTTGAGCCGAAGCTGAAAGCGAAGGTAGGGCGGCACTCATGGACAGGAAATTAAGTTGTCCCAGGTCCGAAATCAAGCCAGCAGCAGGCGCTGAAAGAGCTCCTGGCCATTGAGTTGGATGCCAATGTAGAAGTCGCCGAATTCACCATATTGAGTCGTGACTTCGTCCCAGCGCATCTCATAGACGATGGTTTTGATCTGGAAGATGTCGTGGGCAAAGAGGGTGACGCCCCACTCGTGGCTGTCCAGGCCGGTGGAGCCAGTGATGAGCTGGCGAACCTTCCCGGAGAATTTGCGACCCGTTCTCGCATGGCCGCCCATCAGTTCGCGGCGTTTGTCGAATTCCTGCGCATACCAGTTGGCCCCTACGTTGCGTCGCTTGCTCATGGGGTAAAAGCACATGACCTGCCAGTCCGGCATGTTCGGGTAGAGGCGGTCATTGAAATACTTGTCCATGTGGCCCTTCCACTCGGCCAGACGGGCGGTGTGCGCCTCGGAGCCGACTTCCAGACCTTCGGTCTTGGCGATGCGGGCGGAGGCGTCCTCCTCCTTCTCGCTGTATTCGGTCCACTCGGTCATGGACAGGTAGCAATAGGCCGGGGTTAAAACTTCCGGCCCGAGAGCTAGGCCCAGCTCCTTTTCGAATTGATTGGCATCCTGAAGGTCGGGCGTTAGCAGAATGAACCCCAGGTCTGCTTTTGGGCTCACCATGCTGAAGCTCAGGAGCTGAGTCTTCGGATGGCTGCGGATTTTCTGGACTGTCGCATTGAATCGTTCGTGGCGCTCCGCCTGCTCCTCTGGAGTCAAGGCAGCCCAAAAGCCATGGTCGAGGGTATAAAAAAGATGCTGAACGATCCAGCCTTCCTGGGGGATAATGGGGGACATGGTTAAGACGCGCGGTGGTGGTTGAGTTTGTGTAGAAAGATTGAAATCTGTCAGATCACATCTCTTCATACGCTGGAATGCCTTTTGCTCAATGGTCAGGCGCAGGGAAACGCAAAAAGTGATTGAAACCCCACTGGGGAGAATTATTGATTCGACCCGCTAAAATCCAAGACAAGGAGACCCCAACATGGCAGACGCAGAAAACAAATATCCTCAGAACACATCCGGTGCCTATTACGTCGATGATCAGTGCATCGACTGCGACCTGTGCCGTGAGACTGCTCCTGCCAACTTCAAGAGGGATGATGACGGTGGTCATTCCTATGTTTACAAACAGCCTGAGAGCGATGAAGAGCGTGAACTCGCCGAAGAAGCTCTCGCTGGCTGCCCTGTCGAGGCGATCGGTCGCGATGGCGAATAAGATTTTTAGCTGACATTTCAGCAATTAATTGAAAAGCACAGCCTTCACAGGGCTGTGCTTTTATTTTACCCGAGCGCTAGGGTGCTTGTTGGCTAACTGACGATCTTCTTCACAAAACAAGCCTTCAATCCGATGGCGATACCTTCCATTTTGCATGAGATCTCATGATCCCCCTCCACAAGGCGAATGGGTTTGGACTTGGTGCCTACCTTGAGAACCTGAGAGGTTCCCTGTAGTTTCAGGTCTTTGATCATGGCGACGATATCGCCATCGGCCAGGATGTTGCCATAGGCGTCTTTAATGACCTGTGCTGACTCTTGGATCTCGTCTTCGGTTTTAGCATTATGCGTCCATTCATGCCCGCAGGTGGCACATTCAAAATGATGGGTGTGATCTAGAACTTCGGTCATCTCACACATGGGGCAGTCAGTTGGAGGCATAGGCAATCAGGGGTCATGCGATATGGCTCAAACTCAAGCGGTGACTTGGGGGATGTGAGAAAAGCACAACGGAATAATCTTGAAGCGGCTTCCTTCAATCCCTGCGTGTATCCTCACTCTTCTTTTTTTCTGGTGCCTTGCGTTGCAGAGCCGGTTTAGACGCCGTTTGCGGTGGTGCTTTCTTAACTTCGGGTTTTGGCCTCTCTTTGGGGGAAGCTTGCTTGATCTGTGGACGAGGTTTCGGCGGTGATTGTTTGACCTGAGGGGAGGGTTTGTTTTCAATCACAGGCCGTTCTTGGGGTTTGCCGGGAGGGCGCATTTTAGGCTCCTGAGGACGTGGCTGGGGCTTCACCTTGGCTGGGCTAGGCGGTGAGTCGGACTGCTCTGGACGGCGCATCTTTGAAGGAGGGGCTTCCCGATTTTCTGAATCCTGCGCTTTCGACTTGGGGGATGGCGTTGGCTTTTTAGGGCTTGTCTTTGAGTCGGGTTTTTCTGGCATTCCGCTGCGTCGATCATTATCATTGGGGCGCTCATCAAAACGGCGAGTTTGGGGCGGGCTGTCAGGCCTCATATTGGGGCGTTCTTCACGTTCAGTCATGCCTGGGCGGCGAGTTACTTCGGGCGGGCTATCTTGGATGCGGGGACGATCTGCATCAGGTTTACCTTTGGGGGTAGCCTTGCGGACCTCCTCGTCAATACGGGTGGAAATGGGCTTCTTGCCAGGTGTTCGGCGTTCTTCAGGCTTCAACAGGCGTCCAACAGCAGGTGGCGGTGTTTTACTGGTGGCCAGCAATAGTTTCCTTACAGGTTGCTTGTCGGGTTTGGCTTTTGCGAATTCTGCCCGCTGCCGCTCACGCAGATTCTCGGCAGCTTTGCTGTCTGCGACTCCGCGCCATCCTCGGTCAATGTCGGTACGGTCAAAGCGTTCACGCACACGAGATGGCAAACCGGGAGCTTCATCTCTTCTCACTCGGGGAGATGCGATGACAAGTTCATCCCGTTCGATGCGGGATAGGCTGTCGAGTGGACGTGAGCGATCTCCACGGTTGTCAATCCAGTCGCGTCGGAAGCTATCTTCATCACGACGCAGAGTTAGCCGACGTATGCGGTTATCACCACGGTCAAAACGGCTGGGGTCTGGTCCACCCACAAAGATATTATTCATCACATTCTGTCGATAGCTGATATTCGTGACGTTTGTCGAACGGCTGATGTAACTGACGTTGCGACTGCGATCGACGATGTAAGGACGCAACGATGAACGTTGGGCAAAGAGATTGAAGGGGACGAAGTTGTAGTAAGAGGGGCCTACGTCATAATAGCTGTCCGACCATTGGTTGAATCCAACACTGACAGACCAAGTTGCTTCAGGGGGTAATGGAGCCCAGCCGACATGGTCATCTGTCTGCCGCCAAGAAACCCATGCGGGTGCCCATTCATAGCCAGGAACCCATACCCAGTTTCCCTGCATTCTTATCCAGCGGCCATAGTGGTAAGTGGCCCAGCCGAAGTCCTCGTTTGAAATCCAGGTCCAGCCTGCGTCTGTGTAGGCCCAATAACCATCCGAGTAGGGTGCCCAGTCAGATCGTTGCGCTACGGTTGGCTGCCAGACGTAGCCGTAGTCTTGTGCATAAATCCAGTCCCCTTGAGGACTCAGCGCGTCGAAAAAGAAATCAATCGAGACATCCACTTCCGCTCGTGCTGAAGGGACGGGAATGGCAACAGCAAGAAGTGCTGCACCTAATAGAAGAGAAAGAAATTTCATGGTGGGTTGGGTTAAAGTTTCCAGCAGCCTTGGATGCGATGCTGAAGGCGTTTCATTCAATGAGATTGGATGAAATCCTCCGGCTAACACCTCAGATGTTGAGATGATTCTTTTCAGTGCATGATTTCGGCCATGCCGTCCGGTTAGGCTTAACGCGTTGGTTATCAATGAATTGATAAATGTCTTGGCATTCCGTTTCCGTGCATTTCCCATGAATGGTTTGCAATATCGTGCATAACGAGGTGCCTGAGTGGTCTTGGGCACGCATTGTTTGTCTCCTCCGCAATCCCGCACTTGTGACTCCGCCTTCCTGGCTTCATAACATGAGTCTCATCATGCCTGCTGAAGATTACTTTCCCATGACCCCTGAGGATGTCCGCCTGTTGCGTGACACACTCCATGCCCAGGGTAAAAAACTGGTCTTTACCAATGGCTGTTTTGATCTCCTGCACGCAGGGCATGTACGTTATCTGAACGAGGCCAGGGCGCTTGGCGATGCCATGGTGGTCGCTTTGAATTCCGATGACTCCGTGCGTGAACTGAAAGGACCGACCCGCCCCATCAATAATGAAAATGATCGAGCCGAGGTGATGGCCGCTCTGCGTGCCGTGGATGCCGTGGTCATCTTTGGTGATAAGCGTGCCACGGCTTTAATTGAGATCATCCAACCGCACATCTATGCCAAAGGTGGCGACTACACCGTGGACTCACTGAATCCCGAGGAGCGTGCGGCGCTGGATGCTGCCGGCACCGACATCCGTATCCTGCCGCTTGTTCCGGGGCGCTCTACCACAAAGACGATTCAGCGCATGACTTGTGATGCAGGGGGGGATCGGCTACGCATCGGTGTGCTTGGGTCGGGTGAGGGATCGAATTTCCGGGCGATTCTTGCAGCCATCACCTCCGGCCAACTGCGGGCCGATATTGTCGTCGCCATCTCAGATCAGGCAGAGTCTCGTTTCCTTCAGGTCGCTAAAGAGGCGGGCATCCCGGCGATTCATGTGGATGGTGGGTCAAACCCCCGCCGCTTTGGGGACGCTGCACAAAAGGAGATCGCCGAACATTTGCAGCGTGCCCAGGTCGATGTCGTTGTCCTCATCGGCTTTATGCGCATTCTGAAAGAACCAACGCTCAGCCTGTATGCAGACCGGTTGATCAATGTTCATCCTTCCCTCTTGCCTAACTACAAAGGTGCCAACGCTCCCCAGCTCGCCATAGAAGCCGGGGAACGAGAGACTGGCTGCACCGTTCACCTGGTTACCGCTGAGGTCGATTCCGGTCGTATTCTCGCTCAGGCCACAGTGCCCATTCTTCCCGGCGATACCCCGCTGACCCTTCATGCACGCATCAAGGAGCAGGAACATCGCCTGCTGCCTGAGGTCTTGGCTGGTTGGAAAAAATGAGGTCGATCAGGAGGGCCTTGGTTTTAAGGCCCTCATTGATTTTCACCGAAGTATTTGGTTCGCAGTTCCGTGCTCACGCCACGTTCTTGCAGGGCCAAGATGGTCTGATTCAGTCGCTCCCGCAAAGGGCTGTCCTGCTGCAAGGCAAAGGCGTAATTTTGACGCTCGAACACTGTGCCTACCATCTGCAGCTTCTCATCATTGATCTTTGAGGACTCATATTGAAGGACAGGCGCGTCATAGACCACCGCATCGGCTTTACCCTCCCTGAGCATGGCTATGCACTCCGTAACGGAGGGGAGAGGTTGAACCTTGGCCCCCTTGGCTGTCAGCCAAGTCTCAGCGGTGCTTCCTTTGACGGTGGCCACCTTGCGCCCAGGTAGATCTCCTGGGCCATTGATATCTCCCTTCAAAGTATTGACCGTCAGAGTCGTGGTGAATGAAGCGGTCAAAAGAGATACCAGCACGATGCTCAGCAGCATCCATACAATGGCGATGATGCGCCCGCCCACTCCTACCGGTCCCTTGTTATCGGCACCGCCGACCAGGAGGGTGCTAATGGTCCACCAGAAAGACTCCCAAAGTCCTGAGTGATAATTTTCCGGCCACTGATCTCCATTGATCTTGTGCTCATAACGCCAGACCAGATGGGAGATGATAAACATGGTCACCATCAGCAGCATGAACATGCCGATGAGCTCCAGATTGAACAGGTTGATCAGCATCGAAAAGATCGTATCCAAAAAGCTGCCGCCTGCTCCTGCGACCAGGACTTGCAGGCCCGATTCATAAAAAGGCTGGGAGAAGTCAATCACGGCTTCGCGCTGAGCCGTCACACTCAAGGCCCCCACACCGACATCGGCCGTCTTATTTTTCAAAGCATCAATGATCTCCTGCGCGCTGTTGACCACCGTGATGTCGTATTGCAGTCCCGCCTCGCGAGCGGCTTGATCCCACAACTCCGCAGCGAACCCAACTCGACGCCCTGTTTTTTCAAAGGAAAAAGGCTCAAGATCGCGGGTGACGACACGGATCTTGTTCGCCGGGGCTGTGTCAACAGCGGGTGCCTGAGCCCAGGATTCGGAGGCTCCCTGAGTAAGGAAAATAGCAGCTAAAACCAAAAGGAATGGACGCATGGCCTGCCTTTACCCTTTAGATCTTGAGCGTCAATCAAACGCTGTGTTTTTGAGCGAGGATCACTAAGATCGGAACTCCTGCCTTTGGGTCCAGTCATTCACCGGCCTCCCCGAGGGCCATACCCGAACCGTCGTCTGGCGGGTTCAAGGAGAAGGTGAGCCACGGCCGGCACGATCACGTAAAGCAATGAAGCAGGATGAGGCGTCAACACCCGAAAAGTCGAAGTCATCTGCGGCAACATCATCGCGAGGATATCAATGCAGAGAATGAACCCGATGATGATCTCTCTAATAGATGTCATCCGCACGATTAGCCAAAGCCAGAGAGCAATCCCCACGTGAAAAGCCACGTGCGAATACATCCACTGAAGGTCACTGACCCGGTTTCGCACCTCCGGAAAGACGAGCCAGACTGCCGTGAGCAGCAGGATATAGAGACCCGCCCAAAGCCGCCCTCCCAGGATCTGACGCGGGGTGAAATCATGCCGCCTCATCCACCCCACCCAGAAGAGCGGGAACACTGCCAGACCGAGCCAGAAGAAGACTCGGCCACGGGGTGTCTGAAGGTCAGAGGGCATTTTTTTGGGATTCATATCAAAGTCGACTAAAGACGCGCTCAAGTGCCCCAACCCAGGCTCCAAGTGCATCCAAGCAGTCATCAGGTGGATTGACAAAGCGGTCAAGGTAACCAACAACGCCGTCGGATTGATCAACCCTGCTGTCAGGTTGATCAAACCCGCGTCTAGGTTGATCAAAGATATCGCAAAGTGGAACAACACAGCCCTCACGTTGATCAACATGACGGGGTTGTTGATCAACATAGACGCCATGTTGATCGACTTTGGGTCTATGTTGATCGTCATGGAGCCTGCAATTCTCATAAAACGGCCTGCTGGTCTCAACAAAGCCCCGGCTTCTCAGTAATCTCGCCCTGAGTCTCAACAAGGGCCTGTTGGAGCAAAGCCCTGCCATTTTATCCTTGAGTTCTCCGGTTCTCGATCCTGGAGGGATCGCAGCGGGTAGCCAGGGTGTCGGTGAGCTCCGAGCGAACCGACCCCTGGTAACGGCGAGATAACGCCCGAAGCCGTCGCATGCCGGAGGTATGCCAGCGGGGTGGCCGTTCCCCCAGAGCTGCGGGTGTCATCGACTCCTTTGCTATCCGGGATATACCCCGCACCGCTGGCATCCCTGCCGGGATGCGCCCTTGAGTGAGGTTGGTCATCCTGCCTGACCGGGGGTGCGGTCGCTAGGGCTCCCTTACCGCCCGGCTACCTGCTGGGATGCCTCCGGCATCCATGACGATCTGGCTCACATTTTCGCATTGGATTAGTCCTTGCTCCAAATCTGCGATTCAGGTGGCACATTCTCCGATCCTACTTCGGCAGGAATGAGCAGTGCCATATTACGTGGCTTGTGCGGCGACCAAGTGTTTCTCAAAAGCTCAAAACCAAGAGCTTCCGTTTCGATGTCAGTCAATCCAGGTCTTTTGATGATGACATGACTTCCATGACGAATGCGCAAAGTATCGTCATGTGTGATTCCAGCCAGAGCCAAGCCCTCTACAGTAATCTCAAAACGGTAAATGACTGTGAAAACAGGCTGTATCGTCTTGATTGATTTTGGTTCCACGGGTTCGGATAAATAATGACTGATGTGCGATTGAAGGGGTCTTTGCTGACCAGCAAGATTTCTGCCTTGAGAAACGAATAATCGGGTGATCTAAAGTTTCGATCCTTTCCGGCCTTCGGGATTTTTGAGATTGTAGGGGTTATCTGGGTCGTGCCAGTCCATGAAGCAATGCCGGCACTGTTTAGCGAGTGCTGTAACCAGTTGACCTCCGCAATAGGGACATGGTGCGGTAGTTCCTACCGAATCAGGGCGGCCTGAATGCAAGACCCAGATTTTGGCAAATCGCTTGGAACATCCCGTTGCAGCCTCCAATTCAACGGTAGCGAGTATGCGTTGATTTTGTGAAATCAGTTTTTTGATCCTGAACTCATCTAATGAGGATAGATCAGCAAACTGGGGAATGCGTGTCTTGCAGCGTGGGCATACCGGTCCGCGTTCTGGGAATGTGTCAGGACGTGCTTCAAGTTCCTTGCGGGTGTAGGGACGTTCATCGTTCATGTGAGTGCTGACTCGAATGGAGCGGAACCTTTTTTGCACAATCGATCCAGATCTGGCAACGGCGAGCAAAAATCAGGAGCAAGTGGGAGGACAACAAAACCATACCTTGCATGCATTTCACCCGTGACTTTCTTTGAAGCGGAGGTGGCCCATTGTAGGCCGGATGTGTTTGGCGCAAGTTAGGCTCGCTGGCGGACGGATCTGCTTCGCCAAACTATCCGGCTGCCGGGTGGAGGTGATCGCGCCAAAAGGACTCCGCACGCCCAGAAGCCGGATAGTTCGGCGATGAAGGCTTTGGATGAAGATGGGCTTTTGAGCGCCGAACACATCCGGCCTACGATCTGCTGAGGTCAGCAAATCTAACCAGTGAGTCGGGCTCTGCGGCTGCGTTATTTCCGCTTCATTCCCAACTTCATTCACTCCATTCACCATGCCCATCTCCCATTCCGAAATTTTGCAACTGAAGCGCTGGAACACTCCGACCATTTACAATGGCTGGGAGCAGATCACGAAGGCGGATGTGGCGGCGGATGCCTTCAATCTGGAGGAGACGCGGGATTTCATGCCGCAGATGGGGCCGATGGTGGGGTATGCGGTGACGGTGGTGATCCAGCCCTCCGACAAGAGTCATCGGGAGGCGAACCCGGAGGCATGGTCGGAGTATCGCCGCTACGTGGCGGGGATTCCAGGGCCGAAGATCGTGGTGGTGCAGGATCTGGACAAGCCGCGGGTGATCGGGGCCTTTTGGGGAGAGGTGAACAGCAACATGCACCGGGCCCTGGGCTGTGTGGGGACGATCGCGGACGGGGCGATCCGGGATGTGGATGAGATGACGAATGCGGGCTTCAAGGCGCTGGCGCGGCGCTTCTGCGTGGGTCATGCGCATGTGCATCCGGTGCGCTGGGGCTGTGAGGTGGAGGTGTTTGGCCGCACGATCCAGCCGGGGCAGCTCATCCATGCGGACAAGCACGGATTCATGGCGATCCCTTTTGGCGAGGAGGAGGGGCTGCTGGAGGCGTCGCGGTTCATGGATGCCAATGAATGTGAAACGGTGATCCCGGCAGCGCGCAGCAGCGTGGGGCTGCCGCTGGAGCAGGTGATCGACAACCTGACAGCGGCAGGGAAGCAGTTCGGTGAGAACGTGCAGAAGAAGTTCCGCCGGGAAGGGGAGTGGTGAGGCGGAGCGGGGAGGGGTGAACCACTAATAGGCACTAATGAACACTAATGACTCTGAGATGGATTAAATTAGGGCGTGTTTTAAAATTGCAAATGGCTAAAATCAGCCTAACAAAAGACGTGAAACTTCACCCCGATTATCAAGCCGTAGTGCCTGGACTGGCACAAGTTATAAAATCCATAGATTCCTAAATAC
>Ga0247834_1000173_pt1 | contig 121886 bp, 111 predicted proteins | sample LaCruzMarch2015__8_FD_187118 | JGI IMG/M metagenome (GOLD analysis project Ga0247834, IMG submission 187118) | Freshwater microbial communities from meromictic Lake La Cruz, Castile-La Mancha, Spain - LaCruzMarch2015_12m | ecosystem: Environmental > Aquatic > Freshwater > Lake | place: Spain...
CCAAATAGTCGATTACATGCACAAAGACTATTTTCGTCGTCGCGTGCTGGACGGATCTTTATCTGGTGTTCGTGCGGTCTTTCATCAAGGGGCTTGCTCAGATACGACCGAGCGCGACGGACGATTCATGATGGATAATAACTATCGCGTCACGCTCGAGTTGTTTGAGTACTGCCAGGCGAAAAAAGTCCCCTTGATGTATGCCTCTTCTGCGGCCGTGTACGGCGCAGGTCCTGTTTATGTAGAAAGTTTGGAAAACGAGCGTCCACTTAATGTGTACGGGTACTCTAAATTTCTCTTTGATCAGGTTGTCCGTGCACGCGGTTCGTTGTTGACGGCCCAGGTGGTTGGGTTGCGATATTTCAATGTGTATGGTCCCCAAGAGCAGCACAAAGGTCGTATGGCCTCAGTGGCTTTTCACAATATGAATCAATTCCTTGCTGAGGGTTACGTGCGTCTGTTTGGCGGTTGGGACGGTTATGTTGATGGTGGTCAGATGCGTGACTTCATCTCCGTTCATGATGTGGTCGATGTCAATTTACATTTCCTTGATCATCCCGAAATCTCTGGTATTTTTAATTGTGGAACCGGTCGTGCGCAGCCGTTTAATGATGTGGCAGCTGCGGTAGTCAATGCAATGCGGCATATCCAAGGTAAAACATCGCTGCCTCTTGAAGATCTCGTCAAGCAAGGTTTGCTTCGGTACGACGGTTTCCCTGATGATCTAAAGGGGCGCTATCAGAGCTATACGCAAGCGGATGTCACCGCATTGCGTCGAGCTGGATTTACAGCATCCATGCGTGATGTTCAAGCCGGTGTCTCTGAGTACGTCCATCAATTGTTCGCGCCTCAAAACTAAATCTCATGAGTCCTTGCGTGAAATCCGCATGGATCATTTCTGTTATTTTGCACCCTTTAGTTCAGTTTGCCCCTCAAGATAGCGTTTGAACAACACACTCATTCTGGGTCTCTTGTCACGCGTTTATCTTCTGGAGTAAATACTTTAATGAACCCCTTCCTAAAAGACCCCGTTGCGCAACCCCTTGGTTTGCAGTCCACAGCCCATTGGCGCAGGCCTGCTAAACGTCACCGTGTTTCTGGTCTGTCTAGACGCGCAGGTGCAGCCATGATGGCCGCAGGGCTGACCATTGGCTTGCCAGCACAGGCACTAGATGTCAATGCAGCATCTCTGGCCCAGCTGGAAAGTTTGCGCGGCATTGGTCCTCGCACCGCAAAGATGATCGTCCATGAACGTAACCGGGCAGGTGCCTTCGCGTCAATGGAGGACCTGTCTGATCGTGTAAAAGGGCTAGGGGAGCGCCGTGTGCGTGCACTCAGTCAAGCGGGCCTCGAGGTTAGACCAGCAATATCAGGGAAGACGTTAGCCTCTGACCCGCTAACGCCCGTGAATGCTGTGCCTGAGTTGACTCGGAACACAAAGCGGAAAGCCCCGCCCATTGTCGCCAAACCTGAAATTATCGTGCCGCAGTCTTTCTAGATTGGGCAAGAGGAGTTTGCAGACAGGGTGACAAACTTTTGGGTATGATCAATGCATATGAAAACATATCCTTTTGTTGAAAATACCGTTGGCAATACTCCTCTCGTGCAACTGAAGAGATTGCCTGGCCCTGTTGCGCACGAGCGAGGCAATATCGTCCTTGGCAAGTTAGAGGGCAATAATCCCGCTGGTTCTGTCAAGGATCGTCCTGCACTATCGATGATTTTGGGCGCGGAGGCCCGTGGAGAAATCAAACCGGGTGATACGCTCATCGAAGCCACGAGCGGCAACACGGGCATCGCACTGGCGATGACCGCTGCGATGCGTGGTTATAAAATGATTTTGATCATGCCGGATAATTTGTCCGTGGAACGGCGAGCATCGATGGCTGCCTATGGAGCCAAGCTGATTTTGACGCCTGCGAATCAGGGTGGCATGGAACATGCGCGAGATCTTGCTGCGCGCATGCAGTCAGAAGGTCAGGGCAGGGTCTTGGATCAGTTTTCCAATCCTGACAATCCTCTCGCACATTTCAACACCACGGGGCCAGAGTTGTGGGAACAAACACAAGGTCAAATTACCCACTTTGTCAGCGCGATGGGCACGACAGGGACGATTATGGGTGTTTCACGCTATCTGAAAAGTCGGAATCCTGCGATCACAATTGTGGGCGCTCAGCCTGCTGAGGGTTCTCAAATTGCAGGCATTCGTAAATGGCCCGAGGCTTATTTGCCCTCTATTTATGATCCCGCACTCGTCGATCAGTTTGAACAAATCGAGCAAAAAGACGCTGAAAATATGGCACGCCGCTTGGCAGCCGAAGAAGGGATTTGTGCCGGTGTGTCTGCTGCGGGAGCGCTGGTGGCAGCGCTGCGTGTTGCGCAGACTGCACGCAACGCGACGATCGCCTTTATTGTGTGTGATCGGGGTGATCGGTACTTGTCAACAGGACTGTTCGACGAGCAGGTTTAGCGATTTTCCAGAGCTTGCGCCAAGTCCGCGACTGAGGCTGCATAAAAATAGCTACGGTTGTATTGGGTAATCGTAAAGAAATTTTGCGTGGCAGTACGAAGTTCGACCCGGCCTGCAGCCTCTTCAGGCAAATCGATGACGCCAAGTGGGCCTCTCGACCAAGCCGCTTCCTGAGCGCCTGGAGCGAGTTTGGCTCCGGCTGCACGCAATTGCGGCCAGTCAAGATTGGGTTTGAGTCCGCCATCGACTAATTTGTCTGCTGAGGCGGGGAGTGTGACGGGAGCAAACACGGGCAGCCCGCGCTGCCAGCCGTGCTCCACTAAAAAGTTTGCGACTGAGTCAATGGCATCCGTCATGTTGTTAGACAGGTCAATATTTTTGGCGCCCGTTGCACTGACTGCAAATCGCTTGATGCTGCCCGGCATAAATTGGGGAATACCAATTGCGCCTGCATAAGAGCCTTTGATGCTTCGGGCATCCAGGCGGCCAGTAAGGTCGAGCTCAATCAGATCAGCAAACTGCCCTCGAAACATCGCTGCGCGATCTGGACGTTTTGGGTCAGGGTAGTCAAAGCCTAAGGAGGCAAGTGCATCCAGTACACGGAAATTGCCTTGGCTTTTGCCGTAAAGTGTCTCCACACCGATGATGGCAGCAATGACCGATTGTGGAACGCCATAGCGTTTGGCAGCACGATCAAGCTCGGTAGCGTACTGTTGCATAAAAGAACGACCTTGATTAATACGGATTGGCTCGACAAAACGTCCACGATAAGTTGCCCAGCTTCGCGCGACCTTGGGTTGACCCGCTGCGGGAGGTGTCACGATTCGGACGACCGTTGGGTTGTATCGGGCATCCTCGACCAGGCTGAGGACACCCGTCTCGGAAAGCTGGCGGGACTTGGCGAGTTCTACTCCAAATTGACGTAGCGCAGCACGTCGCGTTTCCTGTGTATGGCCACCTGCTGGAGTTGTATTGCCGGCTTCTGGTTGCGAAGCGCCTGCCTGACTGGAAGTCTGGTTGGTATTTTGATTGCTCGGTTGACTCGCCGACCCAGCGTTGGGTGAGACTGCGGTGCCTGAACAGGCGCTCAAAAACGCAGCGAGGCAGCTAATTTGCAGAACACGGCGGGGCCAAGACATAAAATTTCCTTATAAGCAATTGTCAACATCATACCCAACATAGGTTTTCAGTCAGCGATCGCCCACCAACACGAGGCGTTTCTTTCAAAATGGCATAGACGTCGTTTCACAATGGCATAGGGGGGAATAGTGCCGTATCCCCTATATCCGGTAAAATCAATATCTTAAACATCATTTAAATACTTGATTTTTCTCTGGAGATCGTTGGATGAAGGTGCTTGTGCCTGTAAAGCGTGTCGTTGATTACAACGTCAAAGTACGCGTCAAATCTGATCAGTCGGGTGTTGATATCGCAAACGTCAAGATGTCGATGAATCCTTTCGATGAAATCGCTGTCGAAGAAGCGACACGTCTCAAAGAAAAAGGCGCCGCGTCAGAAATCATCGCCGTTTCTTGTGGCGTTGCACAGTGTCAAGAGACCCTGAGAACAGCAATGGCAATTGGTGCGGATCGTGGCATTCTCGTTCAGACCGATGTTGAGCTACAGCCGCTGGCCGTTGCCAAGCTCCTAAAAGTCCTTGTTGAGAAAGAGCAGCCACAGTTGGTGATTCTTGGCAAACAAGCGATCGATGATGATGCAAACCAGACGGGTCAAATGTTAGCGGCCTTGCTTGGCTGGTCCCAGGCGACTTTTGCGAGCAAAGTTGAGCTTGGCGAAGGCGTCGTTCGTGTGACCCGTGAAGTCGACGGCGGTCTGGAGACACTCGAGCTCAAATTACCCGCGATCGTCACCACGGATCTGCGTTTGAATGAACCGCGTTACGTGACATTGCCTAACATCATGAAGGCGAAGAAAAAACAGCTCGACACCGTGACACCCCAAGATCTCGGTGTCGATGTAACCCCACGGTTGAAAACATTAAAAGTAGCAGAGCCTTCAGCACGTTCTGCAGGCGTTAAGGTCGCCGATGTTGCTGCACTCGTCGATAAACTCAAAAATGAAGCCAAGGTGGTTTGATTATGTCAATACTCGTCATCGCTGAACACGATAATGTTCAATTAAAAGCTGCAACACTAAACGTTGTGGCAGCTGCCTCCAAAATTGGTGGTGATGTACATGTATTAGTGGCAGGAGCCAACGCCGCTGCGGTTGCACAGCAGGCAGCCAAGATTTCTGGCGTCTCCAAAGTTTTGTTGGCTGAATCTCCTGCCTTGGCAGATGGTTTAGCGGAAAACGTCGCTGAGCAGGTGTTGGCGCTCGCGCCTGGCTATAGCCACATTTTGTTTGCGGCGACCGCTGCAGGTAAAAACGTGTCGCCTCGTGTGGCAGCGCGTTTAGACGTTGCACAGATTTCTGAAATTCAGTCTGTTTTGTCGGCAGATACGTTCGAACGCGCCATTTACGCAGGCAATGCCGTGGCGACTGTCCAGTCGTCTGACCCTGTCAAAGTCATCACTGTTCGCACGACCGGCTTTGATGCTGCGCCCGAGGGTGGCAGTGCGGCTGTTGAGTCGGTGACAGCTTCTGCTTCAGCGGGTCTGTCTACCTTTGTGGGGCGTGAAGTTGCCAAAAGCGATCGCCCAGAACTTGCTGGCGCCAAGGTCGTGGTGTCAGGTGGTCGCGGCATGGGCAGCGCTGAAAACTTTAAGATCCTTGATCCCTTGGCGGACAAACTCGGTGCCGCGCTTGGTGCCTCACGTGCAGCGGTGGATGCAGGTTATGCACCCAACGACTGGCAAGTGGGTCAAACAGGAAAAATCGTTGCGCCTCAGTTGTATGTCGCGATTGGAATTTCCGGTGCGATTCAGCATTTGGCTGGTATGAAAGACTCTAAAGTCATCGTGGCAGTCAACAAAGACGCAGAAGCGCCCATTTTTGGCGTCGCGGATTATGGTTTAGTTGCGGACTTGTTTACAGCTGTGCCCGAGCTCGTCAGCACCTTGTAATCCAGCACGTTGTCCTTTAGGACTTAGCGAATTTCACCCCCATTCTTTGGATCCTACATCCAGCGTTTGGGGGTTTAGTTTTTTAAAACTCAAGCGTATACATCTTATTGGTGACCTATGACTTATCGTGCCCCTGTTGAAGACTTTATTTTTGTATTCAACGCGCTCGCTGATTTGCCGGGTCTACTAAAGTTGCCCGCTTTTGCTGGAGTGGAGCAAGATTTACTCTCGGCTGTTTTAGAAGAAAACGCAAAATTCACCGCAGAGGTCGTGGCACCCACTAATCGTACGAGTGATCGCCAGCCACCGGTTTGTCTCGCAGGGCAGGTCAGCATGCCCAGTGAGATTCATGAGGCATTTAAGCATTTCGTGCAAGGCGGGTGGCAAGGTCTGCGTCATCCTGAGCAGTGGGGTGGTCAGGGTTTGCCTAAGTTGCTCGCAACGGCGACCACTGAGAATCTCTATGCGGCAAACGTAGCGTTTTCTTTATGTTCGATGCTTACGGATGGTGTGATTGAGGCGTTATTGCTCACGGGCTCTGAGCTTCAAAAGCAGACTTATATCAAGCCTCTGGTGAGTGGTAAATGGACGGGGACGATGAATTTGACTGAACCACAGTCAGGTTCTGATTTGTCTTTAGTGACGACACGCGCTGTTCCACAGACCGATGGAAGCTATCGTTTGTTTGGACAAAAGATTTACATCACTTTCGGTGAGCATGATCTGGCAGAAAATATTGTGCATCTTGTTTTGGCGCGGACAGCAGATGCGCCTCCCGGCGTTAAAGGACTCTCCTTATTTGTCGTGCCTAAATTTTTAGTCAACACGGATGAGTCGCTGGGCGCACGCAACGACGTGTGGTGTGCGTCGCTTGAGCACAAGCTTGGTATTCACGGCAGCCCCACTGCGGTGTTGTTATTTGGTGACGACAAAGGTGACGTGGGGGCGGGTGCAATTGGTACGCTGGTAGGACAGGAAAATCGTGGCTTGGAGTATATGTTCGTCATGATGAATGCCGCACGGTTTGCGGTAGGTATACAGGGAATCGGCGTCAGCGAAGCCGCCACACAACGGGCGATCGCGTATGCGCGGGATCGGATTCAGAGCCGTGCCATTGAGGGGTCTGCAGGGCCGGTCGCCATTATTAAGCATCCTGATGTTCAGCGTATGTTGATGACAATGCGTGCGCTGACAGAGGCAGCAAGGGCGATTGCCTGTGTGGCAGCGGCAGCGGATGATTTGAGTCTTGGACACACGGATCAAGAGGTCAGGCGCACCAATCAGGCGCTCTACGATTACTTAGTGCCCGTTGTAAAAGGGTTTTCCACAGAGTGCTCACTTGAAGTGACATCACTCGGTGTGCAGGTGCATGGTGGCATGGGTTTTATTGAGGAAACAGGCGCGGCACAGTTTTATCGCGATGCCCGCATTTTGACTATTTACGAGGGCACCACGGCGATACAAGCGAACGACTTAATCGGGCGAAAAACCGTTCGCGATGGGGGAGCAGCGGCTCAACACTTAGCTGCATCCATACAGCAGACCCTTGAGGCGTTGCGTGACGTTGTCTCGCGTGCGCCTGCAGATACACGAGTGGGCTTATTGCTGATTACGGACAGTCTTGCCCAGGCTCTCGCGCAGTACAAGTCTGTCGTCGCTTACATGCTTGAGCAAACACAAGAAAATATCCGCGCGGCTTATATGGGGAGTGTGCCTTATTTGATGCTCACTGGTTACGTTTTAGGTGGTTGGCAGATGGCGCGTGCCGCACTCGTCTGCGTGAGTGATCAAACGGCTTATCTCAAGCTTGGAATTTCGCCAGAGTTTATGTCTAATAAATTTGCGACAGCTGTTTTTTATGCTGGAGTAGTGCTGCCTCGTACCGAGGCACTTGGTCGCAGCATTCACCAAGGTGTCGCGCTGACCCAGGCAGTCGAGCGCTCCACCTTGATGTGATCAAGGCAAAATCACATCTAGACTTGTATTGACTTCAATGAGCAAAGGCTCACGTGTTGTTAATGCGTTTTTGATGATCACCTCAATGTCAGATTGCTCTTGGATGCGCGCCGCTTTCATCCCAAAGCTTGTCGCCAGTGTATAAAAGTCAGGATTGAATAATGCAGTCCCGCTAACGCGTCCGGGATAGCCACGCTCTTGGTGCAAACGAATGGATCCGTAACTGCAGTTATTGGACACAATAAAGATGATCGGGAGCTTGCGCTCCACAGCCAGGATCATCTCGTTTCCCGTCATTAGAAAACCACCATCCCCAACCATACAAATTGTCGTGCGATCAGGTTCTCGCATTGCACAGGCCAGTGCGGCAGGGGTGCCGTAGCCCATTGCCCCAGCGAGAGGAGCCATTAAGCGTTGGCCTGCCTTAAAGTTGAAGTGTCTATAAACAGGTGCTGCGAAAGTACCGGCATCCAGACATATCGTTGTCTCAGTAGAAGCATTCTCAGCGACAGCACGCACCACCTCGGTAAAGTTGACGCCTTGTTTGGCTTGACGATTTGGCCAGGCGGCATAGGGTTGTGAATGTTGACGTAAGGTCTTGAGCCAGTCTTGGCGAACTGTGTTGGGTTGTGTTGCGTTCGCCTGCGTTAACGCACGGACAAGTGCAACGGGGTCGCACACCAGTGGGTAATCTGCGACGGTATCCCAGCCCACAATGCGCGAGTCCGGATAACAGTGGAGCAGGGTCTGCGGGGCTTGCGCATAACGTGGAAACTGGAAATTTTGGGTCGTAATATCTCCAAGGCGTGTCCCCAGAGCCAGAATAAAATCACTTTCTTGTAATGTCGCCATTTGAGCGGCTGGATTGGATAGCCCTAAATCGCCTACAAATAGCGGATCATCATTGGCGAAAATGTCATGACGGCGAAAGGACACCATTGTGGGAAGTTGCCAGTGATGAACAAACGCACGAAGCGCTTCACGGCCGCCCGGGCAATCAAACGCACCGCCCGCAATCACGACAGGCTTTTTTGCATCCGCCAGACGCTTGCCAATCTCGTCCATCACGGCTTGACTAGGCAAGCCAAAAATTTGGTCGTGATTTTTAAAGTTTGGTGTAGCAACAGTTTGCTGCTGAATATCCTCTGGGATGACGATCACAACAGGACCGGGAACACCAGAGGTCGCCATACGAATCGCCTTGAAGGCTGTTTCACCGAGCTGTTCGGGCGTCTGGCATTCAAAGACCCATTTGGCGATGGAGCCATACATCTTTTGATAGTCAATTTCCTGAAATGCCTCGCGGCGTAGATCGCGTGCTGCAATTTGTCCGACAATCAAGATCATTGGAACGGCGTCTTGCTGGGCGGTGTGTACGGCGATGGCTGCGTGGGTGGCACCTGGCCCACGGCTCACAAGCGCGACGCCTGGGCGACGCGTCAGTCGACCATCTGCAACAGCCATGTAGCCTGCACCACCTTCATGACGGCATGTCACCACATCGATCTGAGGAAAGTCGACGACGGCGTCGAGGAGGCCGAGATAGCTTTCACCTGGGACGAGAAAGATACGGTCCATGCCGTGGTCGGCAAAAACTTGAAATAGAGCGTGACCAGAGGTAAATGGGTTCATGAGTTGTACGTCAGAAGTGTTCTAGGTTTCAGCGGTTCAGGTTTCAGCACTGCAATTTTGCGGTGAAAAATGCGTCATTCATCTTGGATCAAGAAATTAGCACAAACCGACATGTTGTAAAAAGGATAAAAAATAAAATACTGTTCTTGCAAACAGTACTGATTTAATATACAGTACTGTTTATGCGATCAGTTCAAATTGATTGCCAGATACACAGAGTCGACAAAAGAGAGACACAGGATTGTGTCTCGTTTCATCTGGTTTTACATTCAGGAGCTAAAAATGACACGCGAAGTCCGCCACGATTACCCCTTAACATTTGCTGCCTATACACATGATAGCCACTCAGCCACCACAAAAAGCATGGTGTCTGATGTATTTTTGCTCTCTTTTTGGGCTGCAATGGTGCCAGTTTCCATGTGGATTGGCAGCGCGGCAGGGTTCTGAGCCTAAAAAGTCCTAAAGTGTTGTAGAATAGAGAGCTTTTTATCGCATCCTCTGCCCGGTAGCGGATTTCCGAATAGGTCGGAATTCCAGCCAAATAACATTGACCGAGAGCATGATGACTTGGAGTTTCTATGGATTTGATCGCAATTATTGAGCAAGAAGAAATTGCTCGTTTGACAGGCGGAAAGCCCGTTGCAGACTTTGCACCAGGCGATACCGTCGTCGTGAGTGTGAACGTTGTGGAAGGTACACGCAAACGTACTCAAGCTTTTGAAGGTGTTGTGATTGCACGCCGTAATCGCGGTTTAAATTCCGCCTTTATCGTTCGCAAAATCTCGTCCGGCGAAGCGGTCGAGCGTACATTCCAGCTTTACTCACCACAGATCGCTGGTATCGAAGTCAAGCGTCGTGGCGATGTCCGCCGTGCCAAGCTTTACTACTTGCGTGATCGTTCCGGTAAGTCCGCACGTATTAAGGAAAAGCTCGTTCGCAAAACTGTCGCTGCATAAATACTTGCCGACTCTGCGCGAAAGTAGTGAAAAAGCATCCAATAGGGTGCTTTTTTTTGACCCTCATGCATAAACCAACAGGCAATGGAAAGCTTATTTGAGCGTTCATTGCCTTGAGGTGTTAAAACAATTAATAACATTATTGAATTTTCATGATCCTTTATTATGACTTCTGATTCTTCCGAAAGTCTGCGCCCTCGGCGCCCGCCTTCAAGACCCTCTTTTGACCCGAAGACGCAACCATGGAGTCCCTCAGCATTACCTTTCGGTGCCGTACCTGCACATCGCTTGACGCCATCCGCTCTGCGAAGCGTGCTCGCAGGTTCCATACAGCGTCCGTTAGACATTCCCAATGAGTCACTCATCAGAATGCCGGGTAGAGATGGTACGCCAGTGGAGGCTGCGGTGTTGGTACCTATCGTGATGCGTTCAGAAGGTCTAACTGTTTTATTGACACAACGTACTGCGCACTTAAATGATCATGCTGGACAAGTCAGCTTTCCAGGCGGTCGTGTTGAAGCAAGCGACATAGATGTGCAAGCGACTGCGCTGCGTGAGACAGAAGAGGAAACAGGGCTTTCCCGAGAGTTTGTCGAATGTCTTGGGGGCTTGCCGCGCTATGTGACAGGGACGGGTTTTGCAGTGAGTCCAATTACGGCGCTCGTGCGTCCTGGCTTTGAACTCAATCCTGATACGTTTGAGGTTGCAGAGATTTTTGAAGTGCCCTTGTCATTTTTGACAGATCCTGCCAACTACCGTTTTCATCGTGCCGAGCTTGCGGACGGACGTATTCGGCAGTATTACTCTGTACCATGGAAGCAGTTTTTTATTTGGGGGGCGACTGCATCCATGTTGCTTGGGATGTGTCAGATTTTGTCAGAAGCTGGCGAGTAACTTAATAACTTTCGTGGTCGTCTTTTGCCTGAATCAGACGCAGATACAGGGCATGACGGGCCGGGTTAATTTCTTTACGTCCGAGCGCCTCAAGTACTCCGCAATTAGGCTCATGCTGATGTGTGCAGTTGTAAAACCGACAATGCTCTTTATGCACGCTGAACTCAGGAAAACCACGCTCAATTTCTTCTCGGCTGAGGTGCAATAAGCCAAAGCCCTGAAAGCCAGGGGAGTCGATAAGATCCCCACCTCCCTCAGGCAAGTGATAGAGGCGTGTGCTGGTCGTTGTATGTCGACCCGCCCCTAAGGCGACAGAATGCTCTTGGGTGGCAGCTTGTGCCAAGGGCGCAAGCGTATTGAGTAGCGTCGACTTACCCATGGCGCTTTGGCCGAGCAGTAGGGATGTTTTGTCTTTAAGGCGTGGCAGCACTTGAGCACGAACACTTGCTGGATCACGTGCACAAATTTCAATGATTGGCACACCGAGTGAACGAAAGGGCGCTAGTCTTTCTTGAGCTGCCGGCATACCGTCGACCAGATCCACTTTGTTCAACAAAATTACTGGCGCGATGTCTGCAGACCATGCGCCTGCTAAGGAGCGGCCGAGAAGATCATCAGAAAAGGCAGGCTCAACAGCGATGACAATCAACAGTTGATCGACATTGGCGGCAAACTGCTTGCTGCGCGACTCATCTGAGCGAAACAAGAGATTTTTACGCTCCAGAATCGCTTCAAGTGCACCTTCGTCCTGACCTTGGCGGGAAATGACCACATAGTCACCCACAGCTGCGTCATTCTTTTTGCCTCTGGGGAAACACTTGATTAACGTGCCACCCTCGACTTCAACACTGTAATGGCGCCCGTGCGCAGCGATGACGCGTCCGTGCAGACGTTCTGTCATGACGCCAAGAGTTGACGAATTCGAATGGCAACGGGCGGGTGGCTATCGTAAAAGGCGGAGTGAAGTGGATCGGGCGTGAGGGTAGACGCATTGTCATCCACCAGTTTTATGAGCGCGGATACAAGCTGATCTGCTGAGCTTTGATCACTGGCAAAACGATCTGCTTCAAACTCGTCTTTTCGCGAAAACCAGCTAAATAATGGTGTGAGACCGAAGGTGAAAACGGGCACCACCATAAAGAAAAGAATAAGCGCCATGGCGTCATTGCGTCCGCCTAGTTGAGGCACAACGCCGAGATCTGTGTAGAACCAAACCTGTTGAGCGAGCCAGCCAAGCACAGCAAAAAAGACCAGAGATCCTGCAAAGTTAAGTGCCAGACGTTTAAAGATGTGATTGTGTTTGAAATGACCTAACTCGTGTGCCAACACAGCAATGATTTCATCGGCGCTCAAACGGGCGAGTAACGTGTCAAAAAATACAATACGGCGGGCGCGACCAAAGCCTGTGAAATAAGCATTGCCGTGGGCCGATCGCTTGGAACCATCCATCACAAACAGACCGTTCAGAGAAAAGCCGCAACGCTGTGCAAGCGCTTGGATTTGTTGAGCCAGTGCTTGATCTTGGAGCGGTGTAAATTTGTTGAAAAGCGGTGCAATCCAAGTGGGGAAGATAAACAAAATCAAGAGGTTAAAAACAGACCAAAGGCCCCAAGCCCACACCCACCAGAAGTCACCCGCCTCCGCCATCAGCCACAACACAGCCGCGATCAATGGCAAGCCCAGGACGGCCCCAATCACGATACCTTTGATGGAGTCGGCGACGAAGAGCTTGGGTGTCATACGGTTAAAACCAAACTGCGCTTCAAGTTTGAACTGTCGATAAACGGAAAAGGGTAGACCAAGTACGCTTAGCAAAGACAGCACTGCCACGATTAGCAGCACTTGGCGCAATAAGTCATGTGTCGTGATGGCGCTGATCCACATGTCGATCTGTTGAAGTCCGCCAAGCAAGGTCAGTCCCACTAGGATAACGGCGTCAAAGACCAGCTCAATCATTCCCAAGCGAACCTTAGCGGCCGTATAGTCTGCCGCGCGTTGGTGGCTGGTCAGTCCAATACGGGAGGCAAACTCGGCTGGAACCACTTCGCGATGGCTGACAACATGCCTGAGTTGGCGGCTCGCCAGCCAAAGACGGGTGCCGATCGTTGCAAGGAGAAACGCAATAAAAAGTATCGTAAGCATGGATCCAGATCGCCTTATGCCAGCATGTGAGAAAATCACGTTTTAATTGGATTGATTATATGGCTAACACCCCCTCTCAGAAAGCATCTCCCCAAACTACCAAAACAGTCCTAAATGAGTTCCGCCTCGTTTGGCTCGACATGGAAATGACGGGGTTGGATCCTGAGAAGGAGCGCATCATCGAAGTCGCTGTTGTGGTGACAGAGCCGGATTTGACAGTGGTGGCTGAGGGGCCTGTATTGGTGATTCATCAACCGGATAGTTTGCTCGATGCCATGGATAGCTGGAATCGCTCCACGCACGGTAAAAGCGGTTTGACTGACAAAGTCAAAGCCTCGACCTTGACCGAAGCGCAAGCAGAGTTACAACTGATTGAGTTTATGTCCCAGTACGTACCTGCTGGTAAGTCTCCACTGTGCGGCAACACGGTCAGCCAAGATCGGCGTTTTATGTTCAATTACATGCCAAAACTCGAACAGTTTTTTCACTATAGAACCGTGGATGTGAGCACAATCAAAGAGCTCGCGCGTCGTTGGAGGCCCGAATTATTGAAAGGCTTTGAAAAACGCAGCAAGCACGAAGCGCTGGCTGACATTTATGAGTCAATTGATGAACTCAAGTACTACCGTGAGACCTTCATCAAACTCGCTTAAAGCCTTTGATGATGTGGCGGTACCAACCTTGCAGCAAGACGGCAGAGATTGCAAGCCCAATCGTAGCCATCAGCCACATGCTACCTGCTCCGACGGGAGAACCGGCCAGTAACTGATTGCGCAGCGGCTCGATCAAACCTTTACCTGGACCGAAGCCGAGCCACCAACCTCCGAGCAGTCCGACGACCATCAAAGCAAAAAACTGAAGAAAGAGCGGTACAATGGCAATCTTGTGTGCGCGCAACAGATAGCTATTGATACATTGCATCGCGTCCACCACGTGAAAAAACGGTAGTAGCGCGAGCAACGATAGTGCGATGCTAGAGACAGCGGGATCATTGGTATACAACGCCACAATCGTATCGCGACCAAAATAAAGACCACATGCGGTAATGAGTGCACCGCCTAAGCCAATCACCAAGCCCATCATGCTCGTGCGGTGTGCTTGGTGCATCTGACCCGCCCCGATGGCCTGTGCCGCGAGTGCCGCCGTTGCAACGCCAATTGCCATGGGCATCATATAAGCGAGCGCGGCGAGGTTGGAGGTAATCTGATGGCCGCCAATGACCGCTGTGCCTTCTTGGGCGACAAGCAGTGCCATGAAAGTAAAGGCGCTGACTTCAACGAGGTAAGAAGCCCCCATCGGTATACCGAGGCGCAAGATGCTCCATAGTTCTGACCATTGTGGACGCCCCAGCTTTAAGTGAAACTGTTTGAAAAAAGGCATACGCGTCACAATCCACAACCCGATTGCAAGATTGATCCAAAACACAATCGCAGAGGAAATGCCCGCACCCGTCGCACCCAAGGCAGGTAAGCCCCAGTTACCAAAGATCAGCAACCAGTTGAAAAATAGTTTGAGTGCAATCCCCACTAAGTTGATCATCATAATGAGCTTAGGACGGGATACGGCATTGGCGAGAGAATAAACCGTACGGAACATCAGCGCGGCAGGTAGCGCGCAGGTCAATGCAAGTAAATAGCTCTTGATATTGGCGCGAACGAGTGGATCGATATCACCAGAAAAACTCAGCCAGACATCAGGAAATAGAAGTACGGCACCACCTACGACAGATAAGAGAAGTGAAACCCAGATGCCTTGCCCCCACGCTTGCCCAACACGTTTAAGTTCGCCTGCACCAACAAATTGCGCCTGAATGGGAATCAGCGCGTGCATGACACCAGTCAGTCCGATAAAAACTGTGATGTAAATCGAAATAGACAATGCCATGGTGGCTAGGTCAATGGGGCCTGCGTGGCCCGTCATGGCGGTATCTAATACGCCAAAGGCCATGCTGGCCCACTGACTGATTAAGATTGGCCAAGCCTGCTTGAAAATCGCGCGAAGCGTCGCACCAAAAGAGCGTGCTGAGGTGTCGACAATACTCATTGTTTGGAAAGACGCAGAATTCGGTAGCGATCAAAACGGTCGGCGCCACGTGAGCCTTGCCACAAGACTGTGGCGTTATCGCTAAAACCGGCCTCACCATTTTCAAGTTTTTTGCGCGTAGTTTGCTGCAAAATGAAGGGACACTTTGGGTCGTAAACCAATTCAAGATGATCAAACACATAAAGGGAGGCGCGAGGTCCGAGTGAAAGACCTTGCTCTCGTAGGCATGCGAGCTCCCCCGGTGTTTCTGATAAACCTTCAAGGGTTTGTCTAATCTCAGCTGACATGGGCCGATAGCTTCGAACGTAATCAACGGCGGGAAGCCAAAGCAACACCAGCATGAGCCATGTGATGGTCAAGCCACCAGCTGCCAGGAGAGAGCCACGCCACAGAGCATTTGGATTTGCTTTGACTCGCCACAGGATCATTGCGCACCAGCAAAGCGTGCAGACTATCGCAAGAATGACGGCCCACCAGACGATTTGAGGTTCATAGCCTCTGGTTTGACGTGCGATGTTGAGAGAGATTTGTTTGGGGATGCTGAAATGAAGCGCAAACCAGCCAATCCAGACACACGCCACCGTGACTGAAAAACACATCAGGGCAAACCAGTCCAAGGTGTTGATGACGCCCCGACGCATAGTGGGAATAGCAAAGGCGGCCAGAACGGCTAGTGGGCAAACAAATAAAACGTATTCTCCCTCGTCTGATTGAGGTGAAATAAACAGCATCAGGAGCGCAGCGAGTATCAGCGAGAGAGGCGTCCAGATGTGAGGTGCTGTCATCCAGCGCCTCCATTGCCAGAGCGCTAAAAGTGCAAGAGGCCAAGTCGGCCAGAGAAACCAAGGCAGATCACGTAAGGGTCGCACTGCATTTTCATACTCAGGTATGCCAAAACTGAGCTCGTTCCAATAAAGCCATTCCTTCATCCATGCAGGATGGATTTGCATCGTCGGAATCCACCAACACGCAATCAGCAACGCGGCCAGCACTACGGCAACCAATGCGAAGTACCGCGCGTGCCATAGGATTGAGCGTCTCTGAAACGCAAGGGGTAATGCAAGTAAAAGTGGCATGAGACCAGGCCAAGCTCGGGTTAAAAATGCTCCCGTGAGCGCAAGTGTGAGTACCAACATGCCCATTTTTGGCTTGTCCATCATGCGCGCGAGCGCATAGAAACCCAGCGCTTGAAACGCAAGGTTTGCTGGCACGTTAGAGGTTTCATGAAAGCGCAGAAGCACGCCTCCTGTAGCGAGAAATAAAAGTGTAGCAACGTCTGCGATCAGCCTACCGTAATCCTTGACGGTGGGTTCTCCGCCAAAAGGTAACGCGAGGGGTTGAGCCTCAGTCCGCCGTCCAAGTAAGTAGGTGCCGTACCAGACGCTGCTCAGTGTGATGCCAAACCACAGCAGATTAATGAGGCGTGAAGCGCCTATCTCCCCAAACCAGGGACCGAATAAGTAAATCAACACGGCGCCAGCCCACATGGATAGCGGACCGTCCTGTGTGAGTTTGAGGTCGCCAAAATGGGGAACCAGCCAATCCGCGCCCTGAGACTGAAGCGCAGACAGCATCGTCGCCAAGCTCAGCACATCATCGGTCTTCCAAGGGTCCCTACCGTATAAGCCTGCTAAAACGTAAGCGATGGCCAGCCCGAGCAGCACCAGCCTAGGCAGCTTGGAAGATGCATTGGCGGTGAGTCTTGCTGGGGTGGATTGTGTAGAGGAGGGCGACACGCGCAGACTCAAACCTTAATTAGAAGATAAAGGACTAAGTTATCAAAAAAAAAGCAGCCAGGAGGCCGCCTCTTTTTGCGAAAACTGATCTAATAAATAGCTCAGGCAGACGCCTTTTTGGTGCCAGTGGTGCGAGCAAAACGAGCGCGGAACTTTTCAACGCGACCTGTTTCGACGATACGTGTCTGAGCGCCTGTGTAGAAAGGGTGAGATTCTGAAGTCACGTCGCACTTGAACAGAGGATAGGTTTTTCCGTCCAGTTCAATCGTTTCGCGACTATTAAGTGTCGAGCGGGTGATAAATTTGTTGCCTGTTTGCAGGTCAACAAACACCACATCGCGGTAATTTGGGTGAATCTCGTCTCTCATTTCAAATCCTTTTGGTTGATCGGGTCGCCAGTTACATAAGAAGTAACCACGTATCCTAAGCTTAGCCAGCTATTCTACAGGCAATAATAGGATTTCGCAATGTGACAATGCTATGCTCCGAGCAGGCAACAGCATAAAAAGGTGTTTTTTAACAATGGCTTGGGGAAAAAATATCACGCCGCTGCACGAAGTGCCCACAATTTCAGAGGGTGGGGGCATCCGGTACTTGCATTTCGGTACTGAGTGGGTTCAAGGTGCAATGTGGGTATCCAAGCCTGCTGAATTGGTCTTGGAATACACGGCCCAAATGATGGCCTGGCTTCTGTTTCTGGCGCCCCCTCGTCACCAAGCGATCGGCATGTTGGGTTTGGGGGCGGGTTCTTTGGCACGTTTTTGCTTAAAACATACTACCAGCACACTGCGCATTGTTGAGTGGAATCCCCTTGTGACCTCCGCGTGTGAGTTGTATTTCAAACTGCCTAGACCTACAAGAATGTTAATCGAACATCTTGACGCGGGCGTGTGGGTGGCAGATGCCCACAATCGTGAATCATGCGAGGTGTTGATGATTGATTTATACGATGGAGAGGCGGCAGGCCCCGTTCGTGATTCGCTTGAGTTTTATCAGCAATGTCACGGCGTTCTCACAGAGGTGGGGGTTTTGACTATTAATCTTTTTGGGGCGCACACAAGTTTTGAAAAAAACATCCGTCGTTTAAGTGAGGCCTTTGGAGGACGTTTGTTAAGCTTGCCTCAGATTGATGCGGGTAATCAGGTGGTATTGGCTTTTAAGGGACCGCAGCTTGAGGTCACAATTGAGCAACTGCTCGCACGCGCCGAGGTGGTTGAGTCACAATATGGTTTGCCTGCAAGAAAATGGGTACGTTCCATGCGCGGCCGATCGAAAGATGGCATGTTGATTGTCTGAACGAAATAAATTTTGATGAAAAAACGTATATTAGGTGCATGGTGGCTGGCTTTAGGGTTACTGCTCGTCAATGTTGATACCTCTGCACAAACTAAATCAGTATCGATTTTGTCCTACCAGAAGGATGAATCTTCAGCAGAAATGATTGACGGCGTGCATGAGGTTCTGAAAAGCGCTGGCTTTCGTGAAGGGCGCAATTTAAAACTCAGAGTGGTGGATGCACAAGGTGATCCTGACCAGGCTCAGCAGTTGGCGTTAGAGATGGTCCGAGGTCGGCCGGATGTCATTGTGAGTCTGTCATTAGCGGCTACGCAAGCGGTTGTGTTGCACACCAAACAAATTCCTGTGGTTTTTGCTGGCATTACCGATCCAGTTGCCAGCGAGGTTGTGTCTAGCATGGGGCCATCAGGCACAAATATCACTGGTGTCTCGGATGCGTTGTCACTCCAAAAGAGGGTGGCATTAATCAAGCAGCTTTCTCCAAAAGCACGCCGCGTGGGCGTGTTGTACAACCCAGCCGATGCAAGCTCAGTGGCGCAAGTGCGTGAATTTCAGGAAAATTTGAGCGGTACAGGTTTGATCGCAATTGAAATAACAGTTCTGCGCCCAATTGATGTAGGGTCAGCCGCACGCAGTTTGATCGAAAAAGTAGATGTTTTTCAAACTTTAACTGATCGAACGGTGAGTCAAGGCTATGCCTCACTCGTTCAGGTGGCCAATGATGCACGTATCCCGCTTGTGGGTTGGGATGTCAAAGATGTGCGGGCAGGCGCGGTTGCCGCGGTTGACTTAACAGATCAAGATATTGGCTCGGCTGCTGGACGTTTGGCCTTGAGAATTTTGCGGGGGACAAAACCCGGCGCCATTGCACCAGAAATCATCGCCAACCCGCCCATTTATACGAATTTACAAGCCGCGGCTAAGCAAACGATCACCTTTACGCCTGGCTTTTTAAAGATGTCTCGCCCGCTGGTTCAATAATATTTTTACAATTGAATCCCTCACTTTCAAACAAACTTATACGCAGCGGGATGTTTGAGTGCATTGAGCGTGATAATCTGATGTTGAGTCGGTCATCGGCTTAGACTTACCGTGCAGTCAACCGCAGTACATTTTTTGAGAATTTCATCATGATTGATCTTGGCGTCAATATCGACCACGTCGCAACCTTACGACAACAGCGTCACACGATTTATCCTGATCCAATCAAGGCTGCCTTACTTGCCGAGGAGGCTGGCGCTGATCTCATTACCCTGCATCTTCGCGAGGACCGCCGTCATATTCAGGATGTGGATGTCTTCGCTCTGCGTCCGCAGTTGCGCACGCGTATGAATCTGGAGTGTGCAATTACGCCTGAGATGTTAGCGATTGCGTGCAAAGTTTTACCGCAAGATGTGTGTTTAGTGCCTGAAAAGCGAACTGAACTGACCACTGAGGGTGGTCTGGATGTAGTGGGTGGGTTTACAACAGTTAAAGCCGCTGTCGAGCAGCTTCAAGCAAACGGCATTCGCGTCTCTTTATTTATTGATCCGGATGCACGGCAGATTGGGGCTGCGGTGGATACAGGCGCGACTGTAATCGAACTTCATACGGGTGCCTATGCTGAGGCCCATAACGACGCACTTGCTGCGGCAGAGATCAGTCGTCTGCAGCAGGCGATCGCGGTGGCAGTGTCCCAAGGCTTACGAACCAATGCCGGCCATGGTTTGCATGTTGGTAATGTCGCGCCGATCGCCGCGCTGCCAGGTATTGCCGAACTGAATATTGGTCACGCTATCGTGGCGCAAGCGATATTTGATGGCTGGGAAAATACGATCCGCAATATGAAGGCATTGATGATTGAAGCGAGGCTGAATGCGCAGCGAGGCATCGCGTTGCCGGCGCATAAACATTAAAGGCAGGACGACTTGAGTGCAATCGCAGGTATTGGCACGGATTTGGTCAAGATGGATCGTATTGATCGCGCTTGGCTGCGTCATCCAGAACGATTTCCAGAAAAAATTTTGGGCGAGGATGAGTTAATCGTCTTTAAGGCACGGGCTGCGCGCGATCGCGGTCGTGGCGTCCGATATCTCGCGACACGTTTCGCTGCCAAGGAAGCATTTTCAAAGGCAGTGGGTCTTGGGATGCGAATGCCTATGTGGTGGACACGGATGCAAACCTTAAATCTAAAGGGTGGGCGACCGACAGTTGTTTTATCAGGGCCCTTAGCCCTTTGGTACGCGTCGCGCTTTGGGCCTGCCCACGTTTCGATTACCGACGAATCTGAGTATGGCTCAGCCTATGTCGTCGTTGAGACCCGACAAGAAACACCACAGACTATAAACATTACCGGAGCACAATAAAGATGACCGAAGCAAGTAGACCCACTATTGCTCGAGGCCCTTTGGTGGTCGATGTCGCGGGAACCGTCATGACAGCCGCCGAGGAGGCACGTTTGCTTCATCCGCTTGTAGGCGGAGTCATTCTCTTTACGCGTAATTTCACCTCACGTAAACAACTCGCTGCCTTGACTAAGCGTATTCATGATTTACGTACGCCACGCTTATTGATTGCGGTTGATCATGAGGGCGGACGTGTTCAGCGGTTTCGTACGGACGGTTTTACGACGCTTCCGTCGATGCGTAGCCTTGGCATTGAATGGCTCAAGGATCCCATGCGCGCCATGCGTATGACGACAGAAGTGGGCTATGTGTTGGGCGCCGAATTGCGTGCCTGTGGCATCGATTTGAGTTTTACGCCCGTTCTAGATTTGGATTTTGGTGTGAGTAGTGTAATTGGAGATCGCGCGTTTGATGGAGACCCGCGTGTCGTCGCGATGCTTGCGCGTGCCCTGTCGCAAGGTCTTGCCCAAGCTGGAATGGGAGCATGTGGCAAACATTTTCCGGGCCATGGCGCAGTCGTAGCAGATTCGCATCATGCTGTGCCACGCGATACGCGGCCACTGAAAAAAATCTTAGAACACGATGCCGCACCTTACCAATGGCTAGGGGATCAAGTGATTCCCTCCGTGATGCCTGCTCACGTCATTTACACAAAAGTAGATCCCATGCCAGCTGGTTTTTCAGCAAAATGGATCAAGGAGATTTTGCGTAAAACACTGAGCTATGACGGTGTGGTGTTTTCAGACGACCTGACCATGGAGGGCGCGGCAGTTGCTGGTGATATTTTGGCCCGTGCCCGTGCAGCGCTCAATGCGGGCTGCGATATGGCGCTTGTCTGTAATCGTCCTGATCTTGCGGATGATTTACTCTCGCGTCTCAATTGGAAGTCCACGCGTCGTTCTCTTGAGCGCATTGAACGATTGATGCCAAAGACCGACGCGTTAGATTGGAAATCCCTTCAAAAACAACAGGCTTATCTTGAGGCCTTAAGATCGGTACAAGCCTTGCATGCGCGAGCCTGAATTAAACACGTTTGATATCAAGGCGTTTCTCGCTCAATTACCGCATTTGCCGGGTGTGTACCGGCACATCGATGCGGCAGATGAGGTGCTGTATGTCGGTAAAGCACGTGACCTAAAAAAGAGGGTGTCTTCTTATTTTCAAAAGACGCCTTCTAGTCCGCGAATTGGGCATATGGTGGCGCGTGTTGTTCGTATAGAGGTTACCGTCACGCGCTCTGAGGCTGAGGCGCTGATTTTAGAAAACAATCTCATCAAGTCATTACGTCCTCGTTACAACATTTTGTTTCGTGACGACAAGTCCTACCCGTATTTGATGCTTTCTGGCCATGTGGCGCCGCGCATAGCCTATTACCGCGGATCTACGCAAAAAAAAGGGCAGTTTTTTGGGCCCTATCCGAGTGCATGGGCCGTGCGCGAAACTATTCAGATTTTGCAAAAGGTGTTTCGCCTGCGCACGTGCGAGGATACGGTTTACGCCAATCGTTCTAGGCCATGCTTGCTTCATCAGATTGGACGTTGTTCTGCACCCTGTGTAGATGAGATTTCACAAGAAGATTATGCTGCGGACGCAACGCGTGCCGCCAGATTTTTAAACGGCGAAACGCAAGAAATCATGGGAGATATTGAGCAGCGGATGCAAACCGCTGCTGAGGCGCTCGAGTTTGAGCAGGCTGCGATGTTGCGTGACCAAATGGGAGCGCTTGCAAAAGTTTTGCATCAGCAGACGATGGAGGATTCAGATCAGAGCGACACCGACATCATTGTGGTGGCGTCCTCCGGTGGCAAAGTCTGTGTCAATCTCGCCATGGTCCGTGGTGGGCGACATTTGGGAGATCGCGCGTTCTTTCCAACCCATACCGATGGAGATTCAAGTGCAGAGGTATTAGAGATTTTTATCGCTCAACACTATGTGGATCACCCTTTGCCCGCAGTGATCGTGGGCTCACATGCACTACCAGATACAGAATTGCTCGACTTGATTGCTGAGTCTAAGTCGACAAAATCACGTTTTATGAGCCGTCCGCAGGGTGTACGCCGCGCGTGGCTTGAACAAGCGACACGTAATGCGGAAATGGCGCTAGGCAGTGCCTTGCTAGAGACTGGCGCGCGCAGTGCTCGAACGCTTGCTTTAGCAGAGGCGCTGGATCTTGATACAGATCCGCTGGCGCTTGAGGCCCTGCACATAGAATGCTTTGATATTAGCCATACTGCGGGTGAAGCAACTCAAGCCTCCTGTGTGATCTATTCAAATCATGTCATGCAACCGTCGATGTATCGTCGCTACAACATTGCGGGAATCACCCCAGGGGATGATTATGCGGCGATGCGCCAGGTGCTGACCCGACGGTTTGGCAAAGTGGCGGATGGCGAAGCCCAAATGCCCGGACTTGTCTTGATTGACGGCGGCAAAGGGCAGGTTGAAATCGCCCGCCAGGTATTTGCTGAGCTAGGACTGGATACCGAGGTATTGGTCGGCGTTGCAAAAGGTGATCGTCGCAAGGTTGGACTGGAAACTTTGATTTTCCCTGATGACAGAGCCCCGCTAGTATTGGGTGAGGCATCCGCAGCTTTGATGCTAATTGCGCAAATTCGGGATGAAGCGCATCGCTTTGCCATTACGGGGATGCGCGCTAAACGCGCTAAAGCTCGCAATGTATCGCGTTTAGAGGATATTGACGGGATTGGGGCTAAGCGTCGTCAGCGCTTATTGGCCCGTTTTGGTGGATTTAGTGGTGTGGCCAATGCCAGTATCGAAGACCTGGCCTCGGTGGAGGGTATCTCCCCCGAATTAGCCGAGCGTTTGTACTTTTCCTTACGCTAACTGGGTTAGCATATCGCATGCCTTTAAATATCCCAATCATCCTGACATGGCTGCGTATTGCCATGATCCCACTGCTCGTCGGGTTGTATTACCTTCCCGAGTCTTGGATGAGTGCGTCCTTGCGAGACACAACTGCGAGCTTGGCGTTTATCTTTGCAGCCTTAACGGACTGGTTTGATGGTTGGCTTGCCCGGCGCTGGAATCAGACTTCTTCATTCGGGGCTTTTTTGGATCCCGTCGCGGACAAGCTGATGGTGTCTGCTGCGCTGTTGGTTTTGCTCAATCTTGATCGCGTCGATGTGATGATTGCATTTGTGATTATCGGCCGCGAAATTACGATCTCGGCTTTACGCGAATGGATGGCGCAGATCGGTGCTAGTGCAAGTGTGGCCGTTCACTGGCTTGGAAAATTTAAAACCGCTGCTCAGATGATAGCGATTCCTTGTTTACTTTATTACGACACATTGTTGGGCATACCATTTGCCGCGATCGGTCAGATTCTCATTGTTATTGCAGCGATTTTGACGATCTGGTCAATGTTTTACTACCTCAGACGTGCTTGGCCCGTTATTCGCGCAAAAACCGCACAAGACTAAAACCTGGGTTGTTCTATCCAGGTTTTGTATCCAGAAGTTCTTTATTGCCGCGCGCTTCTTTCAAGGGTGGGCGCCGTCATCCCTGGTGTCGCACGCCAAGGGTTGATGTCCAAGCCCCCTCGACGGGTGTAGCGCGCATAAACAGATAGCTGTTGCGGCTTGCACTGTGCCATGATGTCCTGAAAAATTGTTTCCACGCATTGCTCGTGAAATCCGTTGTGCATGCGGAACGAAACGATATATTTCAGCAATCCTGCTCGGTCAATCTGATGCCCGGTATAGTCGATCTGGACGCAGGCCCAATCTGGCTGAGAAGTCACAGGACAGTTGGATTTAAGCAGTCTGGAAAAGAGGGATTCTTGGACGATGCTTGGTGTCCCAGCGTGATGGGAGGCAAGACAGAGCAGCGCTGCATTTGGTGCGTAGCAATCAATCGTGAGTGATTGCGTGTCCAAATCAAGCCCCTCAAACTCTTTGATGTGTATGCAAGCAAAATCTTTAGGCAAAATCAATTCCACTTCAACTTGAGTTCCAGCGGCATTTGATAAATCAATGCGCAGGGTCTCGAGCATGTGTTCAGTTGAGGCAAAAGTGGCTTGATTGAAGCTATTTAAGTACAGTTTCAAGGACTTTGACTCAATAATATTGGGACTATGGCATTCAACCTTTAGCCGCAACATGGCAACCTGAGGCATCCCCTGCGGTGTCAGCCAGGACATTTCATAGGCGTTCCATAGATCCCAGCCCACAAAAGGCAAGGCGTCAGCCCGAAGTCCGATTTGCATGCGCGCCTCGGCTCTCGCAATTGGAAAAAGGAGGGTTGGATCGTAGGCTGTGGGATAGTCAACATCCAGACCAAGAGGGAGTTCGCGCACAGGCAGCTTCATTCGTGTCTTTCGCCCGCCAGCATTCTGACCGCGGTATAGGTCATGACATCGACGCCATCTTGATTTTTCACATCAATACGAGAAGTCACCACGGCGCGATTATGCTTTGAAGTAGGTTTGATCGCTGTGACCTCAACCTCAGCCCAGATCGTATCGCCCGCCAATACGGGGCTGAGGACTTTCTTATGCACTTCGAGTAGGGCGAGACCAGTTCCCTGAACCATGCCTTGCATCAACAGTCCCTCGATGAGCCCATAAGTCAACCCGCCAGGAACGGGGCGTCCTTTCATCGCTCCGTGGGAAAAAGTCTTGTCGATAAAAATAGTTTCGAGCATACCCGTGACGCTGATAAAGTTAATGATGTCTGTTTCCGTGACTGTGCGTCGATACGTTCTAAATTTCTGTCCAACTGCCAGCTCCTGCCATATATATCCTGAGCCTAAAAGCTTAGTTTCCGTCATGTTTTCCTCTGCGAGTTGGCTGTGATCGTTTCAAACACATACAATCTTCATAGTATAAGACGATCTAAAATCGCCGTAACCGAGGCCAAAGCGTCACTCCGCAGTGCCTCATTCAGACAGGTTAAACATGCTGACAGCACTTGAATTTACTGAAGTCCCGCAGGACGAACTTGCCTTTCGCGCCGATATTCGTGCTTTTCTTAATGAGGAAATGCACGAGGTACCTCATCACATTAAAGCGCGCTCATGGATGGGTACAAGTGAAACCTTTAGTAAAAGCCTCGCTAAAAAAGGCTGGCTGGGCTTAACGATTCCCAAAGAATATGGCGGCTCGGGAAAGGGTTTCTTTTCGCGTTTCGTACTGTCAGAGGAACTCTTGGTCGCGGGCGCACCTGTGGCCTCTCATTGGATTGCCGATCGACAGAGCGGCCCGCTGATTTTAAATTTTGGCACCGAAGAACAACGGCGCTTCTATATTCCTAAAATCTGTCAGGGTGAGGCGTTTTTTTGTATTGGCATGAGTGAACCTAGCTCTGGGTCAGATTTGGCGAGTATTCGTACCCGAGCCACCAAGACAGCTGAGGGGTGGTTGTTAAATGGCAGCAAAGTTTGGACAACGAATGCCCACGGTTGCCACTATATGATTGCCTTGGTGCGAACCTCTGGCGAAACCTCGGATCGACAAAAAGGCCTGTCACAGGTCATCATCGATCTCAAGTTACCCGGCGTCACGGTTCGACCTATTCGCGATATGGCAGGGGACGCGCATTTTTCCGAAGTCTTTTTTGACAACGTGCAGCTCGCGTCAGAAGCGCTTGTGGGTGTGGAAGGCCAGGGCTGGGATCAATGCACGGCAGAGCTTGCTTTTGAACGCAGCGGTCCTGAACGGATCTACTCAAGCATCGCTTTGCTAGACAGTTGGATGGAGTGCCTCCGAGAGCAAAATGTGTCGGATGCTGAAACATGTGCGGTGGTCGGTTCATTGGTCGCTGAAATGGCTGTCTTACGGGCGCTCTCTCTTGCCGTGACGCAAAAGTTGGTAGATGGTGAAAGCCCCGCAACAGATGCCTCAGTGGTCAAAGATTATGGCACTGACTTTGAGCAAAAACTCATCAGACAAATCAGCGAATGGCTGGGTGCGCATCCCGATTTTGTCGCAAGCGCTGATTTGTTACAGACGCTCGGCTATCTTGAACAGATGGGTGTGACGTTCTCGTTGCGTGGTGGTACGCGCGAAATTTTGCGTGGCATTATCGCCCGCGGTTTGGGCTTGAGGTAATGAATATGCATAACTCTTTTTACGATTCTGCTGATCGTTTTTTTGCTCAAGAATGCACCCCGACACATTTGCGCCAGATTGAGCAGGGTAGTGATCCTAAAGCGCTTTGGGAAGCACTGTTGTCTGTCGGTTTTGTGGATGGACTGGTCCCAGAAAGTTTGGGTGGTGCTGGTTTGACACTGGCCGACGCTTGGCCGATTCTTTTTTGTATGGGGCGGCACGCGCTGCCCTTACCCTATGCGCATTCCATGTTGGCACGTGCTTGGTTGCGTCATCACGCCAAGGATGCTCCTGAGGGATCCTTGACCTTTGCGCCTTTTCAGGTGGCGGCTGATAACGCAGGACTGACCGCTCACGCAGTAAGTTTCGGCTTGGTTGCAGATTGGGTGTTGGTTCAAGAGCGTAAACAGGTCTGGTTGCTACCTACGGCCGAAGCAACAGTGACGCCCTCGGGTGGTCACGGGACGCTTGACGCAACGTTAAACTGGCCTGATTCAGTGATACAGCGTTCACTGCTCGGTCACTGGGATCGTCCTCAGTTTCGGGATCTATTGGCCTTGTCTGTGGCGGTTTTGATTGCAGGTGCAACGGATCGCGTCTTTGAAATGATGCTCGCACATGCGAATCAGCGCGAGCAGTTTGGCAAGCCAATTGGACGGTTTCAGGCTGTGCAGCAACAGATCAGTGAGGTAGCAGAGTTGGTGTTTGGTGTCCGAATGGCAACAGAAATGGCTTGTCGGAGCAGCGGTTGGCAGCCGGCACCGATGTTGGCCGCCTTGGCCAAGACTCAGGCGAGTCAGGCGGTTGCACGTATCACAGCTGTGGCGCATGCTGTGCATGGGGCAATTGGTGTCACTCAAGAGTACGACCTTCAGTTATTTACGCGCCGACTCAATGAATGGGCTCGAGTAGGTGGGGGACAAAACTTTTGGGCAGAACAGCTTGGGCGTGAAGTATTGATGTCTAAACAGATGACGTTGGACTTTGTTCGATCTGAGTTGTTTTTAGAAGGCAAGCACTGAGATTTCAGCGCGGAGCTCGGCTCGCGCTGCGCTGAAACTTCTCCTCGTTTAAGCGTCCCTCAGGCAAAGAAGTTAATTTAAGTCAACCCTAAACGCGATGGCTAGGTTACCCTAAGTTTAGATGAGTACATAATCTAAGACTAGCCATTGAAATTTAGCGACACGTCCGCATTTAATGACTAACAGTTATTGGCCACAAGCCACACACACAATGTTAGGAGCCACACCATGCGTTTCGACAAATTAACGACCAAATTTCAACAAGCACTCGCCGATGCGCAGAGCATAGCTGTGCGTAATGACCACCCCTACATCGAACCTGCTCATGTTTTGTCTGCTCTGCTCGCCGACAGCGAGAGCGGAGCGGGCAGCTTGTTGGCCAGGGCCGGTGTCGCCATTAATCGCCTTCAGCCTGCCTTGGACGCCATCGTTAAAGGGTTACCCCAAGTAAAAGGTGGCGATGGCAATATTCAAGTCAGCCGAGACTTACAGTCCGTTTTTACGCGCGTCGACAAAGAAGCCGCTAAACGTGGCGATACGTATATTCCCAGCGAATTATTCCTGTTGGCGCTCTCAGAGGATAAAGGCGATGTCGGCCGCGCACTTAAAGAGACGGGTTTGCAGCGCCAGGCCCTTGACGCAGCCATTGATGCTGTGCGCGGCGGTTCTTCTATGCAAGATCAGGACGGTGAATCTAATCGTGAGGCACTCTCCAAATACACCACCGATCTCACGGAGCGGGCGCGTCAGGGAAAGCTTGACCCTGTCATTGGTCGTGATGACGAGATTCGACGCGCGATTCAAATTTTGCAGCGTCGGACCAAAAACAATCCCGTTCTGATCGGTGAGCCTGGTGTGGGTAAAACTGCGATCGTTGAGGGCTTAGCCCAACGGATCGTCAATGATGAGGTGCCTGAGTCCTTGCGTGGCAAACGCGTGCTGTCGCTTGACTTGGCGAGCTTGCTCGCAGGTGCAAAGTTTCGCGGTGAGTTTGAGGAACGCCTTAAGTCCGTGCTCAAAGAGCTTGCGCAGGACGACGGCAGTTACATCATTTTTATCGATGAAATTCATACGATGGTCGGTGCCGGCAAGGCAGAGGGCGCAATGGATGCTGGCAATATGCTCAAGCCCGCGCTAGCCCGAGGCGAGCTGCATTGTATTGGTGCGACAACTCTCGATGAGTATCGTAAATATATCGAAAAGGATGCTGCACTCGAGCGTCGGTTTCAAAAAGTACTGGTAGACGAGCCGAATGTGGAGTCGACCATTGCGATCTTGCGCGGTTTGCAAGAGCGCTATGAGCTGCATCACGGTGTGGAAATTACGGACCCAGCGATTGTTGCGGCCGCTGAACTTTCACATCGCTACATTACGGATCGTTTCTTGCCTGACAAGGCCATTGATCTCATTGATGAGGCAGCCTCGCGCATTCGCATGGAGATCGACTCCAAGCCGGAAGTGATGGATAAACTTGATCGTCGCATCATCCAGTTAAAGATCGAGCGCGAAGCGGTTAAAAAGGAGATGGATGAGGGCTCCATTCGTCGTTTCCAAATTATTGAGGAGGAGCTTGAAAAGCTTCAGCGCGAGTACAACGATTTTGAAGTGATTTGGAAGAGCGAAAAAGCCGCTGTACAAGGCACCCAATCGATCAAAGAGGAAATTGAGCGTGCACGGGCTGAAATGGCCGAACTTCAGCGTAAAGGTCAGTTCGACAAGCTGGCGGAGATTCAGTACGGCACCTTGCCAGAATTGGAGTCTAGACTCAGAACGGCTGAAGGGTCTGCTGAGGCAAAAACGCCGGGCGAGCGTCCCAAGCTCCTGCGTACGCAAGTCGGCGCGGAGGAAATTGCGGAAGTTGTATCGCGCGCGACCGGTATTCCTGTCTCTAAAATGATGCAGGGCGAGCGTGAAAAACTGCTTAAGATGGAAGAGCGACTGCATGACCGCGTTATTGGTCAAGATGAGGCCGTTGGTTTGGTGGCGGACGCCATCCGACGTTCCCGTGCAGGCTTGTCCGACCCGTCACGCCCTTATGGTTCCTTTCTGTTCCTAGGGCCAACCGGAGTGGGCAAGACTGAGTTGACACGTGCGCTAGCAGATTTCATGTTTGATTCTGATGAGCATCTCATCCGTATCGATATGAGTGAGTTTATGGAAAAGCACTCCGTCGCCAGATTGATCGGCGCGCCACCGGGCTATGTCGGTTATGAAGAGGGCGGTTATCTGACAGAGGCGGTGCGTCGCAAGCCGTATAGCGTGGTTCTGCTTGATGAGGTGGAAAAAGCACATCCGGATGTATTTAATGTCTTGTTGCAAGTGCTGGATGACGGTCGCCTAACCGATGGTCAAGGCCGCACGGTAGATTTCCGCAACACAGTGATCGTGATGACCTCTAATTTGGGATCGCAGCATATCCAGGCAATGGTGGGTAAGCCTTACGATGCAGTTAAAGAAGTTGTCTGGGAAGAGCTCAAACAGCATTTCCGTCCTGAGTTTTTAAACCGGATAGATGAAATTGTGGTGTTTCATGCGCTGCAAAGCCAGCATATTGAAAAAATTGCAGGTATTCAGATCAATCGGTTAGCAAAACGGATGGAGCAACAAGAAATGCGCCTAGAGGTATCAGATTCCGCCTTGGCAGAACTTGCGCGCGAGGGTTTTGATCCTGTGTTTGGTGCACGGCCGCTCAAGCGTTCGATTCAGCAGCAGTTGGAAAATCCTATTGCCAAGCTCATACTTGAGGGAAAATTCGGTCCAAAAGACGTCGTCCCAGTCGATTGGCGCGATGGTAAGTTCGTTTTTGAACGTACGCTTCAGTAAGTAGATCTTGTGCGGATTGAGTCTGGTTAAACAGAGGCCCACCCTATTTAAAAGGTGGGCCTCTTACTTTGGTGAGTTAGTCCCGAGTGGGTGTCAGACTCCCAAGACTGTTTGATCCGTTCGATGACAGCGTGCACTGTGATCAGGGGTCAGTTTGACAATTTCAGGGACGCTTTGGCGACATGAATCGAGTGCCAAGTTACAGCGGTCCGCAAACACACAACCAGGTGGCAAATTACTCAGATCAGGAGGCGACCCAGGGATCGTTTCAAGTCGTGTGCCTTTGGTGACGTTGCCATGCGCCAGGCTTTTAAGCAGGGCACGCGTATACGGATGCCTCGGTGAACGCATCAGTGTCCGAGTGGTACCTTCTTCGACAATCCTGCCTGCATACATGACGGCGATACGATCTGCCACCTCGACTGCAGCACCAATGTCGTGTGTGACAAAAATGACCGACAGACCGAGTTCACGCTGGAGCTCGCGCAGCAGCAGCAAAATCTGAATCTGTACCGTGGCATCGAGTGCCGTCGTGGGCTCATCCGCAAGCAAAAGCTGAGGATGACTCGCGAGTGCCAAAGAAATCATTGCGCGCTGGCGCATACCGCCTGACATTTCATGCGGATAGGCATCCAAGCGACGCTCGGGGCTAGGAATGCGGACGCGTTCAAAGAGGGACAAGGCTCTCGCACGGGCTGCTTCTTTGCCAATGGACTCATGGCGCAAAATGGCTTCGATGATTTGTTCACCTACTGTGTAGACAGGATCAAGAGCGAGTAATGGCTCTTGAAAAATCATCGAGGCGACTTTACCTCTAAAACTTGAAAGTTCTGCATTGGATAATTTGACAACGTCTTGGTCGCCGACCAAGATTTGACCCTCAAGTTTTGACTTGTCGGGATTGTGTAGTCTCAACATCGAGCGAAGTGTCACGCTTTTTCCAGAGCCTGACTCGCCAATCAACGCGACAACCTCACCGCGTTTAACAGACAAACTCACGCCCGAAACCGCCCGGACTGGTTTGCGACCGCCAGTAAACGTGACAGTCAAATCGCGGATATCGATAAAAGTTTTATCTTCAGTCATCGTGGTGCTGCTTTGCGTGGTCATGCGGCCTCCTGAGCGGCTTTAGGCGCTTCAGTGTGACCACTGTTGACGACGTGCATGAGGCAGGCGACACCACGCCCATCTTTTGCCGTCGCGAGAGGGGGCATTTTTTCCGAGCATACTGCTTGAGCATGCACACACCGTGTATGAAAACGACAGCCAGAGGGTGGATTGATCGGGTTAGGTGGATCGCCGGCGAGAGGGGGCTCTTCGGTACGATTGTCTGGGTCCATGGACGGCACTGAAGACAGTAAGGCCTTTGTATAGGGGTGCTGAGGAGACTCGAAAAGCGTTTCGCAGTCACCAATCTCAACAACTTGTCCCAGATACATCACCATGACTCGATCTGAGATGTAGCGCACGACATTCAAATCATGGCTGATAAAGACATAGGTCAGGCCAAAGTCTTCCTTTAGATCAAGTAGTAGGTTCAACACTTGAGCTTCCACAGACTTGTCGAGTGCCGAGACCGCTTCATCCAAAATAATCAAGCGGGATTGCAAGGCCAAGGCACGCGCAATATTGACGCGTTGGCGTTGACCACCTGACAGCTCATGCGGGTAGCGTTCGGCAAAGCGCACAGGATCGAGGCCGACGCGTCTAAGCAAGTCACGCGCGCGCTCAATCGACTCGTCCTTAGAAACACCGTGTACTTGAGGAGCAAAAGCGATAGAGTCCTCAATCGTGAGTCGTGGATTCAAAGAAGCATAACTATCTTGAAAGACCATTTGCGCCTGTCGGCGAAACTCTTTGAGAGATAAATCGCGACCACCCACGGACATGCCATCAAAAATGATATCTCCGTTGTCTGGTGTAATGAGATTCATCAATAGGCGAGCCGTGGTCGACTTTCCGCAGCCAGACTCTCCGACCACGCCAAGCGTTTCACCATCGCGGACCATAAAATCGATGCCGTCTACCGCTCGCACAACACCGCCGCCTCGTCCCAACATATCTTTTTTCAAGGCAAAGTGCTTGATTAAGTTTTTGACCATCAGGAGAGGCTGTCCCTGACCGCCGACATTGGTTTGATTGTTCACAGTCGTATTCATTAGTTCTTGATCTCCATGGCAGTGCGTAGGCCATCCGAGAGCAGGTTGAACGCAATCGAGGTGATGAAAATCATCACACCAGGTAGGGCGGCGATCCATGGTTGTACGTAAATAGCGGTCCGCAGTGTGTTGAGCATCAGGCCCCACTCGGGTTCAGGAGGCTTGACGCCCAAGCCGAGAAAGCTCAGACCTGAGGCCAAAATCATCGAAACCGCAATCAAGCTAGTGGCGTAAACAAAGATTGGACCCAGGACGTTACCCAACACGTGCACCCGCACAATCGTGAAAGCATTGGCACCAGAGGCACGCGCAGCATCGACAAAGTCCCGACCCCTAATTTGCGTGGTCACACTTTCTGCAACCCGAGCGATAGGGGGGATAAACACAATGGTCAGTGAGATCAATGAGTTAGTAATACCCGCTCCTAACACACCCGATAGTGCAATGGCCAACAGCACGGAGGGGAAAGCGTAAAACACGTCGATCGTGCGCATGATCACGGTATTAATCTTGCCACCCGCGTAGCCTGCGACCAAACCGATCACTGAACCAATGCCAAATGCAAGAATCACAGGCGTAATGCCCATGAACAGCGAGAGTTTAGTACCGACAACAAGACGGCTCAGCATGTCACGACCGAGCTCATCCGTGCCCAGAAGATGATCTGGAAAACCGATGGGCTTGAGTCGTTTCATGATGGAGGATTGAAACGGATCATGGGGGACGAGCCAAGGCCCAAAGACCGCCATGATGAGCAGTATCAAGATGACAATACCTGCACCAATGGCGACCTTGTCCCGCATAAAGCGTTGGCCAACGTTTTTCCAGTAGCCAGTGGATTTCTCCATAACAACGGCAGGTACTTTAGAGGGATCTACAGTAATGTTAAGCATATGTGTTCCCTGTTCCTTAGCTTCGCGCGATACGCGGATCGAGCAGGGTCTGAATGACGTCTACGATCATGTTGAGTACAACGAAAAACATTGCAAGCACAAGAATCGTCCCTTGAAGCAAGGGGAGATCGCGCTGAAAAATTGCGGCGTTCAACAAAAATCCTGTGCCAGGCCAGGAAAACACGGTTTCGATCAAAATCGAACCACCCAATAAATAACCAAGCTGCAAGCCCATCACAGCTAAAGCAGTGGGTGCGGAGTTCTTGACCACATGCATAAAGATCCCCACGTTGGTCATACCTTTGGCACGCAGTCCGACAATGAACTCTTGGGCAAGGATGTCAGCCACTAGCGCACGCACTGTGCGAGCAATAATCCCCATTGGGATCACACTCATCGTGACCGCAGGCAGAATCAAGTGCTTCATATGCTCCCAATTCCAGACCCAGTCGGCTGAGCCACCTGGTCCGGCACCACCGGGAGGGAGCCACATTAAGGTTGAGCTGAATATGATGACCATCACCATACCAAGCCAGTAGTGGGGCACACTGACACCCAGGACTGAGGTCAATGAAGCGGCTTTATCCACCCATGAGTTTTGGAAATAGCCAGCAACAAAGCCAAACAAACTGCCAAAAATAAAGCCGATGATGGTCGCAAACACTGCGAGGCGCAAGGTGTTATTCACCGCTTTCAACACCTCATCCGTAACAGGGCGGTTCGTCGCGATTGAGGTACCTAGGTCGCCTTGAAGAGCGCGTAAAACCCAGTGAAAAAATTGTTCTGGATACGAACGGTTAAAACCGTACAGTTCCATAAGTTGATCTCGTAGGTCCTGCGAAGCATCTGGAGGCAAAATCGCCATGAGCGGATCGCCGGGCGCCAGATGAACGAGAGAGAAACAGACGAGTGCTACGCCCAACATGATTGGGAGGGTGTAAATCAGACGCCTCAGAAGAAAGCTCAGCATTAGAGGATGTCTCAGGAAAAGGGTTGTGAGTCGAACCAGCAGGTTTCATGCAAGTAAAAAAAAACTCGTCACACCAAAAAAAGATGTGACGAGTTCGAACAGCTTTACTGGATGTTCATTGTCGCAATGTCGATAAACCAGTTTTGTGGTTGAACAACACCTGTGACCTTCTTGCTCATGGCACGTGGGCCTGCGTCATGGGCAATCCAGACGAATGGTACGTCGTTGACGATCTGAGTATGAAGGTTGGCAAGTGCCACATCACGCTCTTTTGCATCAAAGGTTGTGCGCGCCTTGGTCACGAGTGCTTCGACTTCTGGGTTGTTGTAATAACCCCAGTTGTTTGACACGGGCGGGAAGGTACCCTTGCTGCTGAAACGCACCATACCAAAGAATGGATCCATGGCTGAAAAGCTCACGTTGGTCGCGTTTGCTCCGTTCGCAGAGGGATCTTTTGCACCTTTGCGCCAGTTTGTGAACAAGGTGTTCCATTCAATCACGTCGAATTCAACGTTAAAGAAACACTTTTTAAGTGACTCTTGAACAAATTCGTTCATAGGCAGCGGTTGCATCTGACCTGAACCCGAGGCTGAAATCTGCACTTTTACTTTCAAGGGCTTAGCAGCTGAAAAGCCTGCGTCTGCCATCAGTTTTTGCGCAGCTTTTGGATCGTATTTCACGTCAAAAGAAGGCTTACCAAACCATGGGTGATCAGGCGCCATTGTGCCTTTTGGAATACCCATGATGCCGCCCAGCAATGTCTTTAGACCTTCGCGATCTACACAGAGGTTCGCTGCTTGGCGCACACGCTTGTCGAGCCAAGGTGAGCCTTCAGCAAATGAAAGCTGCCATGGCCAGACGTGTGGCTGTGGATTGCTGTAAATTGTAAAGCCACGCTGCTTGATTTGAGGCATGGCATCTGGTGCAGGGGCTTCAATCCAGTCCACTTGTCCGGACAGCAGAGCGGCTGTGCGAGCATTGGCCTCAGGAATCGGCAGCAAGACGACACGATCAATCTTAGGTACACGCTTGGGATCCCAGTAGTCTTTGTTCGCGACCATTTCGAGGCGCTCACGCGGAACAAAACGCGCCATCTTGAATGGACCGCTGCCAGAAGCGTCGGCTGCAAAGGCTGCCCAAGCTTGCTTGGAGCGCTCGGCGGCATTGGTCACGGAAGCTGGCACGGCGGCAAGCTTTTTGTTCCACTGTGTGGGCGAGGCGATAAAGAGGTTTGTCAGGTTGATCGGTACAAACGCATCGGGCTCGCTGCTAGTCAACTCGACTGTCAGATCATCGATTTTTCTTGCGCTACGCAAGGTTGGCATCCGTGATGCCGTCACGCCGACTTGCGAGGCGTCGAATTGTGGAGCGTCTTTATCTAAGACCTTTTGAACGTTCCAGACGATCGCGTCAGCGTTAACAGGCGAACCATCATGAAATTTCACACCAGGGCGTAATTTAAAGATCCATTTGGTTTTGTCATTGGCATTCACTTCCCAAGATGTCGCCAACCCAGGAATCACCGCGCTGGGTACATCTGACTTGGAGAGGTCCCACTGAGTCAGTGAGTCGTACATGGGGATGCCGGTGAAACGATTGCCCTCAAAGCCTTGATCAGGCTGACCCAGTGTGCGAGGAATATCAGCTGCTGTCATACCGATACGCAGTACTTTTTCTTGTGCAGAAGCCGTTGTGGCAGCACCTAAGGCGAGTGCAGCGGATAAAACAGTCAAGCCGAGTGGTTTGCCAATCAGGCGGGAAATCAACGCGTGTTGTTTCATAGAATCTCCAATAATTCGGTTGTAAAAATATAGCTAACAGGTTTTGCTGCAAATCTGATACTTTTAAAACCGGCCTGTGTTGTCTGCCTCCAACCCGATTGAGCCAACGTGACCGATGTATAACTATTAGTGCAATTGACGTATTGAAATACGTTTTTTTGTAAGAGCAAAAAACATGCCATGCCGACCTTTAATAATTCTGTAGATTTGGCGCTGGACAGTGTTTAATTATCAAATGTTCCAAACTGGTGCCTTTGACTCATTTTGAGGCATTTTTGTCCAGTTTGGTGCAAGCGATTTGTTTCAATAGTAACCAAGGTAAACCAATAAATCCGATGAAATTACTGCTCATAAACCCTAATACCTCCTCCTCAATGACGGCTGCGATTGCGCAGGGAGCGCAAGCCGTGGCGAACCCAAATACTGAAATTATTGCGGTGCAACCAACTTTTGGTCCCTTGTCGATTGAAGGGCACTATGACGAAGCATTCGCCGCCGCTGGTGTCGCGGAACAAGTCAAAATAGCTTCTGTCTGGGGACCCGATGCGGTTGTGCTCGCATGTTTTGGTGATCCTGGCTTGGAAGCGGCTCGGGAGGCGACTTCTGCTCCTGTCTTGGGGATTGCTGAGGCGGCTTTCCATGCTGCCAGCATGCTTGTAACCGGCTTTTCTGTTGTCACCACGATGACGCGAACCTGCATCATTGCTGAACGCTTGGTGCAGCGATACGGGTTTGAACATCAATGCCGAGGCGTGCACGGCACCGACATTGCGGTGCTGGATTTAGAGGATGGCGGTGAAGCCATTCTCAGTCAAATCGAGCACGCTGCCCGCGAAGCGCTGAGCCGAGATCGGAGCGGGGCGATCGTTTTGGGGTGTGCGGGCATGACAACACTTTGTCACACTTTGACACAACGACTAGGTGTGCCTGTGATTGATGGCGTGGCTGTTGCAGTAAAGTTTGCAGAGGCTCTCAGTGCATTGGGACTGGGAACGAGTAAACATGGTGACTATGCAACGCCACTGCCTAAGGTCTACACAGGATGGGCTGCGCCCCTGGGTTGGCCTAAAAATCGCGGATGACATTGACGAGATAGAGGTCGCTTGCTTACTCGTATTCAGTCACTCTTTGCGATTCATCTCGTCGCCATACTATTTGGTGCCACTGGAATTTTTGGCGCAATCATCCAGGCCGATGCTTGGATGATTACTTGGGGGCGAGCGTTATTTGCTGTGCTAACCCTTGTGACCTTCAATCGTGTTTTTAATGCCCTGGGGCCCCGGCACCATCGCAATGACGATTCCTGGAAACCGCATTGGCTGGCTTTTGTAGTGAGCGCAGGCATGCTCGCCGTGCATTGGGTGACATTTTTTCATTCAGTCAAACTTGGCGGTATCGCGGTGGCAACGCTTGGGTTTGCCAGCTTTCCAGCCTTCATCACCCTGATTGAAGCACTGTTTTTACGAGAAAAGGTAGGCTGGCCTGAATGGCTAAGGTTGTTGCTTGTCAGTATTGGTCTCGTATTAATTACTCCTTCATTTCATTGGGCGGATCAAGGCACTGAAGGACTTTTTTGGGGCGTATTTTCTGGTGCTGCTTTTGGTGTGTTGGCTGTTATTAATCGGCGTACGCTGAGCAGAGTCAATGCATTTAATGTGGCCGGCATTCAAAATGGCCTGGTTTTTTTGCTGTTGTTACCTTGGGTACTTCCAACCTTAAAATCAGTGAGCGTGCATGATTGGCTGCTTATCGCTGCACTCGGTGTTGTTTGCACGGGTCTTGCTCACTGGTTGTTTGTTTCAAGTCTGAGGCAGTTGCCAGCCAGAACTGCGGGGCTAGTGGTGGCCTCAGAGCCCCTTTACGCCATCCTGTTTGCATGGGTATTGTTTAGCCAAGTGCCAACTGGCAGAATGTTGATGGGTGCAGTGGTCATGATGACCGCTATTTTTAGTGCAAGTTTGGCGGTTCATCGGCAGCAAAACGAAGCGACCAGATGAAGGGATGAGGAAATAGAAAATCTTGTACCACAAGCAATGCGCCAGACATTGTTTGCTTTCGTTTTGTGTGCCGTTGCAAAATCACTTGAGAATATCGCGGCTCTCATCTGGCGCGGTAAATGGCGGATTGAGAATTTCTTCACGTCCGTAAAACTTGACTCCCAACGCGATACGATCTCGACCTTGGGAGCGGCGATGCCGATTGGTGTCCCGTAAAGAATAAACGCAACCGCAATATTCTTGTTGATAAAACTCTTCGCGTTTACTGATCTCGATCATGCGAGCCGAGCCGCCATGCTTACGCCAGTTGTATGTCCAGTAAAGCAGATTGTCATAGCGCGCAGCAGCCCGCTCACCTGAACCGTTGATCTGATTCATGTCTTTCCAACGCGAAATACCGAGCGAACTGGTGATCGTGTCGTAACCATGTTCTGCAGCATAAAGCGCTGTTCTCTCGAATCGCATATCAAAACATTGCGTACAACGCTCACCGCGCTCGGGTTCGTTTTCCAGACCTTTGATACGTTCAAACCAGTTATCTACGTCGTAGTCGGCATCAATCAAACCAATGCCATGTTTTTCGGCAAAACGGATATTCTCGTTTTTTCGAATTTCATACTCTTTGACTGGATGAATGTTGGGGTTGTAAAAGAAAATATCGTATTGAATCCCCGCCATGAGCATGGCTTCCATCACCTCGCCAGAGCAAGGCGCGCAGCAAGAGTGCAATAAGACCTTTGAGCGGCCTTCGGGTAGAGTCAAGGAGGGACGAAGAGCATCTTTCACAGTGCCAGATCGCATTTGAAATAAAGAAATTTCATTTTAGACGCGAAACCATCCCGTATCAATCTACCCTTGTATCTTCACCCAATACCGACTGCCAGAGTTTTCGCACGGATGCACGCTCTGCCTGGAGTTGGTCTTTGGGCATACGTGCTTTTTCCGCGCCTTGGAGGCGTAACTGATGTTGAGCCCGACGCAGATTGCGGTAGGCGTCACCACCTTGGATCGCGAGCTCTGGGGAGATGAGGCCGGCTTCGGCACTCAGTCTTAGGAGAGCGATATTGCCCAAGTTTCCGAGCAAAGCAGGGTGTTTGCATGCCTCGGTTAACACGAGGTATTGCGTCACGAATTCTAGGTCAACCATGCCGCCAGCGTCGTGTTTGATATCGAAGTCTTGAGATGTGTTCGGATGTCCAGTAGTCATTTTTTTGCGCATCTGTCGAACTTCTTCAGCAAAGGATTCAGTCTCGCGCGCAAGGGTTAATACCTCTCGCCGAATCTCCTCAAAACGTTTTCCAACGCTGGCGTCGCCTGCGGCATACCGCGCCCTTGTAATCGCTTGGTGCTCCCAGGGCCAAGCCTTGTCGAGCTGATACGTTTTGAATGCCTCAACCGAAACGGCGAGTAGGCCGGCATCACCATCCGGTCTTAATCTAAGATCCACCTCGTAAAGCCTGCCAGAAGAGGTCATTGTCGACATCCACGAAGTTATGCGACGACCAAGTTTTGTGTAGATTTCGGTCGCATCTTCTCTTGCATCGTCGTACAGATAAACGATATCAAGATCTGAAGAGTAGCCAAGCTCTTTGCCACCGAGCCGACCATAGGCAATGATGGCCATCCTCATGGGTGGCAAAGTACCTTGGCTGTCTGGCTTGGCTACAAGAGGCCACACCCTGTGCAAAGTTTCGTTGAGCAGCAAGTCGGCCAGTGCAGAGAGCTGATCGCCGAGTCTTTCAACCGTTAACACTCCCTCAAGATCTTGCGCGAGGAGCTGAAAGCTGATTTGACGCTGCAGGTCGCGCATCATATTCATCTGCCGCTCAACGTCGGCACTACCATCGGGTAATACACAGGCATCGAGGTCTGCACGCATGGAGACTTGAACACGCGAAAAATCAATCGGCTCCATTAGCGCTCGCCAAGCAATCAAGCTATCGAGCACGACTGGGTGTTGAGTGAGATATTGTGCTACCCAGGGGCTGGAGGCCATCATGCGCGCAATACGTGCAAGCGTCTCAGGATATTCGGCTAGCAACGCGACATAGGCACTACGTTGCGCAATCGATTCTATCAAATCCAATAGCCGCAGAGCCGTCACCATGGGCTGTTGGGTTTGAAGGGCAGCATGAAGAGCCACCGGGAGTAGCGTGTCAATTCGATTACGACTGGTCGTGGATAACGCGCGAATGCGGTGTCCTTCGAAAAAACTGTCAATCCGCGTGGTCAGTGCGTTCTCCTGATCACCGAATTTTTTAATGTTTTGTTCGAGCTTAGAGCCTTCGCCTAATTGCGCCGCAGGCGTGATTTCTGAGAGTTGGCCGCTTGACGTACTCTCGGTTGGCGCGCGATCGTCTTCAAGACCTGCGATGCGAAAGGCGTTACGAAATGTTTGTTCGACAAAGTCACGATGTAGTTTGAGCGTGTCCTCAAAATCCTTGGGCTTCATGCGCATCGCAGCAGCGAGTTCAGACATTCTTTCAGATGTTTGCGGTAAGAGGTGCGTTTGCGCATCTTCGGCGTATTGAAGCGCATGCTCGACCCGACGTAAAAAACAATACGCTTGCGCGAGCCGATCTGCATTTTCTTCAGTGAGTATGCCGAGACGTTTTTGTACCTCTAGGGCAGCCAAAAGACCTCTTTGCTGAAGGGCGGGTATTCGGCCGCCTCGAATTAGCTGAGAAAGCTGAACAACGAATTCAATTTCTCTGATGCCTCCGTCGCCAAGTTTTATGTTTTGCGTGGATTCGACCCCTGAGCGTGTGAGCACCTTGCGCTGCCAGTCTTGTCGAATACGCTCTCGTAACGCACGCAATGCCGCTAAGGCATCAAAATCAAAATATTTCCGATAGACAAACGGCAGCCTCAAACTTTCTGCCTGTTGCAGACTGGCCGTGGAGTCACTTTGATCGAACGCTTTGGCAGGAATGACGCGACCTTTGAGCCAGGCATAACGTTCCCACTCCCGCCCCTGTGTAAAGAGGTATTGTTCAAACGCATCCAGACTCCAAGCGACCGGACCAGAATCACCATCGGGACGCAAACGTAAGTCTGTTCTAAATACTTGCCCGTCTGCATCGGCTTCAGAAAGTATGGGCATCATCTTTCGGGTGAGCTTGGCATAAAACTCATGATGACTAATGGATCGCGTGCCATCCGTATCCCCCTCTTCGCCGTAGAGCATGACTAAATCGATGTCAGAGGACACGTTGAGCTCGCAACCTCCAAGCTTGCCCATACCGATAATGATCATTTCCTGCGGTAATCCCGTATTGGGATCTCTAGGAATGCCATAGATGGGGATTAAGTCTTGTATCACGCTGCGGTAGGCTTGGCTGACGCAAAGATCCGCTAGCGCGGTCATGGCGCCCACGACTTCTTCGAGGTCAGCCTGGCCGCTGAGATCACGCACCATTAGAGTAAAAAAGGTTCGTTTACGCAGCAGACGAAGAATTTTTTTACATTGAGCAATATCCAATAAAGCATCGGGCGCGGCTTGACCAGAAAGCTCCGTAAACCATTGGCCAATACGCTCGGCGTTGACCGCTTGCCCCTGCGCTATTTGGAGCCATTGCGCGAACTCGGGATTGCCGTCGTTTAAACGGCGCAGCACGCCTGACCAAGCCATTGCGTGTGTCAGATCAGATTCAGTCATGGTGGGGCGTATCGTCAAGTTAAAATAGAAAGTATAAGTAAGTGTCTAGGCCGCTACTCAACGAAACCTTAGTGTGAGTTAAAGCCTATCATTGCATGAGGCAGTAGGTCCAAAAGAATTATTTTAGAGGCTTGACCAAGTTTTGTTACTTTTTCAAAAAATGCTTCGTACCCTGATCATTGGGCTGCTCATACTTTATTTTGCAGCGGCGACAGCAATGTTGGGCGTTCGTTATCTGGTTTTGCCTCATATCAACGAGTGGCGCCCGCAAATAGAGAGGCGTTTGTCGGAGGCCTTGGGTGCTCGGGTCACAATGGGTGAAATTGCGGTGAGCTGGTCTGGGCTCAACCCAAGCTTATCGCTTGAAAACCTAAGGTTGAGTGATCGGACAACGAATCAAGAGCTTTTGTATGTGCCTGATGCTTTCGCCGTCGTTTCTTGGCGAAGTGTATTGGCGCTGGATTTTCGGTTTCAACAACTTGAGATTCAGGGTGTACAGGTATCAGGTAGCCGTCGACAGGACGGACGGGTTGTGCTTGCGGGTACTTTGCTAGACGAGCAAAGTGATGAAAAGTTAAAGTTTTCCACTGATACGCCCGCCTTTCGCTGGCTCCTCAACCAAGGGCAGATTGTTGTTCGCAATGCTACGTTCCTTTGGGATGATCAATTTAGGAGCGCACCAGAGCTTGTCATTGAAGGCATCGATTTCAGCATTTCAAATAGTCTCTTCCGTCACCAGCTCCGCATTAGCGGCAGCTTGCCTCCAGAGCTCGCAAGTACATTTGAACTCATTGTGCGTACAGACAGCCTTCTGAATCCACTTGCTTCGCATGAACAGGACGAAGCTGAAATCTTTATTGAAATCAATGATGCCCGACCAGTCGCTTGGCAACCGTGGCTGGATGTCCCCAACATTCAAGGCCGTTTTGCTACTCGGATATGGATGAAAATGTCCTCGGGACATTTTGGTCGTGCCGATATAGATTTGGCAGGTGCCAATGCTGTGTTCTCCTTGGGTGAAGGCGATCCCACGATCATTGATGCTGAAAAGCTTCAGCTGCGCCTAAGTGGTTGGTTGGGCGACTTAATGCCAGAAAATAAATGGTTGATTTTTGATCGAAGCCCTGATCGCGTTGCGACCTCTCTTTCTCTGTCAAGTAAAGGGTTAATACTCGACACCAGTCTGTTTGAGCCTCGTCATCTATTGATTGGAAATGTCACAGCTGACACCCAATGGAGTCGAAATGAAAATCAAAAGCTTCAGGTCAATGCGAACCGGCTGAATATCGAATCTGATTCATTTCAGGCAGACTTTCACGGCATGTGGACTGAGGGCCCAGAGGACTCGCCTGGGATGGTCGATATTGTTGGAAAGGTGGGAAAAGCCGATGCGACTAAGCTGTACCAGTACGTCTCAACCCAAGTGGTTGCCGATGCTCGGGAATGGTTGCGCCGGGCGATTCTAGGCGGTGCCTTGAGTCAAATTGAGGTTACGCTTCAAGGAGATTTATTAAATTTCCCTTTCAATGCCAAGGGTAAAGAGGCTGGAATTTTTCGTCTTGAGGGTCAACTCAACGATCTCATAGTCGACTATGAGATCGTCAGCCCTAATCAACCACAATGGCCAGCATTGACGTTAACGACCGGAAGGGTCGAATTGAACAAACTCGGGCTCTCTGTCAAAAGTGATCAAGCGCATGTGATGGGTATGCACGGACGACCACTCCAAATTTCAAGTTTTGAGCTCAGCGCTTCAGACCTGGAGTTGATTCCCAATATTTCAATGCGACTAAATAGTTTTGGGCTTGCACAGGATTATCTTGCTGTTTTAAACAGATCCCCCTTCGGGTACTCGCTGAATATAGATACCGACAAGTTTGAAATCAAAGGGCAGTCCTCTATGCCTTTGGCGGTCGATTTCGATCACCATCACCATCGCGTCACCATGGTGAATGGTCAACTCAAACTGAACGACGTATCGATTGCTCTGACAAAAGAGGGTATACCCGTTGAGAAAATTAACGGCGTCATTGACTTTACAGGTGAGAGGTTGACGGTAAAAGAGTTACGTGGAACAGCCTTGGGTGGACCTGTGGCTCTGTCAGGAGAGTGGGGCTCCAGCAAGCGAAATTTGGTTGTCAAGGGTGAGTTAACAGCGATCGCCTCAGAAAAGCACCAACAACTCAGCGCACTCTTGGCAGTAACAGGCCGCACGAGTTATCAGGCGGATATCAAGGGGACTGACAAGGGTGACATCGATCTCGAAGTCAAATCCAACCTCGAAGGGATGACCATTAAGCTGCCGCCACCTTTGGGTAAGTCTGCACCCCAGAGGCGCCAGCTTTCCGTACGTTTGCAAAATACCCGCGATGCAAAAGCAGATCGCTCAACGTTGACTTTCTCGCTTGCCAATCTCTTAAATGGTCGCTTTGAACATACGTCTACGGCTCGGGGGACGTCTTATTTTTCGCGCGGCGCTGTGGTGATGGGCGGACCTGCCGTACTGCCCGGATCGGGCCTCACCGTCAACCTTGGCTTTGACCGGGTGAACTGGGATGATTGGAAAGCATTGACCGATCAGCTTGCCGAACCCAGCAAACAAACCACAACCAATTCAACAGCGTCACTATTCCCTGCAGTCACTCAGCTGCGAATGCGCTCAACTGAGTTTATTTTTGGTGAGCTGACCTTGCATCAGCTTGATTTAATGCTCAGTAAAACTTCGGCACAAAGATGGTCAGCCCGCCTGGAGTCAAGGGAAACGCAAGGGACTGCTGCTTGGACAACAGGCCCGCGTGGATTAGTTGGACCTGTTGAAGCCAAGTTTTCTAAACTATCCATTGGGACAGAAGGGCCCGTAGCAGGAGAGCCGCCCAAGACCCAAGTCATTGACGAGAACCAGTGGTCGTCCATGCCTGCGATGAATCTGACAATCGATGACTTTACTCTGTATGGTAGTCGGCTGGGGGCCTTACAACTTGTTGGTGAAAACACTGACAACGGGTCACGTTGGAATATTAATGAACTGGAGATCACCAATCCTCACGCCAAAATGACCGCTAAAGGTTCTTGGCTTCTCAAAGGGGCCGAGCGAGGTGTTAGCTTAGAGGGACAGATCGACATCAAAAACCTTGGCAAGCTCTCGGACCAATTGGGTTATGACAAGCGTGCAGGAGAAGGCACGGGGGTCATTACGGCTAAGATTAATTGGACAAATTTTCCTTGGGTCTATACCTATGCGGGTTTAAATGGACAATTTAATATTGATTTAAAAGACGGCGTGTTTCAACACGTTAACTCCCGGAGTGCCCGACTGCTCGAAGTTCTGTCTTTGCAGTCTCTTCAGCGAATTTTAAGCTTCAATTTTCGAACAGGTGATGAGTTTAAAGACGGTTTCCCTTGGAATAGTATTCGTGGAGATCTTTCTTTAACGCAAGGAGTTGTCTACACAAAAGATTTGGTTGTACGCAGCCCGATCGCACGGATTGCACTGATTGGCGGTTCGGATCTAAATCAAAAGACCTGGGAAATGGACGCGGATGTTCGCCCAGTATTGGATATGAGTGGGGCTGCAGTCGCAACCGCCTTTGTCGTCAATCCCATTGCAGGGCTAAGTGCACTCGTCACGCAGTTTTTGTTGCGCAACCCAATTGAGCAGGCGATGAGCGCCAAGTACAAAGTCAAAGGTCCTTGGGATGAGCCAGAGCTCATCCCAATTGGAGTGCCTACACCCGTTGAGCCCCTGGCGAGTCCGGGGGGGTAGTTTTATTTTTTCATCATGTCAAAGAACTCAGCGTTGTTCTTTGTAGAACGCATTTTGTCCATGATAAATTCCATTGCTGCCACTTCATCCATATCGTGGATGAATTTACGCAACACCCAAACCTTTTGTAGCAAGTCAGGCTTGATTAGTAATTCTTCGCGACGTGTGCCTGATTTGTTGAGATTGATGGCAGGATAAACACGCTTCTCAGCCAAACGACGCTCTAAGTGAATTTCAGAGTTGCCAGTGCCTTTGAACTCTTCGTAGATCACTTCGTCCATGCGGCTGCCTGTTTCGATCAAGGCCGTACCGATGATGGTCAAAGAGCCACCTTCTTCAAGGTTGCGCGCCGCACCAAAGAATCGCTTCGGACGCTGGAGTGCATTGGCATCCACACCGCCAGTCAACACCTTTCCCGAGGCGGGAACGACTGTGTTGTAGGCGCGAGCAAGACGGGTGATCGAATCCAGCAAGATCACCACATCTTTTTTCATTTCAACCAAACGTTTCGCACGTTCAATCACCATTTCGGCGACCTGAACGTGACGTGTGGCGGGTTCATCAAAAGTAGACGCTACAACCTCACCACGGACAGTGCGCTGCATTTCGGTGACCTCTTCGGGACGCTCGTCGACCAACATCACTATCATGACAGCATCGGGATAATTTGTGGTGATGGCGTGCGCAATATGCTGCATCATCACTGTCTTACCAGACTTTGGGCTTGCCACGATTAAACCGCGTTGACCTTTGCCGATCGGTGCAAAGATGTCCAGGATACGACCTGTCAAATTTTCTTCGCTTTTGATATCACGCTCAAGCGTCATGACCTTATCGGGATGCAACGGGGTCAGGTTCTCAAACATAATCCGATGTTTGATGGCTTCGGGAGGAAAGCCGTTGACCTTGTCGACCTTAACCAGTGCGAAGTAACGCTCGCCGTCTTTTGGGGTGCGAACTTCACCTTCGATAGAATCTCCGGTGTGCAAATTAAAGCGACGAATTTGCGAGGGAGAAATATAGATATCGTCAGTGCTTGCAAGGTATGACGTGTCAGGGGAGCGTAAAAATCCAAAACCATCTGGTAGGACTTCAAGCACGCCATCGCCAAAAATTTGTTCGCCTTGTTTAGCACGCCGCTTCATGATGGCAAACATGAGTTCTTGTTTGCGTAAGCGGTTTGCATTTTCGATTTCTAGGCCTGCGGCCATTTCGAGCAGCTGCGAAACATGCTGCGCCTTCAGTTCATTGAGGTGCATTGATATTTATCTGGAAAAGTGACTTCATGTAAGAAGAGGGGATCAAATTAGGGAGGGTTGAATGCGCGCTAAGAAGAGTCGGTGGCGGGCCTCGGACGGGCCCGCGCGTGAAAACAAGTTAGATCGCGCTGTTTAGAAACTCAGTTAATTGAGCTTTGGAAAGGGCGCCAACTTTGGTGGCTGCGACTTCGCCATTTTTAAATAACATCAGAGTAGGAATTCCACGAATACCGAACTTGGCAGCAGTTTCCTGATTTTCATCAACGTTGAGTTTAGCAACCGTGACTTTGCCGGCGAATTCAGTCGCGACTTCTTCGAGCATCGGTGCAATCTGCTTGCACGGACCACACCATGCGGCCCAATAGTCGACGAGCACGGGCTGGGAAGAATTCAATACGTCAGCAGTAAAGCTGCCATCGCTCACGTTTTTAATGTGTTCACTCATGTTTTTCTCTTGGCTAATTCAGTGAAGAGTCTGCAAGTCTGTCAGACGAGTCCATCTCGGAGGGTTTGTAAGCGTGCGAGACGGGACAATTAGAAGGCTTTTTTTCATTAAAGCACAATTTACGCTGAACAAAAATATAAAGCGGACACATTTATGTAATCTCCGGTTTCGACGGGGCTTGACATGCTGCTCAATTATTGAGCACATCAGGTCTTCCCACACCACAATTTTCAATTTCCGTAAAATGGGCAATCTTTTCCACAGGCCTTGGGGATAACTTGAGTACGAAGTCCTATAACGAATCATCTATCCGCGTCCTAAAAGGACTTGAGCCGGTCCGACAAAGACCCGGCATGTACACCCGCACGGAAAATCCTCTCCACATCATTCAAGAGGTCATTGATAACGCAGCTGACGAAGCGTTGGCGGGATTTGGGAAGCATATCCAAGTCACCATGCATACAGATGGCAGCATCACTGTCGAAGATGACGGTCGAGGTATTCCTGTGGGAATGCATCCTGAAGAAAAAGCGCCTGTAGCCGAGTTGGTTTTTACTCGGTTACATGCGGGTGGAAAATTCGACAAAAAGGGCGGCGGGGCTTACGCCTTTTCCGGTGGACTGCACGGTGTAGGGGTTTCGGTCACAAACGCCTTGTCCACCCGACTTGAGTTGGTGGTGTGGCGCGATGGCGCTGCGCATCGCATGGTTTTTGCCAATGGCGATGTTGCCGAGACCCTAAAAGTAATGCCCGAATTAGCCAGAAAAAAGTCCGGCACTCGCGTGCGCGCTTGGCCAGACACTTCGTTTTTTGACTCGCCAGCCATTCCTACGCAGGAATTAATGCATTTGTTACGCAGTAAAGCGGTGCTGATGGCTGGGGTCAAAGTTACATATCTCAACGAAAAATCGGGCGAATCGCGAACCTGGCAATATCAGGATGGTTTAGCGGGTTATTTGACAGAGGCACTACAGGGACTCGAGCTGCGAGTGCCTCTCTTTAGCGGAGAACAGTTTGCTTCGGCCGATCATGAAAATTTTGCTGAAGGTGAGGGCGCACAATGGGTCGTGGCTTGGGCAGATGAGGGTAATGTGGTACGAGAGTCTTACGTCAACCTGATTCCAACCCCCGCTGGCGGCACGCATGAGTCCGGATTGCGGGAGGGTCTCTTTGCTGCGGTTAAAGGCTTTGCCGAATTACACAGTTTGTTGCCAAAAGGCGTCAAACTTCTTCCTGAAGATGTTTTTGCTCGGACAAGTTTTGTCTTGTCCGCCAAAGTGCTTGACCCCCAGTTTCAGGGTCAAATAAAAGAACGTTTAAATAGCCGGGACGCGGTCCGTTTGGTGGGCGGTTTTGTTCGTACTTCCTTGGATCTCTGGCTCAATAGCCACGTTGAATACGGAAAAAAACTCGCTGAGTTAGCGATTCGACAGGCTCAGGCACGTGCACGCTCTGCGCAAAAAGTTGAAAAGCGTAAAAGCTCCGGCGTCGCGGTGTTGCCAGGCAAACTGACTGACTGTGAGTCTTCTGACACTGCGCGTACCGAAGTATTTCTCGTCGAGGGCGACTCTGCAGGGGGCTCTGCGAAAATGGGTCGTGATAAGGAGTTTCAAGCTATTTTGCCTCTGCGAGGCAAGGTACTCAACTCTTGGGAAGTCGATCGGGATCGCTTGTTTGCTAACAATGAAATTCACGATATCGCTGTGGCGATTGGCGTCGATCCGCATGGTCCCAAGGACACGCCAAATCTTTCTGGTTTGAGATATGGTCGTGTTTGTATCCTCTCCGACGCTGACGTGGACGGTTCGCACATCCAAGTGCTTTTATTAACGCTTTTTTATAAGCATTTTCCGCGTCTGGTCGAGGCCGGCCATGTTTTTGTCGCGCGCCCGCCACTGTTTCGGGTGGATGTCCCTTCCTTGGGCAAACGTCCTGCACGCAAAGTGTATTGCCTGGACACAGGTGAGCTCGATGCAGTGCAAGATAAGCTTCGCAAAGAAGGGGTGCGAGAGGGATCATGGGATATCAGTCGCTTTAAAGGCCTAGGTGAAATGAGTCCAACCCAGCTTTGGGAAACAACGATGAATCCCGACACCCGGCGCATGCTTCCGGTTGGTTATGGTGCGCTCGATCAGACCGCAACGACAAAAATGTTTGACATGCTGATGGGTAAAGGCGAATCTGGCGCCCGTCGCACTTGGCTTGAAGAAAAAGGCAATCTTGCAGAGGTTGATATCTAAATGACCGACAGATCTCAACCTGGTTTGTTTGACCCAAGCGATGCCGATGCATCCTTGACGCTCGGCCTGTACGCAGAACAGGCCTATCTCGATTACGCGGTATCCGTTGTGCGCGGGCGAGCGCTACCGGATGTGGGAGATGGACAAAAGCCCGTTCAGCGTAGGATTTTGTATGCCATGCAGGTCATGGGTCTGCAGTCAGGCGCGAAGCCCGTGAAATCTGCACGTGTGGTAGGTGATGTGCTAGGTAAATACCATCCGCACGGTGATCAAGCTGCCTATGATGCTTTGGTGCGGATGGCACAACAGTTTTCCTTGCGCTATCCCCTGATTGACGGACAGGGTAACTTTGGCTCCAGAGACGGTGACAATGCTGCCGCGATGCGCTACACGGAAGCCCGACTTACTCCGTTCGCCCGCTTATTGTTGGACGAGCTTGACGAGGGTACCGTCGACTTTATCCCCAATTACGACGGAAGTCACCAAGAGCCTTCCATGCTGCCGGCGCGTTTGCCTGTCATGTTGCTCAATGGTGCATCCGGAATTGCCGTGGGGATGGCCACCGAAATTCCAGCCCACAACTTACGCGAAGTCGCTCAAGCGTGTGTCTCGCTGATAAAGAACCCTGCACTACCTGATGCAGAGCTCTTCGCAATGGTACCCGGCCCAGACTTTGCCGGTGGCGGACAGATTATTACTGCAGCTACTGAAATTGCGCAGATTTATCAAACCGGTCGTGGCTCGCTCAAAGCGCGTGCGCGCTGGCAGTTTGAGGAAATGGCAAGAGGACAGTGGCAGTTAGTTGTGCATGAGTTGCCGCCAGGAGCTTCATGCCAAAAAGTGCTTGAAGAAATTGAAGATTTAACCAATCCAAAGATCAAAACAGGTAAAAAAGCCTTAACCCCTGAGCAGCAACAGACCAAAGTGCAGATGTTGGCATTGTTGGATGCCGTGCGCGACGAGTCTGGTAAAGACGCAGCGGTTCGCCTTGTCTTTGAACCCAAAACTTCAAAGATCGATCGTGACGAGTTTGTCACGACCTTGTTGGCGTTGACCAGCATGGAAACTAGCGTGCCGATCAATATCGTCTGCATCGGTACCGACCACAGGCCTCGTCAAAAAGGCTTGCGCGACGTGTTGTTAGAGTGGATTGGCTTCAGGACTGCGACTGTTTTGCGTCGTACACGCTATCGTTTTGACAAGATTACTGATCGTATTCACGTACTCGAAGGACGCATGCTCGTCTATTTGAATGTGGATGAGGTTATTCAAACTATTCGCGAGTCTGATGAGCCTCGCCCTGCGTTGATGGCACGCTTTAATTTGAGCGAGCGACAAGCAGATGACATTCTTGATATGCGTTTGCGTCAGCTTGCTCGACTTGAAGGTTTCAAAATTGAACAAGAGTTGGTTGAAAAACGCGCTGAGCAACAAAAACTACAGGAGTTGATCGAGCAGCCAACAGCGTTGAAAAAATTAGTCGTCAAGGAGATCGAAGCAGACGCTAAGCTTTATGGTGACGAGCGTCGCACTTTAATTGAAGTCGCAGAACGCGCCGTGAAAGAAGTACGCATTTTAGATGAACCTGTCACGGTGATTGTTTCCCAAAAGGGGTGGTTGAGATCCCGTCAGGGGCATGGGCATGACGCGAGCCAATTTAACTTTAAAGCAGGTGACAGTGCGTATGGCATATTCGAATGCCGAAGCACCGATACCTTGATTGTTTTTGGTGACAACGGGCGGGTCTACACCGTTGCCGTTTCCGGTTTGCCCTCTGCGCGTGGTGATGGCGCGCCTGTGACCTCAATGATTGATCTCGAACCTGGTTCGCACATCGAGCACATGATCGCAGCAGCGCCCGATAGCACGTGGTTATTGAGTACTTGCCAAGGTTTTGGTTTTTCTACCAAACTTTCAGATATGACCAGTCGACAGCGGGCTGGCAAGCAATTTGTCACGCTCGAAGAAAAAGATCGCTTATTACGCCCAGTGCCTTTGTTCGCTCAGGCCACACGCGTCGCCTTTTTGACTGCACGTGGAAAAATTCTCATCATTGGACTGGATGAGGTCAAGAGCCTGTCCTCGGGTGGGCGAGGTACGATTTTGATGGGCGTGGATGCGCCTGATACCCTCGCCCAGACCGTTCCCGTTTCAAAAGCGGGTATGCGCGTAACGGGGACATACAGGACCAAACAAGTCGAGGATATTCTGGTTGGTGCTTCGCTTGAAATCTATGTGTCAAAGCGCGCGCGCAAAGGCAGGTTGCTCGATATTCGTTCCAAAGATCCGATCCTTTCGCCTGTGCTTTAAAGATAAAATGTTTTTTCTTTAAGATTCACGCCCTTTATTAGGTATTGTCATGTCGTTCCAAATCACCATTCAGCCCAGTCTGCACCAGTTTTCTGCGGAGCCCGACAAAAGTGTGTTGGATGCGGCCCTCGCAGCAGGGATTTTGTTGCCCTATAGTTGCCGCAGCGGCGCATGTTCGACCTGCAAAGCCAGGGTGATCTCTGGTTCGTTAGCGGCGGGCAACAGTGCCGCTCAGATCTTGACGCCCGAAGAGATTCATGAGGGTTTTACGCTTCTGTGCCAAGCGCGAGCAACGTCTGACCTGGTTATTGAGTCCAAAGAGATCCGTTTAGCCTCCGATATTCAAATTCGCAAACTTCCTTCGCGCGTGACCTCAATTAACCGACCCGCTTCTGATGTAGCGATTTTGCAACTGCAATTGCCTGCCACAGAGAATTTCCGTTTTTATGCAGGACAGTATGTCGAAATTATTCTCAAAGACGGCAAGCGTCGAAGCTACTCTATGGCCAATCCGCCTCATGCTGCCGCAGCCTTAGAGCTTCATGTGCGTCATTTGCCTGGTGGCGTGTTCACGGACCATGTATTTGGCGTCGGTGCGACCCAAATGAAAGAGCGAGAAATTTTGCGTGTTGAGGGACCTTTTGGTTCATTTTTCTTGCGCGAAGACAGCGACTTGCCAATTGTGATGGTCGCAAGCGGTACCGGTTTTGCCCCGATCAAAGCCATTGTCGAGCATATGGTGCATCAAAATATTCAACGTCCTGTGACCCTGTACTGGGGAGGGCGTCGCCCTGTAGATCTTTATATGGACGCACTCGCAAAGCACTGGGCTCAGACGATCGCTGACTTTACCTACATACCCGTAGTGTCAGACGCACTCTCCGAAGATGCTTGGACGGGACGGACAGGCTTTGTTCATCGCGCCGTGATGGATGATTTTCCAAGTTTGATGGGCCATCAGGTTTATGCTTGCGGCGCCCCCATCGTTGTCGAATCCGCCAGACGTGAGTTTGTAACGCAATGTGGCTTGTCTGACGAAGCCTTTTTTGCGGACTCTTTTACTTCCGCCGCCGATATTGCCGCAGTAAAATAAAGTATTCCTTGCACAAAGGTTTTGTGTAATTGCAGTTTATTTATGGAATTTTCAGCGTGACACTTCTTAAACATATTGCCGCGGTACTTGGTGTGACCTGTGTTTTTGCTGCGCCTGCCCTGGCGGAGCCAGTCAACATTGAGGTCTGGCACACAATGACGGCCACTCATAAGTCAGAGTTCGAGAAAATCGCTCGTCGCTTTAACAATGAGCAGAAAGACGTCAATGTCGTCCTCAAGGCCTTCCCCAATCAGGAATCGCTGCGCAAAGCGGGTGAGCAAGCCGTCGCCGATAAGCGCAAGCCAAACCTGGTCCAGTTGCCAGACAACCATTCACCTGAGATGATTGCCCAACACAAGGACATCATTCCGTTGCATCAGTTGCTCAAGCAATATCCGATGAAAGATGCCAATTGGTTTGTTTCTCAGACAACGGGTTTTATGCGCGATGGCCAAGGTCGTCTGATGGCATTTCCCTTCATGGCTGAAATCCCTGTGATGTTTTACAACGTGGACGGATACAAAAAAGCCGGTCTCGATGCCAACAAACCAGCCAAAACCTGGCCTGAACTTCAAAATCATTTACTGATTTTGAGAGACAAGGCTCACTACAATTGCCCCTTCGCGACGAGCCATCAGGTGACGACGCACCTCCAAAATATGGCCCCTATAAACGGTACGTTATACGTGACGCCTAAAAACGGTTTAGACAACGTCAAAGGTGCTCAGCTTAACTTGCTTGACCCTGTGTTCATGCGTCACTTGTCCATTATGGTGAGCTGGAAACGTTCAAATCTCTTTCCATTTAATAGCAATGGTGCAGAGGCCGACGAAATGTTTGCGGACAATCGTTGTGCTGTCATCACTACAACCTCTGGTGCTTTAGCGCGTATGCAGGATTCAAAAGGTTTGAGTTTTGGTATCGCACCCATGCCATACTACGACCAAGTCGTCCCCACACCTGGTGCGCCCTATGTGAGCGGCTCTGCCTTATGGGCAACTTCTGGTCATTCCAAGGACCAGGATAAAGCCACCATGACGTTCTTGTCGTTTTTGGCGCAACCCGTGATCGCATCATCATGGCATCAGCGTACCGGATTTCTACCGCTGACTGATGCGGCCTTCCGAACCGGTGACGCTGCTTTCTATGACCGTATTCCTGGCGCCCGTCAGCTTGTTGATAGTATGCGTAACGTCAAAGACGTCAACAGTCGTGGATTTCGACTGCTAAATTACCCAAGGATCGAGCCAATTTTGAGCCGAGAGTTTGATGCTGCGCTTTCTGGCAACACACCACCTGTAGAGGCGCTGACAAAGGCCGTGGATCAGGCCAAGGAACTGTCCCAAGGCGCTCCTAGCCCTGCACCTGCGGCTAAACGCAAGTAATTTTTTAGTCATTGAAAAAAACGGAGCCTGAGTGCTCCGTTTTTTTATGGGCGCACAATTCGTCCATTCGTATTACATGCAATTGTTATAGGTTGCAATCGGCCTCAACATGGCTGTCTTCGAATGAATGCGATGACCACATGTTTGCGATCTGGACTTACCGTGCTTTCCTTATTTTTATTCTTGCGTTGTCAGGATGTGCGAGTCAACCTAAAGTTCACCCAACCGGTGCATTAGATTTCTCTTGGAAACTTTCAGGGGATAAAAGCGTTGCACCCTTGCAAGTTTTTTCTGATGCGACACATATCTGGCTGCAATGGCAGCCCAACCAAACCTTACCTGCTATCTTCGGTATCGCCTCTCAGGGCGAGCAGCTCGCATCCTATGAGCGCCAAGGTCCCTACACCAAGCTTGAAGCACACTGGACCGGACTTGTATTTCGCGGCGCACACCGACAGGCTAGAGCAAGGCGTCCAAACAGCGCCACTGTCTCGCAAGTATCGTCCCCCGAGCCACAACTGCCGAGAGTATCTCAAGCAGACTCTGGTGCAGTCTCGGTTGCAATCCCAGATCCTGCCGTAAAAGTTTCCACTGTCTCGTCTGCGTCAGTTGCCTCGCATACTCAACCTGCTTCCCAAGCTTTTTACGCGATTACCAATACTGACAAAAATCTCCGACAGGCGCTCGCACGTTGGTCTGGGCTCAGTGGGTGGAGATTTCAAGTGGAGCATTGGGCTGTCGATGTCGATATTCCACTTACAGCAACTGCTAATTTTTCTGACGATTTTGTGGGTTCAGTTCGTGCCTTGATCCAAGCCACCGAGTTATCAGAAAGGCCGCTACAGCCTTGCTTTTATACCAATCAGGTTTTGCGAGTGGTCCCCATTACCGAGGCGTGTGATCGCACGCTCGCTGAGGGTGCGCGGGTATGAGGCTTGCTGATGGAGGCCGAGGCGGCCTATACACAACAGGAGCAATATTTGTCCTCCTCACGACCTTGACAGGTTGCGCCTTGACTCAAAGAATGAAACAACAAGACGCGCGCGTCCAAGAAGCGCGGACTGCACTTGATCAAAAAAAGGAAAACTTTGAGTCCTTAACGCGTTCAACACAATCGAGAGCGCAAGCACAAAATGTGGATAAGCCTTGGCTAATGGGACGCGCAATACCACTAGGCAGGGAAGTGACGTTGCCTCCTGCGCTGAGGTCAACAATTGATACAACGATGATGTATCGCCAAGGCAAGGTCGACTTATCTGTCCTTGCAGAGCGCATTACACAGGCCACTAACATTCCTGTCAGAATTAAGCCAGAAGCTCTTCTGCCTGCGGATCATTTTTTGCCACGCCTCAGTACAGCAACGGCTCAAGCCCCTAGCGCGACGGCGAGTATGGTTCAGTTTCCAATGGGTTCAAGACCATTGCCAGAAGTCTTGGATATCTTGACCAGACGCTTAGGCGTGTTGTGGCGTTATCACGATCGTGCTCTTGAGTTTTACCGAACAGAAACACGCGTGTTTGATGTTCGGGCACTCACCTTGTCAGCACACGCAGATGCGCGTCTAGGTAGAACGGCCAATAGTAAAACGGGTGGATTTGATAATTCATCACGCACGTCTTTGGTTGCCTCTGAGCAGCATGTGCTGCTTGCGATCAAGCAAAGGCTTGAGCCATTTCTAACCCGTTCGGCGATTATTGCCGCTCAGCCGGGCGCATCGACATCAATAGTTGTGACGGACACCCCTGAGGTTCTTGGTGAGATTTCCCGATATTTAGAAAAAGAAAATCGAATACTTACTAGGCGAGTGAGATTGATTTTTGAGGAAATTACCTTGGTCACTCACCAAGATGCTGAATTTGGCCTGGACTGGGACTCGCTTTGGGAAAATGGAAAAATTGCCGCGTCTCTGACCAGCAACTTAGTGGGCGCACCTGTTGCGGGCGCTACGGCAAAACTGGGGGCGATACCTTCTGCTGCGATCCGCAGCCAAATGGTATTAAAAGCACTTTCTAAGTACGGAACCATATTGCGTCACGTGACGATTCCAGTGTTGACTTTGAATCGTCGACCAGTCACCCATGCAGTCAGAACGACCTTTTCCTATATTGATCAAGTCAAGTCGACGCAGGGTACGGAGATGCCCCTTTCGCCCATGCGCGGGGGTGGCTCAGTATCGGTCAGTCAAAAAGAAGAAACTGTCGGTGCCTTTTTAACACTTGTTCCAGATGCCCAAGAAAACGGGCAAGTTTTGTTGTCAGTCGCTTACGACAATACTGTTGCGCAGCCACTGAAATCTGTTGTTGTAGGTGATCCAGGTAGTCAATTGCAGATTCAACAAATCACGATTGATGGGCATGGAACCGTTCAACAAGTGGCTCTTCAAACAGGACAACCAATGCTGATTTCTGGCTTTGACTCTACCCACAATGAGTCAGAAATGAGTCGATTGACGCCTGAGGCTCCCTTGTTATTAGGCGGCCTAGATCGCGCGAAACACGCACGAACCGCCACATTGATTATGGTGACAGCACAGGTAGAAGAGGGCCTCTAAAGATGGCACAGGATTTGGAGTCGCTTTTAAAACTAGATACCTTGGTGTGGTCTCATCCTCAGCAGGTAGACATTGTCTTTGGCCTAGATTGGACGCCACTCGTGGGCGGTATTCCAGCCAAGCTTGGAAGACGTCGAGCACGTTCGCTCAGAGCAACGCATTATTTAGTGAGCGGATCCTTAGCTGCGGTTGTCGGATGTGGCATCGTTAAAAAAGGAGACGTAGCGAATCACGGTAACCAAGTAAATCGGTTTAAAACACTTCATTCGGCAGCCGCAATCTTTGCTTTGGCGCATCTTGAGGGCGTTGTAGCCAACGTCAACTTTATGCCTACAAAAGGGTATTGGTTGGTCGCAACAAATGCGGGTTTAGTGTTGGCACAAACTGATTGCTGGTATGCGCGTCTAGAGGATGTAGACACTGCACTTTCTGTTCTGAAGGCCCGCTTTCCAAATATACAAATATTGAAATCAACAACTCTGGATGAGGATAATTTACCGGATTGGTTGTTACGGGATTTAAGTTCTCAATCTCTTTTACAAAAAATTTCAGACAAAAGGAATTTAACCCTTCGCGCATTAAGTCTGAGCTTGGTAATTGGAGGCATCGCTTGGGCATTGTTAGGCAAGGCATCTGAGCCGGTCACACACATGCCTGAGGAAAATGGCAATGTGCTGTGGCAACAAGTCTATGACGCCTTTGCAGCCATGCACCCCGTCCATCATCCCGAGCAATTATTGACCGTCATGCATGCATGGCACCAGGCTCCACTCGCGCCTGGTGGATGGAAACTCAAACAGATTGTGTGTGAACCTTCACAAATGAATTGGCATTGCGCTGCGCGCTATCAGCGCGTCAAGAGGCTTGCTTTAAGCGAACACCTTGATGCAGCAAAACCGGATGGCTGGGTAGCAGAGTTTACCGACCTTGAGCACGGACTATTGCGGTGGCAAGTCCTGAATGTAGCAAGTGTATTTACGCCAGTTGCAACTTCGATGCCACTAAAAAAATGGCTGAGCTATTTGCAAAGTGTGGCGCCGGTCTTTGAGTCCATTCAAATTGGAACAGGAACTCCAATCAATTTTGCCGCGCCCTTAAATAGACAAGGCGTTGCTTTTGAACGTCCTCCTCACATTAAACCGCTCACACGAAGACACATTGCCATCAAAGGCCCTTTGCGTTCAATGTCTGCTCTTAAAGGATTACCGGTTGCAGTCCGTTGGCGCGGACTGCAACTTGAGCTAGGTGCACCAGTCGGGCAGGGAATTAGTCGAAGCGAGTTAACAGTGAGTCTAACGGGAGAAGTATTTGAAACAAGTGAATAAACTCATAGCAGTATATGTCCATAGTATGACCATACTGTTGGTTCAAATTGCGATGCCCACCTACGCTCAATCACAAGAGCCAAATGATGTGGAGGAGTTACTTCAGCTGGACACACAGGCGGCATTGTTGGCTGCAAGAAAAAAAATGGTAGGCCCATTGATTGCACCTGGACCGGTGACATCACATAATTCAGAGAATATTTTGCTTGCTATTTATGGCGTGGGCCAATCATTGAGTGCAGAAGTACTCATTGATGCCGAGCCTCATGTTTTTAAAAATAGGCATCCGCGAGCGATCTCTGGACGTTCAGCGTCCTACACGCTAGAACGTATTACGCCGCCGTGTATTCATCTCAAAAAAAATGAACATCCAGAAAGTCTTTGTTTAGGGCAGGTCATGCCGTGAGCATATTTTTTAAAAGAAACGTCGAACATATGCCATTAGAAATAAGAACGCAAAGCGAGCTTGAACGTTTAGCTCCGCCGATTACACGCATGCTGAGTAAAGAACTTGAAGTACTCGGTCTGGTTGCGCGTATGTGTCCAGTACTGTTTGCAGATGGTTCTGCGGCTGTACTTGTCTTGAGCGAGTTTTATCATGATGATCAGACCGCTGCCCTGTTGAGCTTATTAAAAAAGCGCAGCTTTCGACTGAATCAAGCGCCTTTGTTTGTGTTGTCTCCTGCATTATTCATTTCAGTGACAAAGACAGTTCGAACCTCTGGCTTTAGTTCGGCTCAGGTTGCAGACTTCTCCTCGAACGGAGGAGCGCTTTTGTCAGCGATGAATGCGATATTAGTATGGGCGCTTCGCCATCGTGCGAGTGATGTCCACTTCAATGTCAAACGGATACAGAGTGAGTCATCCGTTATGTTTACGATTGATGGGCAATATGTATGCCCTGAGCGCTATGCTCGTCTTCCAACCGCTACGATGCTCGCAATGTTAGCCGTGACGTGGATGGATGTAGAGGGTGGTAACGGTGCTGTGTTTGATCCGACTGTCGAGCAACAGGGTCGGGTGACACGTGAATTAGAAGGGCAGAGCGTGTGCCTGCGGTGGGCATCACTTGCGACAGACCAAGGGTGTTCGGTATGTTTACGTGTGTTAGTACTTGACTCAACCGATTTAACGCCTGAGTTCACAGAGTTGGGCTATCTAAGGTCTCAGGTCGCTGCTTTGCGAAGAGCCAGTCTCAAACAAGGCGGTGCAATTGTATTGGCTGGAACGGTAGGCTCTGGCAAATCTACCTCACTGGCAACGCTCATGAGAGAGATTCCAACATCTCGAAAAATTATTACGCTCGAAGATCCCGCCGAATATTTTATTCCCAATGCCTTGCAAAATACGGTCTCAAGATCCTTTGATGAAAATGAATTGACTGTGTTTGATAACAAACTTAAAGCCTTCAAGCGCTCTGCCATGAATGATTTGTTGATTGGCGAAATTAGGGATGTGGCGGGTGGACGTGCATTTTCTGATTTGGCTGGCTCGGGTGTCAGTCTTTACACAACGGTTCATGCGGGTTCAGCACTCTGGGTGCCTGAGCGGTTGTCCTCAAGTTTTATCGGCGTACCCAGAGACTTGCTTGCCACGCCAGGCATTTTGAAATTACTGGTGTTTCAATGTCTCTTACCTTTGTTATGCCAGGGGTGTGCACAGTCTTATGAACAGATGTCTTCGCTTACGGAGTGGCGGTGTGCATTATCTAAAGCGCGCTCGTCCTATTGGCGTGAGGCCTGGATCACCTCACTTGAAGAGCAGGCCGAATTACCCAGAACAAGATTGAGATTTCGCTCTGAACAGGGCTGCTCCCAATGTGCCAATGGACTGTCTGCATTAATCGGCACTTCGGGTCGAACCGTTGCCGCAGAGATGATTGATCCATTTGAAGAGCCCAGTTTTCTGAGGGATCTCAAAGCAAACGACGGGCTGCGGATGCACCGTTGGTTTGAGGAGCGCCAGCGGAGCGCTTTGTCGGATGAGGATATGACGGGTAAAAGTGCTCGACAATGCGCGCTGTACAAGGTCTGGAATGGTCTCGTTGACCCTAGGACTGTTGAGCAGGTTTTCGGAGTGACGAATCTGGTTTTAAGGTCTGCTCGTGCTCAGGTTTGAATGGTTGTGTGCATTACGTCCTACAGTACTGCAAGCGTTTTGGTCGGACGCGTGGGTATGGATGGCTGCGATTTCGTTTCGTTCTCAACGTGCTGACTATTATGAATACTTAGCAGACTTGATTGATTCCACGGCCGGAACAAAAACACTTCAAAACATTTTTTATGACGATGCTTCGAGATATTCCGCAACCAGTCCGCGAGGTGTGTTGTCTAGAATTTGGCTCGACAGATTTCCAAAGGCAGGAGGAGATTTATTTTCCACATGGAGCGGTACCCTGCCGCTCGAAGATCTCCTTGCCATTCAGTCCGCTCAGTATTTAGGCGCTCAGGCACTCACCAGAACGCTCAGACAGCTTGCCGGTGTCGTCAGGTTGATGGATCGAGCACAGAGCGTGTTGCTGACAACAGCGTTTGCTGGCATTGCTGGTCTGTCCATTGCAATGGGCTCTGTGTTGTCGATTCCTTTTTTTTCTGCAAAGCAGCTTCAAAAGGTCTTTGCTGCAGTGCCAGCCGAGTATTTCTCTAGTTGGACCAAAGCCCTTTTTGCGACGGCGGATATGCTGAGTCTGGCATGGCCGTTTGTGAGCGGAGCTCTATTTTTGTGCATGCTGACGGTCCTCTGGTCATTTGCACATTGGACAGGTTCGCTTCGTGGCGTTGCAGACAAGTTTGGGCCTTGGGCCTTTTACCGCCGGGTACAAGCCGTTCGGTTTGTGTCGTTACTCGCGGTGACCCTCACGCCCGGGGGGAGTCAGGGTGCGCGACTGCGTGATGCCATTGCCCTACAGATGCAGGGAGCAACGCCATGGTTTTCTGAACACTTGCATGTCATGGCAACGCGTTTAGATTTGGGTGCTAACGCTACAGATGCCTTAGATACCAGTTTGATCGATACAGAAATTTGGTGGTATTTCACGGACTTGACTCAAACGCTTGGATTAGATGAGGCGCTCCAACGCACGCGACTCAGAACTGAACGACATGCGCTCAAGCGAATCGGCACGCAGGCGGTTTATCTGCGGTGGGGCGCATTACTGCTGTCGCTGATGATTGTTCTGGGTATTGCGTTCTGGCATGTTCAGGTTTTTGAAGAACTCAGACAGTCGTTGAGTCTGCATTACTCCCGTTAAGTCTCTCTTTTTAAAGGAATGATGACCCATGTTTATCGATATCAATTTCTCGCGCCCCCATAATTCTTGCTCTAGTTGCGAAGCTTTAAGTCGTCAACCTTCTCGGTCGGTTTGCCGGCAACAAGGTTTCTCTTTGATTGAAATTTCGATTGTGACCACTATCATGATGCTACTGGCAATCGTTGGCATACCCGCCATCCAGGGTTATGTTGTTGAAAGCAAAGTGCCCCGCGTCGCGGAGGAGTTACAGCGCTTTGTTGCGCGTCTAAAGGTCACAACGAATGGTTTTGGTGCCAGTCCTTACACGAGCGTCGATACGCGTGTTCTCGCGAATGCATTACGAGGATCAAGCGTAGTAGCGGTTTCTGGCGACGGCGCTGGGGCAGACGTGGCGCATGGCCTAGGGGGCCCTGGTGTGTCGGGCCGCGGCGTTGTGAGGATTGCGCCCTACGCACTTTCCGGCGCCCCTTTTGGTTCTGCTTTTTTACTGACCTTAAATGATGTGAATCATGCCGCATGCCCAGGCCTTGCATCAATTTTGCAACGCATCGCGGAGGTGGTCAGAATCTCAGGCGCAGCCGGACCTGTGACGGTCAAAGATAGTTTGAACCAACCTGTAGCCGCTTACAACCCATTATTGGCCGATGCACAGTGTCAAAGTGGCGATCGAAATGTCTTTGAGTTTGTGATTCGCTAATGCAACACTTTCAGAAAGGTTTTTCATTATTTGAGTTGATTGTTGCAACCGCCATCACCTCTTTGATCGGCGTGTGGTCTGCGACGGCTTGGGTACAGCAGACTGAGGATGCGGCGTCCGAAGCGATGGGACGTTGGTTAATGACGGTCAAGGAGTCCGTGGATCAGATGTTGGTTCGGCAGGCAGACACTCTGACTGGGTTGTCTCTTTCAACAGCATCCTCGGGGGGATATCAAGATATTTGGCGACCTACACTTCCTGAGTTGGTGCGCGCAGGTCATTTATCCTCTGCTTTTTCCCTGCGTGCACCGTTGGGATATGAAATCAGTATTCGTGTACTTAAGCCCACGGGTTTGTGTTTGACTTTAGGGTGCAAGATCGAGGTGCTGACTTTGGCGATTCCTAAGGATTCGCAGGATAAGCAATCAGGCAATGTGACACGATTGGGGAAAATTCTGGCGTCTTTTGAAGGACACGGATCGAGTGTGTCGCAGTTATTACCTGGACGCGTGCGCGGCCCAATGATCGATTTACCAAATCCGCCTGCGCTTGATTTGCCGATTTTGCCGGTTGGTTCAATCGTCCTGCATAGTTTTTATGACTCCACGGCACAAGCTAGTTTTTTGAGACAAGACGAAAGGCGAGACGTCAAATTGGCTGCAAATCTCAGCGTTTCTGGCCGATTAACGACGGGGGGAAACATTTCTTCTGGAGGTGGTATTGAGGCGAGCGGATCAATTTCGTCGGGTGGGGCTATTTCCGCGACTGGTCGCGTTGCTAGTTTAGGCCACCTTCAAATAGGTGCGGTCGAGGCTAAAGGGGCGCCTTGTGACGCGGCAGGCCTGGTGGCACAGTCAAGTTTGGGTGGGCTGTTAGTTTGTCAGGGCGGTCTTTGGCAAAACAGCATGCAGTCTTGGGGCGGGTTTTATATTGATCGTGTAAACGGTGGTTGTACTACGCGGGACGAGGTGAAAATGGATCGTCGGAATCCCATGACTGGCGACTGCAGTTGTCCACCAGGTTACGAGCCCAAACTGATTTCGACCTGGAGGTACCCACAGCACTCTTACAATGAATACTACACTTATATTTGCTTGAGTTAACCCAGTGGGAGTTGGGTGGACTCCAGCCCGTATAATCGAAATTAGCTAGAGAGGGTGCTTTTCCATTGGCCCACTCGCCTTCCTCTCTTATTTGATGCTGCACGATGAAAACGAACGAAATTCGCAATAAATTCTTGCAATTCTTCCAGTCCAAAGGACACACGATTGTGTCCTCGTCCTCATTGGTGCCTGGAAATGACCCAACTTTATTGTTCACCAATTCTGGGATGGTGCAATTCAAAGACGTTTTTACTGGCAAGGATTCGCGCCCATTCAATCGTGCTACCTCCTCGCAGCGCAGTGTTCGAGCAGGTGGTAAGCACAACGATTTGGAAAACGTTGGTTACACCGCACGGCACCACACATTTTTTGAGATGTTGGGAAACTTTAGTTTTGGAGACTATTTCAAGCGCGATGCGATTGCTTTTGCTTGGGAAATGCTGACGGTCGTGTATGGACTGCCTAAGGACAAGCTTTGGGTGACGGTTTATCAAGAGGATGACGAAGCTTTCGATATTTGGGAAAAGGAAATTGGTGTGTCCCCGGAGCACATTATCCGTATTGGTGACAACAAAGGCGCGCGTTACGCTTCTGATAACTTTTGGCAAATGGCCGATACGGGTCCTTGCGGCCCATGTACTGAGATTTTCTACGACCACGGTGCGGACATTTGGGGTGGTCCGCCAGGTTCTCCTGAGGAGAACGGTGATCGTTACATCGAGATTTGGAATTTGGTTTTCATGCAGTTTGAGCGGGATGCGGCTGGCACGATGACCCCCTTGCCCAAGCCCTGCGTGGATACGGGTATGGGACTTGAGCGAATTGCAGCGGTATTGCAGCACGTGCACTCCAACTATGAGATCGATTTGTTTGTCGCGCTCATTGCCGCTGCCGCCCGCGAAACAGGTTGCCAAGACCTTTCAAATAACTCGCTCAAGGTGATTGCGGATCATATTCGAGCATGTTGTTTCCTTGTTGTGGATGGTGTGATTCCAAGCAACGAGGGGAGAGGTTATGTGCTGCGTCGCATTATTCGCAGAGCGTTACGATATGGCTATAAATTAGGTCAAACCAAGCCATTTTTCTATCGGATGGTGCATGACCTTGTTCAGCAAATGGGCGAGGCCTATCCAGAACTCGCTAAGAACGCAGCGCGCGTTGAGCAGGTGCTGCGCCAAGAAGAAGAGCGCTTTGGTGAGACCCTCGAACATGGCATGAAGATTTTGGACGCAGCGCTTGCAGCCTTGCCAGCCGCCCTAAAAGATCAAGCACAGATTTTGGATGGCAACACACTGTTTACCCTTTATGACACATATGGATTCCCCGTTGATTTGACGGCGGATATTTGCCGAGAGCGCGGAGTAGAGGTGGATCAAGCTGGGTTTGATGTCGCAATGGATCGTCAGCGAGACCAAGCGCGAGCCGCAGGTAAATTCAAAATGGCTGAGGGATTGTCTTACTCTGGCGCCCAAACTGTTTTTGAGGGCTACGATCATCTGCAGCGATCAGGCAAGATCTTGGCGCTATACGTTGGCGGTGCTTCGGTGGCACGCGTCCAAGCGGGTCAAGAAGCGATTGTTGTGCTCGAAAATACGCCCTTTTATGCAGAGTCTGGTGGACAAGTGGGGGACACTGGAAGCTTAACTGCAAGTACGGCGGCCTTCAGCGTTTTGGATACTCAAAAGATTCAGCCTGGGGTATTCGGACATCATGGCCGCCTTGCTTCTGGCACCTTATCCGTGGGTGATGCTGTGACTGCGACTGTCGATGCAGAGCAGCGCGCCCGCACCATTCGTAACCACTCTGCAACACACTTGATGCACAAGGCTTTGCGTGAGGTGTTGGGAGGGCATGTACAACAGCGCGGCTCTCTAGTCGATGGCGATAAAACACGCTTTGACTTTGCGCATGATGCGTCGTTGACCGATGATGAGATTATGCTTGTCGAGTCTATCGTCAACGCAGAGGTTTTAAAGAATCAAGCTGCTGTTGCGCAAACGATGTCTTATGACGATGCGGTAAAGGGTGGGGCAGTGGCGTTGTTTGGCGAGAAATACGGTGACAGCGTGCGCGTATTAGATATCGGTTTCTCAAGAGAGCTCTGTGGTGGTACGCATGTATCTCGTACTGGGGATATCGGTTTGTTCAAGGTAGTCTCCGAGGGCGGTGTAGCTGCCGGAGTGCGACGTATTGAAGCTGTCACGGGATCGAATGCCGTGGCGTGGGTTCAAAATCTGAACGCGACGATTCAACGTGCTGCGACTGCCTTGAAAACTCAGCCAGCTGAGTTACCTGAGAGAATCGTCCTATTACAGGATCAGCTTAAGGCTGTCGAAAAAGATCTGGAGCAGGCGCGCGCCAAACTCGCTTCGAGTGCTGGTAATGCACTGACAGAAGCTGCGGTTGAAATGCCCTCCGGCTTTAAGCTTTTGGTGACCGAAGTCAAGGGTATTGATCCCAAGGATTTGCGATCCATGGTGGATCAGCTCAAAGATCGGCTGAAGTCCGCAGTTGTTTTACTTGCAACGGCTTCAGCCGACGGGAAAATCAGTCTAGTCGCTGGTGTCACGTCTGACTTAGTGGGCAAGATCAAGGCTGGAGATCTGGTTGGCTTTGTTGCAGGCCAGATTGGTGGCAAAGGCGGCGGACGTCCCGATATGGCGATGGGTGGCGGTGCAGATTTGAGTGCATTGCCCGGTAGTCTGGCAAGCGTCAAAGCCTGGGTTGAGACCAAATAACGTGACGAGTCCTGTGAACGACCAAGAGGGGGTCATGGTGCCTCCCTATAAAGAAACCGTCGATGCGACTGGGCTTGCTTGTCCATTGCCAATTTTGCGAGCAAAAAAGGCGTTGGCAAACCTTGTTGCGGGTGAAGTGCTGCGTGTGATGACCACAGACCGAGGCGCAGTACGAGATTTCCAAGCTTTTTGTAAACAAACCGGCAATGTGTTGTTGGCACAGGTCGAAGAAGTCGACCACGTCACGCATTATTTAGAGCGTCGTTTGAAATAAACAATGTAGTTTCGTTGTTTAGTGCTATACTAATTGACTTTATTGAACATTTTCAAGGGATTACGTATGGTTGTGATTCGCCTGGCCCGTGGCGGCTCCAAGAAGCGTCCTTTTTATAACCTCGTTGCGACCGATTCCCGTGATCGTCGTGATGGTCGTTTTATCGAGCGCGTTGGTTTTTACAACCCAGTTGCAAATGCAAACGAAGAGCCTCTTCGCATTGCACTTGACCGCGTCCAGTATTGGACCGGAGTGGGTGCACAGTTGTCTCCAGCCGTTGCTCGTCTGGTTAAAGACTTCTCTGCAAAAGTCGCAACAGCGGCTTAATCAAGACGTTTGACTGACTCCGAGCCACAGCCATGGCTGACATAGGCGCTCAAGCAGCGCCAGACGACCTAATAGAATTAGGTCGAATTGTGTCAGCCTACGGTGTGCGGGGTTGGGTCAAAATACAGCCGCACTCCGCACAAGGCCTTGTCTTGCGCGCATCGCCTGTATGGTGGCTCTCGCCACCTAGCTCTCCCGCCTTAACCGCCTCGCCCATTTCTGGATCATCTAGTACCCCCGCGCTACCAAATCTGCGCCCTCACGCGGTCAAGCAAGTTCGCCCTCAAGGGTCGACTGTTGTTGCTGACCTCGAGCACGTAGGCGATCGTGATCTGGCAGAATCGATGCGGGGTTATACCGTTTATGTGTCGCGGCAATATTTCCCCAAAGCGCAGGCAGACGAGTTTTACTGGGTCGACCTTGTCAACTGCTATGTGTATAGCGATGCGCAATTAGTGGGGGTGGTTGTCGAGGTGGTCGATAATGGGGCTCACGCCATTTTGCGTGTCAATCGACTAAAGCTTGACGGAGACCAAACGCCGTCAGACAGCCATATTCCCCAGCCAATCCTAGATATTAAAGGCCGCCAGGACGAGGTTTTAGTCCCATTTGTTGCTGCGCATGTCCAACATGTCGACATCGTGGCACGACGGATTGAAACTGACTGGCCTCTTGATCTTTAGGGTGTTGTGATGCGCATCGACGTCATCACTTTATTTCCAGATATGTTGGGAGTCGTTCGTGACTCAGGCGTAACAGGTCGAGCACACACTCAAGGCATTTGGTCTCTCCACGCGTGGAATCCTCGAGATTTTACGCACGATGTGCATCGCACTGTCGATGACAGACCTTATGGAGGAGGGCCCGGCATGGTGATGATGGCAGAACCCCTCAAGCAAACCTTGCTGGCCATTCAGGCCGCCCGCCCACTTCCTGCGCCAGTCATTTTATTGTCGCCAGTCGGTAAACGATTTGACCAATCAAATGCTGCCCGCTTGGCAGGCTCTAAAGGCGCGGTTTTCGTATGCGGGCGCTACGAGGGAATTGATCAGCGCTTCATTGATGAGTGTGTGGACGAGCAATGGTCACTAGGTGACTTTGTTTTATCCGGTGGTGAAATTGCGGCATTAGCGATGATCGATGCGGCTGTGCGTCTCATGCCTGGCGCTTTAAATCACGGTGAATCTTCTTTGCAGGACTCTTTTCAAGACTCTATCTCAGGGCTGCTAGACAGTCCCCACTACACTCGCCCAGAGGTCTGTTGGGATGAGCCCGTCCCCCCCGTTTTACTTTCAGGCAATCACGCAAATATTGCGCGGTGGCGTCGAGAGCGGTCTCTAGCGTTAACAGCCAATCATCGTCCTGATTTGCTGGAGCGCGCCAGAAATCAGGGCTTACTGACCCAAAAAGATGAAAATTTCTTAGCCGATTTGAAAAAATTATAATAAGAAAATCGCATATAAATATTTAATTCAGTTTGGCCCGCTGCGCCTTGACTTGAAGAATCGTCTCTCCATATTGAACAACGCGCTGTTGTTCTTGTTCGACGACCGCCGCGGGTGCGCGAGCAACAAAAGACTCATTCGTGAGCTTGGCCTGCGCTTTATTGATCTCACCTTCAAGCCTGGCAATTTCTTTGTCTAACCGCACTTTTTCTGCGGCAATGTCGATCTCGACCTTAAGCATTAAACGTGTTTGACCCAAAACCTGGACGGGCGAGCCGTTATCAGGCAGAGCCGTGACAACCTCAACATCCGACAGTTTTGCTAGTGCGGCAAGATAAGCGGCATGTTGTTGCAACATTTCTTGTGGTCCTTCTGCGATCAGAGGGACTTTAGCGGAGGCCGGGAGATTCATTTCACTGCGTAATGCACGAACCGCCTCGATTTGACCCTTCAGTAAATCTACTTGGGTGCAAGCCGTTTGATTAATCGCCTCTAAATTGGCTTGGGGGTAAGGCTGTATGGAGACGCTTGACTGCTCATCGATGGATCGCTTGCCAGCCACCACCGATACTTTTTGCCAGAGTTCTTCTGTAATGAAGGGCATAATCGGATGCATCAACCTGAGAATCGCCTCAAGTACGCGGATCAACGTACGTCGGGTTGCGCGTTGTTGTTCGGGCGTGCCGTGCTGAATTTGTACTTTTGACAACTCCAGATACCAGTCACAGTACTCATCCCAGACAAAATGATAGAGCGCGTTGGCGATATTATCGAAGCGATAGTCTGCAAAACCTTTGGCAACATCGAGTTCAAGTTGTTGAAGTCTGCTAATGATCCAATGATCGACAAAGCTTTGCGCGCTTGGAGCGACCTCGGTCATGTCTTGACCTTCGGTATTCATCAACACAAAACGTGTTGCATTCCACAGTTTGTTACAAAAATTTCTGTAGCCCTCGCAGCGTTTGAGATCAAAATTGATATTGCGTCCCAGCGTGGCATAGGCAGACATCGTAAAGCGAAGCGCATCGCTTCCGAAGGCAGGAATGCCATCAGGGAACTGGCGACGCGTCGCTTTTTCAATCGTACCAGCCTGCTTTGGATTCATCAGACCAAAGGTGCGTTTTTTGACTAAGGTTTCGAGGTCAACGCCATCGATCAGGTCAACGGGGTCAAGCGTATTGCCCTTTGATTTGCTCATTTTCTGACCTTCCGCATCGCGGATCAGACCATGAACATAGACGTGTTTGAACGGGACTTGTCCGGTGAGGTGCGTCGTCATCATGACCATGCGGGCAACCCAGAAAAAGATGATGTCAAAACCCGTGACCAGAACGCTTGAGGGCAGATATCGATCAAAATCGGGCGTTTTTTCAGGCCAACCCATCGTGGTAAAGGGAACGAGCGCAGAAGAAAACCAAGTGTCCAGCACATCTGGGTCTCTAGTAAGCGTACCTTGGACGCCTGCTGCGCGCGCTTGTTGTTGTGCATCTTTTTCGTCATGCGCAACAAACACTTGTCCGTCAGGTGCGTACCATGCCGGGATCTGATGACCCCACCAAAGCTGTCTGGAAATGCACCAGTCCTGAATATTTTCGAGCCACTGGTTGTAAGTCGTCGTCCAGTTATTCGGGAAAAACTCGACCTCACCTTTTGCCACAACTTCGAGGGCGACTTCGGTAATGCTCTTGCCCGGGTGCAAGGTGTCAGCGGGGGCTGGCTTACTCATGGCAACGAACCACTGGTCAGTGAGCATGGGCTCGAGCACTTCGCCCGTTCGGTCGCCGCGCGGTTGCATCATTTTGTGCGCATCGACTTTGATTAAGAAACCCTTCGAAGCGAGCTCGGCAACAACTGCTTGACGTGCTTCGTAACGATCCAAACCATGAAACTGTGCAGGACCTTGATCGTTTATTTTTGCATCAAGCGTAAAGATCACGATTAATGGCAGATTGTGGCGCATTGCGCATGCATAGTCGTTAAAGTCGTGCGCCCCGGTGATTTTGACGCAACCCGTTCCAAAGGCGGGATCCACAAAGTCATCAGCAATGATCGGAATCTGACGATCACAAAGCGGAAGGTCAACCATTTTGCCAACTAGGTGCTGGTATCTGGGGTCTTCGGGATGAACACATAGCGCACCGTCAGCAAGCATTGTTTCGGGGCGCGTGGTCGCAATGGTCATGCCGCTAAGGGTTTCTTGGGTGCCATCTTCAAGAGTGATAGTTTGGGGACCATCTACAAAGGGATATTGGATGTGCCAGAGATGACCATCGGTTTCTACGGATTGCACTTCAAGATCAGATACAGCCGTTAAAAGCTTTGGATCCCAGTTGACCAGTCGTTTGCCGCGATAGATCAAACCTTGCTTGAACAGGCGGACAAAGGTTTCGACAACGCCGGCCGACATTTGTTTGTCCATCGTGAAATATTCGCGTGGCCAATCTGCCGAAGCACCTAAGCGTCGGACCTGGCTCGTGATGGTGTTGCCGGAAAGTTCTTTCCATTGCCAGACTTTTTCAATGAATTTGTCTCGACCAAGGTCATGACGCGAGGATTTTTGCGCATCAAGCTGACGTTCAACTACGATTTGCGTCGCAATCCCCGCATGATCGGTGCCAGGAACAAAGACAGTGTCATGACCAAGCATGCGGTGATAGCGAATCAAGCCGTCCATAATGGTTTGATTAAACGCATGACCCATGTGCAGGGTACCTGTCACATTCGGAGGGGGAAATTGAATGGCGTAGGGAATACCTAAACCAGGCCCGCTCTCGGTATGCTGACCTGCTGCAAAGTAGCCGCGCTTTTCCCACTCCTGATACCAATGTGCCTCAAGCATTGCAGGTTCGAAACTTTTTGAAAGTTCCCCATTGGGTGTGTTGTTGGGCTGATTCATACAGATATCCGGATAAAGTTGGGTCGTAGGGCGTCGCCATCAGGCGAATAACGCTCTATTTTAGGGTGTTGTGGCAAGAAGTGCCGTGCTAGAATCACGTGCTGGGGTCAGCACAAGCAAAGTCCCTGTTTTTATTGAGATTTATTGGAGTTTCACATGTCTGTCGAACGTACACTTTCCATTATCAAGCCTGATGCCGTTGCTAAAAATGTCGTCGGTCAAATTATTGCCCGCTTTGAAGGTGCAGGCCTGAATGTCATTGCTGCACGTATGATGCATTTGTCGCGTGCCGATGCAGAACGTTTTTACGCTGTTCACAGTGCACGTCCGTTTTTTAAAGACTTGGTTGATTTCATGATCTCCGGTCCTGTTTTTGTTCAAGCCCTTGAGGGCGAGAGTGCCATTCAGAAAAACCGTGATCTGATGGGCGCAACAGACCCCAAGAAAGCTGAGAAAGGCACGATTCGTGCTGATTTTGCAGACAGCATTGATGCTAACGCTGTTCACGGCTCTGATGCACCTGAGACTGCGCAGGCAGAGATTGCTTTCTTTTTCCCTGAAATCAATATCCACAGCCGTTAATTCGGCTTTCTGGCTCGTGGCACATCGCGCATGCATCCTGAACCGATCAATCTGCTTGGGCTCGACGCTCCAGCACTGACCCATCTAGTGGGTCAGTGGGGGGGCAAGCCTTTTCGTGCCCGGCAATTGCAAAAGTGGGTACATCAGCGAGGTACTAGCCAGTTTGACGATATGACTGATCTTGCACGCGATTTTCGCGCGCAACTCACGCGTTCGTGTGTGGTAAATGCACCAACTGTTTTGACCCAACACCGCTCCGCGGATGGCACCCGCAAATGGCTGTTCGATGTGGGGCAGGGTAACGCGATCGAGTCCGTCTTTATTCCAGAAGACGATCGTGGAACCCTTTGTATTTCAAGTCAAGCTGGCTGCAACGTCGCATGTCGTTTTTGTTCAACAGGACATCAGGGATTTAATCGAAATCTGACGACTGCTGAAATCATCGGCCAGCTTTGGTGGGCGCGGCACGAACTGATGCAGGACCTTGATTCGGCCCGCATTCCGTCACTCAACTCAGAGCAAACCCACGTGGTCACTGGCGAAACGCGGCTGATCAGTAATGTCGTGATGATGGGTATGGGAGAGCCTCTGCTCAATTACGAATCTGTTCTCGCGTCGTTGCGCCTCATGCTTGATGACAACGCCTATGGCTTGTCACGGCGTAGAGTGACTGTGTCGACCTCTGGTGTCGTGCCTATGATGGATCGTTTGTCGCAGGATTGTCCAGTCGCGCTGGCGGTTTCATTGCATGCCCCCAACGATGCCCTTCGGGATGAGTTAGTTCCTTTAAATAAAAAATATCCTCTGCACGAGCTTCTTGCTGCTTGCGAACGGTATCTTGAGTTTGCACCGAGAGATTTCATCACGTTTGAATATGTGATGCTTGATGGTGTCAACGACAGCGATGCCCATGCCAAACAGCTCATAGACATTGCTCGTCGCGTCAACTGTAAGCTCAACCTAATTCCTTTCAATCCATTTCCCGCCTCCGGTCTGCAACGGTCCTCTGCGGCTCGCATTAGAATATTCGCGCAGCATTTGATGGATGCCGGCATTGTGACGACTGTGCGTAAAACACGCGGTGATGATATTGATGCAGCCTGTGGTCAGCTTGCCGGTGAGGTCAAAGACCGAACAAATCTCAGCGAAAAAATGGCCTCGAGAAAAATGATCCCGATTAAGGAGACACGTGCATGAGTGAGCAGTTAGATCTGAGTAGTCCTTTGCGTACAGAATCCGCACCCCCACCGACGGAGCTGATTACCTCCGTCGGGTCACTGCGTGCTTTGCGTGTTTCTAAAGGCTATTCAATCGAAGATGTTTCTGTTCGGCTTAAGTTTTCCGCTCGCCATATTGACGCACTAGAGTCTGCAAGCTACGAAAGTTTGCCCCAAGGTCTAGGGCTTCGCAGCATGGTCAGAAGCTATGCAAAATTGTTAGGGATCGATCCCAGACCACTCGAAGTTACTTTGCAGTCACGTATCGGAAGCGTTGAAGGCGGCATTGCAAATCACACGTCGACTCGAACTTTAGGCGCTCATCATGCTGAGCATATGTCGCACTCTCTGCCTTGGGCATGGCTGCTCCTTATACTGTTGGTCGTGATCGCTGTGCTGAGTGTGGCGATTTGGCAGGGCTTGGTGCCTGCGGCATGGGTACCAGACTGGGTCGAGGCTCTGTTTCGATGAGTTTGATATCAACGACTTTAGTTACCTCGATGGATGATTTAGTCATTGGACCGCGTGCGCGACATCGTACAAGGCAGGTTGCCGTTGTTTGGGGTAACCAAAAAGTACTGATTGGTGGAGATGCCCCAGTTGTCGTGCAGTCCATGACTAATACGGATACCGCTGATGCTGTTGCCACTGCCATTCAGGTCAAAGAGTTGGCACAAGCGGGTTCGGAAATCGTTCGCATTACAGTCAACACGCCTGAGGCCGCTCGCGAAGTGATCGCGATACGAGAGCAGCTTGATCGGATGGGTATTTCGGTACCTTTAGCCGGTGATTTTCACTACAACGGCCACAAATTGCTGACGCAGTTCCCGGATTGCGCGCAGGCTTTATCTAAATATCGTATTAATCCTGGCAACATGGGTGGTGGCAAAAAGCGAGACGACAACTTCGCTCAGATGATTGAGGTGGCGTGCCGTCATCAAAAGCCCGTGCGCATAGGGGTCAATTGGGGCAGCTTGGACCATGAGCTGCTCGCGCGCATGATGGACGATAATGTCAAACTTGCTCAACCTCGCGACGGTAGAGCCGTCATGCGAGATGCCTTAGTGGTATCTGCAATCAGTAATGCTGAGCGCGCCCAAGAGCTTGGTTTGTCTGGTGATTCCATTATTCTTTCCTGCAAAGTCAGTCATGTACAGGACTTAATCGCTGTTTACCGCGATTTGGCCTCACGCTGTGACTATCCTCTGCATCTCGGCCTCACTGAGGCGGGCATGGGTAGTAAGGGCATTGTCGCTTCGACAGCAGCATTGAGCGTACTACTACAAGAAGGGATCGGTGACACGATTCGCATTTCCCTGACCCCTGAGCCTGGTGGTGATCGCACTCGCGAAGTCATTGTTGGGCAAGAAATTTTGCAAACGATGGGCTTGCGTGCATTTACACCGATGGTGATAGCATGTCCTGGCTGTGGTCGCACTAGTAGCACGGTGTTTCAAGAGCTTGCAGATCGGATTCAGACGTATCTCAGAGAGCAAATGCCGACCTGGAAAAATCAATATCCTGGTGTGGAGTCAATGAATGTTGCGGTCATGGGCTGCGTTGTGAATGGTCCAGGTGAGAGCCGACATGCTGATATTGGTATCAGTTTGCCCGGAACAGGTGAGGTGCCTTCCGCTCCTGTTTTTGTCGACGGCGAGCGAACCGTCACTCTCAAGGGCGATCATATCGCCGAAGAATTTCAAATGATTGTTCAGGATTACGTCGCGCGCCGTTATGGCGCACACGCGAGATAACTTTATTTATGACACAAGTATTTTCCAAAGTCACCGCGATACGCGGGATGAACGATGCATTGCCAGGTGCGGGCGCACGTTGGGAGCAGCTCGAAGAGATTGTGCGCGTTTGGTTGGCATATTACGGATACCGTAATATGCGCGCCCCTATCCTTGAACACACGAGACTGTTTACGCGAGGGATTGGTGAGGTTACCGATATCGTTGAAAAGGAAATGTATAGTTTTACCGACTCACTGAATGGCGAGTCATTGACGATGCGGCCTGAGTTCACCGCCGGTATGGTGCGCGCAGCAATTGAGCACAATTTACTGTATGACCGTCCGCAACGTGTATATGCAATGGGTCCCGTGTTTAGGCATGAGCGTCCGCAAAGGGGGCGTTATCGTCAGTTTCACCAGATTGACGTTGAAGCCCTTGGGCTATCTGGACCAGATATCGATGCCGAACTCATTGTCATGGCGGCGCGTCTTTGGAAGGCACTTGGTATCACAGACATGCATCTTGAGATAAATTCTCTTGGGCAGGGTGAGGAACGTGCCGCGCACCGGACTGCGTTGATTGCGCATCTCGAGACGCACAAGAGCATCCTCGACGAGGATGGGCTCAGACGAATGTATTCCAACCCGCTACGCGTACTAGACACCAAGAATCCTGAAATGCAGGCGATGGCAGACTCTGCTCCCAAGCTCTTTGACTTTTTGGGACAGGCTTCTCGTGACCACTTTTCAGGTGTTTGCCAAAGACTGGACGATGCAGGTGTCCGTTATCGTCTCAATCCCAGAATGGTGAGAGGGTTGGACTATTACAATCTCACTGTGTTTGAGTGGGTGACAGACAAACTAGGCGCCCAGGCGACGGTGTGTGGCGGTGGCCGCTACGACGGTTTAATTGAACTATTGGGCGGAAAGCCTGCACCTGCCGTGGGTTTTGCGATTGGTATGGAAAGGCTTATGGATTTGTGGGGTCAGTACCAACCCGAGACGCCAAAGCCTGAATGCTCGGTGTATTTTGTTCACCAAGGTGAACTCGCGCAGCGACGCGCAGCAACATTGGCGGAGAGCTTGCGCGATCTGGGCGTCTCTGTCGTTGTGCATGCGGGGGCAGGCAGTTTTAAATCGCAGTTCAAGCGCGCGGATGCAAGTGGTGCTCAGATTGCGGTTATTCTTGGGGAAGATGAGCTCACCTCTGGTGTAGCTTCGGTCAAGATGTTGCGCGTTGAGCAGTCATCTGATGCGCTCTCACAGCAACAAGTGCCATTAGATCAATTGGTAATGTTTTTGAAAGATAAGGTTAATTAGGCATGGCTTACGATCCCGACGAGCAGGAACAACTAGACCAGATAAAAGCCTGGTGGAACAAGTACGGCACGCTTGTGCTGACTGTTTTAATTATTTCGACAGCCGTTGTCGGCGGCTGGAGAGCTTGGCAATGGTATGAAGGGCATCAGTCTTCGCAGGCGCGCGGCTATTTTGAGGCGCTTGAAGAAGCTGGGCGCTCTCAGGGAGAGGAGTCCGTTGCTCGTATTAATGCCGCGATGAAAACACTGCGTAGCGAATATGCGGCAACCGATTACGCCGCTCGAGGCGCTTTAGTGGCCGCTGCTGCATTGGCCGCTCGCAAAGATGTATCCGGTGCGCGCGCGCAACTTGAATGGCTTTCACAAACTAAACATACCGCTTTAGTCCCTGTTTCTCGTTTGCGTTTGGCTGCCTTGTTTCTTGATCAAAAAGAATATGACGCAGCACTTGCTCAATTAAAAGATGCACCACCGTCATTTGAAGGGCTTTTTGCGGATCGCCGTGGTGACGTCTTAGCGGCTCAAGGCAAACCTGCTGAGGCCAAAAAAGCGTGGAACGAAGCGATTGAAACGCTTGGTGTCACAAATCCGTTGACACCAATTGTAAAGCTTAAGCTTGATGCGTTAGGGGGGTAAAGATGCGTATATCTTTTGCAAAAGGTCCGAGTCGAGTTGTGGCCGTTATGCTTGTTTCACTGACCCTCTTGGGTTGCAGCATGTTCGGCGGTAAAGATGATCGATACAAGCCTGCCCCGCTAGCCACCTTTTTACCGGAAGTGGCTGCGCAATCGACTTGGAAGACGCAGATTGGTAGCGGTTCAGGACTTGGCTTTGCGCCGACCATCCAAAACGGCGCTGTCTATGCGGCAACGCCCGATGGTGCAGTCGTGAAAGTTGATCTTCAGTCTGGCGGTATTGTTTGGCGGGCGATGATAGACAAAAGACTTTCAGCGGGCGTTGGTAGCGATGGCAAGGTCACTGCTGTTGTAACCCGCGAGGGGACAGTTATCGCACTGGATGAGTCTGGACAAGTCAAGTGGCGTGCACAAGCAACAAGTGACGTTTCAATTCCTCCTGTTGTAGGCTACGGTGTTGTGGTGGTTCGAAGCGGCGATTATCGTGTGCAAGCTTTTAATGCCGAAACAGGGGATCGTATTTGGAGTGTGCAGCGTCCTGGCCCTGCACTCACACTGCGAGCCGCGGCTCAGATGATCATGGTCGAAGGGCTAGTCGTCAGTGCTATTCCGGGTGGAAAGCTGATTGGAATTAACGCTGTGTCTGGCGATGTCCAATGGGAGGGCACAGTCGCGATTCCCAAAGGTTCTACTGATCTTGAGCGCGTGATTGACGTGGTGGGTGCCCCCGTCCTTTTAGGGCAAGTGATGTGTGCAGCGTCTTACCAAGGCCGAATTGTTTGTTTTGATGTGGCAGCAGGTGGCCGCCCTGTCTGGGCCAAGGATTTTTCTTCCTTGACTGGCCTCGCGCTGGATACGCAGCATGTATATGCGCCAAATCAGATGGATATCGTGACCGCGTTAAACATACAAAATGGCTCTGTTGTCTGGTCTCAAGAGGCCTTGAAAAATCGCAAGCTGACCAGCCCGGCGTCCGTGGGCGCAGCCGTTGCGATCGGCGATTACGAGGGTTTTGTTCACTATATGGCACAAAACGATGGACGTTTTCTTGCTCGAGTTTCTGTCGGTGGGGGCGCTATTCGGTCACCGCTTTTGGCCACGCCCCAGGGCGTGCTTGTTCAAACGGGTGATGGTGCCCTAGTTATGTTGGCGTTGAAATAATTCGTGTCTGTTAAACCTGTTGTTGTCTTGGTGGGACGCCCAAATGTGGGCAAGTCCACGCTTTTTAATCGCCTGACGCGCTCGCGCTCAGCCTTAGTTGCTGACTTTTCCGGATTGACACGGGATCGTCACTACGGTGAGGGACGCGTCGGTGAGACACCATTTATCGTTGTCGATACAGGTGGTTTTGAACCTGTAGCTAAAACTGGGATTTTGCACCAGATGGCTCGACAGACTAAACAGGCGATTGCAGAAGCTGATGTCGTGATTTTTATGGTCGATGCACGCGCGGGTTTAAATGCGCACGATCATGATATTTCACGACTTTTGCGCAAACTTGGGCAGCGTGTTGTATTGTGTGTCAACAAAGCCGAAGGTATGCCGCATGGTAGCGCCGTAGCAGAGTTTCACGAGCTAGGCTTGGGTTTGCCAGTCGCTATTTCCGCTGCCCACGGAGACGGTATTGCCGATCTCATTGAGCACGCATTAGAGGGCTTGGGTGAACCTGGTGTAGAGGTTTCCGAGTTTGATGCGGATGATGCCGAGCCTACTGAAGAGGCACTGAAGGTTGACGGCGAGGTTGCTGCACCTGAATTAAAGCATCGCATCAAGCTCGCCATTGTTGGGCGTCCAAACGTTGGTAAGTCTACACTCATCAATACACTGTTAGGCGAGGAACGCGTCATTGCGTTTGACATGCCTGGCACAACACGTGATGCGATCGAAATCGAGTTTGATCGTGGTGGCAAACAATATACGCTCATTGATACAGCGGGCTTACGCAAGCGTGGCAAGGTCTTTGAGGCGATCGAAAAGTTTTCTGTCATCAAAACTTTGCAGGCTATTGAGGCGAGTAACGTTGTTTTATTGATGATCGATGCTCAGCATGAGGTGTCTGAGCAGGATGCGCACATTGCCGGCTTTATTCTTGAAACAGGTCGTGCATTGGTTGTGGCAATCAACAAATGGGATGGCTTGGATAGTGAACAGCGCGAGAGAATTCAGCGCGAATTTGACCGAAAACTTCGCTTTCTTTCTTTTGCGCGCGTGCATACGATTTCCGCATTGCGTGGTCAGGGAATCAACACTGTTTTGCGCTCGGTCAATGCCGCCCACGCTGCAGCATTTGCCAAGTTGTCAACACCACGCTTAACACGCGAGTTGCAGGCGGCGGTTGAGCAACAACCCCCTCCGCGCAAGGGTATTTTTAGACCCAAAATGCGCTACGCTCATCAAGGCGGACAAAATCCTCCTTTGATCATTGTGCATGGCAATGCTTTGGACGCCATCGCTGATCCATATCGTAGATATTTGGAAAATAGATTCCGCGATGCGTTTGAGTTGGCAGGTACGCCCTTACGCATTGAGTTTAAGTCGTCATTTAACCCTTTCGCCGATAATTGAGTTGTTATGAGTCGTTACTGGAATAGTTTGGTTGCCAAGCTTGATCCCTATGTGCCGGGAGAGCAGCCACGCATTCAAAACCTGATCAAGCTCAACACCAACGAGCATCCTTATGGTCCCTCGCCAAAAGTGATCGAAGCGATTCAGGCGCACACGAATGACAGTTTGCGTTTGTATCCTGATCCGACTGCGCTTGAACTTCGTCAAGCGATTGGACAGCGATTTCATCTCACTCCCGAACAAGTATTTGTTGGAAATGGCTCCGATGAGGTGCTGGCGCATGTGTTTCATGCCTTGCTCAAGCACGATGCGCCTGTTGTATTTCCTGATATCACTTATAGTTTTTATCCAGTCTATTGTGGTTTATACGAAATAAAGTTCAAGGCGGTTCCGTTAGACAATGACCTCAAGATACGTGTTGAGGATTACCTTCATCTTGAGGGTCAAAGCCGGGTTGGAGGGATCGTTTTCCCTAATCCCAATGCACCAACAGGTGCGGCGCATTCGCTAGAAGCGGTTGAAAAAATTATTGCGTCCAATCAAGATGTCGTTGTTGTCGTGGATGAAGCCTACGTTGACTTTGGCGCCCAAAGTGCTGTGAGTTTGATTGACAGTTACCCTAATCTACTCGTTGTCCATACGTTGTCTAAGTCGCGCTCTTTGGCAGGTTTACGTGTCGGTTACGCCATGGGACAAGCTGACCTCATTCAGGGCCTTGATCGCGTTAAAAATAGTTTCAATTCGTATCCTCTGGATCGCTTGGCGCTTGTTGGCGCAACAGCGGCCATTGAGGATCAAGCTTATTTTGAAAAAACCCGCGATGCGGTTGTCCTCACGCGCGGGGTGATGACAAGCGGTTTGGAGCAGCTCGGATTTCAAGTCTTGCCTTCATCAGCCAACTTTATTTTTGCTAAACATCCTGCGCGTGATGGTGCTGAACTTGCCGCGGCTCTGCGTGAAAAAAATATTATTGTTCGTCACTTCAAGAAAGAACGCATTGATCAGTATCTGCGCATCACTGTTGGTACAGATGATGACTGTTTAAAACTTCTGGACGCATGCAAGTTAATTTTGGGTTAACCAAAAGTTATAGATTCTTTGGTAACTAAACATTTCATTTGCTGGCATCACAAGGGAAAACCCTGTACAGTGTAATCATTGGCGTCGCATCGCAGCAAATCTTTTACGATGCGGATTCGCCGACAACAATATATGGAGCCTGCCAATGAGCAATAAAGGGCAAACTTTGCAAGATCCCTTCTTGAATGCACTTCGTAAAGAGCACATTCCAGTATCAATTTATTTGGTGAACGGGATCAAACTTCAGGGCCAAGTCGAGTCTTTCGACCAATACGTCGTGTTGTTGCGCAACACAGTTACACAAATGGTTTACAAACACGCTATTTCAACGGTTGTGCCAGCACGTGCCGTTAGTCTTCCTATAGACGCCTCAACGGACGCTTCAGCAGAGGCAGAGGCTGAGTAAGCAAGCTGGGATTCATGCATGCGTGCGTTAATCATCAGCGTGGATCTTGGATCACCTAACCACGCGGCGCACGCCCAAGAGTTTGTGCTGCTTGCTAAAGGAGCTGGCGCCGAGTTAGTGGCAACATTGACTGCGCGTCGCCAGCGCCCTGACGCGGCTTATTTCATCGGCTCAGGCAAGGTCGAAGAGGGCGTCCTGCTCGCCCAAGAGTGCGAAGCAGAAGTCGTCCTCTTTGATCAGCCACTTTCCCCCGCACAACAGCGCAACCTCGAACGCCAATTTAATTTAAGAGTCGTGGATCGTGTCGCTCTTATCTTAGATATTTTTGCACTCCGTGCAAAAAGCCATGAGGGCAAGTTGCAAGTTGAGCTCGCTCAGCTTCAACATCTTGCTACCCGACTCACGCGTTTGTGGTCTCACCTTGAGCGTCAACGAGGCGGGATTGGGATGCGGGGTCCAGGCGAGTCTCAGCTTGAGATGGACCGTCGTATGATCGGCTCAAAGGTCAAGCTGCTCAAAGAAAGACTCGAACGTGCTCAGCGACAGCGAACAACCCAACGGCGCTCGAGAGCGCGTGGATCGATTCTTTCTGTTTCCTTGGTCGGTTATACCAACGCGGGAAAATCTACGCTTTTCAATGCGATGACGCGAGCCGATTCATATGCGGCTGACCAATTATTCGCGACACTGGACACCACAACTCGGCGACTCTGGATTGAGGGCGCTGGTCAAATAACCCTTTCTGACACTGTGGGATTTATCCGAGACTTACCTTTGACCCTGATTGCAGCTTTTAGAGCAACGCTCGAGGAGGCGACTCAAGCGGATTTGCTGCTTCATGTCGTGGATGCGGCGAGTTCTCAGCGTGACGAGCAGATTGCCGAGGTCAATAAGGTTTTAGTTGATATTGGTGCGGCCGATATTCCGTGTATTTTGGTCTATAACAAAACCGATTTGCTTGGGTTGGAATCACGTGTCGAGCGGGACGAACATGGTACGATAAGCCGAGTTTTTTTAAGTGCTCAAAAGCGCTCTGGTTTGAGCGGTTTGCGAGATGCAATCAGTCAGTTTGCTTCTAACTCGGAAAACAATGCGATTTCTTACGAAAATATTCAACCTGAATGATCCCGGTTGGGGTCGTGGTCAGGGCGGTGGCGGCAACGAGCCTCCACGTCGCCCTCCCCAAGGAAATGGTCCTCCTGATCTTGATCAGGTTTGGCGTGATGTCACTGGCCGCATCTCGGGCTTGTTCGGTGGTAAGCGCGGTGGTGGAAATAACGGTGGCCCAATCGGTGGCGGCGGACCAAGTCCTCGTCAATCCAAAATTGGTTTTGGTGTGATTGTTGTTGTTGCTCTGGCTTTATGGTTGGCCAGCGGTTTCTTTATTGTCCAAGAGGGGCAGGTAGCCGTTATCACTCAGTTTGGCAAATACAACAGCACTGCTCAGGCAGGCTTCCAGTGGAGAGTACCTGCACCGATCCAGTCGCATGAGATGGTCAATCTGTCTCAGCTCCGTACCTTTGAAGTAGGTTTTCGTGGCAACGCACGCAACCGGGTGTTGCCTGAGTCGCTTATGTTGACCGATGATGAAAACATCGTTGATGTTCAGTTCGTCGTTCAGTACAGACTTCGCGCCGATGGTGCACCAGACTATTTGTTTAAGACAAAAGATCCTGATGAATCTGTACGTCAGGTGTCGCAGTCTGCGATGAGAGAGGTGGTGGGCACCCGTTCAATGGACTTTGTTTTATACGAAGGTCGAACCGCAGTGGCCGCCGAAGTCCAAAAACAAATGCAGCAGATTTTGGACCGTTATCAGACAGGTATTCAGCTGAGCAGCGTGGCCATTCAAAACGTTCAGCCTCCGGAGCCGGTTCAGGCTGCTTTTGATGATGCCGTTAAGGCAGGCCAGGATCTTGAGCGACAAATCAACGAAGGTCAGGCTTATCGTAACCAAATCGTCCCCTTAGCGGACGGTCAGTCTTCACGTATGCTTGAGCAAGCTGAGGGTTATCGTGCACGCGTGGTAGGTGCTGCAGTTGGAGATGCTGCGCGCTTCACTAGTGTGTTGGCCGAGTACCGTAAAGCGCCCGAGGTGCTTCGGGAGCGGATGTATCTCGAGACGATGCAGCAGATGTTTGCTAACGCTAGCAAGATCCTTGTGGATACTGCCGGCTCTAACAACATGTTGTATTTACCTCTGGACAAAATTACACAGCAGGCGGCTCAGGGCGCAATGCGCCCCAATCCGTTGGCAAATACTCCGGTTCAGCCTAACTCGCCTACACCTTTGGCGCAGCCTGCACCTTTGACGCGGCCGACCCCGGCCCCTAACAACACACTGACGCGCGATCGCGGCAGTCGATAATACGGAGGACACAATCATGAAAAGATTATTTCCCCTGTTGATCGCTTTGTTCATTGGCGCGGTGGTGCTGTCATCCTCCGTGTTTATTGTTCGTGAGCGTGACTATGCGCTGGTTTTTGCGTTAGGTGAAGTCAAGAAAATCATCTCTGAGCCAGGGCTTTATTTCAAGCTCCCTCCGCCTTTCCAAAACGTTGTGACCTTGGACAAGCGTTTGCTCACCATTGATCTTCAAGAGGCTGAGCGTGTTCAGACCTCTGAAAAGAAAAACCTATTGATTGACTCATTCGTAAAGTGGCGGATTGTTGATCCCAGGCTGTATTACGTGACGTTTGGCGGAAATGAACGTGCTGCCCGTGAGCGTCTACAAGCTCAGATTCGAGATGCCTTGAATGCTTCAGTGAACGTTCGTACAGTCAAGGATGTTGTCTCCCTAGAGCGCGATGTCATCATGACCGAAGTGCTCAATAACGTAGCTAAACGTGCTGAGCCTTTAGGCGTCAAGATTGTAGATGTCCGCCTGAAGCGTATCGAGTTTGCCCCTGAAATTTCAGAATCAGTCTATCGACGTATGGAGTCCGAGCGCATACGTGTAGCCAATGGATTGCGTTCTGAAGGCGCTGCCAAAGGCGAGCGCATTCGTGCAGAAGCCGATCGTGAGCGCGAGCAGCTTCTGGCTAAAGCCCAAGGTCGTGCAGAAGCCATCATGGGTGAAGGCGATGCTGAGGCTGCGGGTCTTTATGCTAAAGCGTATGGTGCTGATTTGTCTTTCTACAGCTTTTATAAGAGCCTAGAAGGCTATCGTGCAGCTTTCGGTAAGTCTGGCGACGTTTTAGTCGTCGATCCAAGCTCCGAATTCTTTAAGTATCTCAAGAACTCCCAAGGTAAAAAATAATTATATTCATTGTCGACTGACCTGCTGGTCTCCGGGTTCATTGTTTTCCCTATACAGAGGCCAACAGCTTGTCGATAATCTGTATAATATACTGTAAGCTTTAACGATTGTTCTGGCGGCTTGCTGGGCTTACGCCCCAAGCCGCTTTTTGTTTGGGTGTTTACTATCCCAGACAATGAATCATTTACTGTTCGTTCTTGTTGAACCTAACCCTTTGATATTTTTTTCACGATCATGAAAGGCAATTGGTTGTTGCCAGAAAGTCTGTCTGATGTGTTGCCAGCCGAGGCTCGCCACATAGAAGATTTGCGTCGGCATTTACTTGACTTGTTCCGCACCTACGGATTTGAGTTGGTTGCGCCGCCGCTGGTTGAGTACATAGACTCATTGCTCTCCGGTACCGGGAGCGACTTGAATTTGCGTACCTCCAAGCTTGTGGATCAGTTGTCTGGTCGCACTTTAGGTGTGCGAGCAGACATGACGCCGCAAGTGACGCGTATCGATGCACATTTACTGAACCGTCTTGGCGTGACGCGTCTTTGTTACTGCGGTCCAGTGTTGCATGCGCGCCCCGCAGGTTTGCTCTCTAGCAGAGAATTGCTTCAGATAGGCGCTGAAATCTTTGGACATGCAGGCGTAGAGGCCGATCTTGAGATTATTCGTCTTGCACTAGAAAGCACCAGGATGGCGGGCGTGAGTGCTGTTCGCCTTGATTTGTGTCATGCTGGTTTGGTGCGGAGTTTGCTTGATAGTGATCCGCATGCGCATGTCCGTGCTGACGAAATTATGGCGTTACTGCGAGAAAAAGATTTGCCTGGTTTAAGCATGCTTGGCTCAGGTTCAGAGCCTTTGTTAGCTCAGACCGTCAAGGCACTGTGTGTGTTGCCAGAGCTTTATGGCGATATATCTGTGATATATGGCGCACGTGCGCTTTTACCTGATATCGCTGGGGTGGCTCAAGCTCTCAATACACTTGAGCAATTGCTTTCTGCTTTGGATGATGTAGCCGTCGGTGTAGACCTCGCCGATGTGGGCACTTATGGGTATCACTCTGGCGTGACCTTCTCCGTTTATGCTGAGGGCTGGCATGATTCGATCGTGCAGGGTGGCCGCTATGATGATGTCAGCAGAGCGTTTGGTCGTGCACGTCCCGCAACGGGTTTTAGTTTGGATTTGCGTAAGCTTGTTGCTGGTTTAGTGCCCGCGCTGCCCGCGCCGGCCATTCGTGCCCCTTCGGGCCATGAGTTAGCGCTGCGTCTGGCGATGCAGTCGCTTCGCCAGAGTGGCAATATTGTTGTTCAAGTGTTTCCGGGCGAATTGGCGACACATGATGAGTTTGTCTTTGATCGTGAGCTGGTTCAGCGCGACGGTCAATGGGTAGTGCAGCAAGTTCTTTAGGCTTCGGCGCGCTGTTGTTCTTTGCGATCAGCAGCACGCTTGGAGAAATTTATTCTGATACTGATTGGTCTGATTATCCAATATGAGCAAGAACATCGTAGTGATCGGCACCCAGTGGGGTGACGAAGGCAAGGGCAAGATCGTTGACTGGTTGGCGGAATCTGCTTCGGGCGTGGTGCGTTTTCAAGGCGGCCACAACGCGGGACATACGCTATGGGTAAACGGCAAAAAAACGATTTTGCGACTGATTCCTTCCGGCATTATGCATCCAAGCGTAACGTGCTACATCGGCAACGGTGTAGTGCTATCTCCAGAGGCGCTACTAAAAGAAATCTCTGAGCTTGAAGCGGCCGGTATAGATGTACGCTCGCGTCTCAAAATCTCAGAAGCTTGCCCCTTGATTTTGCCTTATCACGTTGCACTCGACCAAGCACGGGAAGCGCGTCGTGGCGAGGCCAAAATTGGTACGACTGGTCGAGGTATTGGTCCCGCTTATGAGGATAAGGTTGCTCGTCGTGCTTTGCGTGTTCAGGATCTGTTTGATCCTGCGGGTTTTCGTGCCAAGGTTGAAGAGGTTTTAGATCTTCATAATTTCGTGTTGACGCAGTATCTGGGTGCGCAGGCAGTATCCGCCCAAGAGGTCGTTGATCAGGCAATGGCGCTCGCACCTGCAGTTGCCCCGATGGTGGCCGACGTGAGCAGCTTGCTGTTCATGGCTCAACAAGCCGGACAAAATCTGCTTTTCGAAGGCGCGCAGGGAGCATTGTTAGACGTTGATCACGGCACCTATCCTTATGTGACAAGTAGTAATTGCTTAGCCGGTGCGGCGGCTGCTGGCGCAGGTGTTGGTCCACAAACGCTGAATTATGTGTTGGGCATTACCAAGGCCTATGCAACGCGTGTGGGTTCTGGGCCTTTCCCAACAGAACTGATGGACGAAACTGGCTTGCGTCTTGCTACTGTAGGTAAAGAGTTTGGATCTGTGACAGGTCGCCCACGTCGCTGTGGTTGGTTTGACGGTGCGGCGCTGAAACGTTCAGTACTTTTAAACGGTATCTCCGGCCTTTGTATCACCAAGTTAGATGTGCTTGACGGTTTGCCAGTTTTAAAAATGGCTGTCGGCTATGAGCTTGATGGTCAGGTTTGTGATGTGTTGCCTTACGGGGCCGCAGCTGTGGCGCGCGCAAAGCCTATCCTCGAAGAAATGCCTGGTTGGTCGGAGTCTACGGTAGGCGTGACAGATTTTGAAAAGCTCCCTGTCAATGCTCAGCGTTACCTTAAGCGACTTGCAGAGGTCTGTGGCGTTCCGATTGATATGGTTTCGACGGGTCCTGATCGTAACGAAACGATTATGCTTCGCGATCCCTTTAAGTCCTAATGCCTCAGTCAGGAGCAACTCAGGATCTATGGGTGGATTGGGCAACCTATCACCATTTAATTGAGCGCTTAGTTGTTCTGGTTGATCAGTCTGGCTTGAAGTTTGATCAAATATTGTGTTTAGCCAGGGGTGGTTTGAGAGTTGGAGACGTGTTTTCCCGTGTTTTTAACTTACCCCTCGCGATTTTGGCGACGAGTAGTTATCGTGAGAATGCTGGTCACACTCAGGGTGATTTAGAAATCGCTACCTTCATCACGATGGCTCACGGCACCCTTAAGGGGCGAGTTTTGCTTCTGGATGACATGGTGGATAGCGGAGAAACGCTAAGTGGTGTGAGCCAACACTTATTGAGAACGTACCCAAACGTAGAGTCGGTCAAAACGGGGGTGCTTTGGTACAAAGCGTGTTCGAGCGTGGCACCAGATTTTTTCGTTGAAAAAGTGCCCTCTAACGCGTGGATTCATCAACCTTTTGAGGTTTATGATGGTTTGTCTGCCCAAGATTTTGTTGAAAAAAGTGCTAAAGTCCCTACGACATAGCGTATTTATGCTATCATGATGGGCTATTTTGTTGTTTAACAGCTTTATTTTTTTACGTCACGCCTCCTATGCCTATCGTTCGTCTGAAAGAAAACGAGCCCTTCGAAGCCGCTCTGCGTCGCTTCAAGCGCACAATCGAAAAAACTGGTCTGTTGACAGAACTGCGCGCGCGCGAATTTTATGAAAAGCCAACTGCTGAGCGTAAGCGCAAGCAGGCTGCTGCCGTTAAACGCCATTACAAGCGTATTCGCAGCCAGCAACTGCCTCCACGCATGTACTAATCTCTCGGCGCAGCCTTTGCGCCGTTTACGTATGGTCTAAGCGTTGATCCCAGATTCCTTTATCCAGGATCTTCTAAGCCGAGTCGATGTCACAGATGTCGTCGGCAGATACGTTCAGTTAAAAAAAGGTGGCATCAACCTGCTTGGGTTGTGTCCCTTTCATAACGAAAAATCTCCCTCTTTTACCGTCAGTCCAACAAAACAGTTTTATCACTGCTTTGGTTGTGGTGCGCATGGTAGCGCTATTACTTTTCTCATCGAGCACACCGGCGCAAGTTTTCCCGAAGCTGTGCGTACGCTTGCCAGCGCCGTTGGCATGAGCGTACCCGAAGAAAATCGCACTCCGAGTCAGAAAGCTGCGAGTTCAAGGCGACGCGAAGAAATATCACAACACACCCAAGTGCTTGATCTTGCTCAAAAGCATTACGTCTCACAGTTGCGCGATAGTCCAACTGCGATTCGGTATCTCAAGGAGCGAGGGTTGACGGGTTTGGTCGCAAAAGAATTTGGTCTTGGTTGGTCTGGAGCAGATCGGCAGGCTCTATCAAAAGTTTTTCCTCGATATGACGATCCTATTCTGGTTGAGTCAGGGTTGGTGATCGAATCAGAGGACGGTCGTCGATATGATCGTTTCCGAGAACGAGTGATGTTCCCGATTCGAAATGTCAAAGGTGAGATCGTTGGTTTCGGTGGACGCATTATCGGGAAAGGCGAACCTAAATATTTAAACTCGCCAGAGACGCCAGTTTTCTCTAAAGGCAATGAGCTTTACGGTTTGTATGAGGCGCGGAGCTCGCTACGCACTGAGGGTTGCGTCATCGTGGTGGAGGGCTACATGGATGTGGTCGGTCTTGCTCAGCTCGGTGTTCGCAATGCCGTCGCGACCCTTGGTACAGCGACAACGCCTACACACATTCAAAAATTGTTGCGTGCCAGTGACAAGATCATATTTAGTTTTGATGGTGATGGGGCAGGGCGACGAGCGGCTTGGCGAGCTTTGCAAGCTTCACTTCCTCTCTTGCGTGATGATATTTCTATCCGGTTCCTTTTTTTGCCGGCCGAGCATGATCCTGACAGCTATATTAGACAGTTTGGAGAGGAAGCTTTTCGGGCTTGTTTGGCTGAGTCTGACGCACTTTCTACTTTCTTTTTAAATGAGTTGTCGGCACGCCATTCCCTCCAAGAGCTAGAAGGGCGCTCTGCCCTTGTGCACGAAGCAAAACCTCTGTTGGCTCTCATTCCTGCGATTGCGCTAAAAGTTCAGTTGCAAAATGAACTGGCCCGTGTAGTGCAATTTACGCCTGAGGAACTGAGCCAACTGCTTGCCCAAGAGGTTCCTCACAAGATGTCTGGTTTGCCTGAGGCAGGTCGCGCTGATTCTGCTGAGTTACTGCGGGCTGGTGATGGAAGTTTTGACCATAGGGATGGGGTTGGAGCGCCTGTCTACAACAGCGAGAAAGGCCGAAAGGGGCTGTCGGCGCGAAATGGTCGTCCGGACGAACAAGGCGTTGGTAATCGCGCTCGCGAAAACACAAGGCTAGGTATGAATCGTTCAGGAGGCACGGGAGGCGTGACTGCCCGTCGCGCTGTGGCACCCATGGCGCGTCGCTTATTGCGTCTTTTAATGACAAACCCCGAACTAGTGGATCATATGGGTGAGCAACAGATTGAAATTCTGGCGCGTGGCCCCCACTTAGAAATGGTGAGAGATTTGATTGTTCTTATTCAGGCTACGGGGGCGCGTCATGTGGGTGCGTTAATTCAAGCGGCTGACCCAGGTGATGATCTAGGTGTGTTGCTGGTCTCTGTTGCAGAAGATCTCATGACTCAGGAACCCTTACCCAACCCCCAGTCGGAGTGGGAAGATGCTGTTCGACGCATCGAACTAGACGGCCTTAAAGCCGAACAGCAGGCATTAATTGCCGAAGGATTAAATAATTTGCCTGCTGAGCAAAAATATAAGGAACTTTCTCAAAGCATCACCCGTCTAATTAGGGTAATCGAAGCGAGTAGGTCTACGTAATTCGGTTAAAATCATAGGTTTACGCAGCTCAAGCGTGTGTTTGAATCAAGCACGGATTGGGCAGGCTCGTGCTGAATGCACTTTCAATATATAAGAGCGATCATGACTCATTCACTTGGCAAGAAAAAAACGATGTCAGCTGCAAAGCCTAAGCCTAAAGCTGCATCCAAACCCTTAGCCAAGCCTAATAAGCCTAACAAACCCTCCAAACCAGCCAAACCTGTCTCTAAAGATACGTCCAAATCCATTGCTAAGCCAAGTGACAAGCCCAATTCAAAATCTGTCGCTCAATCTTCTAGCAAGCAGGCTGCAAAAGTTGTCTCTAAACCTGCAGCCAAGCCGGCTGCAAAAGCTGCCTCAAAATCCGCAGCCAAGCCAGAAAAGAAACCATCATCCAAATTTGTCAGCAAGGACGCTGTCAAATCTTCAGTCAGTTCTAAGCCAAACAAATCAGCGGTAAAGTCCTCCCCGACTCGACCCGTTTCAACGCATTCCGCAGCAAAAACTGCAGTTCAATCAGTCAAGGATTCAATGAAGTCGGCTTCAAAAAGTAAATCTGCAGTTTCCGATAAAGCAAGCGCAACAAAGAGTGCCGCAAAGCCTGCTGAAAAAGCAGCAATTAAGCCTGCAGCGAAGGTTGCCGCAAAGCCTTTAGACAAGTTGGCTGCAAAGCCTGTTACCAAGGTAACAGCGAAAGCCAACGAAAAAGTGGATAAACAAGCAACAACGAAGGCCCCAGCAAAACCTGCTGCGAGCAAGTCTGCTTTACCCGCTGCTAAGCCTGCCCCCGCAAAAGCTGCAGCACCTGCACCCGTTTCTTCAAAAGCACCTGGTAAAGTTGACGTGTCAAAGCCTGTACCGGTTTTGGATGATGGAGAGGATCCGCCCAAAAAAGCAAGCGGACGTCCCCCGGGTGGGACAGGTCGTCGCCCAGGCCGTCCCTCAAAAAACCCAGCCAATAACGATGCTGATTTTGGGGACTCCGGTGATGGTGAGCACGAGGCGGAGGTCGTGCCTGATTTCAAGCCTGTTAAGCGTGGCAAGCGCGCTAAGGGCGATGCCAAGGACCTGATTGCACGCGGTCCCGTGACGCCAGAGGAGTACGAGGCACGCCGTAATCGTCTGAAATCACTGATTAAGCTAGGTAAGGATCGTGGTTACCTGACTTATGGCGAGATCAATGATCATTTGCCCGACGACTTGGTAGATGCTGAAGCAATTGACGGCATTATCAGTACTTTTAGCGACATGGGCATTGCGGTGTACGACCAAGCTCCTGACGCTGAGACGCTTCTGCTAGGCGAAAACGCGCCTGTTGCCACTTCTGACGACGACGTAGAGGATGAGGCTGAAGCCGCATTGACGACCGTTGATTCAGACTTCGGTCGAACCACAGATCCTGTGCGTATGTATATGCGTGAAATGGGTACTGTTGAGCTCCTGACGCGCGAGGGCGAAATCGAAATCGCTAAGCGAATCGAAGAGGGCCTCAAACACATGGTGATGGCTATTTCAGCATGTCCAACAACCGTCAATGAAATCCTCAATCATGTGCAGCGTGTGCGCGATGGTCAGGCCCAAATCGACGAGGTGGTTGATGGCCTGGTCGATCCAGATGACGGTGCCGAGTATGCCGGAGCAGGTGTCTCTGACGAAGCGGACGAAGACGGTCCTGCAGGTGGCATGAGCAGCAAGCAGCTTGAGGATTTGCGCGTGAAGGGTCTCGCAAAATTTGAGATTGTTGCGGTCGAGTTTAAGAAAATGCGTGCCGCGTACGAAGCGGATGGTTATCGCTCAAATGCGTATATGTCTGCACAGGAGTCCATTCAGAACGAATTAATGGGCATACGCTTCACCGCCAAAATGGTAGAGCGTCTTGCGGATACTTTGCGTGCGCAAGTAGAAGAAGTCCGTAAGATTGAACGTCAGGTTTTGCATACTTGCGTAGATCGTGCTGGCATGCCTCGGACCCACTTTATCAAGGTATTTCCTGGTAACGAGACCAATCTTGAGTGGGTGTTGGGTGAAGTGGAGAGCGCCACAGATTATGCGCATACCTTAAGGCGTCATGTGCCTGCTGTGCAAGAGCTTCAGCAAAAACTGATCGACTTGCAAGTGCGTGTGGTGTTACCCCTTAAGGACTTGAAAGACGTTAATAAAAAGATGGCGACTGGCGAAGCCAAAGCCCGTAAAGCCAAGCGTGAGATGACAGAAGCAAACTTGCGTTTGGTGATTTCTATTGCTAAAAAGTACACCAATCGCGGTTTGCAGTTCTTGGACTTGATCCAAGAAGGCAACATCGGTTTGATGAAAGCGGTAGACAAGTTTGAATACCGCCGTGGTTACAAGTTTTCGACCTACGCAACGTGGTGGATTCGTCAGGCGATTACGCGTTCGATCGCGGATCAGGCGCGCACAATTCGTATTCCTGTGCATATGATTGAAACGATTAATAAAATGAATCGTATCAGCCGCCAGATTTTGCAGGAAACGGGTGCAGAGCCTGATCCAGCAACACTTGCATCCAAAATGGATATGCCAGAGGACAAGATTCGTAAAATCTTGAAGATCGCAAAAGAGCCAATTTCGATGGAAACACCGATCGGCGATGATGATGATTCGCACTTGGGTGATTTCATTGAAGACATGGCGACGCTCGCACCGGCAGATGCAGCCTTGCACGGCTCGATGCGAGATGTCGTCAAGGAAGTGCTGGATTCACTCACGCCTCGCGAGGCAAAAGTGTTGCGCATGCGCTTTGGTATTGAAATGAGCACAGATCAGACCCTCGAAGAGGTGGGTAAGCAGTTTGATGTCACGCGTGAGCGCATACGTCAAATAGAGGCTAAAGCTTTGCGCAAACTCCGCCATCCTAGTCGTTCGGATAAGCTCAAGAGTTTTCTCGAAGGTCAGTGATGCAAATCCAAGTCCTGATCGTTCATCCTAGCCCGCTTGTGCAGGCTGCTTTGAGTTGCCTGATCAGTACAGATGCTTTTTTTTGTGTGGTCAAAACCTTCGCCAAGGGTGGTGAACTTGCCGAATTTTTGACTACAACAACAGATCGCTTCGATATCGTGCTGCTCAGTGCAGAGCAAGAAGATTCCTCTTTGTTGTTACGGATTGCTGGTATGAGCGACGCAAAGGTTTTGTTGCTGGCGCTTGAGCGCGAGCCCGCAAATGTTGAGGATTGGCTCAAGGAAGGCGTTCGAGGGCTGATCAATCCTCAAGCGGACAGCACACATTTGTTGAAAGCAATGTCCAAGATTTATGCGGGTGAGTTTTGGTTTAATCGCCAAATGACCTCGCGTATTCTCAGCGGTTTAGGTCAGGCAAAAATGCTCTCTCAAGAGCAGATACGCATCGCTCAGTTAACCACCAAGGAAAAGCTTGTTGTAAAGGCTGTGGTAGATGGCGGAGGTAAGACCTTGCGAGAGACAGCCAAAGATCTTGAAATCAGTGAGAATACGGTGCGTAATCATTTACGCTCCATTTACAGCAAATTAGCATTGGCAAATAGGCTTGAGCTTTTTGTCTTTGCCCAACAGCATATGAGTGGAGCTTTTAAATAATTCGCTGATTGTCTATAAAAAGCTAGTCTCGGTTCTATCACGCATGCTCTAAGATTTGGTGGCATATGAATAAGAACGCAGAAGGTGGCTTGGACAAAGTTCGGCTTCTCACTCCTCGGCAAGAGCAGATCTTATCTCTGCTGACCGAAGGTAAAAGTAATAAAGAGATTGCCGGAGAGCTCGGGATTCAGCAAGGTACTGTCAAGCAGCACCTTTTTGTGTTGTTTCGACGTCTAGGTGTCGTCAATCGCGCAAAGGCGGTGATTGCTGCCAGTCAATTGCTAAAGTCTCAGCGTGCGAGAGGGGCGTGATTCTGGATGGGCAAAGCCGCCTAGACAGTCCGCGACGCATCATCCTGGCTATGTCTGGAGAATGATTTCTGTTGTCGCTGTTTTTCTCCCTGATGCAACCTCGATTTCGACACGCGTGTTGGTCCAGCGCGACCAGTATTTAACCTTGCTTAGACAGACTGTTTCTGAGTTTACTGAAGCGTTAGATGGTCAGTTTGTTTCCATGCCCTATGGCGGCTTTCTTGCTTGGTTCGGGCATCCTTATTCTCATCTGGATGATGCAGATCGTGCGGTGCATTTAGCCCAGTCTATTCAAAAATGGTCAGACCATTATTGCTTGAGTCACTTTAAGGATCATGAGTCTGAGTTGGTGCTCAATCCTATTGGTGTCGGTGTCGCCTCTCATCCCGAAGTCGTTGCTGAAAAAACGGTTCAAATCACCGGCGCCGGGTCTTTTAGATCGGCAGCTATTTTGGCGCGCCATGCCAGAGCATTAGGTAAACCTCTTGCTGATGCATCAACACAGCGTCTTGCCCCCCTCAGTGTTCCCTGGTTAAAGGATTTAGTGGCGCCTAACCAATCGATGGGGCGTCAGCGTGAGGGAAGTGTTTCTGCGATTGGAGAATATGGTGAGTGCTTGATCGATACGCGCCCTCATTGGGAAGGGGTGGAGGTTATCGAAGAGATTTTTACTTATGTGCAGAGGGGAGCAGCACAATGGGTTGCAGTGGAATGTTGGCCCCCAGCTGCTGCGACTGCATTGATAGACATGATCGGTAATGCCGCAAGTACAAAAGGCTTTAACGTTTTGCGCTTGAGAATGCCTATTCAAACGCGTCGCGACCGAGTGGTTGCTGATTTTGTTGGTCAGATCGAAATGGTATCGACGGGCTTAAATGCTCCGATGAACAAGATCTATCCACTTGCCTCAGATGGCGAGCGACTGGGCTTGATGCTTCGGGACTGCGCCAGCAAACCGTTGGTTGTTCAGGTTTACGGTTTAAAAGCACTAGACGCCATCGCAACGTTGTTGGGTGAACGCGGTATTAACAAGTTGGTATCTTGTCCGATTTTGATTGTCGCGGCTAATTTGATGGATACGGGTCAAGCGCAAATGGCTGTAAGGCTTTTTGGGCCCCATCCAAAAAATCAATTATTGTCCAAAGTGTTTTCTATGAAAATGATTGAACATGCTGCCTTGCCGCAGGAGATTCGGACTGATTTGCAAAGCTCACTAGATGGTTTATCTATTATTTCTAAACAGTTGATTATGGTAGCTGCGACATAACCCGCTCAGCCCATTGATTATTTTGTGATGCAAGCAGATCTCCCACATCATCAAATCCAGTCCTGTTTGTTTGAACTCACCGCTTCAGGTTTGATTGCGCCTAGGTCAGGTGGTGGCTTTCAGTTCCGTGACTTGATGACGGCCCAAGCCATTCATAATTTGACGGTTGAGATTTCTGAACTGGGTGAGTCTTGAAAAGATTAAAGTCTGAGTGAGGCTATAATCTTAGGCTTGCTGATTAATGCCCCCCTAGCTCATGCTTGGTTAGAGCAGCGGACTCATAATCCGTTGGTGCCGTGTTCGACTCACGGGGGGGGCACCAGTATTGAAAAGCGCATCAGAAATGCGATGTGTACCCCAAAAATTATTTCGATTCTGCAGGCGGTGCTGCGAGCAATACTGCTGGGTTATCGGGCTGATTTTTCCACTTGTCATAACAAGTGAGACCGCAGAAGTTCGCGACGTAGTCTTTTGCCTCTGAAACTATTGCCTCAGAAATCGGTATTTCCTTCATGCATACCGAGCATGGCACATGCTTGACTGTGGCGGTCGGATCTTTTGTATTCATAAAATTCCTTTTGGGTCACGGCTTCAACACGGTTTTCTGTGTAGAGGTCCACGACCTACTTTAGTCAGCTTTTATTTATATAAATGTTCGACAACACACATAGAGCTTTACATTTTTATATTCAAGAATAAAGAAGGTAAATACGCTTATTGAAGAGCGTGCGCGACCGCACATACCTTGCAAGATCTTTGCAGTAAGGTCCCCAAGAAGTGACCTCATCACTCAACTTGTCGCGATATCTCGTCACCAGTTAAAGAAATGAGCTAATTGAGGGTGGAGACAATATGAAAAAGTTAAAGGTAGCAAAGCCAGGGCCACAATTGGTCAAACAGGCTACAGTTGTAGCGACAGATCCAGCAATTAGCACTTCAGTGGATCAGGAGCTGGTCTTAATGCAGCAGGCATTAAATTCAATCTCGCAAGGCGTACTCATCACAGATGCCCAAAGACGCACAACGTATATGAATGATGCCTTTGAGAAAATGACTGGCTATGCGAAATCTGATCTCATTATTCATCCCTGAATTACCTTAAAAGGCTTCTAATCGCTCAGATCAAAATTGACCAGTCTTTTGTACGCGATATCGTTTCTGAAAACAGTGATCAGGTGATTGTGCGCACGATTGTGGTCATGGCACAAAGCTTGGGTATAAGCGTCATCGCCGAAGGGGTTGAAATGCAAGAGCAATATCAACTTCTTTTAGACAGTGGCTGTACGGAATACCAAGGGTATCTGTTTGGTAAGCCGATGCCCCTTGAGCAGTTTGAAGTGTTGCTGAAGCAAGACTAGACAGGATAAGTGGAAGCGCATTGCTTGCCTACGATTTCTCTGTATTCGTTTGCTTGGAAAATTAGTATCCGACTTTACATGTGCCATTCGTCAAGACGCCAGCCTTCCAACTACCGCGACACTCAGTACCGTCATATTTGGTAAAAATACCATTCACGCCATTCGCTAAATTTTTAGCGTCGCAACCATTTTTATCAATTGTAAAAAACATACCTTTTAGACCATCAGGATCTTTTTCGTTCTTGATGGCAACAACTCGACACATTCCTGCAGTCTTGCCAAATTGCTGCAATGGTTTGCCTTGGTTGTCTTTGTAATTCTTCATATACTCGATCGTAGTAGCGGGAATATTATTCTCGATCGCGATATCTATCGCCGTCGCGCCCTTGGCGTTCTTGATGCTTGGATCGCCACCTAGACGAATGACCTCCTCGATGACCGGGATGTTATGAACATTTGAATTCGCAAGCTGGGCTAAGAATATTCTGCCCATCGAATCTACGCTATTCACATTAGCACCCGCCTTAACAACCGCGCGAACGATCAAGATTTTTCTGCCGGAATTGCCCCCCGTGCTCGCGACCCAAGTGAGCGGGCTGAAAGGATTGTTATCCAATGCCTCAGGAGAGGCTTTCATGCTTAACAGTAATTCTGTCATAGGCACATCTGTGCGGGTAATCGCAATATTTATGGCTGTTTCTGTACCAACTGAAGAGGTGCTATTGGGGTTGGCACCTTCATCCAGGAGTTTTTTGGCTGCGACAATATCTCCGCGTTTGATCGCCGCGATTAACTCAGGACTAGATTTATTATCGTTTTGAGCATGCACGCTGAATGACAACAGTAACAGTGCAAGGGTCATCAATGTTTTCATCTTTACCTACTAAGGATTAGTTTTCTATCAACCTATCCATCCAATTTAACAAATTTAATTGAACTGCCCCAAAAAAATTGAGTGGTCTTTATAAATTTATAAAGACCACTCAATGTAGTACTTGCAAAATCTTACTTAAGATTCACACCGGCATTCGTAGTTTTCTTGCATGCGATTTCGCTGTGCTCGTTTGCTTGGAGGGTGTGACCTTGCGCAACCGCGGCATGTTATCCAGCTTGCTTCGCATCACCAGTTTCGGCATGTTTAGCGGCTTGCTTATGAGCAGCTAAAGCGGCATCGCAATGCTCTGCAGTTTTACATGTCAATATATGTCCCCTGATACGATTACTTAGTCTGCTAGCGCACATAGAGTTAACGTTCGCGAGGGCTTTCAGGGTAAATTTTGTTATAAGCTATCCCTATAGAAATCTTATTGAATGGCTCACCTATGAAACGGTTCTCTTCTCGGATGGCAGCAGTTGATGCACCCATCATTCCCGCGATCGCTGGACTTGTTCGTAGCAATCCGGGCACGATCTCGTTAGGGCAAGGCGTCGTCAATTATGGCCCCCCCGAAGACGCGCTCAAAGCGCTTCCCGGTTTAATGAGTGATACGCAGCTGCATAAGTACCAGTCGGTGTTGGGTCACGCAGGCTTACTTGAAGCCCTGACTGAAAAACTCAGCTCGGAAAATAGCATTCAACTAGACAATGCGTCACTCGTGATGGTGACGGCTGGCAGCAATATGGCGTTTTTAAATTGCGTCATGGCTGTGGGTGATCCCGGTGACGAATTTATTTTGCCGATGCCGTTTTACTTCAATCAAGAAATGGCCATCAAAATGTGTGGCTGTGTCCCAGTAACGGTCCCTGTGAATGAGGATTGGAGTCTCAATGTTGAGGCGCTTGCAGCCGCCATTACTCCTCGTACACGCGCGATTGTGACGGTTTCGCCTAACAACCCAACCGGTGCGGTGTACTCCCAAGCATCCTTGACTGCAGTCAATAAACTGTGCGCTGAAAAAGGTATTTATCATTTTAGCGATGAGGCCTACGAGTACTTTACGTATGAGGGTTCAACGCATTTTTCTCCAGCGTCTTTGCCCGGCGCAAGCCGACATACTTTCTCGTTTTATTCCATGTCTAAAAACTATGGCATGGCGAGTTGGCGAATTGGGTACGTGGTGTTTCCAGCGGACTTATTTGATGTCATGAACAAAGTACAGGACACCAACCTAATTTGCGCACCGATGCCGTCGCAATTATTGGCACTGCAAGTATTGAAATATGGTCGTGAGTGGGTGGCCCCAAAGGTCGAGGCGCTCACCACCGTGCGGGACAATGTGTACCAGGCCCTGGATCAACTGGGGGACTTGGTTCAGTATCCAAAAACGCAAGGTGCTTTTTATGTGTTGATGAAAATGCCAGGACTCAAGGACAACCAAGATCCGTTAGCGTTTAATCGCGCGATGGCACAGCGCCACAAGGTGGTTTCTATTCCTGGCTTTGCATTTGGATTGACCAATATGCAGGAGGCCAATTATCAGCGTTTGTCTTATGGGGCGTTGCAGGCTGCAAGCGTCGCTGAGGGCGTGGCACGGTTCGTTGAAGCTGTGAAAGATTGGTACGGACAACAATGATGAAACTTACAATTTTTTTTCTTCTCTCTTTAGTGACGTTTGTAATGTCGTCCGGGCTCAGTGCAGCGCAACAGTCACCAGACCCCCATTCTGACCATGCGCATCATAGATCGCGCGCGCCGCATTTAAGCCATGCTTCACAAGCGGTCACGGCAAATTTACAAGCCTCTGCCAGCAAACAGGTGCTGCAAGATGAAGTCAGATTAGTGTTTGCGCATGAGGCAAAAGGAAATAATGCTGCAGAGGTTAATCGCTTATTAGCGCAGGCGATTGAGCAGGCAAGGGGGGCTGTTAAAAACACCAACGGTTTTTCTCTATCGAATGGCAGTTTCCGAACCTCGCCTGTCTACAACAAGGACGGCCGCACAGATGGTTGGCAGGGGCGTGCAGAGTTGGTGCTGACTTCCAAGGATTTAGCCGCAGCCGAGAGTGCGTTGGGCGTGCTGGGTGCTCAGTTAGCGATCTCAAGTATGCAGTTTTCTCTCTCTAGTGGAAAGCGCAAGGAGGAGGAGCAGGCTTTATTAACAGAGGTTGCGCAAGCATTTAAAAACCGTGCACAGGCTGCAGCGTTAGCATTTGGTTTCAAAACTTACAAAATTATCAGCTTGGATCTAAATAGTCCTAGCGGCGCAAACAACGGACCCATGCTGATGCGCGGTGCGGCCTCTATGTCTGCGCCTAATGCTTCCGAGGTAATAAAGCTGGCGCTTGAGCCTGCTCAAGTCTTGGTGAGTGTGGACGTCTCTGGCAAGGTCGCTTTTGACTAAGCCCGAACGACAGCTGAGCAATTTGTCCTGCCCCTGCGGTCGACTCGCGGCAAACCAGCTCTTGTCTTTTGCAAAATGCTGCGGCCAGTACCTTGATCACTTTGACAGCAGACCCGCAACGGACCCTGAAAGCCTCATGCGCTCACGCTACACTGCGTTCGTTCTTGAGCGTGAGCGGTATTTGCTCGATACATGGAGCCCGGCAACGCGTCCGGCTTCGCTCGAATTTGAATCGCAGGCAAAGTGGTTGGGTTTAGAGATTAAATCCAAGCGAATGGTGGATTTAAATCACGGCTATGTTGAGTTTGTTGCGCGCTATCGTCTCAATGGACAAGCGACTCGATTACATGAAAATAGTTTTTTCGTACGTGAAGAAAATCGCTGGTTGTATGTCAACGCTCAAGAGTAACCTTATGGAATCAATGTCTCTTATGAAAACTCTGACGCCCGGATTTCGCGCATTGGTGATCGGTTCGAGTGGTGCGATTGGAGCGGCTTTTGTTTCTTCGCTGCGGCAAGATCCTGCTTGCCTCGAAGTGGTTGAGGTATCTCGGGGGACACATCCAAATTTCGCGCTAGAAAGTGAGGAGAGCATGTCCGCGATCGCTGCGTCGCTCAAGCCTCAGGGTCCATTCGCCTTGATCATTGATGCAACAGGCGCTCTCACGATCGATGGAAATGGCCCTGAAAAACATTTGGGCGCACTCAATGCTGACCGGTTAATGCGTAGTTTTCAAATTAACGCGATTGGTCCAGCTCTGTTGTTGAAACATTTTTTACCCTTATTGGCGCCCGGTCGCTCCATTTACGCCAAGCTTTCTGCGCGGGTGGGCAGCATTTCAGATAATAAAAAAGGAGGGTGGTACGGCTACCGTGCCTCAAAAGCGGCTCTGAACATGTTGTTGCAAACGGCCGCCATTGAGTTCGCGCGCAAAAATCCTGCCGCCGTGATTGCGGCCTTACAACCTGGCACAGTTCAGTCTCCTCTCTCAACGCCCTTTGTTGATCAAAGCAGTGTGTTGACTGCTATTGAGTCCGTTGAGGGTTTGTTGCAGGCACTCGATCAGTTAGGGATGGCAGAGCAACAGCATACTGGCGCATATTTCTTAGATTACAAAGGTCAGGCGATTCCTTGGTAAGCTAAGTTCTTAAAATATGACTTTTTATGATTCTTTATATCTTTTGGCTATAAGAAGAGAAAGAATATGTACTTCGATTTTAAAGAATGAAAGAGCAGAATATTGGAGTTAGATCTTCACTTCTCTCTGGGTTGTCTTCATCATGAAAAAATTAGCAGCTTATATCTTTGCGCTTTTGCTATCGACGAGTGCCATCGCAGCTGAGCCACTCCTGTCTGCTTCGTCAGTGCAATCAGGCCTTAAGACGCCCAATACTGTCGTCATCGACATTAGGGATCCAAAATCTTATGCCGAGGGTCATATTGCGGGTTCATTAAGTGCTCCCTATGGAACTTGGCGTGGCCCTGCGGCCAATCCTGGCGAATTGCCTTCAATTGGCAATCTCACCAAACTCGTGCAAAGCCTCGGCTTGACGCCAGAGACACATGTGATTGTGACGTCCTCAGGCAAAGACGATACAGACTTCGGTGCAGCCGCGCGCGTGTACTGGACACTTAAGGTGTTGGGCCTGCAGCATCTCTCAGTATTAAATGGTGGCCTCAAGGCTTGGCAGGCAGCAGGATTGACGCTAGATGACAAACCCGTGAGCGTTCCAGCCAGTACGTTTGTTCCAACGATTAACCAAAGCATGATTGCCACCCGTGAAGAGGTGGTGGCGAAAGTAAACGCTGGCAATGTACAGCTTATCGATGCACGTCCAGTAGAGTTTTTTGATGGTTCGACACGTCATACTGCAGCCAAGGTGCCAGGCACCTTAAAGGGTGCGGTAAACCTCGAGCACTCAACATGGTTTGAGCCCAACAGCACCAATGTCGTTTCATCGGGCCAGGCTAAAAAGCTATTGGCAGCCACCTCGGTCCAGGCAGACCAAGAAGTCGTTTCTTTCTGTAACACTGGTCACTGGGCCGCAACGAATTGGTTTGTTTTGTCCGAGCTGGCAGGTCAGAAAAACGTCAAGCTCTATGCGGGCTCAATGGTGGACTGGACACAAGCGGATGGTGCTTTGCCCATGGATAACGTCCCCAATCGTGCTAAGCAGTTGATGATCGATGCGAAGCTACGACTGGCTAAGTAAGTATTTAAGATGAAACGACTGCCTCTTAGCCTGTTGCTGTGCTTGTTCTTTATTTTTCTCGCTTGGACAGTCTCCATTCGCCAAGCTGTGCTGTTTGCAGTAGGGATTGGGATGGGGGCTGCACTTGCAGGTGCGCGCTTCGGTTTCACATCAGGATGGCGCCAGCTGATTGAGCACAAGGATCCAAAAGGGGTCACGGGTCAGTTAGTGTTACTCGCGCTCGCGTCAGTGTTTTCGCTCACCTTGCTGGGACAGTACTCTGAGCTGACGGCTGCGCTGGGCCCGCCAAGCATTAGTCTGTTGATTGGTGCTTTTGTGTTTGGTCTGACTATGCAGATTGCGGATGGTTGCGGATCCGGTACGTTGTACAAGGCGGGTCTGGGCATTCCCATTAATATGGGTATCTTGCCTTTGTTTGCCCTGGGTAGTTTTCTGGGCTCTGTCCAAGTTGGCGACTGGCTCAAACTCGGACAAGTTGAGCCGATCGGACTGGTGACAGAGTTTGGCAGCCTAAACGCGATCGTGATTACGCTGGTTGGCTTGGCTGTTTTTGGCTTGGCAATCAGACTTTGGGTGGGAAAGGGACGCACGTGGTGGGACCGTAAGTGGCTGGTGGGTGCCTTTGCGTTAGCCGTGCTTGCGGCACTCAATCTCCTCATTGCCGGACAACCTTGGGGGGTTGTGTATGGTTTTGGATTGTGGGCCGCCAAAATAGTCAATGCCGCCGGTTTGTTCGATCCCGCTGCAAACGCGTTTTGGAGTCAGGCGGGTAATGCACAGCGTTTGAATGAAATGGTGTTAATGGACATCACGTCCATTACAAATATTGGTATCTTGGGCGGCGCGTTGTGGATTTCTGCGCGTGCCTCAACGGATAGTAAACCCATGACTGCCCAACAATGGGTGATCGGCTTAATTGCAGGCTTTTTGATGGGCTACAGCTCACGTTTGGCGTTTGGATGCAATATCGGCGCTATGCTCAGCGGCATTTCAACGGGTAGCATCCACGGTTGGATCTGGGTGCCTCTCGCGTTTGCTGGCACAATCATCGGTGTGCGTATCCGTCGTCACTATCAATTTTAAGGATCGATTCAAGATGATCCAGTCGACAAAAAAATATCAAGCTCTTTTTTGGGCATGTTTGGTTGCATTTCTCGTGTGGGATACCACAGTTTCTCCGTCCGTTGATTTGAGAAATGAGCCGCCTTTGATTGCAGCAGGGTCTGGCAAGCCTTCAAGTGGCGGTCATTGCGCCGTTTCTAAATAAAAAAGCCGCGCGTGCAACACGTGCGGCTTTTCCTCAAAACCGTCCTTATTCGCCTCAAGTAAAAATCATCTCCTGACGCGCTCAGGATGTTCGCCGTAGGGCGGGCCATACATTACTAGCACGCGAACAGGTTCATCACTCGTCACAGAGAACACATGCATCTTGTCCGCGGGAAAAAAGCAAGTGTCCCCGGCTTGCATCTCAAAGGCATCACCATCGACCTCGACATGTGCTGTGCCTGCTAACAGGTAGCAGACTTGTTCGAGGCCCGGATGCGCGTGGGGAAGCGCACCACCGCCGCGCGCGATCGTGCCCAACACCACTTCAATATGCTTGGCGCCTACATTGTCGGCACCAATCAAGCGACGATTGCTCGTCTCGTGATGATTCGCCGGAGAGTAGGGCTGAACACTTGCTTCTTTAATCAGATATTTTGAGACCATGATGCTTGGATGTCCTTATTCGGGCTTGACACCAGCACCACGGAGCATCTCACCCCAATGCTTGAGCTGAAAGTCCACATATTTCGAAAACTCTTCGGGTGTCTTGGTGGGATCAAGCTCAAATCCTGTTGCTGCAATTTTTTCTTGAAAATCTTTATCTGCAAAGACAGCTTGGAGCTCGGTGTTCAGTTTGTCTACAATCGGGCGGGGTAGGTTAGCGGGACCAAAAATACCGTTCCAAGACGTCAAATCAAACCCAGTGACAGTACTTGCAATTGAGGGTACGGTTGGAAAACTTTGTGAGCCCTTGGCCGTGGTGACGGCAAGGGTGCGGATACGATCAGACTTCAGTGAACCCATACCCGAACCTAAGTCCACCACATAGACTTGAACTTGACCTGAGATGAGGTCTGTCATGGCCTGCGTGCTGGCTTTATAAGGAATAGCAACTACATCAATGCCAGAGATACGCTTGATGGTTTCCATCGTCACAAGGGAAGTACTGTTTGGCGTGGCGTAGGATAGTTTGCCAGGATTCTTTTTTGCGTATTCGATAAACTCAGCCAGGGTATTGACGGGGAGTTTTGGGTTGACGGCTAAGGCAAAAGGCAGCTCGCCCACTCGAGCAATGGGTGTGAAATCCTTGATGGGATCGTAGCTCAGTGTCTTAAACATCCAAGGGTTGGCTGAATGGGATGTATTGGTGGTCATAAACAGCGTGTAGCCATCAGGTGCGGCTTTGGCAACAAACTGCGCGGCGATTTGAGCGCTCGCACCAGCTTTGTTATCAACGATGACGGGCTGCTTGAGACGCTCTGACAGCTTTTGGGCGACGTTTCGCGCCACGCCATCGGTACCGCTGCCAGCAGCAAAAGGGATAACGAGTGTGATCGGCTTGTTAGGATAGGCTTGTGCAAACACACTTGCAGAAAGTGTCAATGCAGCAATACCAAGCAAAGTTTTAAACTTTTTCATTTTTGAATATCCAAGCTCTAAGACGGTCTTACTTTTTAGCATAAGGACCTCTTGCAGAGGCGCTAAAGGAGTGAGTATCTTCCCTAGGTTACATCGACCGAACTGCATCGACTTTACTGATAGCAGCCAAAAAGGCACAATCCAAATATGTCTATACCTTCATACCTCACAGCTGCTTTTTATTTATTTGTCGATCTGCCCGATTACGTTGCCCGGCGACAAGTTTTACTTGATTTTTGTGAGCGGCACGAGGTGAAAGGGTTGATTTTGTTAGCACGCGAGGGCATCAACAGCACGATCGCTGGTAGACCCGACAACGTGTACGCCGTGCTTGAGTATCTTCGCTCAGAGCCTAAATTTTCAACCCTGCAGCATAAAGAGTCCTGGTCAGACGTGCCTCCTTTTCACAGGATGAAAGTCCGTCTCAAAAAAGAGATTGTGACGCTGGGGGTGCCAGGAATCAGTCCAACCAACATGGCCGGGACCTATGTCAAACCTGCTGACTGGAATGCGCTCATCAGTGATCCTGAAGTGGTCTTAATCGATACGCGTAATGACTACGAAGTCGAACTTGGGACCTTTACGGGCGCTATAGATCCAAAAATTAAAACCTTTTCCGAGCTAGTCAAGTGGATCGACGAAGCTGAGGTGCTCGCAACGCAAACAGGTAAAAAGCCCAAAGTTGCCATGTTTTGTACGGGTGGTATTCGGTGTGAAAAATCGACTGCACTGTTGCGAACAAAGGGCTTTGATGAGGTCTACCACCTTGAGGGAGGAATTCTCAAATATCTTGAGAAGGTTCCGCCCGAGCAAAGCCAATGGCATGGAGAGTGTTTTGTTTTTGATGACCGCGTCTCAGTGGATCATCATTTACAGCGTTCAGGCCGCCAGCTTTGTCATAATTGTCGTGACCCTTTGCCGGACGGTGCAATACAATCCCCAGAGTTTGAAAAAGGGGTGAGTTGCCCGCGTTGTTTCAACAGGGGTGACCAAGAGCACAAGCGTCGCGCGCGCGAGCGGCAAAAGCAGTATGAACTCGCTAAAGCACGTCGCCAGCTCCATATTGGCGCTAAGATAGCGCCGCATAAGTAACCATTTTTGAGGTTGTATGAAAATCAAACACATACTCGCTGCGCTGACTGGCGCTGTCTTACTCAGCTGTTTTGGCAGCGCTGCCATCGCGCAAGAATTTCCTCCTACTAAGGCTGTAACCTTGTATGTCGGTTTTCCTCCTGGTGGAGCCAATGACATCGCCGCACGTATTATCGGAAAAAAATTATCTGAAAACATTGGGCAAAAAATTGTCGTAGACAACAAGCCTGGTGCAGGTGGCAATATTGTGACGGACGTGGTTGCCAAAGGTCCGTCTGATGGCTCTGTGATTTTGCTGGGTTCGATTGGCCCGCTCTCCATCGCGTCGCATTTGATGAAAATCCCCTATGATCCCGTTAAGGATTTGGCGCCACTCGCGATGGGCGGAAGCTTTCCAAACGTGTTGTTGGTTTCTCCCGAATCCGGCCTTAAAAGTTTGAAAGACCTAGTTGACTTAGCTAAAAAAGAGCCAGGCAAGCTGACTTATGCCTCGACAGGTGCTGGCTCTGCTTCGCACTTGCAAGGTGAGTTGTTTAATCAGCGCGCTGGGATCGATCTTGTTCACGTGCCTTACAAGGGCGGTGGTCCAGCCATGGTCGATGTGATTGGCAATCGCGTGACGGTATATTACTCGGCACTGCCTTCTGCGGCACCCCAGATCCGTTCGGGCAAGTTGATTCCTTTGGCCGTCACGAGCGACACACGTGCGGATATTTTCCCTGATATTCCAACCATCGCAGAGTCTGGATACCCAGGTTTTGACGCGAGAAATTGGTATGCATTTGTTGCATCTGCCAAGACACCTCCGGCAATCTTAGAGCGCTGGAATCAGGAAATCGTCAAAGTCATTACAGACAAAGAAGTCACAGCGGCCTTGCATTCACATGGACTGACGCTTGAGCCAGGTACGCGCGAAGATTTATCTAATTACATCGCCAAGGAATCGGCGACCTGGGGCAAAATCATTAAAGATCGCAATATTAAGGTTGATAATTAATATGCATCATGCGTATGGGTGATCGTCGCGCACATGGTTGTGCGACGAAAAAAAAGGGCGATGTTAGCATCGCCCTTTTTTTACATCAGAAACAAATAACGACTAGTCTTCAAACTGTCCAAAACGCACAGTTGTCGAGCCCACTTTGACGTTTGACGTTGAAGGCATCACGAGCACTGTGTTGTCATACGGCACGCGAATTGTGTGCTCACCATCTGTGGCCACGACATCGCCTTTCTTGGGAACGACTTCCAGCCCTTTGTATGCTTTGTTGAAATGAAAGCCTGTTGACTTTGCAACCACAGCCTCGGTCACCCGAACGATACGTTGTTTAGGACAAGCGGGTAAGCGCAGCGCGGGTTGCACAAACGCATCATCGACAATATTAAACAAGCGCAGAAAACGCAGCATGGTGTCGTGCGCCACGTCGGCGGCAGATTTTTCCCAATGTTGACCGCACTCAATCAATAAGCCGGTACGTGGATCATTGGGTTTGCCAAAACCGCCTCGCTCAATCATACGCAGACCGGCTGGATGTCCTGTGTCAATTAGCAAAAACTCAGGCAGGCCAACACGCTTGGATAGCGCGGCACTTTTCTCGCCACCTTGACCGGTTGCGCCACACACCATAATCGGGGCACAAGGCTCGGACATCGAGTGAATGTCGAGCAAAAAGTCTGCAGCATCGACAAAGGGCTGCAGTACGCGCGCGCGTCGTAGCTCTGCTGAGTCGCGTGTGCCAAACAGCACGTCATCACCCCAAACGCGGTTGTAATCCTCGTCGATGTAACGACTTGCACTGGGGTTTTCTGGATCCCAGCGTGAGTAGGCTAGCGTATTGGCAAAGGCAATCGTCAGACGGCCAACATTGGGTTTGACATTTTGGCGTAGAAACCAGTCTACTGCGATCGCACCACAAAATTCGTTGCCATGGGTCAGTGCCTGCAGCATGACATGCGGACCTGGACGCCCAGAGTCAAAACTCCAAACGTAGGGCACGCCAGTATTTGAGTGCTCCCACGCGCTGATGTCTGGCGCAGTGAGTTCAATGGGATAGTGTTGTTTCATTTTGTTACTTTTTAAAATTAGTGTGGGTCGTTGAGGTGGCAAGCGGACTGTCGCCCTGGACTGATTTCTCTCAGGACGGGCGCCTCGACGGAGCATCGCGGCATCGCACTGGGACAACGAGGATGAAAATGACATCCCGATGGCGGTGCGAGAGGCGAGGGAATTTCGCCTCGGATTGGCACGAAACTGCGATGCTTTCGGTCGATGCGAGGGATTTCTTGGAGCAACGCTTGCGTGTAGGGATGGTTCGGCTCGGCGAACAGCGCCTCGGTTGGGGCGATTTCGGCGACGCGTCCGAGATACATCACTACGACACGGTTAGATAAATGTCGCACGACACCGAGGTCATGGCTGATAAACAGATAGGTCAGACCGAGTTCGTCGCGCAAGTCCATAAACAGGTTGAGGACCTGCGCCTGAATCGACACATCCAAAGCTGCAACAGCTTCGTCGCACACCAAAAACTCTGGCTTGACGGCGAGTGCGCGGGCAATACCAATCCGAGCGCGTTGACCACCTGAGAACTGGTGGGGGTAACGTTGCATATAGGAGGGATCAAGACCGACCCGCTTGAGCAGGGCTGCGGTATAGTCGCTTTGTTGCGCGCCGCTCACGAGACCATGCACGCGCGGTGCCTCACCCACAATATCCACCACACGCATACGAGGATTGAGTGAAGCAAACGGATCCTGAAAAATGAGTTGTACAGGTCGACGAACACCGCCATGGCTTTCCAGGGGTTGGCCACGATAGCGCACCGTGCCTTCGCTTGGAGTGTAGAGCCCGCAGCCCAATCGTCCAAGGGTCGATTTTCCGCAACCCGATTCGCCGACTAAACCCACGACCTCACCCTGATTAATCGTAAAGGTGACGTTGTCTACGGCATGTACGGTTTGCTCTTGGACTTTGGAGCCAAATACGCGCGCAATTTTTTCAAAAATATCGAGTTTTTTGCCAAAGCGTTTAGAAACTCGATCAAAGGCTAAAAGTTCGGTCACGCTAAGCTCTCCGTTGAAGCCGTGGATGGCTGCTGAACGATCGGGTTCCAACAACGTGTACTGCGAGAGCCAATCATTACCATCTCTGGCATCTGCGCACAGGCGGGCAGGACACGCGTACAGCGCGCTTCGAAGGCGCAGCCCGCGCCCAGTTGCATAATTGAGGGTGCCGAACCGGGAATTTGACGCAGCCGTTGACCCGGCGTTGTTGTGGCAGGGACCGAGTCCAGCAAACCACGCGTATAGGGATGGGTCGGGTTGCTAAGCACATCTTCGGCCAAACCATGCTCAACGATGCGACCAGCATACATCACCGCAATTTTATCGGCCAGTCCTGCTACGACTGCGAGGTCATGCGTAATCCAAATCAAGGCTGTGCCAGACTGACTGACCAGTTGTTGCATTTCATACAAAATCTGACCCTGCACCGTGACATCTAGGGCGGTAGTGGGTTCGTCTGCGATGATCAGATCGGGTTTGTGCAGCATCGCGATCGCAATCGCCACACGTTGACGCATACCACCGGAAAATTGATGTGGATATTGGCCAAGTCGTTCGCTTGGTGAGGCGATACCGACTTTACCGAGCACCTCGACACAACGCGCGCGCGCAACCGATCGACTGACGGACTCGTGCGCAAGCACCGTCTCAATCATCTGCGTCTCAACGGTCAAGACGGGATTGAGTGTCATCATTGGATCTTGAAAGATCATCGCGATCCGACGACCGCGCAAGCGACGCAGGGTTTCCTCGTCGGCACCCACAAGCTCTTGGCCGTCAAAAATAATACTACCGCGGGCAATTTTCCCAGGGGCATCGACCAGTCCCATGATTGAAAAGCCCGTGACGGATTTGCCAGAGCCAGACTCGCCAACCAGGCCGAGTACTTCGCCGCGTTTGAGCTCGAGTGAAACATCTGCAACGGCTGGCAAAATGCCATCCCGGGTTAAGAATTCGGTGCGCAGACCTTTTACTGTTAATAAGGCGCTCATCGTGACAACCTCGGATTCAAAATGTCACGCAGTTGATCGCCGACTAAATTGATCGCCAAAATAGTGATGAGCAGCGCGATACCGGGATAGACGCTGATCCAGTATTTACCGGAAAGCAGGTATTCGTAACCGTTAGAAATTAAGAGACCGAGCGAGGGTTCTGTCGCAGGCAGTCCAAGTCCTAAAAAGGAGAGGGTGGCTTCGAGTGCAATCGCATGTGCCACTTGTACAGTGCCCACCACAATCAGTGGTGCCATGGCATTGGGCAACAGGTGACGCAGGACGATGCGTGAGCCTTTGAGGCCTAGCGAGCGGGCGGCTTCAACGTACTCTTTGCCACGTTCTACCAACGCTGCAGAACGTGCTGTCCGGGCATAGTAAGCCCACTGAACACTGACGAGCGCAATGATGATCTTGTCAACGCCCTTGCCAAGTACCGCAAGCAACACGAGTGCAACCAAAATGGCTGGAAAGCCAAGCTGAATATCCACGAGGCGCATAATGATTTGTTCAAAGCGACCACCCAGGTGGGCTGCGAGCACGCCCATGACGCTACCAATGACAAGCGCAATAATGCCGCTGGTGAGACCCACATAGAGCGACACCCTCAGACCGTAAAAAATTGCCGAGACCATATCGCGACCTTGCCCGTCTGTGCCCAAGAGAAAGGTTTTTCCATCCATGCCTGTTTCTCCTGGCGCGAGTCGTGCATCCATGAGATCTAGCGAGGCGAGGTCATAAGGGTTTTGAGGTGAAATCCATGGCGCAAACAGCGCGACAAACATCACCATGACCAACATGACCAGGCCGAACATGGCGACAGGGCTTTCAGCAAATTGGGTACACAGCCGCTTAAAAGGGGTTTGTACCTTGACGACCGTTGCGATAGCTTCGCTCATCAGTGTTGCTCCGCAATACGTACTCTTGGATCGAGCAGAGTATAAAGAATATCAACCACCAAATTAATAATGATGTACATCGCCACCACCACGAGTAGATAGGCGACCACGATGGGACGATCGAGTTGGAAAATAGAGTCAATCACGAGCTTGCCCATGCCAGGCCAGGCAAAAATCGTTTCGGTCACAATGGCGTAGGCAATCACGGAGCCGAGCTCGAGTCCGATGACGGTAACTAAGGGAATCAAAATATTTTTAAGCAGGTGCACACCGACTACACGCGAAGATTTTAGTCCTTTGGCACGGGCAAACTTAATGTAGTCCAGCAGACTTTGCTCGCGCGTTTGTGCGCGCGTCAGTCGAATAATCAGAGCAAGTTTCAGAAGCGCCAGGTTCAGTGCAGGCAAGAGTGCGTATTTCAAGCCTTCCCAGCTAAAAAGAGAAAGCTGCAGACCAAACACATCGGTCGTGGGGCCGCGTCCAGTGGAGGGGAGCCAACCTAGCGTGACGGCAAAGCACAAGATGAGCAGTAATCCCACCCAGAACGTTGGTAAGGAGAAACCCACAATCGAGCTCGTCATAATCAGTCGAGAAAACGGAGAGTTTGGCCTCAGCCCGGCATATAGACCGAGCGGGATGCCAAGCAACACTGAGATCAGCATGGCCAGGACCGCTAACTCCATCGTCGCGGGCATTCTTTCGAGAATAACCTCGAGTGCCGGTCTGGCATACACAAATGAGTTGCCGAGATTGCCTGTTAGCGCACCTTTTAAAAAGATAAAGTACTGCTCGGGCAACGGCTTATCCAAGCCGAGAGCGACGCGTGCACGGTCTTTCTCGATCTGGTCCGCCTCAGGGTGAACCAGAATCTCTACGGGGTCTCCGACAACATAGAGGCCCCCAAACACCAACATTGACGTAACAAACAACACCAACAAGGACTGTGCCAAACGACGAAGAATAAAAGCGGTCACTGGTTACAAGTCCTTGGTTGGTGGTGAGGGGTAAATAACTTCAATTATTTAGCGCGTTTAACGTCTTGTGCGAGGGTGTACTGATCCGCACGACCGCCATATTGAATGCCTTTGCGTGAGGCCCAGGTGCTGACTTCATAGTGCAGAGGAATCAGTCCCATCAGCTCAATCGCTTTTTCACTGGCAAGGGCCAGCGCAGCATCGCGTTGGTTATCATCAATAATCACCACCGCTTTTGCAATCAATGCATCAAGCTCTGGGCTGGAAAAACGACCACGGTTTGCGCCACCCAAGCCTGCCTTGGGGTCGTTGGTGGCGAGCAAGGCGCGCAGAGGGGATGACGTGTCACCCGAGGCCGCACCCCAACCTGCCAAGATAAACGAGAACTCCAGCTTGCTTGAGCGCGTAAAAAAGATGTTGGAGGGCATCGTATCGACTTTGGTCGGGATGCCGTTACGCGACAAGTATTGCGCAACAGCCTGAGCGGTCGCGCCATCATTAATGTAGCGATTGTTCGGTGAATGGAGCGTCACGCCAAAACCATTGGGATAACCGGCTTCAGCCATGAGCTTTTTTGCGCCTGCAGGATCATACGCATCAGGCTTAAGCTTTTTACTGGTACCGAAAAAGGCTTCGTCAAGCAACTGTCCTGCTGGGATGGCTTGACCTTCCATCACACGAGAAACAATCGCATTGCGGTCAATCATCTTGCTGAGTGCACGACGCACGCGTGCATCAACCAAAGGGTTGGCTTCCATTGGTTTGCCATCTGCGGCCGTGATGAAGGGTGAGTTGGTTTTGCGATCACTATCCATATGCAGATAAATCATACGGTTCGAGACGGCGTTCGACACCTCAACACGCTTGTCTGTTTTGAGCTTGGCTGCATCCGCGGTGGGGACGCCTTCGATCATGTGTACATCACCAGACAACAGGGCGGCCACGCGCGCTGGTGCACTGGTAATCATGCGAAAGGTAACTTTGTCCCAATCTGGCTGCGTACCGTAATAGTCTTTGTTACGCGTCAGGATGACACGATCACCCGATACAAACTGTTCAAAGCGGAAGGGGCCCGTGCCAATCATGGCCTTGCCAGAGTTGAAGTCTTCTGTTTTAGCCGTTTCTGCGACGGACTTAGGCACAATCGCGACTGACACCATGTCTGCAGGCAGGAGTGGATAGGGTTCTTTGGTTTTAAAGCGAATCGTATGCGCATCAACAATATTGACGTCTGTGATCGCGCGCACGAACACCGCAAAAGACGCTGGGCTGTTGGGGACGTTAGGGATCCGCTTAATGGTTGCCGCGACATCTTCAGCAGTGAAGGGTTCACCGTTATGCCATTTGACGCCTTTGCGGAGCTTGAATTCCCACTCGGTATCGGAGAGGGCTTTCCATGATTCGGCTAAGCCAGGATAGGTCTTGAGTGCTGGGTCAGTTTTGACCAAGGTCTCAAAAACGTGTGCCGCCATCCCGTTATTAGGGGTGAGGTTGTGAAAATGCGGATCGACTGTCGTTACCGGTGTCGATAAGGCAATCACCAGGTCTTTGACTTGCTGCGCAAAAGAGGCGGTTGACCATCCTGCTGACAAGGCAACAGAGGCGGCTAACGATGCGCCGACCAGCAGCCGGCGGACCGGGTTCATACTGAATTTTTGTGTTTTTGATGCAGTCATGACAAAGGTCCCAGATCAAATTGATAACAACGATCAATATAGCGGTTGGTTAAGCAAGTGACAACCGCATTGTCTAGTGGTTTCCACTATTTCAGATCTATAACTTTCATCAGTCCGTTGTGGGTATAGAATCAACAGGTATCTTTTAACTTTGTTCAGGCTGCAAACATATGAAACTTTTTACGCCAGTCCAACTTGGGGCGCTGAGCCTCAAAAATCGTGTCGTGATGGCACCCTTAACGCGCATGCGGGCGACGGAGGGCGATGTGCCCGGTGAACTGGCGGCTGAGTACTACAGCCAGCGCGCCAGTTCAGGCCTCATTATTTCCGAAGCGACACAGATTTCAAATTTAGCTAAGGGTTATCCCGCAACACCCGGTATTTATAGCGATGCGCAAGTGGCTGGTTGGAAAAAGGTCACGGATGCCGTGCATGCCAAAGGCGGCAACATTGTCTGTCAGCTCTGGCATGTCGGCAGGATTTCGCATTCTTCCCTGCACCTCGCTGAAGGACTGCCTGTGGCACCGTCAGCGATTGCCCCCACTGGAAAGGTATACACCGCTACGTGGCAGCTCGCAGATTATGAGACGCCACGTGCGATGAACGTGGATGAAATTCCTGCCTTGATCGCCGATTATGTGCACGCCGCGCAGCAAGCAAAAGCGGCAGGTTTTGATGGTGTGGAGGTGCACGGTGCAAACGGTTATTTGCTCGATCAGTTTTTGCATGATGGCTCTAACAAGCGTGTCGACCAATATGGTGGCAGCTTTGAAAATCGCAGTCGTCTGTTACTTGAAGTGTTGAAGGCCGTGATTGGTGTATGGGGTGCGGATCGTGTGGGTGTGCGTTTGTCACCCTATGGCACCTTTAACGACATGTCTGACCACGATACCTTGGGTTTATTTACTTACTTAGTTCAGCAACTTAATCTGCTCGGCTTGTCCTACCTGCACTTAATTGAGCCGCGTTCAACGATGGCGGGCGGTACTGACAAGGTGGCTGAAGATCAACCCAGCACATCCAAACTCTTTCGCCCACTGTATCAGGGCCAGATTATTGCTGCGGGTGGCTTTAATCGCGAAGGGGCCGAGGAATTTGTCAGCGAAGATCTTGCGGATGCCATCGCTTTTGGCCGCTTGTATATTTCAAATCCTGATCTGCCTGAAAGGTTGTTGGCTGACGCGCCCTTAACGCCCTATGACCGCAAAACTTTTTACGGCGGTGACGCAAAAGGTTATGTGGATTACCCCACAATGGACTAAATATTGATGAAAACAGGAGCCTGAAACATCATGTCTGATATTTTGCTGCAATCCAGAGCCGATGACATCGTGACCTTGACGATCAATCGCCCTGAAAAACTCAATGCGATGACCAAGCCTTTGTGGGGAGAACTGGGTGATGCGATTGTTGCCTTGTCTGCCCAAGATGATATCCGTTGCATCATCTTGCGCGGCGCGGGCGAAAAAGCCTTTTCTCCAGGTAACGACATCAGTGAATTTGAAACGCAGCGGTCTAATACGGTCCAGGCTACTGAGTACGGACATTTCATGCATCAGACCGTGAATAAAATTAAAAGCTGTCGTCATCCGATCGTGGCGCAGATTCATGGCATTTGCGTGGGTGGCGGGCTAGAGATTGCCGCGCTTGCGGATATGCGGATTTGCGGCACATCTAGTCGTTTTGGCGCACCCATTAAAAATCTTGGTTTAGTGATGGCTTATGACGAGATGGAGCCGATTGCCTCTTTAATTGGCGCGTCCAAAGCCTTGGAGATCTTGCTTGAGGGTCGCATTTTTGATGCACAAGAGGCCTTGCGCATTGGACTCGTATCGAGGGTTGTCGCCGATGATCAAGTGGCAGCTGAGGCGCTAGCAACTGCGCAACGCATTGCCTTGGGTGCGCCGCTCGTGGCACGCTGGCACAAAAAATTTGCGCGCCGTCTCGCAGATCCCGCTCCGCTCACTGCCCAAGAGCGTGCGGAGTGTTTTGAGTGCTTTGATACCGAAGACTTCCGGATTGGATATCAATCATTTTTAGCGAAACAGCCGCCTAAATTTACTGGCCGCTAAGTCCACCTACAAATTGTCGGCAGTTTGAGAGCAAGGTATCGCTGGCTTTGGCCAGCAAGCCTTGGTCTGAGCCGAGTCCGACCATCTTGTAACCCCACTGGATATAACGCTGCGCATCCGCCTCATTCGCAGCCAAAATACCGATGGACTTACCATGCTTTGTTGCAATGACGGGTAAGGACTGAATCGCTTTTTGCACCTCAGGATGGTGTTGTTGACCTAAAAATCCCATGCTGGCTGCCATGTCATTCGGGCCAATAAACGCTCCGTCGACGCCCTCGACACTAATAATCGAATCAAAATATTTAACTCCATCCGCGGATTCAATCTGAACGAGGACGCAAAGCTGTTCGTCTGCTTTTTGAGCATAGTTCGCGACTCGACCCCAGCGATTGGCGCGCTGTTGTCCGGCAACCCCTCGGATGCCTCGGTGGGGGTAACGTGTGGAGGACACGATCTCTTGTGCTTGAGTGGATGACTCCACGTTGGGCAAAATGAGTGTGCGCACGCCCATGTCCAGATATTGTTTCACCAAATCCTTATCAAACTTGACGAGACGGACAGCAGGCTCGAGGTTGTAGCCACCCAGCATTTGTAACTGAGTCAGGACGGTTTGCATATCATTGGGGGAGTGCTCCATATCGAGCGTGAGCCAGTCGTAACCGGAACCCGCCACAATTTCAGTCGAGTAGCTACTGGATAAGGCGCACCACAGTCCCAATTGGATCTGTTTGTTGTACAAGGCGGCTTTGAGTGCGTTTTGTTTGAGCGTCGTCATAGGAGTTTGTCTTTTTTTTATGATTGATTGCAGTGATGGTAAAACAGAATGCAGTACTTTTCAAAAAATGCGTTAAGAGGAGTCTCAGGTGGATAAATTAGAGAAATGGCGGGGCTATGTGCCTGATGAGGAATTAGAGACCTATAAAAAAGGTGGGTTCGGTGAACGCATCGGGATGGGCGAACGCGTGGCCTTACTCAATGTCGACACAACCTACATGTTTGTTGATCCTGCGTATTCGATGTGCGGTCGGGATATGACTTCGGAAATAAGCCATCGTGCTTTTTTGGAACGCCACTTGAGTCGTTTCTACGTTACGACGGTATTGATACGATAGTGGTGTGTGGGATTTCTACCTCTGGCTGTGTGCGAGGTGCTGTGTCGGATGCGTTTGCGCACAACTTTAGAGTGATCGTCGTCGAAGAGGCCTGTGGCGATCGTAGCCCTCAGGCCCACCGCGCTAACATGTTTGATATGGATATGAAGTCTGCAGACGTGGAGTCACTGACCTACGTCCAAGACCTGCTAGGGAAAAAATTTGTGTGAAGCGCACTACAACTTTTCACTGCGCTTGACAGCTTTTCACTGCATTAGCGATGCCAGGTCGTAAATTCATCGACCGCCATTCTCGTGCTGTGGTAGCTGTTAATGGGCGCTTCCATGTCCGGATAACCGAGCGACATGGCGACGATGAGTTTTTTGCTAGCGGGCAAACCCAGACATTCACGGATCGCTTCTGGATAGCCCGAGACGGATGCCTGCATACATGTTCCGAGACCTGCGCCGTGAGCAGCTAAGGTAAAAGACTGGAGAAATAAACCCATATCAAGAGCGGACCAGTGTTCGAGTGAGGCATCCATAAAAAAGAATACCGCGCAGGGTGCACCGAAAAACTTAAAATTTTGCAAGCGTAATTCGTTTCGAAGCTTGCTGTCGTCGCGACCAATCCCTAAGGCGTTAAAGCGCTTTGTGCCATGGTCTTTGGCGCGAAAATCCATCTTAGCAGGCCAAGACTCCGGCGCAGGGAAGTCGTAGTGGGGCGCGGTATTGTCGCTGGCAATTTTAAAAAGCTTTTCAGCCAGAGCATCCCGTGTTTTGCCGGTCACGATGGAGACTTCCCAAGGCTGTGTGTTTTTATACGAAGGACTGCGTCCTGCCGCTTGCAGGACCTCTTTGAGCAAGGACTCAGGGACTGGCGTCTGCTTAAAGCCTCGGATGCTCTGACGCGAATTGATACCTTGCAATAAATCCATCTGGGTGTCTCCTGAGTTTTTTTCTGCGTAGATTGTAGCGATGGTTTACAGTGTTAAACAAAATATTGACCCTCGGAGACTAAAAATGCGTTTTCCTTTTTCCCGCACGCTGTTGGCCGCTGCCACTTTGCTGGGCGCCACCTTGGCCCATGCCGCATATCCAGACCGCAACATTACCTTGGTTGTGACATACCCACCAGGCGGCACTGCGGATCGCGTTGCGCGCCTGATTGCCCCTGAGCTTTCCAAAGAGCTCGGGCAAAACGTGATCGTGGACAATCGGGGTGGTGCGGGTGGCATGATTGGGGCGGCCTATGTCGCTAAGGCGACTCCTGATGGCTACACCATCATGTTGGATGCGGCGAACCATACGCAAAACCCCGCCTTGCGCAAGATGCAATTCGATACGCTCAAAGATTTTTCGTCCGTCATGCTATTGCAGCGTGTCCCGAATATTCTGGTTTCAAGCCCAACATTTTCGGCCAAAACCTTGCCGGAACTGATCAAGCTGACCACGCCCAAGGCACCTGTTGTGCATTACGCCACCTCTGGCGCGGGTAGCGCCCAACACTTGGCAGGTGCTTTGTTCAATGCCTTGGCGGGTACGCACCTGGAGTCCGTCCATTACAAAGGTGGTAGTTTGGCTGTGACGGATGTGATGTCAGGCCAAGTGCCGCTTGCTTTTGCGACGATTGGCACGACCCTACAGCAGATCAAGTCAGGCAAGCTCAACGCGATCGCAACGGGCGGAGAGCAGCGCTCAGCAGTCTTGCCGGATGTGCCGACTATTGCGGAAAGCGGTGTCAAAGGCTATTCAAGCTACGAGTGGAATGCGATTTTTGCACCCGCTGGTACACCTTCGGCTGTGATTGATCGACTCAACGCAGCACTTGTTAAAGTCATGCAGCAGCCTTCGGTCAAGGCCGGTATTGACGCCTTTAGTGGCGAGATCATCGCCTCCTCACCTCAGCAGCTTGAGGACTTCCGCCGTGCTGAGCTCGCCAAGTGGCAACGTGTGGCCAAAGAGTACAACATCAAGCTGGATTAATGACGACCCGGGCGGCTATCGTACACCCGGTATATCGAGCACTGTGGGTGAGTGCCCCGTTGTGGCGAGAAATCTTTTGAGTTCCAGCTGGGGAATGACGACAGTTTCTGTATTGATCAAGGGATGCGCTTGAATCGCCTCAGCATTCCAAATGGTTTGATCAATCACGAGTTCCACTTGATTTGACTGGTCATGAATCAGGCTAAGCACGCTCACTGAGCCTGATTCCACACCTAAGTGCTCACGAAGGCGTTCGGTAGAAGCAAACCCCAACCGTCTAATACCCAAAAGCGCACCTAGTTTTTCAAAATCAATCACCAGTTTAGGTGGCACAACGACTAAGAGATGCCGCAGACCTTTTTTATCTCTCAGGAAGAGATTTTTATTACGTGTTCCAGGCACGGAGGGCACCAAGGCTTCGAACTCGGCGCAAGTATGCGTGGCACGATGCTCGAAGCTTGGAAAATCAAACCGATGTGAGGCGAGAAACCGTGAAATCGTCATAAAAAGGGAAAATAATTCCTAAATACGCTAAATGAGATTTTATGTCCCAATGTCTATTTTGCCCCTCACAAATCCTGTCAGTCTTCCCCTGTCCTCAGACGTCCTGAGTGCGTAGAACGCTCTACAATATCCACCTTGTTTAAAAGAAATGGAATCTCACCATGCCCGGCCCGCTTTCGCATATCAAAGTCCTTGATTTATCCCGTGTCCTGGCGGCCCCTTGGGCGGCTCAAAATCTTGCCGATTTGGGTGCGGATGTCATCAAGGTAGAGCGCCCCGTCAAAGGTGACGATTCGCGCGCGTTTGCGCCGCCTTTTCTGAAAGACGAACAAGGCAATGTGACCCGAGAGTCTGCTTATTTTTGTGCTGCTAACCGAGGCAAGCGCTCCATCACTATCGATATTTCCAAGCCTGAAGGTCAGGTGCTTGTTCGCGAACTCGCAAAGAATGTGGATGTGATTCTGGAAAACTATAAAGTCGGCGATCTCGCCCGCTACGGACTGGGCTACGAAAATATCAAGGCTATCAATCCCGCGATTATTTATTGTTCAGTGACTGGCTTTGGTCAGACCGGACCAGAAAAAGACCGCCCTGGTTACGATTTTATGGCCCAGGGCATGGGCGGTTTGATGAGTGTCACTGGTGAGCGCGATGATCTGCCCGGCGGTGGCCCGCAGCGCGTCGGTGTGCCGATTATTGATTTGACGACGGGGATGTATGCAAGTGTCGCGATTTGTGCAGCGATCGCGCACCGCGCTGTTACAGGTCAAGGTCAGTGGATTGATGTGTCTTTGCTGGACTCTTGCGTAGCATTTCTCGCGAATCAGGCGATGAATTATTTTGCGACAGGAGAGGCACCGAAGGCCATCGGGAACGCGCATCCAAACATCGTTCCTTACCAGACGTTTAAAACTTCAGATGGCGCACTGATCCTTGCTTGTGGAAACGATAATTTATTTAATAAGTTTTGTGAGATTGCAGACTGTGTGCATCTCTCCAAGGATCCACTCTATTCAACCAACGGTGCGCGCGTTAAAAATCGCGAAGCCATCACCAATATTTTGAACAATATTTTCCTGACACGCCCCACACGCGAATGGGTCAAGATGTTGGATGAGGCAGGTGTGGCCAATGGACCGATTAACAATGTGGCTCAAGTATTCGAAGAGCCACAGGTGCTGGCGCGTGGGATGAAAATTGAGCTGCCACACGCGGTGGCGGGTACAGTGCCCTTGGTTGGGAGCCCGATGAAGTTCTCGGAAACTCCGATTAAACACGAGATGCCGCCACCTGCGCTCGGGCAGCACACTGACGAAATTTTGATGTCAGTATTAAATAAATCACAAGATGAAATCACTTCGCTCAAGACGAAGGGTATTGTTTAATCACAAAACACATTTTAAAAATATTAGGGGAGACAACACATGTACGACTTGATTATTAGACAGGCTCGTGTGTTTGACGGTTTAGGTCATCCAGGAAAAATCGCGGACGTTGCTGTTCAAAACGGCGTGGTAGCTGAAATTGGTGTCGTTACAGGTCCCGCGAAACAAGAAATTGAAGCTAAAGGGCTTTCATTGATGCCCGGGATTGTTGACCTCCATACGCACTACGACGCACAGGTGACCTGGGATCCCACGATGTCACCGTCTCCCGCTCTTGGTGTGACGACCGTCGTAATGGGAAATTGTGGTTTTGGCATTACACCCTGCCCTGCAGAACACCGCGAGACTATGATGAAAAATCTCTCGGTGGTCGAGGGCATGGATCTCAATTCTTTGTTAAATGGTATCAAGTGGAATTTCGAGACCTTCAAAGAGTACATGGATCAGCTGCGGGCAACGAAGCCTTATCTGAATACAGCGCTTTTTGTCGGTCACTCCGTTGTGCGCACTGCAGTGATGGGCGCCGCGGGCTCTGAAAAGGCGACTCCCTCAACTCAAGAGCTCGAGGCGATGTGCCAGCTCGTCCGCGAAGCCATGCAAGCGGGTGCGATTGGTTTCGCCTCCTCTTTTTCTCCGAACCACAGCGGTTATGGCGGCATCCCCATGCCCTCAACGATCGCGACCGAGGAGGAATTGCTCGCGTTATCTGGCGTGATGAAAGAGTTCGACAAGGGTGTCTTTATGATGGCAACGGGTGCGCGGGCGACACCTGAAGTGATTGAGAAAGTGGCGGCCAATAGCGGTCGTCCAGCTTTTATCTCAACTGTCTTGTCGATGTACAACCCTGCGAGCCCGGATCTCGCCATTACGTATTACGAAAAGGCAGAGCAGGCGCGCGCACGGGGCAATGAGGTCTACATCCTGACAAGTTGCCAGCCCCTTTCATTCGACTTTACGCTCGATGAGCCCTATCCGCTATATAGCCATTCTGCGTTTGACCGAGTTAAAAATCGTCCGGCCGCAGAAATCTTAAGTGCTTACAAAGATCCTGCTTTCCGCCAGCAGTTTAGAGAAGATCTTAACAACCTCAAGCCAGGCATTTTGTTTCTCGGTGATTGGAAATACCTCGAGGTCGGTGAAGTTTCGCTTCCCGAACACGCAGAGCTAGAGGGAATGACCTACGAAGCGCTTGGTAAAAAATGGGGGATGGAACCACTGGATGCCTTCTTTGAGTTAGGCATCAAAGAAAACTTGAACAATCATGTCATTGGCAAGTTTTTCAATCACATTGATGCAGGCGTGGCCCCTTTGCTCAAACATTCTTCTTCTGTCGTGACCTTGTCAGATGCGGGCGCGCACTTGATTTATATGTGCGATGCCGCTTTTGGTTTGCATTTCTTGGGGCACTGGGTGCGCAAGACAGGTGAATTTACGCTCGAAGAGGGCATACGCCGGATCACCAGTCAGGCGGCAGATCGCTTCAAAATCCCAAATCGCGGACGTTTAGTCCAAGGCGCGCCAGCCGATATGTTGCTATTTGACCCCCCGGAAGTTGGTATGACCAAACTAGAAACCTTGCATGATTTGCCAGGTGGCGGTGCGCGCAAGGTCCGTGCCGGGACGGGTATCCATGGTGTCTGGGTCAATGGCTGCATGGTCCATGATGGCAAAGACTACGTGAAACTTGCCGAAGGCCCAGGCCATGTGATCGACTCCTTTTTACAATAACGGCATCAACCCAAGCTCAAGGGTTGCTAATGACAACCTTTCCAAAGTGTTTTTGCTCTTGTAGGTGTTGATAAGCTAGTTTGGCGTCGTCAAATTTAAACACTTTATCAATGACCGGGCGCATTTGATTGACATCAATCGCCCGGAGCATGGCTTCAAAGCTTTGCCGACTGCCGACCGTGATCGAGCGTGTCGTGATCGATCTGCCTCGAAATAGCGCAGGATCAAGCTGTTGACCCACACCACCCAAGATACCGACTTGCACGACATGGCCTCCGATAGCCGCTGATTTCAATGAGCTAGCCAAGGTGCCG
>Ga0247834_1000189_pt1 | contig 116451 bp, 97 predicted proteins | sample LaCruzMarch2015__8_FD_187118 | JGI IMG/M metagenome (GOLD analysis project Ga0247834, IMG submission 187118) | Freshwater microbial communities from meromictic Lake La Cruz, Castile-La Mancha, Spain - LaCruzMarch2015_12m | ecosystem: Environmental > Aquatic > Freshwater > Lake | place: Spain...
CGGTGAACACATTGGCTGGCATAAAATCGTTGAGTTGGCGCAAACGGTTCACATTCACATCCATAATGGTTACATGTGCCCCAAGGCCTGCCGCCATTTTTGCTGCCTGAGTTCCCACAATACCGCCGCCCAATACCAAAACTCTGGCAGGCATCACACCCGGAACTCCACCCAGCAATACACCTCTGCCATTCATTTGCTTTTCCAGGTATTTGGCACCTTGTTGTACGGCCATTCTACCAGCCACTTCCGACATGGGCACCAGCAAAGGCAACGATCGATCTGTTTTTTCAACCGTTTCGTAAGCCAAACAGATGCCTTTCTTAGCAATCATAGCATGGGTCAATGGCTCGGACGATGCAAAATGGAAATAGGTGAACAGCAATTGGCCTTCTTTCACCAATTCATATTCCATTTCAATAGGCTCCTTCACCTTCATGATCATGTCTGCTTTGGCATACACTTCCTGAATGGTAGGCAAAATGGTGGCACCGGCGTTTTGATACTGTTCGTCGTCGAAGCCGCTGCCAACTCCGGCAGTATTTTGCACAAATATTTCGTGTCCTCTTTTCTTCAGTTCGGCCACTCCGGCGGGCGTTAGGGCAACCCTGTTTTCGAACGCTTTAATTTCTTTCGGAACTCCAATAATCATGTCTTTGCTGTGGTTGATTGTTGATGAAGGTCAATTTTGGTATGCAAAAGTATCAAAAGCCGGATATGTTGATACCACATAAAAAAACCGCCGGAAAAAATCCCGGCGGTTTCGAAAAAGGCGGTTTTGGCCTAATTACTTTTTGGCAAGTTTATCTATGGCAGCTTGCTCCATTTGCGCTTTCAAAGCAGACAAAGCATCGAGGTCGCCCAAAGATTCTGTGGCAGGCTGGTTTGAACCGGCTGTCTCAGTTTTTTCATCTTTTTTACCTTTTTTCGCCGGCTTCGCATCTTTCTTCGCTGTTTTTTCTTCTTCAACGGCAAAAGTTGCAGCATGCGAAAGGGCAATTCTACGCTCCTCTTTATTGAACTCAATCACTTTGAAGTCGATAGATTCACCCACTTCGGAGTGCTTGCCATCTTCTTTGGTGATGTTTTTCAAGGTAGCAAAACCTTCGATACCGTAAGGCAATTCGATGGTTGCACCTTTATCGTTCTTGCTGTTGATGGTTCCTTTGTGAACCGAACCAATGGAGAAAATGGTTTCGAAAGTGTCCCATGGATTTTCTTCCAATTGTTTGTGACCTAAAGCTATTCTGCGGTTTTCCACATCAAGCTCAAGTACTTCTACTTCAAGAGGCTCATTCACCTTCACCACTTCTGATGGGTGTTTGATTTTCTTGGTCCAGCTCAGGTCGGTAATGTGCACAAGGCCATCAATACCTTCTTCCAGTTCAAGGAACAAGCCATAATTGGTCAGGTTTCTCACCACACCTGTATGGCGGGTTCCCACTGCATATTTGGTCAATACGTCAGACTTAGTCCATGGGTCTTCGCCCAATTGCTTGATGCCTAACGACATTTTGCGATCGTCACGGTCGATGGTCAAAACTACTGCTTCAACCTCGTCACCCACTTTCACAAAATCTTCAGGCTTGCGCAGGTGTTGCGACCAGCTCATTTCTGAAACGTGGATCAACCCTTCTACACCTGTGATGATTTCGAGGAATGCACCGTAGTCTGCTACGTTTACAATTTTACCTTTCACCCGTGAATTCACATCCACATCGGCTGCTAAAGCATCCCAAGGATGAGAAGTCAACTGCTTCATGCCCAAAGAAATACGTTTCTTGTCTTCGTCGAAGTCAAGCACTACGATATTCACCTTCTGGTCAAGCTGCAACACTTCTTCCGGGTGGTTTATGCGGCCCCAAGAAATGTCGGTAATGTGAAGCAAACCATCTACACCACCCAAGTCGATGAATACACCGAAGTTGGTCATGTTTTTGATCACACCTTCCAACACCTGACCTTTTTCGAGGTTGTTGAGAATTTGTGATTTTTGCTCCTCAATGTCTTTTTCGATGAGGATTTTGTGCGACACAACCACGTTTTCGTTCTGGTGGTTAATTTTCACAATTTTGACTTCCATCTTTTTGCCCACATAGACGTCGAAGTCACGAATGGCTTTTACGTCGATTTGCGAACCTGGCAAGAAAGCTTCAATGGTAAAAATGTCCACGATCAAACCGCCTTTGGTTCGGCGTTTCACAAAACCATCGATGATGGTGTCGTTTTCGAATGCAGTCTGGATGTCGTTCCATGCACTTACCACCCTGGCTTTTTTGCGTGACAACTGCAGTTGACCTGATTTGTCTTCCTGCGTTTCGATGTACACGTCTACTTCATCGCCTACTTTCAAACCGTCGATATCCCGGAATTCTGAAAGAGCCACCAAGCCATCGGATTTGAAACCGATGTTGAGGATTACGTCCCGGTCGGTGATACCAACTACAACCCCCTTCACTACTTTTTTCTCCTCAATCTGGTTAAACGTACCGCTGTACATTTCTTCCATTTGAGCCACCTGATCTTTTGAGTAACCTGAACCAAAGCCTCTGTGAACTTCTGCGTTGCTCCAGTCGAACTCTTCTACTTGATTTGACATATAACTTGCTTTGACCCTTGATAGAATCGCAAATCGGGCCGTTTTTGCGAAGCTTTATGGTTTAACAAACTTCTACACAACGTGTGCAGAACCCTTTCAACTTTGAAAGCGGGGCGCAAAGATAGCTTTTTTGCTATAAACCAATAAGTTACAGAGAAAAAATTTCAATCAGGCCAATTCAAGTGCCTTTCCGGCTAAATCTTTAAATGAAGCTCTTGGCTTAATACTCAACACTTGAAACAATTCTTTGTCCATATCTACCTCAGGATTAGGGGTGGTAAGTAGTTTTTCACCTGAAAAAATAGAATTGGCGCCTGCCAAAAAACAAAGGGCTTGCTCTTCAAACGTCATTCGAACCCTACCTGCAGAAAGCCTAACCATAGCATGTGGCATAAGGATGCGGGCAGTAGCTATCATGCGCAGCATATCCCAAACTGGCACTTTAGGTTGGTTTTCAAGCGGAGTACCTGCCACAGGTACCAAGGCATTCACCGGCACAGATTCTGGGTGCTCGGGCAAAGTGGCCAACGTGTGCAACATGCCTATCCGGTCTTCGGTGGTTTCGCCCATGCCAATGATGCCGCCCGAACAAACTGAAATGCCTGTTTTACGCACATTGTCCAAGGTTTTTAATCGGTCGTCGTAGGTTCGGGTACTGATGATTTCGTCGTAAAATTCTTCGCTGGTGTCCAGGTTGTGGTTGTAGGCATACAAACCGGCTTCTTTCAGCTTGGTAGCTTGATCTTCGGTTATCATGCCCAGGGTGCAGCACACTTCCATGCCCATGCTGTTCACTCCTTTTATCATGTCGATGACTTTGTCGAAATCCCGGTTGTCACGCAATTCTCTCCAGGCTGCACCCATGCAAAACCGTGTACTTCCGGCTTCTTTGGCTTCCCTGGCGTTGCTAAGCACCGCTTCAACTTCCATCAGCTTTTCCACCTTTACATCGGTATGGTAGCGGGCTGCCTGCGGGCAATAGGAGCAATCTTCAGGACAACCACCAGTTTTGATGCTCAGCAAAGTGCAAACCTGGACTTCCTGCGGATTGTGAAAATGTCGGTGAACGCTGGCAGCCTGGTAAACCAGTTCTAGTACAGGTTGGTGGTAAATGGCTGAAATTTCTTCCTTGGTCCAGTTGTTTCGAAGCTGCGTCATAACAGGTTAAAAATATGAGCCTGCAAATAGGCAAAAAATACAATAGGCTGGTTTGAGATTGCTTTAAAATGAAATCTTGAGGGCTTTGTCGGCCAGCAGATTTGATTGTCCAAAAGCCACTTCTACCGTGAGCGGTTCTTCTTTACATGTCCAAAAGGCATGGGTAGCTGGCAAACCAAGCGGCAAAAAAGCAAAAAGACACAGATACACACTTGCCGTGGTGATATACACTTCGCCTAAGCCAGGTTGATTACCACTGAGCCCAATGGTGAGCCAGTCCTGGTTGAAATTAGAAGGATGAGAAAGTGTTTTGCCAATTACTTTTCCCAAAGCACGCTTTGCTTGTCCAGCGCTTAAACTGTCGGGAAGTAATTGGTTTTGAACCATATAAGCCAAATGGTGAAAGGCACCACAACGGTAAACTAAAGACCGACCAACGGGAGGAAACGTGCCATCTGCTGCTACCATTTTTTCCTGGAAAACAGCATAGCGTTGGGCAATTTTGATCATGGTTTGCCTTTTGTCCGGCTGGTCTTTTAGCAATTCGAGCATAAATGGCTGGATGACGTAGCTGTTATAATAGTCGAAATGAAATTCCTGTCCATCGCCAAACCAACCGTCGCCTTTGTACCATTCAATATGTTTGGCTGTAGAATGGTCAATTTTTTGCTGGTCGAATGGCTCGCTGTTTATTTTTAAAAATTGCTCCACCATACCTGCAAAGAGCAACCAATTGTTGTCGTAAGGTTTGATGGAAGATGCTTTCGCCACAGTTTTGAGCACTTTATTGCGCTCATCTTTTGATAGTTTCATCCAGATTCCGTCCCAGGATTGTATGAGCCCAAAAACAAGAAATGCCATGTCGACCAATGCCTGAGGCTGGTTGAAGTTGAAACTGTCTGTATGATTTTCCTCACAACCATTTAACAAAGCATCTATGGCCAGTTTTCTTAACAACAATCTTGTTTCTTCCTGCTGTTTGTTTGGTTCCTTTTCTGCTTGAGCCAACCAAGGTGCCAAACCATAAAACGTTCGGCCAAAGATTTCGAGGGAAGCTACCTCTGCTCTTTTTGTTTCATTTTTAGCAGATTGAAAAGGCATGGTTGTCATCAATTGCTTTTTTGCCATATCAGCAAAAACAGGCATAGCAATCTTACTTGCCATAGAAGTCCAGTCGCTTCGTTTGTTTTCAAAATCTGCTAACTTCTCAGTTTTCGTACCAGCAAAACCTGCTAATGGACTTAAAGCAAGGCTAGCTAAAAACTGACCGATAAATGTCCTTCTATTTTTCACGGTCGCAAATTCGCAGAAAAAAATAATAAATTTAAGATAGGTATAACTTGCTGAAAAAGAATGAATTAAAAATGCTATTTAAAATAATTCATTATTTTTTACCAACAATGGGTTACATAATTCGAGTTGAATGGTATCAATGCTCGGATACACAAATTCATTCATACACCTGTAATTTATTCCTGGAAAAAAGCCCTTCGATGGAGGGCCTTTTTTTTTGCCCCAAATCGAATAGAAAATCCAATGATGTATCTCTGCGGATTTATCTGTTTTTTTGCCCACTTTCATCTTGCTTCAACCATCTTTGATGACGGGGTATCTCCTTTCCCTCTTTGTTTTCATTCCACTGCTGGCAGCTATTTTGTTGCTCTGCTTGCCACAACATGCTGTTTCAGCACATAGAACTGTAGGGGGAATCGGACTAGGACTTCAATTTGTGCTTGGCTTTGTTGTTTTCTTCCTTTTTGATTCAAGTTCAGGTCAGGCCTACGAAAGTAATTTTCAATTTGTTGAAAAGACAGAATGGATCAGGTTCGAACTGGGTGCTTTAGGCATTTGGACTGTCGATTATTTTTTGGGGATTGATGGTTTGTCAGTTCATCTGCTCTGGTTAACCGGGTTGGTGATGATGGTTGCTTTTTTCTCTTCCTTTTCCATTCGGGAAAATACAAAAGCATACTATGGACTCATGTTGCTGCTTTCCACAGCCATTGCTGGCTGTTTCGTTTCGCTCGACCTGTTTTTGTTCTACCTGTTTTTTGAGCTCATGTTGCTGCCAATGTATTTCCTGATCGGGCTTTGGGGAGGCGCAAATAAAGAATATGCAGCACTTAAGTTTTTGATTTTCACCATTGTTGGTTCAGTTTTTATTCTCATTGTGATGATAGGCTTAAACCTGTCGTTTGTGGATTTGGAAAAAACTGCCATGCTGGATTTGCCTGGTAAATTGGTGCGATCATTCAACTTGCCGGCCATGTCCAATCCTGATGCTTATGAAGTACGCTCTTTCTTAGATCCCAGGACCTACAACCAGGTTTTTGGATTCGATGCCAGGGTGTTGGCATTGGTATTTTTGCTGATTGGATTCGGGGTTAAGCTACCTATCGTCCCCTTGCACACGTGGCTACCTGATGCCCATGTTGAGGCACCAACGGCAGTTTCTGTAATTCTGGCAGGCTTGTTACTAAAAACAGGTGCTTATGGGCTGTTGCGGATAGTTTGGCCATTATTTCCAGGCGAAGTGGTGGATATAGGCTGGTTCATTGGCTTAGCGGGTGCAATCAGCATAGTTTATGCTTCTCTTGCTGCTTTGGGACAATATGATTTAAAGCGCCTCATTGCCTACACTTCGGTGGCCCACATGGGTTTTTTCTTGTTGGGATTGGCGTCATTGTCTGGCATTGGTGTGGCAGGCAGCGTTTTTCAACTTATCAGTCACGGCATCATCAGCAGTGGTTTGTTTGTAGTGGCAGGCGTGTTGTATGACCGAACGGGAGACCGAATGATAGATCATTACAGTGGATTAGCTAAATTAATGCCCTGGTTTGTTGGAATGTCGGTTGCCCTATTTTTTGCTGCGCTGGGCTTGCCGGGTTTTTCGGGATTTGTAGCAGAATTGTTGGTCCTGCTGGGCAGTTTTGAAGCAGCCTGGCAAAGTCAGCAACTTTCACTTTGGTTTAGTGTAGCAGGCTTGGCAGGCATTGTGGTTGGTGCCGCTTGTTTTTTGCTAGCCATCAGAAAAATGTTTTTAGGCAAAGTTTGGCTGAAAGAAAAAGAAGATTGGATGCCCAAGATGTTGGACCTGACCATTCGGGAAAAAACCATTTTGGTGGTTTTGTTGTTGGGTACATTGGTTCTTGGGCTGCAACCAAATGCTATCCTACAATCCATGAATGCAAGTTTGGAATTGTGGATTCAATTGTTCCCGCAGCCTGGCAGGTGAGATAAGCAACATGAAGAAAATAGAAGAGGAACTGAAAACAGAATTTCAATCGCCTGCTCAAAAAGTACACTTAAATATTCTGTTTACGGCCTCTGCTTTAAAAAACTATTTTTCAAAACGACTGCGATATTTTGATTTGTCGCTGGAACAATACAATGTATTGCGCATTGTTCGTGGTGCTCAGGAAGATAAAACCTGCGTAAAACAAATTTCTATGCGAATGATAGAGCGAAGCTCAAATACTACTCGCATCATAGACAAACTTGCCAGCAAAGACTTGCTTTTTAGACAACAATCGATGGACGACAAAAGGGAACAAACCATCATACTCACAGAAAAAGGCAAAAAGCTACTGGAAGAAATAGACCATGATGTCCAAAAAAATCCCATTCATTTTTGCACACTCAACAACAAAGAGGCAGAAACTTTGAGTTGCATGCTTGATATGGTCCGCAACAACCTACCTTCAGAATAAATTCTAAACACTCAACACCATGAAAATTACAATCATTTCATCCAGCGTAAGGACTGAAAGTGTGTCTTACAGGGTAGCTCTTCATTTGCAACAACAATTGGTGGAATCCGACCATGAATCAACGATTATCGACCTCCGTAATCATACATTTCCATTGCTGAATCAGATGTATTCAGAAATGGAAAACCCGAGTCAGGAGCAACAACAATTTGCATTGGCAATGGAAAATGCCGATGCGATCATTTTTGTAACTCCAGAGTACAACGGAGGCTATTCTCCTGCTCTTAAAAATGCCATTGACCATTTTCCAAAAAGTGCCTATGCCCGCAAAGCCATTGGAATTGTTACATCATCCACAGGTGCCATGGGCGGCATGCGGGTTTCTCAGCAAATGCAATTATTGATTTGCGCTTTGTTTGCTATTCCATCTCCACACATGCTCATTACCCCTTTTGCCGACAAAAAATTTGACGAAAAAGGCAACCTACTAGACGAAACATTTAAAAGGAATGTAGATCATTTTCTGAAGGAATTCTTTTGGTTAGCAGAGGCATTAACGTCGGGCAAATAAGCAGTTTGACTGTTTTTAATTCATAAAAAAAGGAGGCCTGAGCCTCCTTTTTTATGAATCGGGTCAACCTATTCAATTCCAAGTTTTCCTATTGATTTCTTACCCTTCACTTGAAGCTCAAACAGGTACAAGCCTGAACTAAGCGTAGAAGTCGGTATCACATTTTGGCCATCTTTAACCTGGCTTTTTACCAATAATTTCCCGGATAAATCACGAATGATAAACGTGCCAAACCCAGTGGCATTTACAAATACCTGTCCCGATGCAGGGTTGGGATAAACACTACCCACAGATGGATCTAGCTTTTCTTTATTGTCTACTGTCAATTGAACATTGGGCCAGATTAGAGCTGCTCTCCTGAAATTGGCAGACTCCAGGGTTTGCCATGCGCCTGTTGCACCAACTCGTGCATAGGTTGAGTTCGCTCTCCAATTGTCGCCATTGGTGGCCATAGTCATATTTCTGAGGTGCTCTCTGGCGCTAATCATCACAGTTATCGGGTTTACACTCAAAGGTCCACCTCGCAATGGCAAAGTGAGCCAAACGCCATTCACAGAATCTTCTGCTGTAAATATATACGCATCAGTTCTTCTCAAAACATTGGTTCCAGGATTTGATCCAGCAAAATTTGATACCTGAAAAAATACAGAGTCTCCTTCGCTAGGTGCATTGAATCTTGCAGTGATGGAGGTAATTAAAGACCTAACTGGAAACTGGTATCTATTGCCAATAAAACCTCCACCTGAACCTATGCCAAGGCTACCATTCCAGGTTGGGAATGAACGAGAGAACACAGAATCTGTAACATAATATTGAGATGATTTCGAGTTGTTCACCGGGGTTGGGTCAATATTTCCATTCCACAAAAATAAGCTTGAAGATGCTATATAACGACCTGGATCTGGGGAAGTCAAGGTAAATCCTGTGTTTATATTCGAAGAATCCGGATAACTCAAATTTGTTGCAAATCTGGTATTTGTGTTGATTTCCAAAGAATCTGGATCTCGCAATGTTGTTACTACATAAATGGTATCAAAATTTGTAGCACCCTGGTTGGTTACTCTGGCTGTGAAGTTGACAACAGGATTGTATATCCTTGGCTTCATTAAATATTCATCGGTGGGTGTAAGCGACACCATCTCAGCTTCAATAGATGGTAAAGCGAAAACTCCAAGTTCATAACCGAACAATCTATTTGGAGTACCTTGGATTAGTCCACCAACAATCGGAGTAGTGTCATTTTGTATGGCTGGGGCTACGAAACATCCACCTGCCAAAGGATTTCCTGTTGTAGTAGCGCCAAAATCAAGCAAAACATTTCTTGAAACATTGGTAGGTTCACCTGTTTCCCCATTGAGCCTTACAAGATTCTGGCCATTATCATTTTGACAAAATGCCCACAAGAATGGGCCGCCATTACTTAAGGTATCATAAGCCAATCCATATACTCCAGATTGGCCATGCGTGGAAGGCGCAATGATTTCAAGCACTGTTCCAGTTCTCGAAATGAGATAAAATGCAGTGTTGAAGTTGCCAACATAAAAACCACCAAGACCACCATCTGCAGAAGGGCTGTAAGTAATATACCTGACGTCTCCAACAATTCCAGGAGCGGTTATCACTCCTGTTCTGGTACGTGTTCGAGGATCGATAATGGCAATTGTATTGGAGTTTTGACCTGCATAGATGGACTCGCCATCAAAGGTCATTCCTCTAACCCCACTCACTCCCTGAATTCTAAATTTAGAAGCAAGCGATCCATCACTTCTGATTTCAAAAATTGAATCGTTGTTTGCTAACGTGCTATTCCATTTGGCAACCCAAAATTTTCTGTCGAAAAAAACGGCTGCCGCAAGTCCGCCATTTGTGGATGTGTTTGCATTGAGATCAATATTAAACTGGACGTCAAAAAGTGCATTTACACGATCAGGACCTCCAAATCCAGGTCTGGAAATAAGGGCAGGAAATGCTTCGCTTTTTTGTGCATTGGCAGCTTGAAGCGGTACTTGATACTGAGCAAAAGCTTGTATAAAACTCAGACCTAGCCCAAAGAAAAGTAGTAGTGATTTTTGCATGAATGAATGTGGTTTAGAGTTCAAAATTCAATATTATGATTGACAATTAACCCATGAAGACAAAAATTTATGATGGAAGGTAATCATTGGTTTTTTAGTTTGGTTAAGAATTACGCTTAATTATCTAAGCATTGGGCAACCTGAAAATGAAATTTCTAATCTCATTTGGACTGTTTTCTATTCACCACATTAATGCTGGCTTGATCCAGAGGAAGTAGCAAAAGTTGAGCTATATTCACATGGTGAGGGCGTGTAACAGCAAACAAAATGACTTCGGCTACGTCTTGCGCAGAAAGTGGTTTTACACCTTCATACACTTTGGTAGCCCGGCTTTCATCGCCTTTGAATCGGGTTATCGAGAAGTTGGTTTCTACCATGCCGGGGTTGATACAGCTAACCTTAATGCCGTGCTTGTTCAAATCCATCCGCATAGCATCGCTCAAGGTGTGAACAGCGCTTTTTGTGGCACAATACACACTGCCGTTCAAATAGGTTTCCAGTCCGGCCAGCGAGCCCAGATTTACAATATGCCCCGCCTTTTTGGCTACCATGGCAGGCAACACAGCTTTGGTTACATAGAGCAAGCCTTTCACATTGGCATCTATCATTTCGTCCCAATCTTCGAGATTCGCAGTGTCTACAGGCTCGGCTCCATGTGCATTTCCGGCACTATTTATCAACACATCAATATTTTGAAATTCCTTAGGAAGTGCGGAAATTGAAGCCATAACATCCTGCCTGTCTTTCACATCAAAAGCAAGGGTTTCAACTTGAACCTGATCATGCAATTGACGTTTGAGCTGTTCAAGTTTTTGAATATTTCGACCGCATAGCACCAAATCAAAACCTGCAGCTGCCAACAAACATGCGGATGCCTCTCCAATGCCAGAAGTAGCACCTGTAATTAAGGCAATTTTACTTTTAGAATTCATCTTTTAGATTGTAAATACGAATTAACAAATTGTTAATCCTTGAGTTTGTTCTGTATTCAAAAGCAAATCATTAACTTTCTCACTCAAAATTCAAACTACTGTTTTTTGAGAAATGGTTAAATCATTCACAAACAGCTACTTTTAAGTTAACAGCCACATTGGTAGAAAAAATTATCACCCTCGAAAATGTTTCGCTCATCGATTTTTTGGGCGTTGAAAACAAAAACCTAAGAGAAATTGCCACCGCTTTTCCCGAAAGCAAAATCCTTTCAAGGGGCAATGAAATCAGAATCAGAGGTACTGGGCCCGAAATCATCAAAATCAATGAAATTCTCCAATCGCTTCTCGGGTTTTACAATGAGTATGGGCGAATAACTCAGGACTCCATCCAGAATTTACTAGCTGACCATCCATTGCCGGCTGAAATAGGTTTGGAAGAAGACGCTTTGGTTTATGGCACCCGTGGATTGGTAATAAAAGCCAAAACTGCCAACCAGAAAAAATTGGTAGAATCGGTAATGAAACATGATATCGTATTCGCTACCGGACCAGCCGGAACCGGAAAAACCTACATTTCGGTTGCACTGGCAGTCAGAGCGTTAAAAAATAAAGATGTTCGAAAAATCATTATTACCAGGCCGGCAGTTGAAGCAGGTGAAAATTTAGGCTTTTTGCCGGGCGACATGAAAGATAAAATTGATCCCTATCTGCGACCCATTTACGATGCGCTCGACGACATGTTGCCACCCGATAAATTGAAATTGTACCAGGAAAATAGAGTCATTGAAATTGCGCCCCTGGCCTACATGAGGGGGCGAACACTGCATGATGCCTTCATACTTTTAGATGAGGCGCAAAACACCACCCCCATGCAAATCAAAATGTTTTTGACCCGGATGGGGCCAAACTCCAGGGTGATTGTGACGGGAGATGGTTCACAAATTGACTTGCCAAGAAATCAAATCTCGGGCTTAGGGGACGCTTTGAATGTGTTGAAAGGTGTGAAAGGAATTGGCTTTGTAAAGCTGGATTCGGCAGATGTGGTGAGGCATAGATTGGTAAAAGACATTATCGAGGCATACGAACATTCTCAAAAATAGCCCGATACTTGCCCCCATGTTCATTTTTGAATGCCAAATCAGGGTTCGCTATGCCGAAACCGACCAAATGGGTTTTGTGTACTACGGCCATTATGCTACCTACTTTGAAGTTGCAAGGGTTGAGGCTTTACGCAGTATCGGGCTCAGCTACAAAGAGTTGGAAAATTCAGGCTTGCTAATGCCTGTCATCGAAAATCACAGCAAATACATTCGGCCGGCCCGTTACGACGATTTGCTCACCATCCGTCTATACATCAAAGAACTTCCCAGCTTGAAAATTAAGTTCAACTACGAGGTATTCAATCAGGAAAAAGTATTGCTCAATTTAGGCGAAACAGTATTGGTGTTTGTGGGCAAAGAAAGTGGCAAAGTGGAATTTGCACCCGAGCAGATTCTAAATGTGTTGAAGCCATTCTTTCAGGATAAGCAATAATTTTTGGAGAAATCAGCAGAAGGCGTTAATCTTGCAGCCCATTTCAGAAAGAGGGATGGCAGAGTGGTCGATTGCGGCGGTCTTGAAAACCGTTGAACAGCGATGTTCCGGGGGTTCGAATCCCTCTCCCTCTACAAAAAGTGCCCACTTTGGGCATTTTTTTTGCATAAGGCTTTGATTTATTGAATTTGAAAGCCTACATTTGCAGCCCATTTCAGAAAAGAAAGAGAGAATTACATGGCAAATCATAAATCGGCAATCAAAAAAATCAGGGCAGACAAAGCCAAAAGATTGCGTAACCGCTATAAATTGACTACAACCCGAACTTTCGAAAAAAGGCTTCGGAAGCTTACCAGCAAAAGTGAAGCGCAGGATTTGCTCAACAAAGTTTGTTCTATGTTCGACAAGTTGGCCAAATCAAATGTAATTCACAGAAACAAAGCAGCAAACCATAAGTCGAAATTGACCAGGTTTGTGAATGCACTAAGCTAATTCATACATTACTATATTTGAGAAGGCTGGTTGAAAAACCAGCCTTTTTTTATTCCACTGATTCAATAATGAAATTGGGGCGTTTTCTTGAAGCATCCAAAGTTCTCCAGACGTATTCACCTAAAATGCCAACGGCAATCATTTGAAAGGAAGAAACGAACAAGAAAACCACCATCATGGCTGTCCAGCCTTCCACAGAGATGTAGCCCAAAAGTCGGGCAATGACTACAAAAAAGCCGTAAATCATGGCCACCATGCCCATCACCAAGCCAGTTACAGAAATAGCCCTGATGGGAAAAAAGGAAAACGAAACAAAGGAGTCGATGAACAACTTGATTTTCTTTTTTACCGTCCAGCGAGACTTGCCTATAGCCCGCTCTCTGCGTTCATAAGGAATATTCACGTACTCAAATCCAAGCCAAAGCATGAGGTAAAGTGAATTGGTATTTTTTTCGTCCATTTCCACCACTTTTTGACGCACCATTTTATCAAACAACACATAGTCGAACCCGCCTTCAGGCAGGTTGGACAAAGCCAACTTTTTCATCATCCACTGAAATGTGTTGGCAAAAAGTGTTTTTGAAAACGATTCTTTTCGGGTTTGGCGGTTGGCTATCACCAGTTTAAATCCTTTTAACCAATTTGCATACATGTTGGGCATCAGCTCAACCGGATCTTGTAAGTCAGCTGTTATCACCACATTTACGTCGCCTGTTGCTATGCTCATACCTGCCATGATGGCATTGTATGAACCAACATTCGAAGCCAGTTTAACAACTTTAACTTTATCCGGAGCCTTCGCTTTAAAATCGAGCAAAGCTTTATAAGTTTCGTCTTTGGAGCCATCGTCGACCATCACATATTCAAAAGTGACGTCTGAAGGAAAATTTGCCTCATTGGCTAACAAACTAGCCGAAGTTTCGGGTATGTTGAGTTCGTTGAAATAGCAGGGAATGATGATGGATAGTTTCGGCATAGTTTACCCGTTTTCAGCAAAGAATTGTTTAATAGTTTCGATGACAACGGCAACTTTTTCTTCAGTCAAACCCGGATAAAGCGGTAAACTTAAACAAGTTTCTGCCAACATTTCTGCAACCGGAAAATCTCCCTTTTTATGCCCAAGATCAGCATAGGCTTGCTGCAAATGGGGTGGAATGGGATAGTGAATAATTGAGCCAATGCCATGTTCTGAAAGAAATTCCTGAAGCTTATCCCGATAGTTGGTGCGCACTACAAACAAATGATACACATGCGTTGCGCCTTGGGCTGATACAGGCAATATGAGGTCACCAACATTTTGCAGCAAGTTTGCATACTGCTTTGCAAGTTGCTGACGTTCAGCGGTCCACGAAGCTAGATACTTCATTTTTACCATAAGCAAGCCAGCCTGAAGTTCGTCGATCCGGGCATTGAAACCCTTTACTTCATTGTAATATCTTTTTTGACTTCCATAGTTGCGTATCACTTTGCAAGCATGCGCCAGATCATCGTCGTTTGTGGTGATTGCTCCCGCTTCGCCTAAAGCTCCTAAATTTTTACTTGGGTAAAAACTGGTGGCATTCAGATCACCAAACGAACCAGTAACCTTTCCGTTCCATTGCGCCAGATGTGCTTGTGCATTGTCTTCTACAACGGCCAGCCCAAACTTTTTCGACAAATCTACAATGGCATCCATTTCACAAGCTTGTCCATACAAATGCACAGGCATGATGGCTTTGGTGTTTGAAGTGATGGCATCCTCAAGCTCTTCAGGATTCAGGTTGTAGGTATCGACTCTAGGCTCTACAAAAATGGGCTTCGCTCCCACGTAAGAAACCGCCAGAGCAGAAGCAATATATGTATTGGAAGGAACAATAACTTCATCTCCTGGACCTACATCCAAAACCCGTAAGGCGATTTGAAGTGCATCTAAGCCGTTCGAAATTCCAACACAATGCTTTGCTTGACTAAGCTGGGCATATTGCTCCTCAAACTTGGTAGTTTGAGGTCCAAGCACATAGTATTGAGAATCGAAAAATTGCTGAAATACCTCCATTGCCTCTTCACGGATGGCACTATGTTGGTATTCAAAAGATAAAAATGGAATCATGAAATCTGTGGAAACCGAAGCAAAGCGATAGCTTAAATTTTTTTCACAAAAAACACGCATTAAACCGAACAAGCCAAATTTGAATGATTACTGAAAACAACTTAGTCGAAACATCTTTACATTTGATTCGGTAAATGTGGGTTAAAATCAATTCTATTGTTCTGAATTTTAAAAGTAAACCATGATGTTTAGCCTGATTGTACGCTACATTTTTGTTTATTTGCCTCTCTAAAAGTGTATTGAATTTATGCCAGGAACCGACCTGTTTGGCGCCGAAGAGCGCAAAGAAGTAATGGATGTAATGGAAACAGGATGCCTGTTTCGCTATAACCACGAACACATTCGCCAAGGCATGTGGAAAACCCGTGAATTGGAGGAAGAAGCCAGAAAATTTACCGGTTCTACATTTGTGCATGCGGTAAGCAGCGGGAGCACCGCTGTGGCTACCGTGATGGCAGCAGCTGGGCTTGGTTTTGGCGATGAAATTATTGTGCCCCCATTTACCTACATTGCTACCATTGAAGGTGTGCTGTTGGGCGGCGGATTACCTGTTTTTGCCGAGATTGACGAAAATCTCTGTTTAAGCGCAGAAGGAATCCGCAAGGCTATAACCCCAAAAACCAAAGGCGTTTTGCTTGTTCACATGTGCGGTGCGGCTGCTGATATGGATGCCATTTTGGAGGTTTGCAATGAATACAATCTCACTTTAATTGAAGACGCTGGCCAGGCTTTGGGAGCATTTTACAAAGGTAAACATGTGGGTTTATTCGGCGTGGCAGGCGGGGTTTCCATGGATTTTTTCAAATTAACCACTGCGGGAGAAGGTGGGCTTTGCCTCACCAACGACGAAAAAATCTACGATGTTTTCCACCAGTTTTCAGACCATGGCCACGACCATATTGGCAACAACCGTGGCATGGAGCAACACCCCATTGTAGGTTCAAACTTTAGAATCAGTGAATTGCACGCTGCAGTTGGTTTGGCGCAAATGCGCAAAGCACCCGCCATCAAGGCTACTAAGTTAAAAAACAAGGCTTATCTTAAATCCAGGCTGGCCGAAATACCTGGCATCACCTTCCGGCCCATGCCCGACGAAAGCGGAGATTCTGGAACATTTCTCAACTTCTTTTTGCCAGACCAGACTTTAGCCGCGGCAGCCATGAAGCAATTTGCAGAGGATGGCGTGGCGGGTTTTAATTATTGGTTTACCAATATGTACCACTTCATCAACCAATGGGATCATTTGAAAAACCTGCGATCACCTTTTAAAATGGCGATTCACCATTTGGGTGCCCCTCAAGATTACAACAACCTGCACTTGCCAAAGTCACAAGAAGTCGTTGGCAGATTGATTTCGCTGGGGATAAAAGCCAATTGGACCGAAGAAGAGCTTGCAAACTTTGGTGACAAGGTAGTCGAAAGCTTGAAAAAGACTTTGAGTGTAGAGGTTTAAATCGAATTTACTTCCATAGAAATCCCGGGTCAAGTGGCTCGGGATTTTTTGCTTATAAGCTTTGCATTGGACTTTAAGGCAGAAATGCTTCGGGTTTTGTCTGCATCACATTCCATGTTCAAATTGTATAACATCTTAGAACCAAAGTCTGTCAAACTTTGCAATTCCTGAGCTACAAAAACATAACCCCTTCTATTTCGTTAGCTTTGGACTTTATGAAACTATTTTTTCCAAAACACATCTTCATTTTGGGGTTTCTGTTGGTTTTCGTCCAACTGTTCGATGCTAGAGCTCAAACTACCTTCAAACTCTCCGGCAAATTGACCGATGCGGCTTCGGGTGAGCCATTGATAGGTGCCAGCGCTTATAGTCCAAGGCTAAAAAAAGGTGTGGTGGCCGATGTAGATGGAAAATACAGCATACAATTGCCTGCCGACACTGTTCAATTGGTTTTTTCTTATGTTGGGTATTTGCCGGTTCGTAAGGTGTTTAAAATCAGCAAAAACCAAAAAGCTGATATTGAGCTTGGCCTTGCTACCCAAGAAGAAGTGGTGATAGAATCGGGCAAGTCAGCGAAAGACAAGGTGGCTTTGAACCAAATGAGTTTGGAAGAACTGTCTGCCAAGGAGGCCAAACTAATTCCTGCAATTTTCGGCGAGGTAGACATATTTAAAACCTTGCAGTTGAAACCCGGTGTGCAATCGGGCGGAGAAGGCTTTAGTGGCTTGTATGTGCGTGGAGGCGGCCCGGATCAAAATCTGGTTTTGATAGACGATGCACCTGTTTACAATCCTTCTCATTTGTTTGGGTTTTTCAGCATTTTCAACAATGATATTGTGAGAAGCGTGGAGCTTTACAAAGGAGGTTTTCCATCGAATTATGGAGGGCGGCTATCAAGTGTGGTGGATGTAAAAACCCGGGATGGCAACAATCAAAAAACAACAGTGACGGGAGGCATTGGTCTCATTTCGAGCCGGTTAACCGTGGAAGGGCCTATGCTTGGCGACAAAGCAACTTACATGTTAGGTGGACGGCGAACGTATTTCGACATTTTTACCCGACAAATAAACCGGGCAAACGAAGGCAAAATCAATTACAACCCTATTCCTGATTATTATTTCTACGACCTCAACGGCAAGTTTACCTACCGCCCGACTTTGAAAGACAAAGTGACATTGAGCTACTACTATGGTAACGACGTGGTAACTTTTAAACGCAGAAATTTCAAAGTAAACTTCGATTGGGGAAACCGGGCTGGCAGTTTACGCTGGGTACACGACTACTCTCCCCGAACCAGTACTGTAACTTCGCTCATTTATAGTAAATATGCATACCGCATCAGAAACAGCGTTGACAACTTCTCCTTCAACCTCACCTCTGGCATAGAAGACTATGGGGTTAAAACGATTTTGTATCACAACTTCACAGAAAAATTGAAGCTGCATACAGGCGCAGACTTTACCCAACATCAATTCACCATTGGCAGGGCAACAGCAGGCAGCAACGATGGAAGCTTCTCCCTCAACACGGGTCAAAACATACAGGCCAGCGAAATGTCGGCCTTTTCAGGACTTGACTATACCTCAGGAGAATGGCAGATGAATGGCGGTTTGCGGGTGTCTGGCTTTCTGGCCTCAAACCGCTCTTTTATTGGCCTGGAACCCAGGTTGGCAGTCACTAAAAAGTTTGGAGAACACCTTTCAGCAAAACTCAACTACACCCGTACTTTTCAATACCTGAATCTGATTACTAATTCTGGCGCAGCCTTGCCAACTGACTTGTGGTACCCCAGCAATGCCCGCACCCAACCACAGGTTGGCAACCAATATGCAACAGGCTGGACAGCAGCCCTATTTGATGGCGAATTGTTTTTTAGCAACGAGTATTACTACCGCACCATGCGCAGGCAAATTGACATCAAAGACGGAAGCAGCTTTTTTCTCAACAATCAACTAGACACCATATTTGTGTTTGGCAAGGGCTGGGCCTATGGTACTGAATTTTACCTCGAAAAAAAGAAAGGCAAAACAACCGGCTGGATTGGCTACACCCTCTCCTATACCTGGAGGCAATTTGATAACATCAACTTCGGTGAAAAATTTCACCCCAGGTACGATCGCAGGCACGACATATCTGTGGTGATTATGCACCAGTTCAATCGCAGAATTACATTGTCGGGAACTTGGGTTTACGGCACTGGCAACGCCATTTCGCTACCAGAAGGAAGGCTCTTTTTTCAAGATCTGAATGGCACAGTTGGCTTCCCACCAGGCTACAAAGTTGTGCCCGACATCAGGCAGAGAAATGCTTTCAGAATGGCTGCTTACCATCGTCTTGACCTTGGTCTTGTGTACAATTTTAAACCTAAATGGGGCGAATCAGACTTAACATTCAGCATCTATAATGTGTACAACAGGCTGAATCCATTTTTCATTTATTTTGAAACCATGACCGAAAACCAAGACGGTTCGGGCAACATACTTGGGTTTCAGGCCAAGCAGGCTTCTTTGTTCCCCATTATACCTTCAGTGACTTACAATTTTAAATTTTGACCTGTTAGCCTGTCTGTAAAAAGCCGGCTTTCAACGAATTGTGCTCGCACATACAACCAAAGCACATCATTACTTGTCATTTGATTGCTATATTGCGAAACTTTATCAATCAAACATGCGCCTTTTCTACTTAACCTTCATTTCGTTTGCGCTTGCCATGAGCGCATTTGCCCACGACGGCAGAACACCAAATGGCCGACGGGTTGTGTTGCACCCCCAAGCTGATTATGTGCCAAAAGCCATTTACCTCAAGGTAAAACCCGCTTTGAAATCATTGTGTCAAGATAATTATGTTGACTTGAAGCCTTTCAACGACGCACTGTTGACGCTCGGAATACAACGTTTTGAAAAAAATTTCAAAAACGTTGAAGCACCAAGTATAAAAACCAATGTAAATGGCCGGGAGCTTACAGACCTCACCATAATATACAGCCTGACTTACCGAAATAACATCGCCATGGAAGACGCACTTAGTCTGCTTTTATCGACAGGTGTGCTCGAATATGCTGAACCACAATACATTAGGAAAACATTTTATACCCCTAACGACCCAAGACTTAACAATCAAGGCTATTTGCAAAGAATTGGTGCCTACCAGGCCTGGGACATTACCAAAGGCGACACCAACGTAGTGGTGGGCATAGTCGATTCTGGTGTAAACTGGCCACATCAGGATTTGATTGGCAACATCAAGTTCAACTATGCCGACCCCATCAATGGTATTGACGACGACAACGATGGCTATGTAGACAATTTCAGAGGCTGGGACATGGTTGGGCCAACGTTTGTAGCCACTTCAAATGGCGACAACGACCCGAATATTACTTCATCTGCCAATCAACATGGAACCCATGTGGCTGGTACAGCCGTAGGTGCAACAGATAATGGAATTGGAATAGCAGGTGTGGGTTTCAACTGTAAAATTCTACCTGTAAAGGCATCGCCTGATAACAACGGTCAGTCTATTTTCAGAGGCTATGAAGGCATAGTTTATTCAGCCAATCAAGGAGCAAAAGTGATCAATTGTTCATGGGGAGGACCAGGATTCAGCATTTTTGAACAAGACATCATCACTTACGCAACAGTAAACCGTGATGCATTGGTAGTGGCTGCTGCTGGAAATGACAACTCAATTGATGATTTTTATCCTGCATCCTATGATTATGTACTTTCTGTGGCTTCAGTTGGTGCTACCGACAGAAGATCTACCTTTTCGAACTACAATTTCAATGTAGGCATATCAGCGCAAGGCGAACAAGTATTGTCCACCAATTTTAACAACAATTATGGTAATAGCTCTGGAACTTCAATGGCATCGCCCATCATTGCAGGTGCGGCGGCCTTAATTCGCAGCATAAACCCAACTTTTACCGCCGAGCAAACTGCACAGCAAATCAGAATAAGTGCCGATAACCACTATGGCATAAATGGTGGAAATGCCCTTGCTGGCCGTTTGGGAAGTGGTCGATTGAATATTTTTAATGGCGTTACCTATCAATTGCCTGGCCTGCGAAGACGAAGTTTAACCATAACCGACGGCAATGACGACTTCTTTACGGGAGGCGACACCTTGAGCATCACAGGAGATTTTGTGAACCTGCTTGCTCAGTCAACTCCTGGCTGTAGAATCACCATGACACTTAACAACGTGCTCGCCACTACCCAAATAGAACCAGGGTTTAACCAGGCAATAGTTGGGGTTTTGGGCACCAACCAAATATTTAACAATGCTGCTCAGCCATTCAAGCTTCGTTTGCTACCTAACATTGCCAGAAATGCGACGGTAAATTTGCGATTCACCTACACAGACTCGAATGGCTACAGCGATTTTCAGGTAGTAAGTATGAAAGTGAATACCACTTTCCTCAACATCAGCAAAAATAATATCTCTACCACCATCACGAGTGTAGGTAGAATAGCGTACAATGGAGACGGAGCCACCGAAGGGATAGGATTTCAATATAAAGGCTTACAAACTGCTTATGAAATTGGCCTGATGGCTGGCACATCTGCCACCAAATTGCCCAACAGTGTGCGGTCTGAAGGAACAGTATATCACAATCACTTCAACCCTTTGCTGTTCCAAAAAGAAGTGATTCCGGCTGTAGTGGCTAACTTCGATTACCTGACTTCTTTCAACGAAAACAATATTGCCTCTACTTCAAGAAATGGAGTAGAGATTATTCAGAATACACATGCGTACACCACTCCAGGCGATAGCGATTATGTAATTACTGAATTCGCTGTACGAAATACTTTATCTCAGCCTATTAGCAACTATTTCATAGGTTACTATGCTGATTTTGACATTTCTGCCAATGGTCAGCAAGACAAAGCGGGTTGGGTGGCAGACAAGAAAATGGGATATGTTTTCAATGCAAATCCAGGTGGTCATTATGTAGGAATAAGGCTTTTGGGAAGTGCGGAGCCAAATTATTATGCCATTGAAAACGACGCAACCAACAACCCATTTATTGGTGTTTATGATGGATATACAGATCAGGAAAAATACACGACCATGTCCTCAGGTGTGTTCAGACAAGACGCCGGAACAAGCACCCCACTTGGCAAAGATGTGTCGATAACCATGGCTGCAGGTCCGTACAACATACTGCCCGGTGATACCATTTGGGCAGCATTTGCACTTTTGGGCGGAAACAGCCTGGATCAAATTTCCCGAGGAAGTGACAGCGCCAACATTCGTTACAGAGAGCGCACCACCATTACTTCTAAAAAGGATCTGCAAGCTAAATTTGGACTTGGTTTATATCCAAATCCTAGTCAAGGTGTGTTGTACCCTGTTGGAAACACGGGTGCTTTTGATATTCAACTCTTTTCACCCGATGGCAAACTGGCTCTCGAAGGAAAGCAGTTGAGCGACAAAGTACATGTTAGTCACTTGCCAAATGGCATTTACCAATATAACCTAAAATCTGGAGGCAAAACTTCAACAGGTAGAATTGTATTGAACCAGTAGTTCAACTTGAATTTCGACAAAAAACCCGGCCTGAAAAAGCTGGGTTTTTTTTGTACCTCCAACCCTGTAAACGTGGACTTAGCCTTCCATTTTGATGCGGCAGGTAAGCAAAGTGATGTCGTCTTTAAACCCGATGGGGCCACAAAATTTGGTAATGGTCTGGGTAAGATGGTGATGCAGATCAACCAACTTATCTTGATAATGCTTCACAAAAAAAGCCTCTGCCCTATCGCTGCCAAACTCTTCGCCTTCCAGGTTGTCAGTTTCAGTCAACCCATCTGTATAAGCTGCCAAGAGATTTACTCCTTTCAGTTTTATGATATCTTCGTTCACAAAAGGAAGCGGATTCAACACACCCAAAATTGTTGTACCCTTGGTTAAGATTTGCATGTTTCCATCCTCATCAATCAAAACCGGTGGATTATGCCCGGCGTTGATGTAGTGAATGGTGTTGGTTTTCCTATCGAAGATGGCCAAAAATGCGGTGATAAATCGCTCCAGGTTGCTGTTCTCGCACAAAATATCGTTCAGCTTTGCAATGATCTGATTCAGGTGGAGGCCTTGTTTAACCAAGGTGCGCAAGGTTGCCTGAAAGTTGCTCATCAACAAAGCAGCAGGAACGCCTTTGCCAGACACATCGGCCACACAAACAACAAAGCGATATTCGTCTATCTGAATGTAATCATAGTAATCGCCGCTCACACCCATTTGAGGCAAATAGCTTGCATACAACTGCAGTTCTGCATTATCAGGAAGTTTCTTGGGAAAAAGTAGATTTTGAACCTGTCCGGCAATTTCAATTTCCTTCCTCACGCTTTCCTGTCTGATTTTATATTCCAGCAGTTGTTGGTTTTCTATAGACACCACCAACATTCCGGCTATGGTTTGAAGAAATGAAATAGATTCTTCGGTCCACTTTTCATCCTGACCAGGTTGCCACGAAACCAGCAGCAGTTGATGCACAACATGATTGAAAAACACAGGAATCGCCCATTCAAAAGCAGCAAAGGCCGTATCCTTCCCCAATTTCGAAGCTTTTAAGTCTAAAGTGTTTTCAATCCGACTTAACTCAGGATTGCTCAGAAAGCCTTCGGGAATCAAATCTGGAGCATCCAAAGCCGCAACTTTCCAGGCACCTTTCTCTTTTTCCAGGGCACAAAAATGCTGAATACCCAGGCTGGCAGTCAGAGCCGGAGTAAACAAAAGCGACATGCCTTCACCTGATTTATTAAGCTGAATGATAGATGCCAGTTTGAGCACTGCATCCATCTCGATTTGTTTGCGATGCAAACGACCTTCATAATACTTTTCGAGTTCAGGATAGTGCTCCATATTCCTGCCTTCAGGCAACTACTTCGCTAAATACGCCCATGGCCGAAAATTTCTCTATCCGTTGTTCAATTCTGGCTTCGGGGGTCATTTCCTGAAGCTGAGCCAAGGTTTCCAATATGGTTTTCTTGAGTTTTTTGGCGGTTCCCATGGGGTCGGTATGTGCGCCTCCAAGAGGTTCTTTAATCACATCGTCGACCAGGCCAAATTTCTGCATATCTTTAGCTGTGAGTTTCAAAGCCTCGGCAGCTTGTTCTTTGTAGTCCCAACTTCTCCACAAAATGGAAGAGCAAGACTCAGGACTAATCACAGAATACCAGGTGTTTTCAAGCATAAAGACTTTATCACCAATGGCTATGCCCAATGCGCCACCGCTGGCGCCTTCGCCAATCACAATGCAGATTACAGGCACTTTCAACATAAACATCTCTCTCAGATTACGAGCAATGGCTTCACCTTGTCCTCTTTCTTCAGCTTCAATGCCTGGATATGCTCCGGGAGTGTCAATCAAGGTAACAATGGGGCGGTTGAACTTTTCAGCCATTTTCATCAGTCGAAGGGCTTTTCTATAGCCTTCCGGATTGGCCATACCAAAATTTCTATATTGTCGCTGTTTGGTATTTCTCCCTTTTTGCTGCCCGATAAACATGATGCTTTGGCCGTTTATTTCTCCAAAACCACCGATCATGGCTTTGTCGTCGCCCATGTTTCTATCGCCATGCAACTCCACAAATTTGTCGCAAATGGTGTGAAGATAGTCTAAGGTATATGGCCTTTCCTGGTGGCGTGAAAGTTGCACCCTTTGCCAGCGGGTCAGATTATGGTATGTGTCTTTTTTCAATTTGATAATCCGTTCTTCCAATGATTTGATGGCTTCCGACACATCAACACTGTTTTCCAGCGCAAACTGTTTCATATCGGCCAGTTTTGCATCCAGATCGGCTATCGGTTTTTCAAAGTCAAGGTATGTCATCGTTGGAGTCCTGCGCTATTTGCAGGCGAATGGCAAAGATAAAGGATAATTCAGTAACGACAGGTTGACAAAAATTCAAGGCTGATTTTTTGGCTTTTTTCAATTTGCAATTCTTCTAAGTGGATTGAATTCATTTTAGACCGGGAATGCTGCTCTTAAAATTCCATCAGTAGTTTTTGGCTTGCTCTTTCTTCAACTTTTTGCCTTTCATCTGGTTTCAACCTTGAATTGATGCATTTTTGCATTTGAATTGCGCCCTTTATTTATGCAAACCATCCAGGCACTTCCCGGAATTTACTGCCCTTCACTTACGGAATATAGTCGCCGTAGAACCATTGAAGTACATATTGGCGATGTGCCCATGGGAGCTCACCATCCCATCAGGGTGCAAAGCATGACAACGGTAGACACTATGGATACCTTGGGTACGGTAGAACAATCGATCAGAATGATTGATGCAGGCTGCGAGTATGTACGTATCACCGCTCCGAGCATGAAAGAGGCCGAAAACCTGGCCAATATCAAAGCTGAACTCAAAAAAAGAGGGTACACAACACCACTCGTAGCCGACATACATTTCACACCAAATGCTGCAGAGGTTGCGGCAAGAATTGTGGAAAAAGTTCGAGTAAACCCAGGCAACTATGCCGACAAAAAGAAATTTGAATTTATTGAGTACACAGATGCCAGCTACGAATCTGAGCTTTCCCGAATCAGAGAGAAATTCATTCCACTGGTAAAAATTTGCAAAGAATATGGCACAGCCATGCGCATTGGCACCAACCATGGTTCTTTGTCTGACCGGATTTTGAGCCGCTATGGCGACACGCCTCTTGGTATGGTAGAATCTGCCCTTGAGTTTTTGCGGATTTGCGAAGACATGAGCTACCACAACATCGTCATTTCCATGAAAGCCAGCAACACCCAGGTGATGGTGCAGGCTTATCGGATGTTGGTGCAAAAACTGGAAGAAGAAGGCTTGAAACCATATCCACTTCACCTGGGAGTAACAGAAGCTGGCGAGGCTGAAGACGGGCGTATAAAATCGGCTGTAGGCATTGGCACATTGCTCGAAGATGGATTGGGCGACACCGTGCGTGTTTCACTTACAGAAGACCCTGAATTTGAAATTCCAGTGGCCAAAGCCCTTGTTGACAGGTACAATCACCGGGCAGGCCATGCTGCTATTCTACCGATAGAAAATTATCCAATCAATCCGTTTCAATACAAACGAAGGGAAACCAGAGAAGTGCATAACATCGGGGGTCATCAGGTGCCCAGGGTCATTGCCGATTGGAGCCATATTGATGTAACAGACAAGGCAGATTTGAAAGCCATTGGGCATCATTATTTGCCAGTTTTGGACAAGTGGAAAATGAACGACCTGGGCGCTGATTACATCTACACCGGCAAAAAAACCATTCCATTTATGGTGGCCAACGGTAGCCGTACAATTATGGACGCCGACCAGTGGAAGAGCACAAACGACAAGCAGAACTCATATCCTCTTTTCACGGTTGAACAATGGAAAACTCCTGAAAAAGAAACACATCCGGTTTTGAATTTTGTGAAAATACCTACTTCAACCTTAAATCCTTCACTGCTTCAATCACTGGAATCTGACCACCGACTTGTGCTTTGGGTAGAAACCGAAAATGAACATGCGCTAGCTGATCTGCGCCGGTTTTTTGTGCAACTTTTACACTTGAACATCAAAACGCCAGTCATAATTAAAAGGCAGTTTGGGTTGTTGAGCCACGACCATTTACAACTGTTTGCAGCTACAGACGCAGGAGGTCTGCTGGTAGACGGTTTAGGCGACGGCATCATGCTGGGTATGGAAAAAAACCAACCCACTTCGAAAGAAGAAGGATTGAAAATGGCCAAAACCCTGAATGAGCTGACTTTTGGGATTCTGCAGGCTGCACGCACCCGGATGACGAAAACAGAGTATATCAGCTGTCCTTCCTGTGGCAGAACTTTGTTCGATTTACAGGAAACAACTGCCATGATTCGTAAGCGAACTGATCACTTGAAAGGCGTTAAGATCGGCATCATGGGTTGCATTGTGAATGGACCCGGCGAAATGGCCGATGCTGACTATGGCTATGTGGGTGTTGGAAAAGGAAAAATTGCCCTGTATCGGGGTCAGAATGTGGTGAAAAAATCTGTGCCGGCCGAAAATGCCGTTGATGAACTCATTGAACTTATAATAGAAGATGGAAACTGGTTGGAACTTGAGGCGGCAGAATCCTGATTTATTTCTTGCCTTCTTTCCGAGCTTTGTAGCGGTATTGATACCAAAACAAAAAACCTACTGAAAACATAAACGCCCAATAACTGGCCTGAATGCCAAATTTTATGCTTTGGTCAATCCCGATAACCAAAAAAACCAGCGCCAGAGAAAGCAAAAGCACGTCTAAAAATTTCATGTCTACAATTTTTGTTGAAGCACGCCTGAAGGCTTAAAAATTCGGTACGTTTTAAAGTCCTGCGAAGCTGAAAGGCCTGTGCCTGCGAGTATTTCTCCTTTGTTTTTGATGGTCACAAACTTGTTGGTAAAAATGCGTTTTTCGGTGCGGCTCCAGTGCAACAACTCTGTTTTAAGGCTTTTGTCTTCCTGCAAATTAATGATTTGTACATCGCCTGTGCCCGTGTAAAGATCCTGCACCTTGGAATAATGGACATAATCGGCTTCCAACGTTGATTGCAATTGACCGCTTTCGTTGAAAAATTCCACAAACATGCCTTTGGCAAATTCCCTATCGCCATTTGTAAACTCATGTTGCATGGGGGCTTTCATTTTTACCACCACTTTTCCCGAATCGGTGTAAGTGGTTTTCATGCTATCTACCATGGCCATTGGCCCGGTGTAGTATTTAAAAGGAATTTCTTCTTTGTTACTTTCGCAGGAAAACAACAGCCATAACGATAGGGCAACTGCGAAAAATCCAAACCACCGGAAAACCAGATTCAGCTTCATGCCTCAAAATTCAGAAAGATTTTCACAATTCCGGCTTTTTGGTGTTGAAAGGCATCATAGCTTTGCAAAAATGAGACAGAAAACTTTATCGATACGAACGTTAGGTCTGTTTGCCCTGGTTGTTGCAAGCTGCACGCCTGACAACAAGCAGCAAGACATGCGCATGGTTCGCCGTGAAATGTTGGGCCGAGAACCCGTGAAAGCCAGCCCGGCTAGAATAATAAGTCAAATGGAATTTTTAGGCGAAGAAGCCACCCAACTTGCCGATTCGCTTTGGCGCAAAAAATTAAGCGTTTCTAAAGACTCCAGTTGCCGCCCAACTTTTCAGTTGGTGGCCGACTCGGTCAATTATTGGTACATGAGCAACATGACTCAATATGCTTTTGGAAGTAAAGTGAAACCAGTAGAACCCAAAACCTTAGAAATAGTAGAAGCTTTTGAATACAGCCACTTGCAAAAGCAACCCATTTCACCCAATGTGCAAAAACTTGGGGAGAGCGAATTGTTGTTCACCAAAGCATTGGTTTTGAAAAACGCAGCATGTAGCCGATGCCACAAACAAGTAAGCGACACTGTCGGACTTTGGTTGTTTCAATTGCCCAAAAAAGAGGTGATTTTGAGTTTGGCGGATAAGTAGGCGAAACGAATTGAAGTCAGAATCGACCAGATTCGCCCTAAAAAAGTCTACAGGTTTTCCTTCTTATCTCCCACCTTTACTTCTGTGTAGACAATCTTCTCCACTGGGCTCTGCCTGGCCGGTTTATCCGACAAACTACAACCACCGGAGCCACAGCAACCTGTGTTGCTCAATGCCTGAAAAATTAGAATCCCTGCCAATAGTCCAACAAGTCCCGAACTCTCCTGCCAGGCATTGTAGCCCACAAACAGACCCAGCCCCAAGCGAATCAAGCGCATCAAATGCCAATTGTTCAGCAGTGTATGTTGAATGGTGTTCATCATCATTTAGCTGACTAAAATATTGATTACCAAAGTTATTTTCGACTTGATAGAATTCGAAATCAAACAGGCTGCTTCCGATTTATGAATAATTCTTTCGGCCCTTTCCCTGTCCTTTTCATTTGAAATAGTCAGCGTAGGTTCAAGAATAATCTAACTCATTTCGAATTTGCCATTCACTTGTTCCAATTTGCCATGCGACTTGCAGCTGAAACTGATAAAATCCAGTTTCGAGTTTTCTGCAATAGACAAAAAGGTTGTCATGAGGCAACCGCTCACCGCTGCGGTAAACAAATGTTCGGGCGACCAGATTCCAGGCATTCCTTTCGGAAATTCCGGTGGCGTGGCCACTTCGATTTCAGGGCCATTTTCAGTAGCCAATTCAGGTGAGCTAAGAACGCCTTTGCGGTTTGAATTCCAATTTAAATCTACGTGATAGAAGTGAGGTTCCATGGGTTGTTTTGGTTTTGCAATATTACCCTTTTAGGCGGTTTGAAATTTTGAATCTACAAGGCTGTCCAAATTGGCAGTTTGCATGGCATAGCCTTTCTTATTATGAAGTTTCCCATTTTACTTTTGACGAACTGATGTTTTTATATTGCCCAAACCATGGAAGGCCAATCCACCCATAGCCGATCCGTACAAGGTGCTCATCAATGGATTTGAGGTTAATGGACAAGAGCCAGAAGCACATCCTACAAAATAGTAGTAGGCAAACCCGGCACCAGCCCCAACCAAAAGTCCGGCCACAGTCCAGAGAATTGTTTTTACGTTCATTTTCCACTTGATTTGGTAACGATGCAAAGGTCTGCATCATGGGCGAGGCTGAACGCTACATTTGATACTTAAGTTTTTTCACCTATTCGTACTCGTTTGCTATAATGTCCGGTTGAATAAGCCACTTAATCCGGTTTGCATTGGGTGCAGTTGAGAACTGCGAGTGAACGCAATCTTGAATGCCTACCACTGCCTCAAATTTGCCTTTCAGAAGCACTAAAGAGCTTTATCCTTTTTCATAAGCCGATAAAAGGTATTGATCGTTTCTGGTTAGAAATTCACTGAAGTCAACCCTGGTTTTCGAATAATCAAAGGTTTTCGGCTGCGTTTTTCTATCCGGCTTATCAGTGCTTTACATGCGATTCAATGCTAACTATTAAATTAATAGTCAATTTTTGACATTTTTATGTACATATTAATGCAATAATTTACATTTTTATGTACATAAAAGGGGGTTGTCGGTGCTTTAGTAGTGGGGAGTACACGTAAATTACAGCTACAATTTGCTGATCCGAATTGGCATTGAGTATCCTTATCAAGGTATCTGCAAACCAGATTCCCCGGGGCATCTATAAGATAATATATTTTGAAACTTCGGCCCCAAAAAAAACCGAACCCACTTCAATTATGGGTCCGGTTTTCAATCGATCAGTTGCTACTTAGTATTAAATCTTCGTATCGAACCTATCGAGGTTCATCACCTTCGTCCAGGCTGCCACAAAGTCTTTCACAAATTTGCTTTTGGCATCGCTCGAAGCATATACTTCGGCCAAGGCTCTTAATTCTGAGTTTGACCCAAAAATCAAATCGGAACGGGTGGCTGAATATTTGGTTTGACCCGTTTTGCGGTCCACGCCATTGAAAATTTCTTTGCTTTCGTCAGCAGCTTTCCATTCGGTGCTCATGTCAAGCAGGTTCACAAAAAAGTCGTTGCTCAACACTTCCTTTTTATCCGTAAAAATGCCGTGTTTGCTTTGGTTGTAATTGGCATTCATGGCCCGCATGCCCCCTAGCAACGCCGTCATTTCCGGTGGCGTCAGCGTCAACAACTGGGCTTTATCCACCAACAACTGCTCAGTAGAAAGCGTATACCTCGTTTTCAAGTAATTTCTAAAACCATCTGCCATCGGCTCCAACAAGTTAAACGATTCACTGTCGGTTTGTTCCTGAGTCGCATCCATTCTGCCAGGCGTGAAAGCCACTTCAATGGTAGTTCCGGCATTTAGCGCAGCCTTTTCAATACCCACAGATCCTGCCAGCACAATCAAATCGGCCAAAGACACTTTTTTGCCCGTGTTTTTGTCGTTGAATTCCTTTTGAATTTTACCTAAAGCTCTCAGCACCTTGCTCAGTTGCGCCGGGTTGTTCACCTCCCAGTTTCGTTGAGGCAACAAGGCTATTCTGGCACCATTGGCTCCACCCCTTCGATCCGAATTCCTGAACGTGGAAGCAGAAGCCCAGGCTGTGCTCACCATATCGCTCACCGACAATCCTGAAGCAGCAATTTTAGCTTTCAAGGCTTTGATATCGTTGGCGTCCACCACTTTGTGATTCAGAACCGGAATCGGATCCTGCCAGATCAGGTCTTCCTTAGGTACTTCAGGACCAACATAAGTAGATTTCGGCCCCATATCCCTGTGGGTTAATTTAAACCATGCCTTGGCAAATGCCTGGGTAAACAACTCAGGGCTTTCCATGAATTTCCTGGAAATCTTTTCATAGGCCGGGTCCACTTTCAGCGACAAATCGGTGGTCAACATGGTAGGCAGATGCTTTTTGTTCGGGTCGAACGCATCGGGAATCGTTGCTTTACCATTTTTAGCCACCCACTGGTGCGCCCCTGCCGGGCTTTTGGTCAATTCCCATTCGTTGTTGAACAGAATTTTGAAATACCCATGCCCCCATTTGGTCGGTGTGGAGGTCCAGGTCACTTCAAGACCTGATGTAATGGCATCTTTGCCTTTGCCTGTTCCATAAGTGCTTGTCCAGCCAAATCCCTGCTCTTCTATGGAAGCCGCTTCGGGCTCCTGTCCTACATGAGAAGCCGGTCCCATGCCGTGGGTTTTGCCAAAAGTATGACCACCTGCTATTAATGCTACGGTTTCTTCATCATCCATGCCCATGCGCTTAAAGGTTTCTCTGATGTCGACCGCAGCGGCCAATGGATCAGGCTTACCATTTGGCCCTTCAGGATTCACATAGATCAAGCCCATTTGCACGGCTGCCAAAGGATTTTCCAACTTCCGACCTTCTGAATAGCGGTTGTCCTCGAGCCATTTTTTCTCCGATCCCCAATACACATCATCTTCCGGCTCCCACACATCAGTTCTGCCGCCTGAAAATCCGTAGGTTTTAAAACTCATGTATTCCAGCGACACATTGCCCGCCAAAACCATCAAATCGGCCCAGGAAATTTTGCTGCCATACTTTTGTTTCACTGGCCAAAGCAACCTGCGGGCTTTGTCCAGATTGCCATTGTCGGGCCAGGAGTTTTGAGGCGCAAAACGCTGCTGTCCTGCCCGGGTACCACCACGTCCGTCAGCAGATCGGTAAGTTCCTGCGCTGTGCCATGCCATTCGGATGAAAAGTGGACCGTAGTTTCCGAAATCTGCCGGCCACCAATCTTGCGACGTGGTCAATACGGCTTCAATGTCTTTCTTCAACGCAAAATAATCGAGCGATTGAAACTCCTTAATGTAGTTAAAATCCTTCCCCATCGGATTGCCTTTTTCTGAGTTTTGTCTCAGCACATTCAGGTTCAGCTTGTTTGGCCACCAATCTTTGTTCGAGTTGCCTTTCAAGGCCGATTCTCTTCGCTCGGTGGTTTCGGTTTTCATGTCATGTTTGGCCGAAGAGCCATGGCCCATCGGACATTCTCCCAATTTATCCTGAGCATATCCTGCCCCGGAAAAAAGGAGTATTGAAAAAAGAGCTAACTGTTTCATAATATTGGTTTTTGATTTTAAAGTCGAGTTGAAATCTACATGTTTTTTCCCTGCTGGCAAGCACAAATTTAGCTGAAAGAATCGGTTTACAAACTGATACCGAATGCGAAGGTGGCACCTCTTTTTCTATTGACAACGAAAATAGTTTCTATATTTGCTATTGACAACATGAATACGTAATCGTGAACCTTCAACAACTTGAATACATCGTGGCTTTAGATAAATTCAAAAGCTTCAGCAGGGCAGCCGAAACTTGTTTCATAACCCAGGCCACGCTCAGCACTATGGTAAAAAAACTGGAAGAAGAATTGGGCACCGTGATTTTTGACCGGAAAACAAATCCGATCATCACCACCGATGTTGGCAAAAGCATTGTTGAAGAAGCCAAAAAGGTGCTTCTCCACAGTTCAAATCTGAAGCAGATTTCTTCAAACATCAATGCCAAAACAGAAGGTGAATTGAGAATTGGCATTATACCCACCGTGGCCGGAAATCTGCTGCACCGCATTTTGCCGCTCTTGCTCGAAAATTATCCGCAGTTAAAACTGACTATTCAGGAAATAACCACCAGCAACATTGTGAAACAATTGAAAAGCGGGGAGTTGGATGTTGGCATTTTGTCTACCCCTTTGAATATGCCCGAACTGGAAGAAGATATTTTGTACTATGAAAAGTTGATGGTGTATGGCAAGGCCAAACAAAACAATACGGTGTACCTGAGTCCCAAAGATCTGACGAACGAAAAAATCTGGTTGTTGGAGCAGGGCAATTGCCTCACCAATCAAATCGTGAATGTGTGTTCTTTAACGTCCAAACAGCTCAGTTCGAATTTAAAATTCAGTCCCAATTCGTTTGATAGTTTGCTGAACATTGTAGACAACCTGAAGGGACTGACGCTGATTCCGGAGTTGTATTTTGCCGACCTGCCTGAAGAAAGAAAGGCCAACGTGAGAGATTTTGAAGCTCCGTTTCCGGTGCGTGAGATTAGCATGGTGTATCACAGGCCTTATGCCAAATTGAGGTTGATCACCGTACTGGCAGAAGAAATCAAGCAAACCATATTGCCTTTGTTGCACACCACCAAACTCAAAAACAGCGACATGATGATAGCAAAGGTGTAGTTTGAACCAATAGAATTTCTAAAATTGGTGAATTTTGATCAACAAAAAAGGCGCTCTACGAGCGCCTTTTTCCATTTCATATACCTTTAGATTATTCCGGAACTACTTCCAGATTGTGCTTCTTCAGGGTGGCTTTCAGACCTATACGGCTGATGATGCGTATGGCATGCGTAGAGACTTTCAATTTGATGAATTTGCCTTCATCTTCCATGAAAAATCGCTTTACCTGCAAATTGGGGTAAAACTTTCTTTTGGTTCTGTTGTTGGCGTGCGATACGTTGTTACCAACTCTTGTTCTCTTTCCGGTTATTTGACAAACTCTCGCCATGACTTTATTTCGGTTTCTTCTATTCGAATTCCTTAAAAGGGCTGCAAAAATAGGGTATCTTTTGAAACTTTCAAATTCTTTCTTAAAGATTCTTTTTAAAAGTCAAACGTTGTAATTGATTTTGAATCCGTATGGACAATGCTTGCAACCGCTTTTGCAGCAATATCCCCTTTTTAGGTGGTAGTTTTCAGTAAACACCATGAGCCCATTCTTGGTATAGTAGTAGTCGGGCTTGGTCTTGTCTATCTCTTTCTCCGTTGTTGCTGTATTCTTCATGTGCATCTTATGGTAGCAAGCAAATTTTTGCGACCTTTGAAGACGATTCCCAAACTTAATGACCTTGTTTTTGTTTTAAAAATATAGGTGCACGTTCAGGTTTTTTGCCTTAATTTACTGTATGTCAACTACTACTGCACTAACCAGCAAGCATGCCATTGCCCTTGAAGAAAAATTTGGTGCCCACAACTACCATCCATTGGAAGTGGTTTTGGCAAAAGGACAAGGCGTTCACCTTTGGGATTTGGAAGGCAAACATTATTACGATTTTCTTTCTGCCTACAGTGCTGTCAACCAAGGTCATTGCCACCCTGAAATTATCGGAGCATTGGTGGCTCAGGCCCAGCAACTTACCCTGACCTCGAGGGCATTTTACAACAGCCGCCTGGGAGAGTGCGAACAATACATCGCCAACTTTTTCGGATACCAAAAAGTGCTGATGATGAACAGCGGCGCCGAAGCAAACGAAACAGCCATGAAGTTGGCTCGAAAATGGGCTTATAAAGTAAAAGGTGTGCCGCCCAACGAAGCCAAAATTATTGCCGTGGAAGACAATTTTCACGGACGAACCTTGGGAATGATTTCTGCCTCAACCGAAAAATCTTCCACACACGAGTTTGGGCCTTTTATGCCAGGGTATGTCATCATCCCTTACAATGATATTCCTGCTTTGGAAAAGGCCTTGCAAGACCCGACGGTTTGCTGTTTTTGGGTCGAACCTATTCAAGGTGAAGCAGGTGTTAATGTGCCCGAAGACGGCTATCTAGCCAAAGCAGCAGCTTTATGTAAAAAATACAACGTGCTCACAGCCATCGACGAAGTGCAAACCGGCATTGGCCGCACCGGTAAATTATTGGCTTCTGATCATGAAAACGTTCGGCCAGATATGTTGATACTTGGCAAAGCTTTATCAGGTGGTGTTACGCCTGTTTCTGCTGTGTTGGCCGACGACGAGATCATGCTTTGCATTCAACCTGGCGAACACGGTTCCACATTCGGAGGAAATCCTTTGGCCTGTGCCGTAGCCATAGCAGCTCTGGAGGTTTTGAAAAAAGAAAACCTGATTGAAAATGCCAGGGTCATGGGCGAAATATTCAGACAAAGAATGCTGCATTTGAAAAACAAGTCTGCCAACATTAGCTTTGTGCGGGGGAAAGGATTGCTCAACGCTGTAGGAATCAAGCCTAAACCAACAGGAGAAACAGCCTGGGAAGTTTGCGAGGCCTTGCGGGATGCAGGATTGTTGGCCAAACCAACCCGAAGAGACATTATTCGATTTGCTCCTCCTTTGGTCATTTCCAGGGAGCAAATGCATGAATGCTGCGATATTATCGAAAAAGTAATTTTACAATTTAACTAAAAAACATTCCGGATGAGTTTACTGGTTGTTGGTTCAGTGGCTTTCGACGCCATTGAGACCCCTTTCGGCAAGACCGATAAAATAGTAGGCGGCGCTGCCACTTACATTTCCATAGCCTCTTCATATTTCACCAGAAAAGTGAACTTGGTGGCCGTAGTGGGTGACGATTTTCCACAAGATGACATTGCGATGTTGCAAGATCACGGGGTGAACACCGAAGGCTTGCAGATAAAAGAAGGCGAAAAGTCGTTTTTCTGGTCGGGCAAGTATCACACCGACATGAACAGCCGGGATACACTGGTAACTGAATTGAATGTGTTGGGAAGTTTTGACCCCATCATTCCTGAAAGCTACCAAAATTGCCAGTACCTGATGTTGGGCAACTTGGCACCAGCCATTCAAAAAACAGTGATCGACCGCTTGGCCAACAAGCCCAAGCTCATTGTCATGGATACCATGAACTTTTGGATGGACATTGCTTGGGACGATTTGATGCAAACCTTGAAACTGGTAGATGTGCTAAGCATCAATGATGAAGAAGCACGTCAGCTTTCGAAAGAATATTCTTTGGTGAAAGCTGCTAAGAAAATCATGGCAATGGGTCCGAAAATCCTCATTATCAAAAAAGGTGAAAATGGTGCGCTTTTGTTCAACGATCAAGAAGTGTTTTTTGCTCCTGCTTTGCCTTTAGAAGAAGTGTTTGACCCAACCGGTGCTGGAGATACTTTTGCTGGTGGCTTCATTGGCTACCTTGCCGCCACCGACGATACTTCGTTCGACAACATGAAACGAGCCATCATTTATGGTTCGGCTTTGGCCTCTTTTTGCGTGGAGAAATTTGGCGTAGAACGCATCAAAGATTTGTCGCAACAAGAGCTCGACAATCGGATTCAGGAATTTGTGAATCTGGTACAATTTGAAATAGCCATGGTTTAGTGTCACCTTTGCTGTCTTCAACAATCCGAGGTTGTATTGAAAACCTATCCAAACATTGTAGCTGAACATCAGCCTAAAATATCGACCAATGACCGTTTGGTTGTTTTTGGCGGTGGACTTGTGGGCACTTTGCTGGCTATTTACCTGGCAAAAAGAGGCTTTCAGGTAGATGTATTCGAGAAAAGAAAAGACTCGAGAAAGCACAAAATAGATGGTGGACGTTCCATCAACCTGGCCCTGAGCGAAAGAGGTTGGCGAGGGCTGGCAGGAGTTGGTCTGGAAGAAGCAGTACGAGATTGTGCCTTGCCTATGGAAGGTCGCATCATGCACGATGTGGAAGGCTTGCAAACTTTTCAGCCTTATGGCACCAAAGATCAGGCTATTTACTCAGTAAGCAGATCTGCTCTCAACATTACTTTAATAGCCGAAGCAGCCAAATTTTCAAACCTACGCTTTCACTTCGACACCATGTGCATGGGTGTGGATCACCATAAAGGTGTGGCTTATGTGTCGAATGATGGGGGCAAAACCACACAAACGATTCACGCCAGGGCATTTTTTGGTGCCGATGGAGCTTACTCTGCTGTACGAAACAGCTTGATGAAGACAGAGAGGTTCAACTACCAACAGCATTTCATCGAACATGGTTACAAAGAGCTGACCATTTTGCCATCCAAATCAGGCGACTGGCAGTTAGACCCCAATGGTTTGCACATTTGGCCACGCAAGAGTTTTATGCTCATCGCATTGCCAAACCCTGACAAGTCGTTTACATGCACCTTGTTTTTCCCATTTGCAGGGCCGGTTTCTTTCAACAAACTGAAGAGCAAGGCCGATGTGACGGTATTTTTTGAGGAATATTTTCCGGATGTGATTTCCCTGATGCCCGACTATCAGGATCAATTTTTTCAAAACATTACCTCGTCGCTGGTCACCGTTAAATGTTTTCCTTGGTCGCTGGGTAATTTTTGCCTCATCGGCGATGCTGCCCATGCCATTGTGCCGTTTTTTGGCCAGGGCATGAATTGCGGCTTTGAAGATTGCCGTATTTTCAATTCACTCATTCAGGAAAACATCAGCTGGGAAGAACTTTTCGAGCAATTTCAAACCATCAGAAAGCCAGATGCAGACGCCATTTCAGAGCTGGCGATGAACAATTTCATCGAAATGCGGGATTTGGTGGCCGACCCCAAATTTTTGATTCGCAAAAAAGTGGAGGCCCGCTTGCATGCCTTGTTTCCTGAACACTGGCAACCGCTTTACACCATGGTGAGCTTTTCCAACACGCCATACCACATTGCCCTGCAAAAAGGCAAAGCCCAGGAAAAGGTGATGCAGGAGCTGATGGAACAAGGCATTTTCGACAAGCCCTGGATAGACGATGATGTGCTTGAAAAAGTAGTGCGCAAACACCTGAAAGCACTCGTAAAAGTGTAATCTACCGCTTTCGGTTTCTGATTTTAAACAGCCTGATCAAGCCGGGAATATAATCTTCACCCGTTTTTATCATCAGATAATTCACCTTCTGTTTTTTACAAAAACTTTCAAGCGCTTTTTGGTTGTCATTGAAACGCTGCCTGATTCTACTGCTGAAAAAAGAAAGTGATGTATTCATCCAAATGGTGCGTTTGCGCTCTTTGTCCATCAAAGGCACGATACCCATTTGCGGAAAATTCACCTCCATGTTGTCGGAAACATGTATTAGCACCAAATCGTGCCTCCGGGCCAGTGCACGCAGCGCATGTTCGTAATTCTCATCGATAAAATCAGAAAGCAAAATGATGATTGACTTGCGCTTTATCAGGTTGAGGGCATAGTAAATGGCTCCGTTCAAATCCGTTTGAAGGCTTTGTGGTTTTAACTTAAACACCTCTGTAATAACAGAATACACATGCTGAATGCCTTTGCCCGGCTTGATGTATTTCTCTTTTTTATCACTGTAGCAAATCACGCCGATCTGACTGCCTTCTTTCACTGCCGACAAGGCCAACACACCGCAAATTTCTTTGCAGATATCCACTTTTTTCTGACTCAAGCGGCCCACTTCCTGCGAGGCACTCACGTCCATGAGGAAAAAAACGGTCTGTTCTTTTTCCTCCTTAAAGGTTTTCACAAAAGTGCCGTGGCCTTTTGCCGAAACGTTCCAATCGATGGTTCGCACATCGTCTCCATACTGGTATTCACGGACATCGTCGAACTCCAAACCTGCTCCCTTGAACACAGAATGGAAATCGCCCTGCATCTCCGTGTTAATGGCTTTTCGGATGCGCACTTCGTAATTCCTCAGTTTCTGGATGATTTCCTTCATGTATGCGATTTGGATGCGGCAAAATAGGCATTCCCATGCAATTTACTACCGATGCTGGTGCGAATTGGAAAGCAGGAAGTTCGTTTTGCTTGCTATTTCATCCCAGCTTCCGACCTGTTTTTGGTGATGAATATTTTTAGGTCTGCTTCTGATCTGTTTTGGGTAAAAAACACCTTCCAATCTGCCTCGGAGCGATTTTTTGTCCAAAACCAAAACCCAGAAAATGGCCTGGCCTCCGACCTGTTTTTGGTTTCAAACACCATCATGTCGGCTTCTGAGCGATTGGTGGTTACAAATATCTTTTTGTCGGCATCGGAGCGGTTGGAGGTTTTGAAGACTTTTTGGGCCATAGCCGATGAAAAGCAAAATAGTATTACAGCAAGCCAAGAATATTTTAACATCGTCCTATTTTGAGATTTGTGAGGAAACAATATTACAATTAAAAATATAAAAAACCGCCCGGCCTCAAACGAGTACCGGGCGGCAATCAAAAAAAATTGAGTAGTCGAACAATGAAGGTTATTCCTTCACAAATTTGCGGGTGAGGCTTGCACCTGAGTTGTCTGACAAACGAACGAGATACATCCCTTTATTTAGATCTACTGTAGGAATGCTAATGGTAGTGTTTCCACCTGCAGAGATGGTTTTCGAAATCAAGGTTTTACCCGACATTTCTAATATTTCAGCTTTCAGGCTGTTGCGGCTGTCGCCAACTGCCAGGTTGATCTGATCATTGGCTGGAACAGGGTAAATGCTGACGGGTAAAATCAATTGACGATTGGCGATAAAGGTTGTAGGCGCCAGGAAAATGGCCTGACCTTTAGGAGTTACTACAAGCAATCCAAAACCAGGGCCGTTTTGATTGGAGGCAGGTGTTAGAAAACCTGATGCAAGCACGGTAAGGGCGCTATCTCTGAAAGCATTCAATGGCACTGTAAAAGAAGCTACTACAGGTTGACCAGCAGCAGGTGTAACTTCAAGTGTGTACTCAAGCGGATCTACAGATAAGTATGGTGTGATGTCGCCGTACAACGCATCATTTACCAAAGTCGGACCACCAGAAACTTTAACGTCCACGCCTGGCGCATCGGTACTTGCATGTACCACACGGAACTGCGACTTACCAGCCTCTGTTGATGCTTCACGCTGCTGGGTAAGTGCTGTTAAATCAAAACCAATGTTTCGGCCATCTGGATTGGCTGCATAACCAGTCGTAGATAAAAGTCCAGTTGCAGCTAACATATAATTTTCTCCGGCAACCAAAGTATAACGTCGGAAAAATGCAGGACTTGAGGTATCATTTAAAGCTGAAGCTGTTTTGATACGAACCTGCAATTCTGTATTGGCTGGCACATCGATAACCGGAGTTGCATTTCTGAAGGCAAAGTTTGGAACTAGCTTGGTAGCTCCAACAAAAATATCTACAGCGGGAGCTGAAGCACTGTTGTGCACAATCTGAAGCCTAGAAGTTGTTAATGGATTCAAAACAATGGTCTGACCACTTGGCGTTACCGCCAACAAGGCAAAACCGGGACCATTTTGATTGGCAGCAGGACTTAAGAAACCAGAAGCCAAAACTGTTAAAGCATTGCCTACAAATCCACCTAATGGCACGCTAAAAGTAGCCACAACCGGAGAACCTGAACCTGGAGTAACCTCAAGAATGTAGGTGCCGCCTGGTACGCCTAAATAGGGTGTAAAATCTCTGAAAGCAGCATTGTCGACCAACGGGGTTGTAGTGTTGAGCACCCTTACATCCACATCAGGTGCATCGGTAACTGCGTGAACTACCCTAAATTGCGCTTCGTTTGCATTCGTGCTGGTTTCTCTCGCATTTGTGACAACAGTCACATCGAAGGCAGTGTTTCTACCACCTGGATTGGCAGCATAACCTGTTTGGTCGAGCAAGCCATTGGCAACCAAAACATATTTTTCATTAGCAGCTAAAGTGTAGCGCTGAAAGAAAACAGGATTTGAGGTGTCGTTCGATGCAGATGTAGGCTTAATCCTCACTTGTAAAACCTCCCCTGCCTGTGCATCTACAAAAGGAGTTGCTTGTCTGAAGGCAAGATTGGGCACTAATTTAGTTGCACCAACAAAAATATCCACAGCCGGAGCTACAGGCGCATTGTGCACAACTTGAATTCTGGCCGTTTGTGCAAACGAGATGGATGATAAGAAGGCCGTTCCCATCACCACGAGCATTGAAATAGAGCTTTTGATTCTGAACATAACGAAGTAAAATTTTAATGAACGAAAATTGGTTTTGTAGTGGTAGGACTCGGGCTATGTTAAAAGCGTTGCCTGTGGAAGAAATTTTTTTTAAATTTTCTTCTTCGCCTACCCTTTCATTTTAACAACGATGAAATTATCTGAATTCAGGCAACCTTTTAGTCAGCATTGGAGTCTTAACTCATTATGGGCAAATCTTACCCGAATTTTACCTTTAAATGCTTCTTTTCAGCGACACTGCTAATGGCCTTTTTTCTGGGGGCTTGCGACAGCGTGGAGAAAAAAGTGCTGCCTTGCAATGGACATGCCATTTTGCATCACGATGAATTTTCAACTGTAATAAATGAGTCAATTCGATTAGATATTCATCAAAACGACACGGTGAATTGCTCACAATTGTTAGACGTTCGGAATCCTGTTTTTGGCAGCATAGCCACGCAGAGCAATGCCATTATATATACACCAGCAGAAAATTTTACAGGAAAAGACTCTCTTTCTTATTCAGTAACCAATGGTTTGAAAGTGCATGAAGCCGTGGTTATAATTTGGGTTAAAAACCCTTGTGCGCCAAATATTAAATCCGATACTGTCAATGCATTTCTAAATGCAAGAATCAGCATTGCCCCTGCGGCAAACGATACTTTTTGCGAAGGAACAATCATGGCTGTGGCCATTGCACCAGTGCATGGAGATTTGCACGCACTTCCTAACAACCAGGTGCAATACATTCCCCATCATGGTTTCACAGGAACAGATTTTTTCATTTACAGGATGTGTTTTGAAAACACTTGCGCTGAAACAAAGGTTATCATTCATGTTCACGATATAGAGGCATGCCACACCACATTTATTCCGCAAAACGACCATTTGCAGGTTGTTGCCGGACAAACAGCAAGAAAAGCAATTGCCGAGCTGATTGGAAATGATGGTGGATGCGACAACGACCTTGACGGCAATTCTTTTTTAGTAGTGTCTACACCTCAAAAAGGAACTGTTTCTGTGGTTGGAGGTCAATTGGAGTATGTGCCGAACGTGGGAACTTCCGGAGTTGAAACACTGAGATACAGGGTTTGCAGAATCTCGAAACCCGGGCATTGCGAAGAAGCAAACATAGAAATTCAAATTGACTAATTGACTGAACTGTAAACTGACTCATTGTGCAAAACCTACAAGTCACCAGCATGCTGAAAGGTTGCCTGAAAGGTGAGTCAAAGGCTCAGGAGATGCTGTACAATATGTATTCAGCCAAAATGATGGCCGTTTGCAGGCGCTATGTTCGCACAGATTTTGAAGCAGAAGATGTTTTTCACGATGCATTTTTAAAGGTATTTACCAACTTGGCTCAATACAAAGGCGAAGTTCCTTTGGAGGCCTGGATCAGGCGCATCGTGGTAAATACCTCCATTACCCACTACCATAAATTTAAAAAAGAAAGAGAACAAGTGGACATTGAGGTGGCGTATGATGAAGCACCTCAAACCAACGAACTTGTTGAAAATCTGGACGCCGAAGAAATCATTCAGGTTGTGAAAACTTTGCCCGATGGCTACCGACAGGTATTTAACATGTATGTGATTGAAGGCTACAACCACCAGGAAATCGGTAACATTTTGGGCATTGCAGAAGGTACCTCGAAAAGCCAATTGCACAAAGCCAGAGAATTGCTAAAAATGAAATTGAACCACCTATTTGCGCTAGCTGATGCAAAATGAAGAATTTGATGATCTGATCAGGCGCAAAATGCAAGGCAGCCAAAGTATGCCTCCGCCCTTGGGTTTTGAGCGGATCAAGGCCTCTTTGCCCGAACCCAAACGCAGGTTTCCTTTTTGGTTCTGGGTTCCCGCTCTGCTGTTTTTTGTTGGTGTTGGCGGAGGTGTTTGGTTGTTTCAGACTTCCAGCCAATTGCCGGAAACCATCGTTTTTAATGGGGATAATAGCACCCTGCAAGCAATACCAACACAATCTGAACCAAATGATGTGAGCGCTGCAGGAATCAACAAAAACGTATCAACTGCCCAAAAACTAACAAGTGTGAATAAGGAAAACTCATCTGAGAAATCAAAAAGTGAGTCTTTCAAAGCTTTGGCAAAAAATACTGTTTTTGCCTCAAATTTCAAGAAGAGAAACCGGCCTTTCGCTGGTAAAGGTTCTACTATTCAGGCTTCAGAAATTGGTTTATCGAATCTAAACGGACAAGCAAGTTTTAATCAGCCGGAAGGTTTTGCTTCCAGCCCACTTGCTGAAGACAAATCAGATTTCATTTTGTTGAAAGCAGGATCGATTCGCTACTTTGGGCTTGAAACTGCAGGCAAAAAACCAACGATAATCGACACAGCCGCAATGACATGGGCATATCCAACATTGGAAAAAGCTTCGTATCGTCTTCAATTCGAGCCTTTTGCATCCGTGAAATGGGCCAGCAAAAACATCAGTATTCAATCTTCGGAGCAAATGGACGTCGCCAAACAATCCAGCTTATCGGCAAGTCGATTTCAATATGAAGCAGGTTTGAATATACACCAAAGCGTAGCACCGTTTTTACGGATTTTTGGCGGTGTTTCATTGAGCTACTTGCAAGACGAAACGGCTGTAGTTCACCACTCTACTACGGCGCAACCTTGTAATTTGTACCAATCTGCCGATGGAAACATGCACTTGCTGCCTCAGGTTGAAGCCCATAATCTGAATATCAGTTACAAAAGTCTGATGTTTGGCGGGCAGCTGGGCGCCATGGCTCAGTTGACTTCAAACGTGGGAGTTTGGGGTAATTTTCGCCTGCACAGGCAATGGAAAAACGCAGAAGTAAAACAAGACGGCTATGTGAGTGCCAGTTTGCACACCCGTTTACTTCCGTCAGCTGCCATAGGCTTTAGTCGAACGCTTCTGGTGAGAGATGGATACCGCTTAAGTCTTGATCCATTTGTAGAGTTCTATTCAAAAGGTGCCATTCGGGTTGGCGATATGTATCAATCGAAGCCTATGTTTTTCGGGATTCGGGCGAGTGTGTTGGTTAACTAGTTTTGTTGGGTTAATTCATTTTCGTGGTAAGCTTCATTCCAAACCAAATGGTTTGAGCCAGAAAGCCCGTTGTATTTGAATGCTCGGAAATAATTCAATTTTCACAAGAGCCGGGCTTATCATACCAATTCAATTCGCTGTCCATTTTCGTTGGGTTGCGAAGAACTAATTTTCTGTAGGCATCAAAAGTTACAAACTCTCCGTTTGTACTTGCTGAACTTTGCGGTCAAACCAGTATCCGCAACTATGCCATTTAAAAAAGTAATATTCATTGGATTTTTATTGCTGAGTCTATCTGCGCTTGCACAACGAACTCCCTTCAACATTCACATTGAGCCCATCCAAATTGCTGGTCTTGGCGGCTTGCAGTCCTATGCTGTTGGGCAGCACAATGGCAAATGGCTTATAGTAGGAGGCCGGTTGGATGGTTTGCACAGAAGGCAACCCTTTGCGGCTTTTGATGTGGCAGGGAATAATAACCAAATCATTGTGGTAGACCCTCTTGCGCAACAAAAATGGACTGCCCCTTTATCATCTCTTCCTGTAGCGTTGCGTGAACAATTGAGCTCCACCAACATGGAGTTTCACCAGGCCGGAAATTACCTCTACCTCATAGGTGGGTATGGTTACCACGCAGCTACAGCATCACGAAAAACATTTGACAACCTGACTGCCATCGATGTTCCTGCGGTGATTGATGCCGTGATTGCCGGCAATTCATTTATAAGTTTTTTCAGACAAGTTAGTGATGCACAATTTGCCGTAACGGGTGGCCATCTGAAAAAAATTAACCAGACATTTTATCTCATCGGTGGAAATAAATTCGATGGCAACTACAATCCACAAGGCAATCCTACATTCACACAGGTGTACACCAACGCTATTCGCAAGTTCAATCTGATAGATGATGGAACAACAATCAACATTACACATCTACCTTCCATTACAGACCCGGTCAATCTGCATCGAAGAGATTACAATGCTGTGCCTCAAATATTGCCAAACGGGGCAGAAGGAATAACGGCGTTTTCAGGGGTTTTTCAGCCAAATGCCGACTTACCTTTTCTCAACAGCGTGAACATTGACAGCACCGGACATGCAGTGAACAATGGATTTCAACAGTATTACAACCACTACCATTGCGGTATTTTGCCCCTTTATTCTGCTTTAAACAACGAAATGCATACCGTTTTCTTTGGGGGCATTGCGCAGTACTACGAAAGCGCAGGGGTATTGGTACAAGACAACAATGTTCCGTTTGTGAATACCATTGCAAGGGTTAGCCGAAATGCTTCAGGAGCCATGGCTGAATATAAACTTCCGGTTGAGATGCCGGGTTTTCTAGGTGCAGGTGCCGAATTTATTCCCATTAAAAGTCTGCCTCATTACAGCAATCAAGTGTTGAAACTGGATGAATTTGTTGCAGATAGCACTTTGGCAGGTTACATCTTCGGTGGCATCAGCAGCTCAGCTCCGAATATTTTTTTCACCAATACCGGAACCCAGAGTAGTGCCAGTAACCAATTATTTAAAGTTTATGTAGTGAAAAGCCCGGTATTGGGCAATCATAAACTGAACGAACAAAGCGTAGGTTCATTGAAAATGCAGGTTTACCCAAATCCAAGTGGTGGCGATTTTGTGGTGAAGTTTCACTTGAACAAACCAAGCCATGTTAAAATTTTATTGACCAACATCAATGGAAGAAAAATTGAAGAGAAAGTGCTCACTGGACTGAGCATTGGAGTAAATACATACCGACGTAAAATAGAAAATACTCCATCTGAAAGCACCTATTTTTTAACCATAGAAACACCTGATGAAAAGGCGACCCAAAAAATTATCATCAAACCTTAACAAGAATTCCGGTCAAAGGACTGGCTAATTGATTTCTGCATGACCCACCCAAAATTTTTGCAGACTTTTGCTGCATGGCCGCACCACCTGTTCTGCTTTACTTCTACCCTTCAAAAGCTTCTTTTGTAAGAAAAGACCTGGCTATTTTTCAGCAGGCAGGACAAGTAATTGAGCATGAATGTCCGCCATTTCCCAAGTGGCAAACGCCATGGATGCTGCTGAAGCAAAAATTGTTTTTGCTCAGGCATATCCAGTCAGCTCAGGTTTTGATTGTACAGTTCGGAGGGTATCATTCATTTCTGCCTGCCCTATTCGGCAAACTTTTCGGCAAGCCATGCCTCATTATTTTGGGGGGATACGACTGCTATGCTTTTCCAAACATCAACTATGGCGTGTTTCAAAAACGGGTGCTGCGTTGGTTTGTGAGTTGGAGTTATAAGCTGGCATCGCACCTGTCGCCCGTGCATGAAAGCATGATCAATTCACCTTATACCTACGATCCTGAATCGGGAGAAAGACAGGGTTATGCCCATTTTATCAAAGGAATTAAAACGCCGGTAAGCACGGTTTACAATGGCTATGAGCCGGAGGTTTTTTACAACCAACATTTGCCAAGGAAGCCACTTTCATTTCTTACAGTTGCAGTAGATACCGGTGGGAGCAATTTTTACCGCAAGGGAATCGATATCATTTTGAAAGCTGCATTGATGTGTCCTGACGGACAATTCACCATAGTTGGAAACAGCAGAGGCGATCAATCCAAACTTCCAACCAATGTTACGTTGTTGCCTCCAGTCGATTATTCACAACTGCTGGCTATTTACAACGAACATGTTTTTTACCTGCAACTGTCGATGGCCGAAGGATTTCCCAATGCACTCTGCGAAGCCATGCTTTGCGGTTGTGTGCCCATCGGTTCGGCTGTGTTTGCCATTCCTGCCATCATTGCCGATTCGGGTTTTGTTTTGAAAAAGCGAGACCCCAAACTGCTGACCGATTTGTTGAATGAAGCTGTTCATGCAGATGTTGTACCTTTGCAAACCAAAGCCCGACAAAGAATTGTAGATCACTTTACGCTGGACAAGCGGGCAGCGGGTTTACTCCACCTTATTCAACACTTGGCGAAATAAGCCAAAGGCAACATCGTTTGCACATCCATGAAAAAACCGAAAAAACTGCCAAAAAACGTGAGAAAAAAAGTGACGACACAAGTGAGGTCGAACTGGCAGTTTATTCACCACCTGGGGAGCAGCTACATGCTGATGGGAGTCAACATTGTCACCATGTTTATCCTCACACCGATCTTGTTTTCGCATTTGGGCAAAGAAGGCTATGGAATATGGATAGCCCTCACGGCTGTGGCGGCTTATTTCAGCCTCAGCAATTTCGGATTCACCCAAACCTTTTTGATTGAGCTGATCAAAAACAAAGACAACCCCAAAAAGGCAAATCGACTAATTAATACAGCATTTTTTTCGCTGATGATGTTTTTGGTGGTTACCCTGCCACCTTTCCTTTTGGTTCAATACAATATTGGTCCATGGTTTAAAATAACCGAGGGTTTTGTGCCTGATGCCCAACGGGCTTTCGTTATTGTGTACGGCATTTTTATTCTCAATTTTCTTGGCTCTGTGTTTCAGCAGGTGATTTTTGGTTTTGGCAAACTGACCCAACGGAATCTGATAGAAGCCCTGCGGGTACTACTCAATTTCGGGCTCACCCTGCTGGTCATTCAAACCTACAAAGGTTTGATGCCAGTGCTGATTATCAATTCCCTGACCACATTGATATATCTGGCTGCTGCGGTGGTGTTGGCTTACAAACAAGTGCGTTTCAAAATTCACCTGGGTCACTTTCATAAACCCACATTCAACCGGTTTTTGGTGCCGAGTATGCATTTTTTTATACTGGGTATGTCGTCGCAGATCATACTATATTCCGACAGCATTTTGATATCTACCTTGTCCGGGGTTTCGGCGGTTGCTTTTTATGCCATTACTTTTCGCATTCCCGATCAGTGCCAACGGCTCATTTTCAAAATTTCGGATGTTAAAATTCCTAAAATCACGTTGCTACATAGCCAGGGACGGTATTTTGAATTGATGCTGCTGCACAACCGCTTGTTCTGGCTCACCGTGGCTATAGCTTTTCCGGTTGCCGCCGTGCTGATTTTGGCAGGTCCATGGGTGATAGAAACCTGGATGAGACAACAATTTGAAGTCGATTTTTGGCTGGTGGTTATTTTCACTTCCAGCATGGTGACCCAGGTGCTCATTCACGTAGAAGGGGTTTTTATACAGAGTATGGAGCTGCACAAAAAAATGGCCTGGTTCACCCTGGCTGGTGCCGCTTTTCATATTTTATTGGCCATTCTGCTCCATCATTTCATAGGTTTGCGTGGAATAGCACTTTCTTTTCTGATTTCTCAAACCATTGTGGGCCTCAGTGTGGTAGGGCAACTGTATAGTTTCATTGGGCAAAATCTCGGCGAAGGAAGATCCTTTTCATTTTTCAAACTCAGAAACGCCGGCCGATGGACCTTGGAAACAAGTGATCCAAAAGCACATTAAAACATAAGATTCATGTCCCCCTGGCTCAACCAACTTTGGTTTCGCATCAAGTACCCTTTTAAACTTTCGCTGTATGCTGCGCTGGATTTCAGCGTAAGGCAACAACCAGTTAAAACCCGGGAAAAAACGTTGCTCATATTCCGGCTCGACTTACTCGGCGACTATTTATTGAGTCAAACATTCTTTGGACAGGTGGCAGAAAGAGGGCGCTTCGACGGCTATAAACTCACCTTGTGTTGCAATGAATTGGTGGCCGACCTGGCACAAGAACTTCATGAAGACCTATTCGAGAATTTTATATTTCTAAATCGGGCCAGGTTTCTGAATGATGTGAGTTACCGATTTAAAGTGTTGACAGAAATCAGAAGCAGGGGTTTTGAAGTGGTGGTTTGCCCCATGCACACCCGGCAATTTCTGCTCGAATCGGTGGTGTGGTGTTCGGGTGCGGTGGAGCGAATTGGTGCCATGCCTGTTGGCTATCACATGAAAGCCTGGCAACATAAACTATCCAAAAAATTTTACACCGAAATCATTGAAACACAGCACGAACCGACTTTTGAGTTCTACCGCAACCGACAGTTTTTCTGCAAACTCACCGTGCAGGATCTTCCGGTAAACAACAACTCGCTACAGGTGAAAACCAAGTGGCTAGGTATGGCTCCGGATGTAGATTTTGTAATTATGGCTCCCGGTGCCAGCGTGTTGCAAAGGCAATGGCCTGTTGAAAATTTTGCCAAACTGGCCGATCAGATTTATTTTCAACTTGGGTTTCCCATATATGTGTTGGGCAGTCAGCAAGAGCAACACTTGTTTGCAAAAATGAAAGCTATGGTGAACACTGATGTGATTCTGCAGGACCTCACAGGCAAACTCACGCTTCCGCAAGCCATTGGCTTCATCAGCAGGGCGTCGCTATTGATCAGCAATGAATCCGGACCGGTGCACATGGCGGCCATGGTAAGCACGCCCACCATTTGTTTGAGCAACGGCAATCATTTCCGACGTTGGAATCCATATCCACAGTTGATTTCTCCCAATGTTTTCACCTTATATCCCGATGCATTCTTTGAGCTAGATCGCAAAGGACAACTCCAGGCTCACACCCGAGGCAGCAAAATTTCGATGAACGAAATTAAAACAGAGCAAGTCTGGGATGAAGTAAATCGGGTGTTGAATCCGGTTTAAGGGAGAAAAATTTAGTGGGGAAAGTGGTAACCCCATCAGAAAACTGAAGCAACATTTTATTTTATTCAGGCTCTTAGTACATGCTACCATAAATCAATCTAGCCTGTTTTTTGCCTTCACCATAAGTTGAAGTTTCTGTAAAAAAGGTCAGCGCAAAGACTGTTTGTCGACGTGCAAATTTAGGAGCGAAATGAAAATTGGAAAAGGGCCTCTTGCTGGAAGAGGCTTGGGTAACAAGATCGTTGTAGTGCAAGGTGGTGTAGCTGAAAACACATTCAATGGGCTATATTCAGTGCCACTTGAGCAATGGATAAATATTGTGATGAATAAAAAAGGCAGCTTGTTTGAGTTGTATATTGATGGCGATTTTAAGGCCTCAGGTTCGAGAAACTACAACCCGCCTTCTTCAGCATTTTCTGTTGGCGCAACTCCTGATCAGTATGCAAATGGCTATGGCGGCTTTAACGGAATAATCGATGAAGTGAAGGTGTATAAAAAGGGATTTACGGCCACCATGGTTGCCAGCCTTTATCAATCAGATATTACTTCGAACAAAGAGTTTCAATCGAAAGCAGGATTGTTCTCCGTTTCGCCTAATCCTGCCTCTGGTAATGTGAATATTCTGGCAAAAAATGGCGCCTTTAATCAGATCAGCATTGTGAATAGTTTAGGTCAAACGGTAATAAACCATGCTATTGCGTATGGATCAATTACAGAAATTGAAGAATTGAAATTAGATGTTTCAGGCTTGAAACCAGGTGTCTACTCCGTGATGGCCAATGGCAAAATGAAAGCGCAAAAGAAATTGGTAATTCAGTAGTGCATTTTACAAATCATTTTAAAACAAAAGTGCCGGACTACAATCCGGCTCTTTTGTTTTGGACATCGAAATGAAGCAATTACTTCAATTTGATCTCTACTGCATGCCCGTTCAGGTTGTCAGAATCAGCAATTCGCTGGGGCAGGAGGTGTATCCGGCCACGCTCATCAACCAGCAGCAGCAGGTATTGAGTATGAGCACCTGGGGCGGCAACGGTCTTTATCTTTTGCATCTGATCAACCCACAGGGCCACATCACCGAAGTGAAGAAAATAGTGCTGGCGCCATAAGCCATCGCAAACTTAGCCACCTCAAACCTATAAGCTCTTCGAAGAGCTTATAGGTTTTTTTTATTATGAATCGCAGGCAAACGGCAACGATGGAAAATGGTTTTTTACCAAATGCCCGGCGCAGGCAAAGAAGAAAATTTTCTTTGTTTCCTCTGAAAGCCAGGCCGAACTCAAAATCTTCTTTGTGGGCAATCGCTCACAAGCTGGTTGGCGGAAACGGGAAAAGCTGTAATAATGGAATGAAGAGACACCTGTCACGGGTGAAATAAACTTCGGCTGGTCGTCCTCACCAGACGGGTTTGTATGTCTGGTGAGGACACCAGCCAAAGTGAAGGTAGGCGTTTACTTCCAGAAAGTTCGAAGACTTTCGGGAAGTTTGAATGGGTTCTAAAATAAAAAAACCTATGTGCTCTTCAAATCGCTTAGAGGTTTGGTGCATATCCTAAGTCTCCTTGTATCCAGGCAACTCGCTGTTCAGATTCATCCCATATCCTGAAAAAAATCTCCGCATGCGGCAGGACAACAAATGTCAAATCGAAGATCCCGACTTGGTGGGAGGGACAAATAGCCAAATGGTCACCGCTAATGCGGTACGTCGCTACGCTCCGCTTTTTTAATCCCTGAGGCAACGGACACTAAAGCCAACCGGTTATCGTTTCTGACCCGGCCCGAATTGACATTGCCGTAATCCAGGTTCCGGTACCAGGCGTTTGAAGAAGAGAACTCCGAAGAGAACCACCAGTAGCCGAGGTAGCCAACGTCGCAGTAAGTACCACTGCTACCACGGTTGCCGCCCGGAAGGCCAGAAAAACCGCTTTCGTTCGTTGCTCTGCTGTTTGGAGGTTGTCATAAGCTTGATAAGGATTTCATTTTGCCACCTGCAACACCGGCTCCACCAAGAAAATTTTCTAAAGTAGTCCATTCTGCATCTGTAGGTACATGCCAACCTGTAGGGTATAGGTTTCTGCTGTCCACAACCGCATACCAGTTGTACAATTTTCCATAAGTTGTATTGTTAGCAGCATCGTTGTTGTATATTGCATGAGCGCCTGTATTAGCTGCCTGCCAAGCGGAATTACTCAGATTCGTTGGTATCGCATTCCGGTATCTGCTCACCTTCAAATTCTCTTTCATCTATACCTGGGGTACACCTGTCCTAAACGCTAAAAAATCTACACAAAAAAATATCAGCTTGCCGGTGCAGAAAATCTGCCTCAATTTTGGGGTTACTACACCGTCAAAACAAGGCAGGCAGATGTACAATACTACACTCTTTTCTCAAATCATTCGACTACTTCCTAGAGAATAATTTCGAAGTCTCGTCAAGGAGCTGGATACAGCTAAGCACTGCAAAGGGCTTGATTCTTGGACACACCATTTTGTCAGTTTGGAGCCAAAGATTCACTACGATCTATTTGCCAGGGATTGTTATCGGCCACTGGCAATCTGGTTCACTTAGGCGTATCATCAGCCCCTACCAAAAGTGCACTTAGCTACAATCATGAAAATCGCAGTTATGAACTGTTTGAGAAGTTCTTTCATCATATTATTGGACTCTATCATGCCCCTAAGCATAGAATTGGGCAATTAGCCAGAATCAAAGCTCAAATCAAGATTCTGGATTCCACAACCATTTCTCTTTGCATAAAGGTATTTGATTGGGCCAGGTACCGCAAAACGAAAGGAGAGATAAAAATGCATACACTCATCGATTATGATTTTATACACCGTTACTTTTACCTTTGCCTCATGAGCTACCTCAACCGCCGACCCAGGCGAAACCGCATTTCCCAGGCTGTACGCAACCTGGCAGAAGAAACCACCCTGCTGCCACAAAATCTGGTTTTTCCCTTGTTTCTGCTACCCGGCGAAAACAAAAAAGAAGCCATTTCGTCTATGCCGGGCATTTCGAGGCTTTCGCTGGATTTGCTGCTGAAAGAAGTGGAGCAATGCATGAAAATGGGTGTGCAGGCTTTCGATGTGTTTCCCTGTGTACCCGATGAGCTCAAAAACCAAACGGCCACCTACAGCTATGCGGAAGACAACTTTTACCTCGATGCGCTAAGCCAGATCAAGCAACGTTTTCCTGAAAGTTGGCTCATGACCGATGTAGCCATGGATCCATATAGCAGCGATGGCCACGATGGACTGGTGGAAAATGGTCACATTGTAAACGACAAAACCCTGGAGATTTTAGGCAAAATGGCCATAGCACAAGCCCAAGCGGGTGCCGATGTGCTTGGCCCAAGTGATATGATGGACGGCAGGGTTGGATTTTTGAGAGAAACGCTTGATAAAGCCGGTTTCACGCAAGTGAGCATCATGAGCTATACAGCCAAATATGCCAGCGGTTTTTACGGACCTTTTCGGGAGGCTCTCAACTCTGCCCCAAAGTTCGGCGACAAAAAAACCTACCAAATGAACCCCGCTAATGTGAAAGAAGCACTGCTTGAGGCTCAGCTCGATTTCGATGAAGGAGCAGATATGATGATGGTGAAACCAGCTATGTGCTACTTGGATGTGATTAAAACCCTGGCCGACCAGTTTCCTATTCCCATTGCGGCATACCAGGTAAGTGGCGAATTCAGTATGTTGCATGCTGCAGCCCAAAACGGTTGGCTCGACCTGGAAAGGGTAATGGTAGAAAGTCTGACCAGCATTCGCCGAGCAGGAGCTCAGGTTATTCTGAGCTACTTTGCCAAAGACTATGCCCGTTGGTACAAAACAACCCGATCGTAGAAAGCGAACAATTGTGCCAAAAACTGTTTTTTCGGTAATATAAAGCCCATATTTGCCAGCCACCTACACCAAACAGATGAATACTGAGCAGGAATTTTCGGAGGAAGAAGAAGAATTGTATGAAGAAAATCCGGTTCAGCTTTTCGAGCATCACAGGTTCAAAGTAGATCCAGGTCAGGCGCCTGTCCGAATTGATAAATTTCTGACTGATAAAATTGCCAATGCGACCCGAAACAAGGTACAAATCGGAATAGACGGCGGTTTGGTAAAGGTGAACAACGAGATCACCAGGTCAAATTATAAGGTGAAACCCGGCGATGTGATTTCGGTACTACTCACAAAACCGCCCCGTGATGAGGATATTATTCCCGAGGACATTCCTCTTGACATTGTGTATGAAGATGCGGACCTGATGGTGGTAAACAAACCCGCAGGCATGGTAGTGCACCCGGCTTATGGCAACTGGATAGGAACGTTGGTAAATGCCCTGGTGTATCACTTTGAACAACTCCCAACCACTGCCTCGCTGGCGCAACGACCCGGCTTGGTTCACCGGATTGACAAAGATACTTCAGGTCTTTTGGTGATTGCAAAAACGGAACTTGCCATGGTAGGCCTGGCCAAACAATTCTTTTTTCATACCATCAAGCGCACTTACACTGCCTTGGTTTGGGGCGTGGTGAAAGATGACCAGGGAACCATTCGGGTGCCGCTGGGTCGAAGTCCAAAGGATAGGCGATTGGTTGTGCCAGTGCTCGATGGCACACATGGAAAAATAGCCATTACACATTACAAGGTTTTGGAGCGGATGCGCTACGTAACGCTCATAGAATGTGTGCTCGAAACCGGCCGAACCCACCAAATCAGGGCGCACATGAAGCATCTGGGCCATACACTTTTCAGCGACCAAATGTATGGTGGCAACAAACTGCTGGTAGGTCAGGCATTTTCGAGCTACAAAGCTTTTGTGGAAAACTGCTTCAAATTAATGCCCCGCCAGGCCTTGCATGCCCGAAGCCTGGGTTTTGTGCACCCCACCACCGGAAAAGAAATGTATTTTGAACAGCCTCTTCCAGAAGATTTTGCCTCCGTACTCGAAAAATGGCAAGGCTATCTGAGAACAGAGTAATTTTTGCTTAGCCTTCTCATGCTACTTTCTCCGCCAATATTTTCAAAAAATCAGGCAGACTGATTGCCCTCACATTTTCATGAATGGGGTATGACTCGCCAACGGGTATTATCACAAAATTGTGGCTTGCGTTCAGATCTTTGATGCTTTCAAAGTAGCCTTTGGAAATGGATTGCCAGTAGATATTTCGTGAGAAAAATCAGGTTGCATCCATGAAAAATTTACAGAAATAGTTTAAATAATTTATAATCAATTATTTACATAGTTAAATTTGACAAATATGAAATATGTAGTTTTATCAATCAAGTAAACGCTGCATCACCATCGCCATCGGCAAGCAGCCCTGTGATGTAGGGTGCCAGAGCATTGCTCACAATCCACTCCTTGTTGAACGGTTTACAAAAAACAGCACCCAGTCCATCTTTCTTCAGGTGTTGCGCCAGTTCCGGCTGGTTGCACACAAACCTTTTTACTTCATGCTGCTTGCAAAATGCCCTAATGAAAGCCGCAATTTGCTTTTCGGCATTGGGAACATAAGCCACATGAGGCATTTTCAGGGTGCCATTTCTTAACATGAGCATCACCAAGGCCACCCGGTTTCCCAGCTTATCTTTTAAGTCAAACACCTGGTTTGTGAATTCTTTGGCCTTTGATGAAAAATAATACTTCCGATCAAATTCAGTGATCTCGCCTTGAAGTATCCAGGGAAAATTCAATATCCACTCCCACTCTTCTATTGATCTTTTTATAGCATGATTTGATTGATTTATTTTTAAAAACTCTCTGAATTCCGGGCCGGGTTGCCACAGGGTATTAATTCCCAATGAATATGAATTTTTGCTGCCGGGAAGAAATTTCAATGCAAAGTTTAAGGTTGCGTCAAAAGCTTTCAAAACAGGCATCGCACGTTTCCATTTTGAAGATTTTGGGGGAAGCAACGTTGCCAGATCGCTTTTGAAATACCAGCGAAAGCCTGATTGGACAACTACATCACTAAAATAGCCTGTATTCAGGTAAAACCCACGAATGGCAGGCACAAAATCAGTAAACATGATCATTCCATGCCAATGTTCTATGGCCATATCAAGGAGTTTCCGTGCCAAACCTTTGCCTCTGAACTGAGGTGCGGCCCAGAGGCATGAGTACCAGGCAAAATGGATTCGCTTTTGGTCACTTGTCAGCACATTGTCAGGAAGCATGCCACAATATCCAGCTAGTTGGTTGTTTTCTACTGCCAGAATTAACAATATATCATCGGGCTTAAGCCTGGGGTTTGCAATCTGAGAAACAGCCCTGTGCATAGAAATAGGTACTTCGTTTTGCTGGGTAAACAAAGGTGACTGAATATATTCTTCCAGACCTTGGCGGTTTAGGGGGATAAACTTCATCGGTTGGCTTTTAAGGTGTTACGCCTCAAGCATGTTCTTACTATAGCTTTCAGTTTTTCTTTAGCAATCAGGTGGCGGGCAGTCTGGTGGTTTTGCTCGAGCGAAAAGCGCTGAAGATGACCCTGCACCTCATCAGGCCTTATACCTGAAGTGCCAAAACTAAGACTTATGAGCTGGGTTTGGTGCATGCGAGCAATGGTTGCACCACGCACACCATGGTCGGTAAAGGGAAAAGCAAACGAGTGGATAGGAATGGCAAGCCTGTTTTTCAGTTGAACAATACTTTGGGTAAATTGCTCCATTTGAGCTTCCTCGCTCAGCAAGTGCATGTAGGGATGGTCCAGGCTATGCGCCCCAAAAGCAAAGCCCTGTTTATGCATGTCCTGAATTTGTGCTGTACTCATGTAGGGTTTTTGGTGCAGCAAATACGCTTTAAAATCAAGCCCTAATTGTGTGGCAAGGGCGTCTATATGCTGAGTATCTGCATAGCCCAGCGAAAGCAAAACGTTTTTGATGGCTTGTTGTGGCAATGCACCTAAGTGAGCCATCGCTGGTTGGACATCTTGAGGATTATTTTGAAAATGTTCCAGAAGAAGGCTCACCTTATAGCGGTAAAACAATCCTTGATTGTCAACGAAAGCTGCATTGAGAAAAAACGTAGCTGGTATTCCTTTTTTCGCAAGTATAGGAGCCACCAAGTGAAAACATTCGCTCAGGCCATCGTCGAAGGTGAGGTGAAAGCCAGGCTTACTTAGCCTCAGACTTCCAAGTGCCACTTGCTCAAGCTCTCCCAGGCTTAGTGGCTTATAGCACCTGCATAGATAATCCAGGTCTTGTTCAAATTGTTGTTCGGTTTTAGGCAGGTATACATGCCTGATGTGCGCAGGAGGATGATTTGAAATAAGGTGATAAAATGGAATAAGGCAGTTAAACGATTCAAAAATCATGCTTGTAATGTGTATGTTTTTGAAAAAGGGAATATTGCTTCAAACCAGATTTATCAAGTATGAATGCCTTCGAAAAATACAGTTATTTGCCATTTTTCAAGGCATCCCACAAAATTTCTACCGGATGCAGTGCTACTTTTCCAGTACCGTCTTTAATCTGGTGGCGGCAACTTGTGCCTGGGGCTGCTACCAACACATCTGCCGGCAAATTGCGCACCGTTGGGAACAGCACCAGCTCGCCAACCTGCATGCTCAGCTCAAAATGTTCGGCTTCGTAACCAAACGAACCTGCCATACCGCAACAACCTGATGGAATCAACTGCACCTGATAACCCTGTGGAATCATGAGCATTTTCTTGGTCGGCACCACCGAACCCAAGGCCTTTTGGTGACAATGTCCATGCAATCGAATCAACTTTTCTTCTGTTTTGAACTGATCTTTTCTGATGTTCCCAGCCTCAAATTCCCTGGCCAAAAACTCATCAAGCATCAAAGTATAAGGTGCAAGCGATCTGGCTTTTTCTTGCAAATCACCCCGAAGCAGGTCAGGATATTCGTCTCTGAAAGTAAGAATGGCTGAAGGTTCAATACCAATGAGTGGTGTTTGCTCTGATACGATTTCGTGCAGCAGTTCTACATTTTTTTTGGCAATGGCAGCAGCCTCTTTCAACATTCCTTTCGACAAAAATGCCCTTCCACTTTCTTCATGTTTGGGTAGCAAAACCTCATAGCCCAAATGCTCAAGAAGCTGAACAGCCTTTTGGCCGATGGCTACATCATGATAGTTGGTAAATTCATCTGCAAACAGATAAACCTGTCTTTTTAAAGCTGAAGTTGGTGATGATTTTCTGCTTTTCAACCAACGCTTCAGGGTGGTGTTGCTCAATTTGGGCATGCTTCTGCCTTCGGCAAAGCCGGTCATGCGCTTGAGCATACTCGACAAACCAGGAGTAGAAAAAGCAAAATTGTAAGCCCAGGGTGCAATTGATGCCAACCGATTCATGTTCTCGAAATTTCCAATAAGCCAGCTACGGAAAGGAACCCCGTTGGCGTCGTAATAATTTTGCAAAAACTCAGCTTTAAGCTTACCAACATCCACATTGCTGGGGCATTCGCTTTTGCAGCCTTTGCAACTGAGGCAAAGGTCCATTACTTCATAAATTTCCTCGTGGTTGAATTTGTTGGACTGGGTAGAATTTGTTAAAAATTCACGCAAAACATTGGCACGAGCACGGGTTGTATCTTTTTCGCTTTTGGTTGCCATGTAACTTGGGCACATGGTTCCACCAGCCTGTTGACTTTTTCGACAATCTCCAGATCCATTACATTGTTCAGCATGTTGCAGCACATTCTGAACCCCAAAATTGAGATAGGTTTCCGGCACATCTACTTGTTGGTCCGGCGCATAGCGCAGAAACTGATCCATGGGCGCTGTGTCAACAATTTTACCCGGATTGAAAATATTGTCAGGATCGAACGTGTACTTGATTTGCCTGAACCATTCGTAAACTTTTGGCCCCACCATGCGGGGAATAAACTCACCACGCAAGCGTCCGTCGCCATGTTCACCACTCAGCGAGCCTTGGTATTTTTTCACCAAATCGGCAATTTCTTCGGCTATCACCCGAAACAGGCGCTGGCCTTCTGATGTCTTCAGGTTCAAAATAGGTCGCAAATGCAACTCACCTGAACCCGCATGCGCATAATGCACAGCATACAAGCCATGCTTTTTCAGCACCTCGGTAAAATCACGAATGTATTCTGGCAGTTGTTGCACATCTACGGCTGTGTCTTCAATGACAGGCACCGGCTTGTTGTCACCCGGCATGTTGGAAAGTAAACCTAGGCCTGCCTTTCTAAGCGTCCAGATTTTAGTGGTGTCTTCGCCAAACAGCAAAGGAAAATGATAACCCAAACCAGCGGCACGCATTTTTTGCTCGGTAATGGCAGCCAGTTTCTCGACTTCTTCCCGGGTTTCCCGGGCAAATTCTATTACCAAAATAGCCCCGGGGTCACCTTGCACAAAAAAGCGGTTTTTGCTTTGCTCAATGTTGCCTTTGGTGCATTCTAAAATATAATGATCAATGAGTTCAACGGCGCCTGGTTCTTGCTCCAGTGCCAGCAAATTAGCCCTTAGAGATTCGTCAATGGTGTTGAAATGCACGCAAAGTAAACCAATCTCTTTAGGCGGAAGTGGCACCAGGTTGAGTTTCGCTTCGGTAACAATGGCCAAGGTTCCTTCCGAACCAGCAATGAGTGTACAGAGGTTGAAATCAGCTCCCAGGGGGTCAAAGGGTTTGGTTCCGGCCAGTAAATCAAGTGCATAACCAGTGTTGCGTCGGGGTATGTTTTTCTTGGGCGAATTAACCTCAATTTCCTTTCGGTTTTCTTCACTACTTAAAATAGTGTTGAGCAGTTGATATGCTTTGAGCTCAACTTGCCCATTGGCACCAACCCCTTGCGTTTTCCACCTGAATGTTTGCTCATCTTCGGCTTTGATATGGGTAACAGTACCATCAGAAAGTACAGCCTCCACTTCCAGCAAATGCTCTCGAGCCGAACCAAACAACACCGAATTGGCTCCACATGAATTGTTGCCGATCATACCACCAATCATGGCCCTGTTGGCTGTAGATGTTTCGGGGGCATACATCAGGCCGTAAAGTTTCAATGCCCTGTTCAGTTCATCACGCACCACGCCTGGCTGCACCCTAACCCACTTTTCTTCCGGATTTACTTCAAGTATCTGGTTAAAATACTTGCTCACATCCATCACAATGCCATTGCCCACCACCTGGCCAGCCAAGGAGGTGCCAGCTGTGCGGGGGATGAGTCCGATTTTGTTTTGCCTTGCAAAAGCGACCAAATGTTGCAGATCCCGGATGTGTTTTGGAAATGCAACTGCCTGAGGCATTTCCCTGTAAGCAGATGCATCGGTAGCATAAAGTGACCTGATGGCAGTATCTGTCAGCAATTCGCCTTCAAGCTTTGATCGCAGGTCGTGAAAAGGTGCGGAAGTTTGTGTTGTTGTCATTGAGTTTGCAAAAAACGGACATCTGCATGAGTAATTAAAACTTTGCTACTTACATTAAGTTCGCAATAACTTTCGTGTAGGAATCAAACCACCCAATCTAAAAAGTTTTGCCGGTTCACCACATTAAATTCTGCCTGTTGATAGGCCTTGGCCCATGCGCCGGGTATTTTCACCCGCTTGTTCGGGTCAAACTTGGCTTCAAAAGCCCTGAGCTCATGGTTTTCTTCTTCCACCAAATCAATTTCTTGTTGGTCATAAGTACGCCAAAAAAAGTGGTTTGCACTTCGCTCCTGATAAGCCATGAATTTTTTACGTTCGATAGCAAAATAATTTTCCCACAGGCTGCCCACATCGTTGCGCTGGCTTAGCCTGCCAAAGCTATGAATCACCGCATTGCGGATGCCATTGTCAACAAAAAACCACTTCGACGTTTTGGTCACTTCTTTGCGCAGGTTTCGGCTGTAACCGGGTAATTTGTAGATTACAAACACTTTACACAGCAAATCGAGGTATCGCTCAGCTGTGTTTTTTGAGATGCCTAAAGCCCTTCCCAACTCATCCACAGATACCTGACTACCTACCTGAAAGGCCAAAAGTTTAAGCAAGGATAGAATCTTGTCAGCTTGGCGTATTCCTTCAAATATCAGGATGTCTTTCAGCAGATAAGCATTGACTATTTCTTCCAAATATTCCTGCTTGTCTTTCCAGTCGGGGTATTGTTCCAGTTCTGGGTAACCACCAAAAATGAGTCGTTCTTCAAGCATGTCCTGGGATTGCTTGTAGTTTTCGTGTTTGGCCAATTCCATTTGCGACAAGGGGTACAGTATGAGCGTGTTTTTCCGACCTACCAATGGCTCGCCCACATTTCCCGCCAGATCGAAGGAAGAAGAACCTGTGGCAATGATTTTAAGATCAGGGATGTGATCCACCATCAGTTTCAAGGCCATGCCTACGTCAGGAATGTATTGAGCTTCATCTATCACCAGCAGTTTAATGTTGTTCAGCAAGCGTTTGTAGTTGGCAACTGTTCGGTCTTTCAGCCTGGCGGCATCATCCAGATCATCGCCATTCAGGTGGAGACAGGTCTCAGGGTCTTGTTTGGCCAGATAGGCATTTACCAATTGGGTTTTGCCCACCCGTCTTGCCCCTAAAAGTATGAGGACTTTTTGAGGCCTTACCTTTTTTTCAAATACAGAAGCCAGTGCTCTTTTCAACATGTCACCTCTACAAATAGTGAAACTTGCGTCAAATATATGACTCAATTTTTAAAAATTGAGTCAGCGAACTGACTGAATTTACAATTTTTGAGGCACGAATGTGACGCAATTAATGTTAATTGCGTCAATTGATTGACTGAATTAACGTTAATTCAGTCAGTTCAGAAACATAAAAAATATAAAATTTGATTATAAACAATTGAAATTCAGCGATCTACTTCCCCAAGTACTAAATCTATGGAACCGACTATTGCAATCAAGTCTGCCAGCAGGGCACCTTTGGAAATTTCGGCAATGACCGACAAATTGCTAAAGCAGGCAGATCGGGCCTTGCAGCGCACAGGAATGTCGGAGCGGCCATCTGTTTTAATGAAAAAGCCAAGCTCGCCTCTTGGCGTTTCTGCTCTGAAATAAAATTCCATGGCCTGAGGCCGGATTTTTTTTGGACAATGTGCCTGAGGATCGAATTCAGGCCCTCTTTTATGCACTTTCGACAGCATCCCGACGCACTGCCTGATAATTTTGATTGACTCAAAACACTCCTTTAATCGAACGGAAGTTCGGTCCCAGCAATCTCCGAGAGTTCCCATTTTTCCCTCACCCACCGGAATATCAAAGTCAAGTTCCGGGTAAACTGAATAACCATCAACCTTTCTCAAATCGAAGGGAAAACCACTTCCCCGCAACATTGGTCCGGAAACACCATAGTTGATTGCAACTGGCAAAGGCAACACGCCAACATGGGCTGTTCGGCTGATAAAAATCTGATTGTCGACCAATATGGATTCTAATTCTCTCAGTTTTGGTTCCAGATATGTGACAAACTCCAGGCACTTTTCTTCGAAACCAGGCGGCAGATCAAAATACAACCCACCTACCCAAATGTAGTTGTAGAGCAACCTGGCACCTGAGGCCCATTCCAACATGCGGAGGATATGCTCTCTGTCACGCATCATCCAAAGAAAAGGTGTGAAAGCGCCAATGTCCATGCCGTAAGTACCCAAAGCCAGAAAATGCGATGCCAGCCTGTTGAGTTCGCACACCAGCACCCGCACATATTCTACACGCTTGGGCAAAGTTTTTTCTATACCCAGCATTTTTTCAATGGCCATCACATACACATGCTCACTGTTGAGACTGGCCAGGTAATCCATTCGGTCTACAAATGGAATGATTTGGTTGAAGGGCAGGTTTTCAGCGTGTTTTTCGAAACAGCGGTGCAAGTAGCCAATGTGTGGAATTACGTCCACAATTATTTCTCCGTTGGTGATGGTTTCCAACCTGAGCACACCGTGAGTAGAAGGGTGTTGAGGCCCCAGATTAATCACCATTTCGCCCCATTTCAGGTCTTTTTCAGCATACTTTCCCGGCTCTGAATTATTCAGATGTTCGGAATGGTATTGGTACTGAACCGGAATAGACGACATGATTTTAACAGATTCTTTTATTTGAAATACTCATCCAATTTTTTGCCACGCTGCCCATAATCCGGATGATCCAGCAATGTTTCCATGTGTGCTTTTTCAGCGTCATTCAATTTCCATTTGCCAAAAATGTACACATAGGAGCGCCACGTCATGGCATCCATGTGCATCACCCTTTGCTGATACTGAAATGATTGGAATATGTTTAAAACCACAAAAAAACCTGAAATGGCCAAAAGTGGAAGCTTCATGGTTTTGGGCGAATCGAAAAGATATGCAATCGGAAAAGCCGCCAAAGCCAGCGCAGGGATAAGTGCCCGATTACCAAAACAGCCGCCATACCACCAGCCATACCAGCTTAGCACAATGAAAAGATTAAAGGGCAAATACCAGATTAGTGCAGATCTTAAGGCAGCAAACCTCTCGTCTTTACGCATCAGAAAGTAACCGTAGGCAGCCAGAAAAAGCAGCGGCGTGTAAATGAACCAACCTTTTCTGAATCCAAACAAACCATACCATATTTGCCATGGCCGGTCGAAGTAAAAACCTTCCTGCTCGTAGGTATAAGCCACCCAATTTCCGGTGGCAAACTTCCAATAGAGCAACACAGGTAGCAAACAAACCAAAAAGCCAAGGAGGGCAAATACAACGCCTTTGGTTTGACCCAGCAGGTACTTGAAGTCAAACTTTTGCAGATTCCAATATTGAAGAAAATAACCCACCGGAATGAGCGATACCAACGCTTCGGTTGGTCTGATCAAAGCAGCGTAACCCGCAAAAAAAGCAGCCAGCCCAAAATCTATTGCCCTTTGGCTATGATACCATTTGTCGATGAAAAACAGCAACAAGGCAAAAATCAAAAATACATGGTTGTGTGTGGTGCCAGATTGCATCAGTGTGCTGTGGAAAATATTTGTACCAAATAACAACAGGGCTATAGTGAACAACACTGGAGTTGGATTGAAATACCTCAACAACACCTTAGCCAAAAACCAAAGCCCAAGACATGTGTAGAAAATGGAACCGATTCCAACGGCGAGTCGATAGGGCGCAGAATAACCTGAAGTTTCAAGCCCGAGCACTTTAGCCGAAACGTGGGCAATAAGAAAAAACGGAAGCTCCAACATGGCCAATCCGGGGCTGTATTTGGTCATATACCCACCGGAAGCATTGGGATAAAGAAAATATTTTCTGTCGAACTGCTCAGGCATTTCTTTCACAAATGACAGATTTTCAAGGTCGTTGTAAATGAAAATAGCAGGCAGAAAGATATAGTATCCATTGGCATCCATTTGGATTGGAAACCTCGATTTGTGCCAGTTGCCATTGATTGTAAAGTAGGCCGAAAGCAGAATAAAGGAGACAAACAGAAAAGATTTGATGGCACCCGCTGAAGGTAGGTTTGGCATGGCGATTTGCACCTGAATTTCAGTCGGCAAGGTCTGTGAAAAAACGTGAATTCCGTTCAAGCTTAAAAAAGATTGTTCCCCATGTGCGGTTTCGGTTGCATATTGCGCCCAAATTCATTTGAGCAGGCATTCACCTAAATCCAGATTTCAACAATCCTACTTTTCACATTTTACCATTTAGCGTGACCGTTCTTTCCTTCAACCATTCATGAAAAAAGCCATCATCATAGGCGGTGGTCCTGCTGGCCTCACAGCTGCCTACGAATTTCAAAAACACACAGAAATTCAGCCTGTTGTACTCGAAATGTCGGAATACTGGGGTGGCATTTCCCGCACAGTAAACTACAAAGGAAACCGCATCGACATTGGCGGACACCGTTTTTTTTCGAAGTCGGACCGGGTGATGCAATGGTGGCTTGAAATTATGCCCATCGAAGAATCTCAACAAGGTTCATTTGAAATCAGCTATCAAAACAAAAAGAGAACAGTGGAGGCATCAGGTGCAAAACCTGCAAATTCTGATGCGGTAATGTTGATCAGAAACAGGCTTTCACGCATCTACTACAGAAGGCGATTCTTCAGCTATCCCATTTCGATGAGTGCCCAAACCGTTAAAAATCTGGGTATTCCTTATACCATCAGCGTGGGAATTTCTTACGTATGGGCTTCGTTGTTCCCCATCAAAAATGAGAAAAACCTTGAGGAATTTTTCATCAACCGATTTGGAAAAAAGCTCTATAAAACGTTTTTCAAGGACTACACCGAAAAAGTTTGGGGGGTTGATTGTGCTGAAATTTCTCCTGAGTGGGGAGCCCAGCGAATTAAGGGTTTATCATTAACCAAAACCGTTGCTCACATGGTGAAAAAGGTGTTTGGTGGTGGAAAGCAAGCCGATATTTCACAAAAAGATGTGGAAACCTCGCTTATCGAGCGGTTTATGTACCCCAAACTTGGCCCTGGTCAGATGTGGGAAACTGTGGCCGACATGGTGGCAGCCAAAGGAGGAGATTTGCACAAACATACCAAGGTGATTGGACTCAATGCCGATGGAAACAAGATTGTTTCACTGAAAGTGGAAAACACGCAAACCGGAGAAATCAGTACCATTGAAGGCGATTATTTCTTGTCGACCATGCCTATTCAGGAATTGGTGAACAAATTGTCTGTGAAGGTTCCTACAGAAGTACAGAGGGTAAGCGACGGATTGATGTACCGAGACTTTTTCACCGTTGGCTTGCTGGTGTCAGATCTGGCCGTTGGCGAAATCAAAGACAATTGGATCTATATCCAGGAGTCTGATGTGAAGGTTGGTCGCTTGCAGATTTTCAACAACTGGTCGCCCTACATGGTGGCCGATCCAAAATTAAAATGGATTGGGCTGGAATATTTCTGCAACGAAGGAGATGAACTTTGGAACCAAACCGACGAAGACCTGAAAAAACTCGGGGTTGAAGAAATATCAAAAATCGGTATTGTAAGCAAGGAAAACGTGGTCGACGCTGTGGTAATTCGCATGCCAAAAACCTATCCTGCTTATTTTGGCACCTACGACGAATTTGACAAAGTCCGTGAGTATCTCGATGGCTACGAAAACCTGTTTCTGATGGGCAGAAATGGCATGCACAAATACAACAATCAAGATCACAGCATGTTAACCGCTATGACTGTTGTAGAAAACATCAAAGCTGGCTTGAGCACCAAAAACAATATTTGGGAAATCAATACCGAGCAAGAGTACCATGAGGAAAAGTAAACTTAAATCCAGATGCGCTAAATGCAGTTCGCCTTTCTGTTTTTAATGCCGGTAATGGGCTTTTGCCAAATTCAAATCCCTACGGTTTGGATTTCACAAAAGCCCGGATTTTGGAACGATTCAACGGTTTGAAATTCGAATCAGATCCCGCAGATTTCTGAAGGCGATACCTTGAAACTATTGCATCCAGTTGTGTTGCCATCCCATTTAGAGCTTCTACCCCAAAGTCATATTCATATTTCACCAAATGGCGGACTTTGTGAACACCACAGCCTGACCATGCGGCCCAGCTGCATTATGGACATTGAAGGCATTCTTGAACTCGATTCCTTGTTTTTGTACAGTGCAAGAATACATTCTAAACCCAGCAGTCTGGTCACATTATATCGGCCAGGCAAGTCTTTCGGGTAAGTGCGTAATCTGGACAACTGCACTATGCGGGTTGATCCGTGGTTCGACTGCAAGTTGCCCGAATCTGCTTTTGCTTTAAGTGTGGCCTCGCCAGTAGAAAATCAGATAAGTGTATTTCCCAATCCAGCCAAAGACAAGCTGGTTATTAAATCTCAAAAGCCAGGCACTTTTAACTTGAACGACAAACCAGGAAGGTTGCAACTGAGCAAATTTCTTGTTCAAGTTGAAGCAGAAATTCATCCGCCTACCATGATAAGTGGACTATTTATCTGCACCATGACCCATAAAGCGGATCAAACCAAACCCATGCTTTTACAGGTTGAATAGAGGATACTTATTCCCTCACTTTAGTCGAAACCTGTGCTCTCGGTTTTTCTTGTCGTTTTTCACACTATTTCTTACCGTGATTTCCCTACTTTTGCTATGAAGTTTTCATAACTTCCTACAGATAAATGGTTTCAAAAAAGCTTATCAAATACATCTGGATTGTTTTTCTGGGAGGACTTTTCGGGCTAATCGGATTTATCTGGGCAGTTTCCATAGACCTTTTCGGACTTTTTGGTGGCATGCCCATGACCGAAAACCTCATGAACCCCAAAAGTGAACTGGCTTCGGAAGTGTACACGGAAGACAATGTGCTCCTGGGAAAATTCTATCGCCAAAATCGTTCACCTGTAGCTTACCATGAAATTTCTCCTGAACTGATCAAAGCTTTGTATGCCACTGAAGATATTCGTTTTGAAAACCACTCAGGCATCGATTTTAAAGGCACTATGGCCATTGCCTGGTATGTGATAAAACTAGATCGGCGTGGCTCCAGCACCATCACTCAACAGCTGGCCAAAAACCTGTTTTCGACCCGAAGCGAGGCGTATGAGGGCACCTTGAGTTTTGGCCCATTCAGAACCCTGTTTGTAAAAACCAAAGAGTGGATCACCGCCGTGAAGCTGGAAAGAGCTTATACTAAAAAGGAAATTCTGACCATGTATCTGAACACCGTGGATTTTGGCAGCAATTCCTTTGGGCTCAAAACTGCTGCTAAAACCTATTTCAGCACCACATCCGACAAGTTGACCATGGTTCAATCGGCTTTGCTGGTGGGTTTGCTGAAAGCGCCAACCCGTTACAGCCCGATCTACAACCCAAAAATGAGTTTGCAACGCCGAAATACCGTGCTGGAACAAATTGAAAAGTACGGATTTATCTCCAGCCAAACTTCCGACTCGTTGAAGCAAACGCCAATAGATATGAGTCGCTACAAGGTGGAAAGCCACAACCAGGGGATGGCAACCTACTTCAGGGAAGAGTTGAAAAAAGACATGCTCAAATTTTGCAAGGAACGAGAATTGGACTTGTATCAGGATGGCTTAAAAATTTATACTACCATCAATTCCCGCATGCAGCGCTATGCTGAACAGGCAGTCGACAGCCAAATGCGGAAACTTCAAGCCCAGTTTTTCAGCTATTGGAAAGGCCGCAACCCTTGGGTCGACGAAAATGGGAAAGAAATCAAAGGGTTTATTGAGCAAGCTGCCAAGCGAACTACTGTGTACCGAAACTTTTTGGAGCAATATAATGGCAACAAAGATTCTGCCATGTTGGCCATGAACAACAGGTACCGCATGTCGTTGTTCAGTTGGAACGGTGATGTCGACACGGTAATGTCTTTACTCGATTCCATCAGATATACCAAACATTTTTTGCGTGCCGGAATGATGAGTATGGATCCGAAAAGCGGGCATATCAAAGCCTGGGTGGGAGGCATCAATTTCAGGCATTTCAAATATGACCACGTTCGACAAGGCAAACGACAACCTGGTTCGGCTTTCAAGCCTATTGTGTACACGGCTGCCATCGACAATGGCTATAATCCTTGCTATGAATTGGTGGATGCACCAGTTACGTTTTTCAATCCGGAAACCAACACTTATTGGACACCTAAGAACAGCGATGGGAAATACAGCGGCGAACGCATGACGTTGCGAAAAGCCATGGCTCAATCCATCAATAGCGTGACAGCTGGACTGATGAAAAAGCTGACACCTGCCACAGTAGTAGAATATGCCCGAAAACTTGGCATAGAAAGCCCGCTCGATCCTGTGCCTGCGCTTTGTTTGGGCTCCAGCGATGTAAGTGTTTATGAATTGGTGGGTGCCTATGCTACAATTGTAAACGATGGCACCTATACAAAACCATTCTATGTCAGCAGAATTACAGACAAAAATGGGGTTGTACTCAAGGAGTTTTATACTGACAAAAGGGAGGCACTGAACGAAGAAACAGCTTACCAAATGGTACACATGCTGAAAGGAGCCACCACTGAACGAAACGGAACAGCGCTTGGACTCTACCGCCTAGGGAAAACGCTGCAGAACAATGAAGTTGGTGGCAAAACCGGAACCACTTCCAATTACTCTGACGGTTGGTTTATTGGAATTACAAAAGATTTGGTGACCGGGATTTGGGTTGGCGGCGAAGACCGAAGCATCCACTTCAGGAGTTTCAATCTGGGCCAAGGTTCCAGAATGGCCATGCCCATTTGGTCTTACTACATGGACAAAGTGTATGCAGATAAATGGACTGGAGTTACCAAAGGGCCTTTCAAGCGACCCGCCAATTTTTCTATTGAGCTCAATTGTTTTAAACTGACTTCAGTAGACAGCACCTCACCAGACTCTACCCGAAACCAAAAATTTGTAGCGCCCGCCAAAGACGATTACCTATAGTCCTGGTCAGTTTCAACAGATATGCACACACCTCGTCAAACAGCAAAATTCAGGTACTTGTGGAGTTTTACCCCATCTTTATTCGTGCTTGCAGGCAATGTGTTGGGTGGGCATTGGGCTTGGGGAAACATGGCGTATTCGTTGGGTTTTCTGGTAATTCTCGATTTTTTTGTTCCTGTCAGTTCCGACGAAAACAAAGATTCAGACAATCGCTTACCCGATTTGATGCTTGTGTTGGCCAGTTTTTTGCACCTGACATGCATTGTCTCACTCATTTATGGTATTCATACTGATACACTTTCAGGTAGCTTTGTTTGGTATGCAGCCAGTTCCACCGGGCTCAATGCGGGAATGTTGGGCATAACTGTAGCCCACGAGCTTATTCACCGAAAAAGCAGGCTCTTTAAATGGCTGGGAATTGCAGACCTGCTCCTGGTTTGCTATGGTCATTTTTATATCGAACACCGATTTGGGCACCATGCCCGTGTTGGCACCTTGGCCGACCCTGCCACGGCCCGATTAGGAGAAGGCTTTTATCGCTATCTGTTGCGCTCGGTTCCTGCTCAATGGTGGAGTGCTTTGCATCTGGAAGCAAGTCGCCTGAAACGTGTAAACCTATTTCCCTTTGGCTTGTCCAATTATACCTTACGCATTACTGTGGCCGAAATCCTCATTTTTATGGTTCTTTGGCAAGTTTTTAGTTCAATTGCTGCCTGGGCCTGGCTTATGCAAAGCATGGTTGCCTTTTTCCTGCTCGAATATGTGAATTATATGCAGCACTATGGACTGGTCAGGAAGCCGGGCGAAAAAGTGGAAGCCCATCATTCCTGGAATTCAAATACATTTCTGAGCAGGTTTTTCTTGTTCGAACTGTCGAGACACAGTCACCACCACCAAGATGCCCGGGTTCCATATCATTTGCTGAACACCAATGCAGCGAGCAAAATGCAACCCTGTGGTTATTTCGGCTGTTTTTATGCCGGGCTGATTCCTCCTATCTGGTTTCGGCTCATGAATCCTGCTGTAGAAAAAGCCGGACAAACGTTAAAGGAGGGTTAAATTCCTACCTTTGCCGCAATGAGTTTTATGAGTTCCGGCATTCGCTACATGGTATATTCTACCTTGTGCTACGCTTTACTGAATGTATGTGTAAAGTTTTTGCCAAACATACCCTCTGCTGAGCTCATCTTTTTTCGATCGCTCATTTCAGGCTCCATTTGTTTGTTTTACCTGTGGCGGTTCAATATTCCTGTTTTCGGGAAAAATAAACCCGTTCTGGTTGCCAGGGGCATCTTTGGCGTTCTAGCTTTGTTGCTCTATTTCAGCACCTTGCAAGAAATTCCATTGGCCAGTGCTGTCACCATTCAGTATTTGTCGCCAATTTTCACCACAGCCCTCGCCACTGTTTTTCTCAACGAAAAAACTACGCCTAAGCAATGGGCATTTTTCATGCTGTCGCTCATGGGTGTATTTCTCATCAAAGGTTGGGATGAACGAATTCCATTTGAATATCTACTGATTGGTATAGGAGGAGCTGTTTTTTCCGGACTGGCCTACAATGCAGTTCGCAAACTGAACACCAGCGAACATGCCCTTGTCATCATTTTGTATTTTCCGTTGGTTGCCATTCCGGTTACAGGCATGTACAGCATCATGCATTGGGTTTGGCCTGTTGGCTGGCAGGAATGGGCTCTTGTTTTGGCTATGGGTCTCTTTACACAAGGCGGACAGGTTTACATGACCAAAGCCATTCAGCAGGAAGAACTGGCAGACATCACCTACATCAATTACCTGGGTGTGTTTTATGCGCTTGGCCTGGGCTACTTTTTTTTCGATGAAACTTATGGTCTTTGGTCGTTTGCAGGCATGACCCTTGTTATGCTGGGTGTGGTGCTCAACCTTCGGTTTTCGCACAAAAAGCGCAAACGCAAAAAGGCCCTGGAAGCTCAAAATTAATTATGCAGTTTAAAAAACTCGTCCTCAAAGAGGGTAAGGAAAAATCGGTTTTCAACCGGCATCCATGGATTTTTTCGGGTGCTGTTCAGCATGTGCCCAACTGTGAGGCTGGCGACATGGTAGCGGTTTATTCTGCCAGAAAACAGCGACTTGGAACCGGGTTTATTGACCCAGGAAGTCAGATAATTTGTCGGATTTTTCACTTTAGCGACCAGGCTTTTCCACCGGAAGAAGCATTTTGGATTGACTATTGGAGCAGTAAAATCCAGGATGCCATGTTGCTAAGAAAGCAACTTCCCGATTTGAAAGATGGCAATTGCTACCGGCTTATACATGCTGAAGGAGATGGTGTTCCAGGTGTAATTGCCGATGTGTATGCAGAAGTTGTTTCCATTCAATTACTCATTCCAGGAACCATTTCCCGGAAAAATATGTGGATCGAAGCGTTCAAAAAACAAGGATTCAACGCTTTGTTTATCAGAGAAATGCAGCACGAAGACCAGGAGAAAAATCCGGGAACCTGGGTAAATGCTCCTGTCGAAAAACCGCTAATTACCATAGAGCATGGACTCAAATTTCGGGTAGACATAGAAGATGGGCAAAAAACAGGTTTCTTTATTGACCAACGTGCAAACCGAAAATTGCTGGGCGAGTATGCAAAAGACCGAACTGTGCTCAATGCGTTTAGCTATTCCGGTGGATTTTCGGTGTATGCTTTGGCAGGTGGAGCCAAAGAGGTTCACTCGCTCGATGTCTCTGCATCGGCACTACAGCTGGCCACTGAAAATGTAGAGATCAACCAATTACCTGCTGAAAAACACCACATTATAAAAGAAGACTGCTTCAAATATTTGAAAAATATGCCCGGCATGTTCGACCTCATTGTGCTCGATCCTCCTGCTTTTGCCAAAAGTAAAGGTGCTGTAGATGCTGCTGCTCGGGGCTACAAGCAAATTAATATGGAGGCTATTCGAAATATTCAGCCAAACGGGTTGCTGTTCACCTACTCTTGCAGCCACCACATCAGCCGTGATTTGTTTCGCAAAATTGTGTTCGGCGCAGCTGCTGATGTTGGCAGAGATGTTCAGATTCTGCACCATGCCTCTCAAAGCTCCGATCATCCTGTGAATATATATCATCCGGAAAGCGAATACCTGAAAGGGCTGGTTTTGTGGGTTCGCTAATTAAAATTCAATATCGTTTAGTTTGGGTAATTGGCACCCACTCCTCGACAATTGAGCACGTGCGTGCGAAGATTGCCAGCGAAGCTGTGAGCAGGGGTGAGGTAAAACAAGAAAACGCTTGACTAAAAGACATTGAGTTGGGTTTTGGGAATAAAAGCTAATTTCGCATAAATTTTTCTTATGCTTCATCAACCGAAAATGTACGTACTGCTTGCGTTGGTTTTGCACCTGCTTTTGGTGCTGGGCTGCGATGAAGAGCAAGAAAAATTTTCGCTTGCTGGCCATTGGGAAGGCTTGATAAAAGTATCAACAGATTCGTCAGAAATTACCCAAGACGCTCACGTAAGCCTCATCATATCAAGCGATTCAGATGTTTTGGGAGAAATTGGCAACGCAAGCATTGAACAGGGAGCTACACTGGAAATCAACAATTTTGAGGAAAACGACTACGTGATTAATGGAAGGCTGACTGGAAGTCTATTCGGGATTGACAGCTTAAAAGAAGCACCAGTAAGAATTTTGATTCAGCTGAAAGAAGAAGCACTTGTGGGTGGATTCAGTCTAAAAACCAGAACTGATGGTACCCTTGAATCTGTAACGTTGAAAGGAACAGATATGATATTGAAAAGGCTGTAGCTCAATGGCGAACGTTTTGTTTTCGCTCTTTTTCCCCCTTTTCCAACCAAACTCCTGTGATGTAGGAAGCTACCATCAAAACAACAAAAAATAGAATGGTCAAATAATCTGTCGTGGTCATAGTGGATTTTTTTTCTGGTTGCAAATATAGGTGGGTTAATTGATTTTGAAAAAGTAGGGTTCATTTTAGCATGAATATCCTGAAATTTTAATTGTTGGCATATTTCAATAAAACATATTCCATAAAAAAAGCCCCTATCTGGGGCTTTCAAATTCTTTATCAAGAGTTCATTATTTCGTTGCGAACGACTTTTTAATCTCTTCGATGTCTACATTTTTTATGACAGGCATTTTGGTTAATTGCTTGATGCGCTTAACCCTGTTGTTGGCTTTCGCCTTGTTTCGCATGTCTTTTCTATGTAACCTGGTAACTGCCATGACTGTAAGTTTAAAATCCCGCCCAAAAATGGGAGTGCAAAAGTAATATAAATTCTATGTTAACCCGAACTTTTACTCAAAAAATGATGAATTTCGTTTTTTTCGTTTGCTTTACCCTCCAAAAATAAGCCCGCAACTTGCCATGAGACTAGCCGCTGTCGATATAGGTTCAAATGCTATCAGAATGCAGATCTCTGCAGCAGTTCGTTTCAACAACAAAGACGCTATCAAAACTGTGGAATACATTCGTTTTCCACTCCGGCTAGGGCAGGAAGTTTTTTCTCAGGGCTATATTTCTGAACCACTGCAAGACAAATTGTGCAAATTGATGCTGTCGTTTAAAATGCTCATTGACTTGTACGAAGTGCAGGATTATATGTTTTGCGCCACCTCGGCTTTGCGTGAGGCAACCAACAAGCAAGAAGTAATGGAAAGGGTGCGGGCGGTGGCAGGTGTAGACCTGAATGTAATCACCGGCGACGAGGAAGCACACCTCATCAATTTATCAATCAGTCATTTAATCGACGAAAAATGCTTTCTTCATATTGATGTGGGCGGCGGAAGTACCGAATTGAATCTCTATGACAGGTCGGAAAAAGTAGCATCAGCTTCATTTCAGGTAGGCAGTGTCCGCAACATGCATTCTGTGGAAAAACCGGAAGTTTGGGTGCAGCTTGAAGCTTGGATAAATGAAGAAATTCACAAAGCCCGAAGGCATCCGATTATTGCCATTGGCACGGGGGGAAACATCAACAAGATGTATGAACTTGCCCGCAAAAAGAGCAAAAAAGCCAGGTCTATTTCACTGAACGAACTCAGTTTGGTGCAGCTCGAAATTTCTCAGATGAGCATGGAAGAGCGACTAAACAACCTGATGCTGAACCCCGACAGGGCCGATGTTATCGTGCCGGCATCAGAAATTTATGTCCATGTGATGCGTCGAGCAAAGGTAAAAACCATCATGGTGCCTGACATGGGTCTGAAAGATGGCATTATTGAATGGCTTTACAGAAAGAACAAAAAATTTATGTAAAGCCTTAAAAAACAGAAACTACGAACCAAATCAACCACCATATGAAATTTAAAGAAGTGTTTATTGTTGCCGCTGTCCGCACGCCCATTGGTAGCTTCGGGGGCATGTTGGCAGGCATGTCGGCCACACAATTGGGATCCATTGCCATTAAAGGTGCACTTGGCAAAGCTGGCATCGAGGCAAGTGAAGTGCAGGAAGTTTTTTTTGGCAACGTTTGTTCGGCAAATCTGGGACAATCGCCAGCTCGGCAGGCAGCATTATATGCAGGCTTGCCCCAATCTGCTGCATGCACCACCGTGAATAAAGTATGTGCATCTGGTACCAAATCCATCATGCTGGCCGCACAGTCTATCATGCTGGGGCATGCTGACATGATTGTAGCCGGAGGCATGGAAAGCATGAGCAATGTGCCCTATTATGTGCCCAAAGCACGTTTTGGTTACAAATATGGAAACGCTGAATTTGTAGATGGCCTGGCCAAAGACGGCCTCGAAGATGTGTACCAGAAAAAAGCGATGGGCGTGTATGCAGATGCCACCGCTTCTAAGTATGGTATAAGCCGTGAGGAACAGGATGCTTTTGCTATTTCCAGTTACAAACGATCCGCAGAAACCACGCAGTCGGGCTTGTTTAAAAACGAAATTGTGCCTGTAGAAGTGCCTCAACGTAAAGGCGACCCCATCCAAATCTGGGAAGATGAAGAATACAAGAACGTGATGTTCGACAAGATACCGGGCTTGAAACCAGCTTTCACACCAGATGGAACTGTAACTGCTGCCAATGCATCGACCATCAACGACGGCGCAGCAGCTTTGATCTTGGTGAGTGAAGAAAAATTGAAGGCCTTAAAATTAACGCCTCTGGCCCGCATTGTGTCTTTTGCCGACCATGACCAAGAGCCTGAATGGTTTACCACTGCTCCAGCTTTTGCAGTTCCCAAGGCCTTAAAATTAGCAGGTTTATCTGTAGCCGATGTTGACTATTTCGAGGTTAATGAAGCATTTTCAGTGGTTCCGCTGGCTTTCAACAAAATAGCTAATGTTGATCCAAATAAGGTCAATGTGTTTGGAGGCGCTGTGAGTTTAGGCCACCCGCTCGGCGCATCCGGTGCACGCATTGTAACAACATTGGTGAATGTATTGGGCTGCAACCAAGGTAAATATGGGGCAGTTGGCATTTGCAATGGCGGAGGAGGTTCTTCAGCCATTGTAATCGAACGGATGTAAACCAACAGACTTAACTCCTGTCTGAAAAATAATTTAAAACGACATCTTGCACAGGGTGTCGTTTTTTTAATTTCGTCCTCCCCTTTGAAGCAAAATCAGGAAATAACTGAGATTTCTTTTTTATGAAAACAATAAAAACCGGTATTCTATTTTTTCTTACAACTGCTGCTTTGGCTCAAAAACCTGAATGGCAGCAAATTGACGTTGTGCAGGTGAATCGAGAGCCGATGAGGGCAACTGGTTTTCCGTTTGCAAACCAGGCAGAAGCAAAAACTGGCAAAGAAAAAGCCGCTAATTTTCAATCTCTCAACGGATTATGGAAATTCAAGTGGGTGCCAAAACCACAGGATGTTACACCTGGATTTGAAGCCGAAAAATTGAACGACGCAGCTTGGGACAACTTTCCTGTTCCTGCCAATTGGGAATTTAAAGGATATGGCATTCCAATTTATACCAACATACCGTATGAATTTGGCGTGAAAAACGAAAAAGGCAACATCATGCGACCAACCCCACCTTTGGTTCCCGAATTCGACAATCCCGTAGGCATTTACCGAAAAACATTTGATCTGAATCCTTCTTGGGCAGGCAAACAAATTTTCATTCACCTGGGTGCTGTGAAATCGGTTTTTTACCTCTGGTGCAACGGTAAAAAAGTGGGCTACAGCGAAGACAGCAAGCTGGAGGCAGAGTTTGACCTCACCAATTATGTGAAACCCGGTCAAAATCAAATCACCATTCAGGTGTTTCGCTATTCCGATGCTTCGTATCTCGAATGCCAGGATTTTTGGCGCATATCGGGCATCGAGCGTGATGTGTATTTGTTTGCTTCTGAAAAAACCTGGATTCGGGATTTTAGGGTACAAAGTCCGCTGGTGAACAACTACCAGGATGGGAAACTGACCATTGACCTTTCAATTTCTTCAAAGGACAAAAAGCCGTTGAAATGGGTTTCAGAAGCTGTTTTGAAAGATGGTTCCGGCAATGAAGTCTGGAAACAAGCAGGTTCATTTTCTTCCAAACCGGAACAAGAAACCCGCCTGGGCAATTTTTTCCAGACCGTGTTGCCAAATGTAAAACCCTGGAGCGCAGAAATTCCAACCTTATATTTTCTTGAACTGACCCTCAAAACAGACAAAGGAGACGTGAAGCAGGTGTTGAAACAGCAGGTTGGTTTCAGAACATCTGAAATTAAAGATGGCCTCTATTTGCTGAACGGAAAAGCCATCAAGTTCAAAGGTGTGAACCGCCACGAACACGACCCAGACAACGCCCATGTGATTTCAGAAGAATCGATGGTTAAAGACATCATGCTGATGAAGCAGCTGAATATCAACGCCGTGCGCACCTGTCATTATCCGAATCACCCCCGCTGGTATGAGCTGTGCAACCAATATGGGCTCTATGTGATCGACGAAGCCAACATAGAAAGCCACGGTATGGGCTACGACAAAGAAGTGACCCTGGGCAACAAACCCGAATGGCTGGTGCCACACTTGGAACGCACCAAACGTATGTTTGAGCGAGACAAAAACCAGCCTTGTATTGTGATTTGGAGTTTGGGCAACGAAGCCGGTAATGGCTCCAACTTTGTGGCCACTTACGACTGGCTGAAACAAGCCGACGCCTCCCGCCCCGTGCAATATGAAAGAGCAGAATTTGAGCGAAACACTGACATAGTTTGCCCGATGTACCCTAAGCCAAAAACCTTGGCAGAGTATGCTAATTCAAAAAAAGATAGGCCCTACATCATGTGCGAATATGCGCATGCCATGGGCAACTCAGTAGGGAATTTTAAAGAATACTGGGAACAGATTTATGCCCACGAACAGCTTCAAGGCGGCTTTATTTGGGATTGGGTAGACCAAAGTAAACGCACTACCCGCAATGGCAAAACCATATTTGGCTATGGCGGCGACTGGGGCCCGCCGGGCATAAACTCCGATAACAACTTTTTGAACAATGGCCTGGTGAATCCGGATCGGGTGACTCATCCGCATGCTGAGGAGGTAAAATGGTGGTATGCGCCAATAGCTTTGGAGAAAATGAGCTTCGATTCGTTGACAGGCATGCTTACCTTGAAAGTCACAAATCGCCACTATTTTAAGCCACTTAATCAGCTGAAATTCAACTATACACTAGCCAAAAACGGGCTTGACTCCATATCTGGAGAAGTCTTGCAACCGATTGTCTTGGCTTCCGGGGAAAGTAAGACTTTTATTTTGAACTTGTTTAGCGGAAAACCTACAGTACATTCCATTCCAGGTATCACGTTGGTAAACAGCAAAAAATTTCCAGTGTATGATGTCAGGCTTCAGGTTTTCGAAAATCCATCCATGGAATGGCCATTGATTTCCACTTATTTCAGGTTAAGCAGACGGGTGTATAGTCTCGGTTTTACAGACAAGCCGACAAGCAAATCGTGGCCCTGGAAAATGACACAAACCAGGTACACAAGTCCAGGTCTCGACATCGACCTGCAAACAGGCCGCTTTATATTAGATGGCGAAACGGTTGGGCCCATACCAGCTTTTTGGCGAGCCATGACCGACAATGACATTGGCACCTGGCTCTATAAAAAATGGGCAAAATGGATTCCCACCCAAAAGCAAGGAAACTTTGAAACCTATCCATGGACTACCAAACTCGTAAATAATGAGGTAGCTTATGAACCCTATGCAGTAGTGAAACATCCTTTGCGTGATTTAACCTGGGAACACAGTGCGCTCAATGGGAATGTGAAGGTGAGGCAACAAGTGTTTCAACATAGCGATCGCACTTTTTCTATTGAAATGGAATACACCATCAGCGACTCAATGCCTCCGGCCTTCAGATTGGGTACTGACTGGGCTTTCCTGGCTAAAGATTTTCCTTTGCACACCTGGTTTGGTCGTGGACCATTCGAAACCTATGCTGATCGAAAAACTGCCGGATATGTTGGTCTTTTTTCTGATTCTGTAAAACAAGCTTACCATCCATACGTTCGTCCGCAAGAGTCGGGAAACCGCACCGATGTGGAGTTTTTTGCTGTGCACCCTGGTGGAAAACCTGGCGTTCAGTTTTATGCCGTGGGCGAACCGCTGAGTTGTTCGGCACTACCTTTCAGCCTGAAGCAACTTTGGCCTGAGAACGAAAAACGACAGTACAACTCAGCAGAACTTGTGCCCGACAAATATATTCACTTGCACATTGACCATAAGCAGGCAGGTGTAGCTGGGGTGGACAGCTGGAGCACTCCACCACTTGAGCCTTATCAGATTAAGCCGGGTAAATACAAATACACTTATTTGGTGAAGTTTTAAAAAGTATTATTTTTGATGTATGTATCGCCTTGATAAAACCGCTTTTAAGAAACAGTCTTCAGAAGAAGCTGACGACACCCTTGAGTACTGGCTAAGGCAAACCCCTGAAGAAAGGTGGCGTGCTGCCTGGTATCTCACATGTGCAGCTTACGGAATTGATCCTGAAAATCCGCCTATAATGGATAAAACTGTGTTTTCAGCACGCAAGCATGGGCAAAATACTCAATAACGACTTTGAAGAATTCTTGCAGGCACTCAATCTGGAGAATGTTGAGTATATCCTCGTTGGTGGCTATGCCGTAATTTTTTATGGCTACAACCGAACAACTGGTGATTTAGATGTTTGGGTTAACCCTACTCTAAGCAATTATGAGAAATTACAGGCGGCATTTCTACGCTTTGGTTTGCCAACAATGGCCATAAGTCCAGAAGATTTTTTAAACTCACAGGAAACAGATGTTTTCACATTTGGTAGGCCACCTGTAAGCATTGATATTCTTACCCAGGTGAAGGGTTTAGCATTTGACCAATCGTTTCAACAATCAAGTTTTCAACAATTTGATGGTGTTGAAGTAAGAATAATCGATTACAGAGACCTGATAATTGCCAAAAAATCAGCCAATCGATCAAAGGATAAAAATGACCTTGAACATTTGGATAAAAGGGATTAAGACATTCCAAAATCCAGAATGTCTTTATTCCTTAGCTTATCAATCCCGCTACTCCTTCACAAAAGGCTTCACCACAAATCGCTTATTGTCAGTGATTTTCAACCAATAGCTGCCAGGTTTGAGGTTGGAAACTGGTAGTTCACTTTTTGCATGTTCGTGCAAAACGGTTTGACCAATGGTACGACCATCCAAGGTGTATATCTGGAATTTAGCTTTCCCAATTTCTGAATTTGGGGCAGTAACCGAGAGCACATGTGAGGCAGGATTGGGAAATAGGTTGAATTTGTTGCCCCAGCTTTTGTGCAAAGCAGTAGGGTTAAACAAGAAATCTTGCGAGAAAATGGTGCAACCATCCAAACTTGCCTGCACAGCATAAGTACCTGCATTCACACCTAGAATCAAAAAGGATCCTGTTTCGCCTGAAACAATGGCTCCATTTCTGAACCAGGCATACGTTACGTTGCTTTGTAGGTTGGTGATTTTTAATGAATCCGCTACCTGTTGAAGGGCCGGAATGTTGGGCTGGGGCTTCAGGGTGACTGCAATGCCAGCAGATTGCGTGCTTCTGCAGCCGAGGTTGTTGACGCCAGTGACCGTATAATTTCCACCTGCTCTTACCACTACTTCCCGTGTTGTCGGTCCATGGCTCCAGGTGTATGAGGCAAATCCTTCTGATGCACTCAATGTTACCGAATCTCCGGGACAAAATGTAGTAGCACCAATGGCTTGCAAGGTGGGTGGCTGGGGTGCAGGAGCTGCTGTGATGTTCACTGTAGCGATGGCAGAGGTGCAGCCGCCCAAAACAGTTCTTAGCGTATAATTGCCGGGACTTGTGATATTGGTTTGTTGCGAATTGGCACCGTTTGACCACACATAGCCATTGGCATTGGGAGCAATTAAGGTCAGCGTTTGGCCCTGGCAAAGGGCTAATTCGCCCGTGTTGGTAGTAACGACGGGAGCTTGTGGAGCTGGTATCAATTTCCTGATTCTACCTTGAGAATACATCAGCACCAACAATTCGCCTTTGGTGTCAAGCCCAAAAGAAGAAACTGTGCTACCAGCAGAAATTACTAAGGCATTGGAAATAGCCCGATCCTGCTCGTTTTTGCGCAATGTCCAGATTCTGCCTGTTACATAATCTCCATACACATACGACCCTTGAAAAGCTGGAATAAGAGCACCATGATACACATATCCACCTGTTATAGACCTGTCGCCTGCGGTTTGTGGATATTGCGCAACAGGTGGAGTCATTCCGGTTGAATCGCAATTGGATGAACTATAACAACGGCGACCTTCCAGAATTTTCCAACCGTAATTGGCACCTCGTTTCAGCACATCTACTTCTTCAATCGCATTCTGACCCACATCACCCATCCAGATTTCTCCGGTTTGCGTGTCTTTCGTAGCCTTCCATGGATTGCGTAAACCCAAAGCATAAATTTCATCCAAGGTATTTGGATCTGCTATAAATGGATTGTCGGCAGGAATGCTGTAATTGAGTCCGGGCGACGTATTATCCACATCTATTCTTAGCATTTTACCCAACAGCGATTGACGATTTTGAGCAAAATTCTGAGGGTCGCCACCACTGCCGCCATCGCCTGTGGGTATGTAGAGATAACCGTCATCGCCAAACAGCAAACAGCCCGCATTGTGGTTGGGGTATGGCTGGGAAAAGGTTAACAATATCAACTCAGAAGCAGGATCAGCTAACAATGGATTGGCCTCACTCCGTGAAAATCTCGCAATTACGGTTTGTCGATTAGCTCCTCCACCCCGGGTGTAATTCACATAAAAATAGCCATTAGCTGCATAGTTGGGGTGAAAGGCAAGACCCAATAACCCCATTTCGCCGCCATCGGTAATTCGTCCGCTGATGTCGAGAAACAAAGTGCTGGTAGTGGCTGTGATGGTGTCTTCAAAATGCCGGATGCGCCCACCCTGTTCTACCACATACAAGCGTTTGCTGCCGTCGGGTGGTATTTGAATATCTATTGGGCTTGAAAACTGAAGCGAAGACCAGGTGTTTTGAAGGCAATAGGTTTGGGCCGATGCTGCAAAACCCGAAAGCAAAAAAGCCAGGAAAAGAATATACTTCATGGTGGTGGTTAGACGAAGGTTAGTAGCACAAATGTAATACAATACCGAATTGTTTTACGAAAAAGGAGACTATCGTAAATGAGAAAGAAGGTTCGGTGAGATCAATTACCTCACCGAACTTTTTGAAGCCTACCTGTAAATATTCAGATTAATATCAAACCGCCCTTCGGTTATTTCTACAGTTTCACCTGTAGGTGGGTGCACGCCTTTAAAATTAAATGTGCCAGCCACATAACCTCGTGGTGATCGAACATCAACAGTTTGATTTGCCCGGTGTGGTTTTCGTCTGTCTGATAAGCTTTGCCGTCTACTGCTACATAGCGCCCATAATCTAAGGCACATGCTCTTGCCGGCCAGGGAGCTGTATATTTGTTTAGCGGCCTGATAATGTTGTTGCCAATCTGAAGGTCATCCAAATAAAAAGTGATGGATTGACCACTTTTTGCAAAGAAAGATATTAACAACCGCTTGTCACTACTCCAAGTGTAGTCACAAGTATCATTGAAAGCCTTGTCAATGAAACGATTGAATCTCTCGCCCGGCGGGGCATCGTTGAAAAATAAAGCTCCGTTCACCTTACATCCGAATGTATTGGCACCTACAGATGATATCTCGGGCAAAGTGAGGGGCTCTTCTTTTTCCTTGCGCTTGCACCCTAAGTACAGGGTGCAAGCAAGCAATATCATCAACTTAAACCTCATAGGTCATTTATTAAACGTACTCAGGTTAATATCAAACCGCCCATCGGTAACTGAAACCGATTCGCCTGTGGGTGGATGAACCGCACAAAAATGAAATGTGCCGGAAACAATGCGGTTCAGTGTATCGAAGCGGCTTAAAGTTACCTCTCCTCTAAAACTTTCGTTCGTTTGGTAGGCTTTTCCTCCGGCTACATACCGGGCGTAATCTTCTGCACACACTTCTGCAGGCCAAGGGTCTGTAGTCCTGTTAAGCTGTTTTGTTGCTGATTCGAAAGGAATCAAATCATCCAAATAGAAGAGCAAAGTGCCTCCAGCTTTATTGGAAAGAGCTACCAAAAGTGCTTTCTTGGTTCTAATAGGGGCACCAGTGTCATTACATGCAAAACGGGTAAAATTAAACAACCTACTACCTACTGGTGCGTCTGCAAAAAACAATTCTCCATTCACTTTGCAACCAAAGGTATTTTTTCCTTCTGCTGTTATGGGTGGCAATGCACAATATTCTTCACACTCATTGCGCTTGCACCCTAAGTAGAGGGTGCAAGCAAGCATGATAATAATTGATGTTCTTTTCATTGGAGTTTTTTTGTTAATGAATGATTACAAAATGTTTGTTATACCATTTCAACCCGTCAGTAGCCGAGACAATGTAAAAGCCAGGAGGCAGATGTGAAATGTTTTCTGTGAAGTTTAAATCGGCGGTTTCGCCCGACAACACCGTGATACCGTTGTGCAGAATGTTGTACAACAAACCCTTGCCTGGTTCACCAACCTTTGTCTGGGCAGCCGAGGATTGGAGTTCTGACTCGTAAACCGGGTTGTTTAAGACGACTGATATGTCTGTTGAAGCAGGATTTGGTAGCAGGGTTAAATATGGGCTGCCTTTTTGCAAAAACTCGAGTTGCTCCTGCCAAATTTCTTCACCATCTGTCACCGTTACTTCATAAATTCCTGGTGTTAAGTTGCCCACTTCCACCATCGTATGCTCCTGTCCTTCCCAATGCAGAATGGCCTGTCCAAGATCATTTGCAAGGGTAAATTTGTAGGTTTCTGCATGACTCGGCGGGTTCACGAGTCTCACATGTGTACTGTCGTCTATGCCTAACACGGTTGGATTAGGTGAAACAAATAGCTTTGAACTTGCATGGGATGCCACATGAAATTCACCATTTAACTCCAACCCATTGGCATCGGTGCATTGAATGGCATAAGAGCCAGGGAGCAATTCGGTGAAGTGAACCTCAAAAGGGAAAGCAGTTGCAGAAGTATACTTAAATACAGCAACTTTACGACTATCAATAAAATTGACATTGATAGGTGGCGTTAATCCTTCAACTTGTTCTGGTAAATTTAACTCTACACTTTGCGCATTTGCATAGACTACCACAGGTGGGTTGGGGTCTATTGGGGGTAGGCAACCTATCATTGAACCTACAGTCAAAGTACAAACCATCACGTTAGTTTCCAATCCTTCAAATTCAAAGTTGCCGAAGCGGAACAGTGGTTTAGCCTTCAACCGCAAGAACAGCTGATGACCATTGGGGAAATTGGTGCCGGGAAACTGTGGTCTATGTTCCAGCTTTATCTCTGCAAAATGTCGTTGGTTTGCAAAATTGGCATTATTTACCAGGATCCTATGCTGGCCATTGCTGGTTGTTGTGGCTTCATAGCAACCCGGGCCATAAATATAGCCATCAAAGGCTCCAGCTATTTGCCAGTTATACCTAACCAATTCTAAACCAGGGGCAAGACCTGGAGGCACTGCACAGAATACCTCTTTTGGGTTTGTATAACTAATGCCATTACAATTCCAACGGTCATGCTGGATATTAGGTCTGTTGATGGTGCTTACATTGATAACCCGAATGACTTTTTCCTGATTACCAAGGCAAATCAAGTTTCCACCGGGGTCAACAAATTGGACGGAAACGTTTATTTTAAAAGTGCCATTTCCTGTTGCTGTAACCTGACTTGACTGATTTGTTGCGTTATTGATTGATGAACTGCTAATACCATTCCTGTCGGTTACACTCCAAAAATAAATAATGGGATGGGGGAAAGTTTGGCTTGTGGTGGCGGTAAAATTGATAGAACTGCCTGATAGAACAGCATCGTTGCTTACTATGTTAAATGGCACCAACACAGGTGTAGTCGTGTTGATTTCGAGTTGATTGAGTAGCCAACTGTAGCTGTTGGCATTCATACTCACATGCGGCTCGTTTGTATTGGGAGCGTAGTAGGCATCAAAAGGAGTTTCTTTTGAACACACCAAGTTTCTACTTGATATATTCTCATTAAGATTTCCCATTCCATTTGAAACACTGATACCATAACCAAGCGCACTTTTTGTGGGTATAAAGCAATGATTTGTCATGGCCAGGTTTACATCAACGGATGATTTAAAATCACCGTACCATAATCGAACAAACCTGGTAAAGCTATTTGTATTGAAAAGCGACTTCATGCCCGATCTGGCTGCTGATCCGGCTTCTTCAAAGGCGTTAAACGTTCCACCAGGGGCTGCATCCAAACTTGAAAATCCACCGAACCCTTGATGGTTTACACTTACATTCCTATAATATCCATTAAAAACTGTACAACCAGTATTTGAACCAGTAAACCTTATTCTTGAGTTTCCAACTTCAATTTGATTGTCGATCAAGGCTGTTATTGGCCTTAAAAGTGATGTTACTACACCTAATCGGGTGTGTAGGAAAATCTTCATATATAATGCTTCCTGGCAACCAATTGTTGTAAGGGGCAAACCTGTTCCACTTCCATTAACAATGGCAAGCTTTCTATTCACCAATTTAGGCCAACCGAAACTCCCGGGCAAACCATTGCTTTCCAGGTCGGCTAAAAATGTAGATCTAAACCCTTGAGCAGGTGCAGTAGGTATAGAATTAGAAAGATAATGATGCAACAGCATTTGTTTTGCCGCAACTGAATTAATTTTTGAGTCACGGGCGATTCTAGATTTGGACTTAGATTCGTTTGTTCCGTTTTCACTCCAAAATTGAATAAATTGCTGTACCCCTATAGGAATATTGGCACCCATGTGCGGTGAATCGAATGAAATCCAGGTTCTACAATTGTGGTTTTGACCCTGTTTTTCCATTTTGGCTAAGGCATACCGGGATATTAAACCACCCATGCTTGGGCCTATAATTACTATTTTTTCAGTAGAGCCTGCACTTTGTAAACCGGCATTGATGTTATTGATCAACGTAATCAATACCTCTACATTTCTTTGGATAAAATCGGTTCCACCGTCCACTGTTCCATGAGCATCCGTCCATCTCGGTAAGTTTAGAATGATAATATCGTAGCCTCTGTTGGGTAGATTACTTCGAAGTTCATCACCTACCAAAATCGGTACATCTAAATCTCCATTATTGGGAAAAGCCAAATACTTGCCATAAATTGCTTGTCCTTTGCGTGTATCTAACGGGTCAAACCCATCCACGAAAATGAGCGGTTTGCGCAATCTATTATATCCACAGTTTCCTGCAGTTTGGCCTTGCCTTAAATAAAAATACACTTTTCCTTGGCCAAACCGTGCTACTGTTTCATCATAGCCTCGGTAGGAGTTTTGTGCAACAATGGTTGACTCACAGTCTGGAAAATAGGTGTTAGCCCAATAAAGATCATCATCTGGTCGCTCAAAGTATTTTGGGGTACTTTCTGTTTCTGTAGAAATGGATATTGAATTATTTTGCTGCAATGAGCTACCATCATCAAAAACTACTTTGATTTTATAGTTTAAAGTCTGCGTACCTACGGTTAAATTGACATTTAAAGTGTCTCCTAAAGATATGTTTTGCCAGTCGCCTCCGGGGACTAAAATCTGGACAGAAACAATATTGTTCACCTTATTTGTAACAAACCAATTTGGATTATAAATAAACTTCAAAGGCTTGGACTTGTCAATAGTTCCATGAACACCCCCTGCTACAAAAGCAATGTTATTTTTAAAAATAGAACTTGTTCCATTTTTTACCCACAGGTTTTGAACATTCAAAGTAATCAGGCTATCTTCAACACTGTTTGTATCAATAGATTGATAATCATAGTACAAAACACCAACTGAAACTAAATTTTGAACAGCCTTACTGGTTTCTATGGCAGCATCAGGAATACCAAAGTTCAGGTTTTTACTGTACCTGGCATCCCCAATCTCAGAAATAGCTTGAAGAAAATGACCAGAAGAAGTTGTATCAGTTGAACCAGGTTTGAAATCATGAAGTCGAGCAAAAGGAATTACTCTTTCATACAATACATCAGAAGTGATGGGTTCTTTATTTATGAGTTGCAGCATGTAATCTACTTTCCCTTGGTAAGTAGTTGTATCATAAACTTGGGAAAACCCAATATTCGACAAAAAGCCGAATAGCAAAAGAAGACACCATTTTCTATACTCTTTTAGTATAAAATGGAGAGGGGCGGTATTTCCAAAGAAACACCTGTTTGAAACCAATTGTGAAAAGCGAGTTGTCATAAAATGAGCGATTAAAAGTAAAAATTAAAAATCTAACGCTGCAAATCAAATAGACATTTTTTCCTCTACTTTAGTAGTTTTACTAGTTACGTACTGGTAATTTGCGCAATTTTTTTTGCGTAGTTTTACGAGTATATTTCTCCAAAAACTGGCAAGTTTAAAATGCATTGGCTTTTTCCCTCCCCCAAAAAAGCCCAATTTTGCAGCCTTCATTTTTCGCCATGCCAAAGCAAGATTTCAAACGCCATACCATCACCGCTGCCTTGCCCTATGCCAACGGCCCCAAACATGTGGGCCACTTGGCGGGTGCCTATTTGCCAGCCGATTTTTATGTGCGCTACCTGCGGCAACAAGGCAAGGATGTGGCTTTCATTTGCGGCAGCGACGAACATGGAGCGGCCATTACGTTGCAGGCCATCAAGGAAAAAACCACGCCCAAAGAAATTGTAGATAAATACCATGCCTTGCTCATTCATTGTTTCGACAAACTAGGCATCTCATTCGACATCTATCACCGTACTTCGGACCCCATTCACCACGAAACTGCGCAGGCATTTTTCACGAATTTGTATGACAAAGGCTTGTTGAAAGAGGATTTTTCAGAACAGTATTTCGATGAAGAAGCGCAGGTGTTTCTGGCTGATCGCTACATTCAGGGCACTTGTCCCATTTGCGGAAACGCCGATGCATACGGGGATCAATGCGAAAAATGTGGCTCTACGCTGAGTCCGAAAGAATTGATCAATCCACGTTCTACTTTGAGCGGAGCAAAGCCGGTTTTGAAGCCTACCAAACATTGGTTTTTGCCATTACAGAACTACGAAACCTGGCTAAAAGAGTGGATTTTGGAAGGCCACAAAGCCGACTGGAAACCCAACGTGTATGGGCAAGTGAAAAGCTGGATAGACCATGGCTTGCAGCCCCGTGCCGTAACCCGTGACCTCGACTGGGGCGTGAAAGTGCCCTTGCCAGAAGCCGCAGGCAAAGTGCTGTATGTTTGGTTTGATGCGCCGATTGGCTACATTTCGGCTACAAGGGCCTGGGCTGCACAAACCGGCCAAAACTGGGAAACCTGGTGGAAAGACCCCGAAACCCGGCTTATTCACTTCATTGGCAAAGACAACATTGTTTTCCATTGCATCATATTTCCGGCCATGCTCAAAGCGCACGGGGATTTTATTTTGCCAGATAATGTGCCTGCATCGGAGTTTATGAACCTCGAGGGCGACAAAATGAGCACCAGCCGGGGTTGGAGTGTGGAGATGCACGAGTACATCGAAGATTTTCCCGACAAGCCCGATGCTTTGCGGTATTATTTGGGTTCAAACATTCCCGAGGCCAAAGACAGCGAGTTTACCTGGAAGGAATTTCAGGCCAAGTACAACAACGAACTGGCCGATATTTTGGGCAATTTCATCAACCGGGCTGTGGTGCTTACCCACAAATATTATGGCGGCGAAGTGCCTGCGCCTGGAGCGTTTTTGGCCGAAGACCAGGCCGTTCTTGATGCCATGGGACAGGCACCCAACCTGGTGGCGGATAACCTGGAAAACTTCAAATTCCGTGCGGCTCAAGCCGAAATGATGAACCTGGCCCGTGCAGGAAACAAATATTTGGCCGATACCGAACCCTGGAAACTTGTGAAAACCAATCCCGAACGGGTAAAAACCATCATGTACCTGGCGCTGCAAGTGGCGGCCAATACTGCGATTCTGGCTAATCCGTTTATTCCGTTTACCGCCAACAAACTGAAAGACATTTTTGGTCTTGCTGGGTTTGATTGGGCTTTGGCGGGAAAAACAGATTTGCTGCCAGCAGGAAGCAGGATCAACGAAGCCCCGATCTTGTTCCAAAAAATAACAGACGAAGAGATAGAAGCACAGTTGAAAAAACTGCACGACAAAGCAGAAAAACTAAGTGCTGAAAAAAAGGAGGCAAAACCGGAAATAGCACCAGCAAAACCTGCCGTAACCTTCGACGATTTCACAGCCATGGACATCCGTGTGGCTACTATTCTGGAAGCAGAAGCGGTGCCAAAAACCCAAAAACTGTTGAAACTAAAACTCGACACCGGGCTTGATGTGCGTACGGTGGTGAGCGGTATTGCCGAATATTTTCAGCCGGAAAGCATTGTGGGCAAGCAGGTTTGTTTATTGGCCAATCTGGCTCCCCGTCAGATAAAAGGCATTGAAAGCCAGGGCATGATTTTAATGGCCAAAGATGCCGATGGGCGTCTTGAGTTTGTGAGCCCGGCGAGTACGGTGGGGAATGGGAGTGGGGTGAGTTAAAGGCATTTACCGAAACTCTTTCCGCTAGCCCTCGTCCACATACCTGAGCAAACTATTGATTTGGGCATCTGTTAGGGTTGATAATTCCGACTTGTCATAAATACTAAGCAAATATACTTTTTCCTTGCTTATCTGAAGGTGACTGATAACACGGGCACCTCCGCTTTTTCCTTTTCCCTTCGAAGAAACAGCCAGTCTGATTTTGTAGCAATGATGCCCAATTGCAACCCCAATTTTTGGGTCATTTTGCAGTGATACGATCAAGGTTTTGAGCTCTTGTTTCAGCGATGGGTACTTTTTAACAAGCCTTTTGAGTTGTTTTTCAAACAATGAAGTTGCCTCAACCTTAAAGCTCATCTACCAAATCTAAAGCAGATTTTAATTTGATTTTGCCCGCTTTTGCCAGGTTCACTTCTTCTATAGATTCCTTTAGTTCTGTTAAAAAAAGCGCTGTTTCAGGGGTGATTTGCTTTGCCTTTACAAAACTGAAATTCTTGAGCACTTCAATCAAAAATTGAGCTTTTTCATCCTTTACATCCAATAAAATCTTCATTGTTTTCCCATCTAATTGCAATCAAAAATACGAAAAAATTCATTGGTTAACCTCAAAGACTTTGTGAACACTTTATGTCTTCAAGGCATTTTTTACTTCGAAATACTTTGAATCAGTGTTATTCAACAAGTGCCTTCCGTCCCATACTTAAAAAATAACCTTTCTCACTACCTTTGCCCCCATGCACAAGAATTTCAAAAACATTGACAAAATCGTGTACGGTCGTGGGTCTTACAGCGAACTGGAAGGCATTCTACAACCTGTGAGACAAGAAAACAACCAATACGTGGTTTTTCTGGTCGACAATTACTTCAACGATAAATCATTTTTCATTCCTGCAAAACCCGAAGACGTGGTGCGCTACATTGATGTGGATCCCTATGAACCCACCACCGAACAAATCGACGAATTGCGAGATACCATTCTGGCCGAAAAAGGCCTCCCATCGGGCGTGGTGGGCATTGGCGGGGGTAGTATTATGGATATTGCCAAAGCCTTGTCGCTCATGTTTACCAACGAGGGCTCTTCGCAATTGTACCAAGGTCTGAATCTGGTAAAAAAGCCCGGCATTTATCACTTGGGGGTTCCCACCATTTCAGGTACAGGGGCAGAATGTTCGATGACAGCGGTATTGACCAGCCCAACCAAAAAATTGGGTCTCAAGTGCGACTGGACTGTTTTCAACCAGGTAATTCTCGATCCTGATCTTACCGCTTCCGTGCCTCGCAACCAATGGTTTTATACGGGTATGGACACGTTTATCCACTGTATAGAATCGGAAACCGGCATTTTTTACAATGCTTTTTCAAGGGCTTACGGCGAAGAGTCGCTCAAGCTATGCCGGGAAGTTTATACCGGACCAGGCAGCGGACAAAATCCTGAGAACGACGAAAAACTCATGATTGCCTCACTTTTTGGCGGTTTGAGTCTCACCTATTCTGAAGTGGGGGTGTGCCATGCATTGAGCTATGGCCTGTCGAAAATTTTTGGCTACAAACACGGCATAGCCAACTGCATCGCTTTCAACCATTTGGAAGATTTTTACGGCCCGGCTGTACAGGAATTTAAAGACATGGTGGCTTTTCACAACATCGACCTGCCACAAAATCTGGCTGCCGGTTGGAGCGAAGATGAAATTACCGCCATGGCCGAAGTGAGCTATGCTTTAGGCCACATGTGGACGCATGCTGTGGGTCACGACTGGAAAGAAAAAATAACTTTAGACACCATCAAAGACTTATTCAGAAGGCTGTAAACAGTCTTTTTTGCTCACAATTTTTGCAGGATATGCTTCAATTCACTTTTGTTCTGGCAACCAACAACACACACAAAGTTGATGAAATATTGCCTCAACTTCCGGAAGGATATGTGTGTTTAACCGCTTCTCAGGCAAGTATTGAAGGTGATTTGCCGGAAACACAGTTCACACTCCAAGACAACGCCCTGCAAAAAGCACGGTATTGCTACGAGATTACAGGACTCCCAAGCTTGGCCGACGATACGGGTCTGGAAGTAGATTCACTTGGTGGTGCGCCAGGAGTATATTCGGCCAGGTATGCAGGTTTTCAGCGGAGTGCTGCCGACAACATGGCTAAGCTGCTGGCCAACCTGGAAGGTGCCGAGAACCGAAAAGCCCAATTCAGAACGGTGATGGCCTGGGTGACACCGGAAGGCGAAAAAACATTTGAAGGTGTGGTGAAAGGGGAAATTACCCTTTTTCCAAAAGGAGCGATGGGTTTTGGTTACGACCCTGTTTTTAAGCCGGACGGCCAAGATAAAACATTTGCCGAAATGGACATGGAGCAGAAAAATTCGATGAGCCACAGGGCTCGGGCATTGGCGGGGTTTGTTGACCATCTGAAAGAAACAGTGGCCAATACCCACACAAGTTGAAAGTTACTCCTATTTTTGCCCATAGTCAATCCTCATCATGAGTCAAAAGCCATACATAGTAGGCATCACCGGCGGAAGTGCCTCGGGTAAAACCCTGTTTTTGAAGCGCTTAATGAATAGTTTTTCAGAGAACGAGGTTTGTCTGGTATCTCAGGATCATTATTACAAAGAGCGGGAGCTCCAACCCGTCGACGACCAGGGAGTAAAAAATTTCGACACGCCCTTTTCCATCAACGCAGATCATTTTGCTGCCGATCTGGCTAAGTTGCTCCGAGGAGAATCTGTTGAAAAACAGGAATACACCTTCAATAATCCGAATGTGGTGGCAGGCAAAGTTACTTTCAAACCAGCGCCGGTTATCATTGTTGAAGGCATTTTTGTGTTTTACTATCCGGAAGTGGCCGACCAGATTGATCTGAAAGTGTTCATTGATGCAGCAGAGCACATTAAATTGAAACGACGCATTATTCGTGACAAAGTAGAGCGGGGCTACGACCTCGACGATGTGCTCTACCGCTACGAAAAACATGTGGCTCCGACCTACGAAAAATATATCAAGCCATTCATTTACGATGCCGACATCATCGTGCCGAACCACCAGCAATTCGACAAAGCCCTGGAAGTGATTACTACATTTCTAAGGTCTAAACTACCAACCACCCAACCAACCACATGAAATTCGCCACCAAATTAATCCACGCAGGCATTGTGCCAGATCCTCTGACTGGCGCCGTGATGACTCCCATTTACCAAACTTCTACATACGCACAAGAGTCGCCGGGAAAACACAAAGGCTATGAGTATAGCCGCACGCACAACCCCACCCGAACAGTACTGCAGAACAACCTGGCCGCACTTGAAAATGCGAAAACGGGAATTTGCTTTTCATCGGGTATGGCAGCCATTGATGCTGTGTTGAAACTCTTGAAGCCTGGCGATGAAGTGTTGGCAGCCAACGATTTATATGGCGGAACCTATCGGATTTTCACAAAAGTTTTTCAGGATTTTGGCATCAAATTCACTTTTGCAGATTTCAGCAATCCTGCCGGAGTGGAACAGCTGATTACTGACAAAACCAAATTGGTCTGGCTTGAAACGCCCACCAATCCACTGTTGGGGATTATCGATATTGAAGCGATTGCAGCTTTCACCAAAGGCAAAAACATGCTGCTGGTAGTCGACAACACATTTGCCACGCCATTTTTGCAAAATCCACTCGACATGGGTGCTGACATTGTGATGCACTCGCTAACCAAATACATGGCAGGCCACTCCGACGTGGTCATGGGCGCATTGATGCTAAACGATGCTGACCTGGCTGCCCGATTGCAGTTTATTCAAAATGCATGTGGAGCCACTCCGGGGCCTCAGGATTGTTTTCTGGTTTTGAGAGGTTTGAAAACCTTGCATGTGCGCATGGAAAGGCATTGTTTGTCGGCAAAAAAAATTGCAAACTACCTGGCAAGCCATCCCAAAATTGGCAAAGTGTACTATCCTGGTTTAGCCCAACACCCCAACCACAGCGTGGCCGCCCGACAAATGCGGGATTTTGGAGGCATGGTTTCGTTTACTTTAAAAGGCGACGATCTGGCACAAGCCATTACCGTGATGGAAAGCATTGAACTCTTTACCCTTGGCGAATCGCTGGGTGGCGTTGAGTCACTTTGTACACACCCTGCCACCATGACCCACGCCAGCATACCCAAAGCAGAACGGGAAAAAAATGGCCTCAAGGACACGCTCATCAGGCTTAGTATAGGTTTGGAAGATGTGGACGATTTAATTGAAGATTTGTCACAAGCCATTGACAAAGCCTGATTCATGAAAAAACCTGATACTGCTTTTTTTGCATTTACCCGTGCCTTGGCTTTTTTGGCCTTGGTTGGTTGGGTTGCAGGATGCAGTAGTTCAAAGCCACTTTCAAAGCAAAATTTCGATTACCAAATTGATAAAACCGACGGCATTGGTGCTTTCGGCAAGGCTTGGTACAGCAAAGATTCGGTGATTTGCGGTGTGGAGGTTGTTTTCAAAAAGTATAAGCAAATGCCCATCCAGGAAGTGTTGGAAACCCGATATTTTCTGGTTCAGGAGTTTTATGCAAACTACCATAGCAAAAAACCTTTGGTGTCAGACACATTGAAAAAAGCCAGGTATTTTTCTGAAGGAGAAGCGGGCTTTTTCTGGATTAAACTCAAAAAGCCTGATTTGGACCAAGGGGTGTTGGTGGTGAGTTTTATTGAGCGAACTTCTGGCAGAAAAACCAGCCTGGATTTCAACCTGGATTTTGCTTTAAACCATGCTGAAGACCGCATTTTTCTGATGGATGCAAGTGGGAAAAAGCCTATGTTGCAACATTATATCAGAGAATCTGATACGGTGATGCTCAAGCAAATAGATGGCAGACCAACCACATATTACCTCAAGTATTTCCCAGATCCGGCTCAGCCTTCTTTGCCACCTATGGTGGTTAATTTTCAGCCTGCCATGCCGGTTTTTACGGCCATTTATCCTGTTTCTTCCAATCAGTTGCTCACCTTTTCTGACCCTGGGTTGTACCTGATTCAGGAAGATACCAACCGGAAAGATGGCTTGTCATTGTTGGTGATGCCCAATCAGTTTCCGCAATATACCATGGCTGAGGAACTGATTACCCCTTTGATTTACATCACTACCCGGGACGAAAGAACCCGTCTTGCCGACTCGAAGCAACCCAAAGAAGCCCTTGATAATTTTTGGTTGAAAATGGGCGAAAACAAAGAAATAGCCCGGAAACTAATCCGCTGGTTTTATGAAGGTGTAGAATATTCGAACCAATGGTTCAGCTTTTACAAAGAAGGGTGGAAAACCGATCAGGGCATGATTTACACCATTTTCGGCAAACCCGACAAGGTGACCAAAACCGACTTTGGCCAGGAATGGCTTTACACCCGCAACGCTTCGTTTCCGCAGTTTTCATTCTACTTCGATCGAAAGCCAAGTGTATTCACCCAAAACAATTATGAATTAAGGCGTTTCGAAGAATACGAACGCTTTTGGTACCCCACCGTAGAACAATGGAGAAAAGCAACCGTGGTCCGGTAAGGCGGCCTCAATTTAACCGTCAAAACCCCAAAACGGGTGTGGACAAAGACCAACTTGTGTTTGGCATTCACGCTGTGGAAGAGGCTTTGGTGGCAGGTACAAACCTGGAAAAGCTGTTCATCCAAAAAGAATCTCAAAACGCAGCACTCAAAAATATTCAGCAAACGGCACAAGCAGCCGGCATTCCAACCCAGCTTGTTCCGGCAGTAAAACTGGATCAGCTGACCAGAAAAAATCACCAAGGCGTGGTAGGGGTGTTGGCTTTGGTAGAATATGTGCTGCTTGAAGCGCTTATCCAGCAGATTTTTGACCTGGGACGAGATCCGTTTGTGATCATTTGCGATCACATTACCGATGTGCGAAATTTTGGAGCCATAGCCCGAACAGCTTCGTGTACCGGTGTTGATGCCATGGTGGTTCCAGCTTCTGGCAACGCACCCATCAACGGCGATGCTTTGAAAACCTCTGCAGGCGCATTGGCACATATGCCTGTTTGTCGGGAGCAAAACCTAAAACTCACCATCGAAATGCTTAAGCAATATGGCCTTCGCATTATTGCCTGCACCGAAAAAACGGAAAGCAACTACTTCGATCTTGATCTTTCTGGGCCAGTGGCGCTGATTTTGGGTTCAGAAGAAACAGGAATTTCGCCTGATTTGCTTAAGCGTTGCGATGCGAAAGGCGCCTTGCCGATGGTGGGCCACATTGCTTCTTTGAATGTAAGTGTGGCAGCAGGTGTAGCCATGTATGCTATTTTTCAACAAAAACTGAAGAGTGCATGAAACTCCATGTGATAGACACAGGGTTTTTTAAACTGGATGGTGGAGCCATGTTTGGTGTAGTGCCCAAAAGTATGTGGCAAAAACTGAACCCACCCGATAGCAACAACATGTGCACATGGGCATTGCGATGTTTGCTGGTGGAAGATGGAAATCGACTCATATTAATAGACACCGGCATTGGCGACAAACAGGATGAAAAGTTTTTTTCACACTATTACCTCCATGGCGATGCAAGTCTTGAAGGAAGTTTGAAAAAGGCTGGATTTGGGCTTGACGATGTAACCGATGTAATTTTAACCCATCTGCACTTCGACCATTGCGGTGGAGCCATCAAACGAAAAGGGGAAGGATTTGAGCCCGTTTTCAAAAACGCAACCTATTGGTCGAACCCTATACATTGGGATTGGGCGGTGAAGCCAAACGCAAGGGAAAAGGCCAGTTTTTTAAAGGAAAATATATTTCCCATTCAGGAATCAGGCCAGTTAAAATGGATTACAAACGAAAGCCAAAGTCCATTTGAAAACATGTCGTTTTTGTTTGTAGACGGGCACACCATGCACCAGATTTTGCCTTTGATTCACACGCCGGAAGGTAAAATTTTATACTGTGCCGACCTGTTTCCATCGGCTGCGCACTTGCCTATTCCGTATGTGATGGCCTACGATATGCAACCTTTGATTACCTTGAAAGAAAAGGAAATGGTGTTGAATAAGGCCTTGGAAGGCAATTGGACGCTGTTTTTCGAACACGACCCCGTGAACGCAACCGGCACGGTGATTCAAACGGAAAAAGGAATCCGAATCCAGGAGACTTTTCCAGGTTTGAGGCATTAAGATACAAGCAACAACGAAAAAGTAAGGCCAATCAACAACATGGCATCTACTGCAAATCGCTTTGCTTGTGGCCAAACCAAAGCTGCCATCCATTGGGCTAAACCTGTCATCATAAATTTGAAAAGTATGGTGACTGAATTGGATAAACCCGCCAACTGAGCCATAAAAAGAAAAACAAGGGTTGAAGCTCCAATTCCAAAAATGACCCAGTTTAGTTTTCCCTCCATTGAAAAATGAGCGTGTTCTGATTTGCAAAGCCACATGTTTTGAAAAATCAAAGCCCAAGCGCCCAGTACAATGCCCGTTAGAATAAGGTCTTCAAATTGAAAAAACGCAAACAAAGTCTCTCCAACCAGGCAACCAAAGACAAACAAACCTGAGGCAAAAAAGGATTTTACATTGCCCTTAAACCAGGGAAAATACATAACAGCCAGGAAGTAAGCAATCAACAAAGGCAACAGCAACATGAAAGTCTGGATGGCTTCGACTGAAATAAAAAAGGAGCAAGTTGCCAACAAAAGCAAAACCAATCCATTCAGAATTCCATCTTCTGATTTGAGCCATTCTGGTCCTATTTCTTTTAAATTGGAGACGCTCCCGGCTTGCAAATGCTCATCGGCAAACTGATCGAAACGATACAAAAGCCAGGTTGCCAAAGCCAGAGCCAATGTTTCTGCAGGTTGAAATGCTACATTGAAAAACGACCTATACAGCAACAACAATGCAACTGCTATGCAGGAAGCCAGAAAATTTGAAATGTAGGCCTTGGTGTAGAACATAAAATCAAACAATGGCCCGTATGCAGCCGAAAAAAATTAGCTCAGGATTGGTCACTGTTTCACAAACCTATCGGTGAAAATCTGCCCACTCGAAAGTTGCACTTTTACGGCATACATGCCAATGGGCAAATCCTGAATCAATATACTATGCATTCCGTATTTTGGATTGCTCACATGTTTTAAAATATGGCCATTCAGGTTAATCAGATCGCAGGAAATCACGTTTTCGGGCACAAATAATCGAATGGATTTTTCAGCAGGATTTGGCCAGATACTGAGCTGATTTTTTTCAAAGAATTGATGTTGGTTTACCCTTAGATTTACTTGATAATCTATGCAAACGGAGTCCCTGCAACCAATTGAATCTGTTTTGGACAGACAAATGCGATAAGTCCCTGGCAATGAAAACGAATACTCAAAAATGGATGAACTAGCCCGCAAAGTATCATTGATGTACCAACGGCTATTCCCTTGATTTTGTGTGGCAGTAAAACGTGCCAGGGGTGAATCATTCAGAATAACGGAGTCTGGTTCCGCTAAAAAAATTGCACTGGGGCTACTTCTTACTATTAAAACCTGCACCATTTCTGACGCATACATCGAGTCGATGCAGGTGACCCAAAATCCAAGTGTATCCGCATTCACCTGAAATTTGAAAGACCTTCCCGTGAAAATGACAGGCAGCAACCCGATGGGAGCAAAATAAAAAGAACTGCCGTTTGGTGGCGCCAATTCAATGGAATCGCCTTGGCAAGCATACAATATTTCAGGTAAAATAGGTTTGGGCGACGTTTGACGTTGGCGGTAAAAGTGCCTGGCTGATTGCGCCTGTTTCTTCAAGCCTTCCAGCGAATCGGCCAATACATAAGCAAAAGCCACTCTCCGGCTTGTTCCGGATTCGAAGCCCCTCAGTTTGGCTGATTGCACTTGCACCACATTGTTTCCTTCATCGCTGTCTATTCCGGCACTGGTTCGTGATAAGCCATTGGAAATGGTTCTCCATTTTTCGATTTTCGAAAATCCATCGAAGAGGTTAATGTTTCCATTGGCTGTAGATGCCAAAGCATCAATGGCAAAAAAGGCTGGCTCCTGGTCGGTGAGCAACACCATCCCGGCGTAGGCATTGGGCTCATCGGTTGACCAGGAATAACCCAGCCGAAGCAAGGTGTCATAATCAGCTTTATTTCTGCGGAAGTTTCGCACTTCAAAATCGGTGTACAGCCCAACGCATAAACTGTCCCAGCTTATGCCGGACTGATTTTGCAGCTCCAACTGCACAAACGCCACCCCGTTCAAACTGTCATGATTCAAGGCATACGCACTTTGTTTCACATGCAATCCCAAGCTGCTGTCACCAGCCAGGCTGTCGCTGAAATAACCGACTGCATGTTGGTCGATGCCAGAAAAATTCATGTACCTGATTCCTTTTAGTGGTCTGAAATGGTTGTTGCTCGCATTGATGCCAAAAACAGAATTCGAGAGTTTGCGTGGGCTGTAGCCAATCATCCACCCACCAGCAGAACTCATTTGCTTGCCATCGAGCTGAATGCCCGATCCAATGGTTTGGGCATCGTTGAGGTAGCCAAATCTTCCGTTTGAGGTAATGCTGATTTTCAATCGGTTGGTGTCCAAATCCAAATATTCGCTGTTGATCACCATGCGGTGGTATTCTTTGTCAGAAAATCCAGGTGCAGTAATGGCAAAAACCAAGTTGATGAACCGATTGGCAGCAACGCCAGATGGAATTACAAACTGAAAAGGAAGGTTTGAAACGGCCATTTGCATGGTTCCGATTGACCCGAAAGACTGCGATTGCCTAAGTATGGGATACGATTCATTTTCAATGGAAAACTGAACCTGAAAAGAGTCGACGGGATCGAGATAATTGAGAAAAGTAGGCCAAACCGAAATGGTGTCGCCAGCCAGAAACTGAAAGCCAGATTGTGAACGAGCTTGAACATTTTCCAAGCGAATGCTGGTCCTGTTTTGGCCAGTCATCAATTTCAAAGCGTTGATGCGGCCTTTGCCCAATTTGCCAGCAAAATTGCGATTGGCTGGAATGGAGTCGATGATGTCACCATTGACCTTCATAAACTCGCCTATTTGCAAGGCATTCAGGTTGGGGCGTCTGCCTCGGGTTAAGCCTGCTGCGCTGGCGGCAATGGGTGCTGCCATAGACGAACCACTTTGGGTGAAAAAATAGCCACCCCTGTAGTCGAGTCCCCATACATTTACACCGGGTGCAGTCAGGTCAATGTTTCGGCTAAACGTGCCAGCGGTACTTCTTCTGTCGAATGAATCAATAGCGGCAACGGATAGCACGTATTTGTAAGACGCTGGCATAAAATTCAACTCTTGCGGCGTGTTTCCAGCTGCGGCTACTACAACTACATCGTGATTTATAGCAGCATAAGCAATAATGTCCTGTTCGAATTGAAGTGGATTTCTCGCACTTCCCCAACTCAGGTTTATGACTTTGCAGCCTCTTTCTGCAGCATATACAATTCCCTCAAAACCTGTAAAATTGGAAAACTGCGAACCATTGAAATTATACACTTTCAAAGGCAACAACCTGCATTTGAATCCTAAACTTGCCACGCCTTTTGCATTGTTGGTTGCAGCCGCCGCATGCCCTGAAACTTCATTGCCATGACCGCCTGCCACATTTTGAAACTCTGGTTTCGGATCGTTGTCGTTGGATGAAAAATCCCATCCCTGGTAGTCGTCCACCAAGCCATTTCCATCATCGTCAATTCCATTAATGGGATCGGCTCTGTTAAATTGAATGTTGGTTTCAAAATCTTCATGATCCCATTTGCAACCTGTGTCCAGCACACCAATGGTAATCGAAGTATCGCCTTGATAGATATCCCAGGCCTGATACGCTTTCATTCTTTTCAAAAATGTAGCCTGTCCACGTCGCAGCGAATCGGCATGAATGTCGTTGGGCTGAAACAGCGGTGGATAAAAGCTTTTGGGTTCTGCATAACTCACTTCGGGCAGGGCATTCAGTTGTTTGATGAGGATTGCAGTTTGTGCATCGTTTGCCAATGTGATTTCATAGATCAATGAAATATCTACCAAAGGCAAACCTGAACGACTTTTTTCATTCGGCTTGGGTTTGGCATCGGGAAAAAGTTGCTTCCATTGTGCCTGATGCGCTTGCAAAATCCGGATAATGTGGACTGAATTGGGTTTGTGAAGGTGAAATGCTTCAGAACGAATTTTCAGCATGATTTTTTCCGGATTATTGAATTCCTGAGCCAGCAAACGAGCTTGCAAAACCAATAAGCAGAACGAAAAACAGGTGAAGTAAACGATGCGCTTCATAGCCAAAGACCTAAGTGTGTACAAGTTTCGGTAATTTGGACGAAAGGAAGGGTGCTTGAAAGGGTGAAAAAATTACCTTTGCCCGCAACGAATAACTTTCAACAAGAAAAAAAGATATGGCGCACCAAGTTTTAAAAGGAAAAAGAGGCATCATTTTCGGAGCACTTGACCCTAATTCTATTGCCTGGAAAGTGGCAGAAAAAGCCTTTGAAGAAGGCGCAACCTTCACCCTAACCAACGCACCAATTGCCATGCGCATGGGTGCCATCAACGATTTGGCAGCCAAATGCAATGCTGAAGTGATTCCGGCAGATGCCACATCGGTAGAAGAACTGACCAACCTTTTCGAAAAATCAATGGAAGTGTTGGGTGGCAAAATTGACTTTGTGTTGCATTCCATCGGCATGAGTCCCAACATCAGAAAAGGTAAAAGCTACGGAGAACTCAATTATGAGTGGTACTTGAAAACCCTCGATGTTTCTGCCCTGAGTTTTCATAAAGTGATGAGCGTAGCCGAAAAACTGGATGCTATGAACGAATGGGGTTCCATTGTGGCCTTGAGTTACATTGCAGCCCAACGCACCTATCCTTTTTACACCGACATGGCAGACGCAAAAGCCACATTGGAGTCCATTGCCAGAGGATATGGCTACCGCTTTGGTCGCTTGAAAAAAGTGCGTGTAAACACGATTTCGCAATCCCCAACCAAAACCACGGCAGGCACTGGCATTGCAGGCTTTGATTCCTTTTTCGACTACGCAGAAAAAATTGCGCCTTTGGGCAACGCATCAGCCGAAGACTGCGCCAACTACACCATCAGTTTGTTCAGCGACTATACCCGCATGGTTACCATGCAAAACCTATTTCACGACGGCGGCTACAGCTACACAGGCGTGAGCGAAGTGGTGATGGAAATGACGAAAGGGAGTTGATCATTTTTCAAAATTAATTTTGACTTTGAATCCCGCTGAAAGGCGGGATTTTTTTTTGTTCTAACAGAGAGTCGAATAAATTCAATTCTAAATTATGGATCGTGCCTACAGCACTCAAAAACCCATCCTTCCAACATCATATGAGAGTCGAATAAATTCAACTCTACTACATGGATCGTGCCTACAGCACTCAAAAACCCAAAATCCAATATACACAAACTTTTAGCGTAGAGGTCTTGAGTCCGCATAGCGGACGGCCGATATCTAACCATCGAATTCGGTGGTTTTTTGTAATGGTTACAAGTATATAGAAAGCTAAACCAAGAATTAGTTTTCCATTTTCTTCTCCAGTTCTTTAAGAAAATGATCTGCAGAAACAGTGTCTGGCCTAATGGTTTTATTGTCAGCCGTAAATCGAACCATAAAGCCTGAAGGCATATATTTAACAACCGCATTTTTGTCCACCAATAATGTGGTAGGATAGGATATAGATTTAAACACTTTCTCCCATTTGCGGCATTCGGCACCCAAATGAAATTTTTTCTTTTTCTTCTCTTTATCGCAACCTGCCAGTATAGGGTCTGTAATGGAATCAATTTTAAATTGCCTGCGGATTCTCGCCATAATCCCATTTCCTTTTGAATTAAAATCAATCATTTGTTCTTTTGGTTGGGAGGCTAAAACAATGGTTTTCAGTCGACTACCAAAATGCTCATTCACTCTTGGAAGGGCACTTAATTCCATCATGCATGGCAGTCAACCTATTTCTGTCATGATAATCAAAGTATAGTGTTCGCAGGGATATTGCGCAATTACACTATCGCCATAAATGGATTGTCCTTTGATTAATGGGGCTTTTTTGCCCTCCCAATTTTTAAAGAATAAACCACTCGGATTAGTTAAATTAAAGTAACCAAAAGCGGAAATCAGTCCAAAAAACAAAGGAAAAGTGAAAAGTATGGTGCGCTTCATGTTCTCTAATTATTTTTTAAATTTGAATCAAATTTTGGATTATGGCAAATACATATTCTCAGATGTACATTCAAGCTGTATTCGCAGTTAAGTATCGGGATTCCAGATTGTTAAAATCGTTTCGATCCAGCCTTTTTGCTGTTATCGGCAACCTGATTAATGAAACTGAGTGCGAAACCCTTATTGTGAATGGAGTAGAAGACCATGTGCATTGTTTGTTTATTTTAAAACCGAAAATAGCTGTTTCAGAGGTAATGAAAAACTGTAAAGCAAAATCCTCAAAATGGCTAAATGATAGTGATTTGCTGACCCACCGTTTCGAATGGCAAAAAGGTTTTGGGTGCTTTAGTTACAGTAAAAAAGAGGTTAAAAGAGTTTACAATTATATCCTAAATCAGGAAGAACACCATGAGAATATTCCTTTTATTCAAGAGTACATAAACACCTTGGAAGAACATGAGATTCCCTTTGAGCAACAATTTATATTTGAAGAGATGATTTAGGTTGGGAAAATGGTCTTAGTGAGTCGAAAGAATTTAACTCTACTAAAAAAATCGTGAATATGGTACTCGAAACCCTAATCAAAAGAGTCGAATAAATTCAACTCTAAAATATGCATCGTGCCTACAGCACTCAATAACCCAGCATCCAAAATGCACAAACGGTTAGCGAAGTGGTCTTAAGTCCGCATAGCGGATGGCCGATATCTAACCATCGAATTCATTCGGTGGTAAACTCTAAAATATGCATCGTGCCTACAGCACTCAATAACCCAGCATCCAAAATGCACAAACTTTTAGCGAAGTGGTCTTAAATCCGCATAGCGGACGGCCGATACTGAACCATCGAATTCATTCGGTGGTTAGCTAAACTACAGCACTCAATAATCCAGCATCCAAAATGCACAAACGGTTAGCGAAGTGGTCTTAAGTCCGCATAGCGGATGGCCGATATTTTACCATCGAATTCATTCGATGGTACACTCAACAATGGCATGGGCTCTTTTTTTTCAACATAGCATCCTCCCAATTTCAAACCTCAACCCACATCCATCGGTTATTTACCGATTATGCCCTTTGTTCCCATACAAGCCTGTAACTTTGCTGCGCTCATTTCAACCAAGCACTTTTGAAAATCCGTGAATTTTTGCAGCGTTACCGACAACACCCATTGGTTGAAACGCTGGCCATTAAACTCAATCAACCTGAGGAAAAACACCTGGCGCTCAGTGGGCTGGCCGGAAGTTTCGATGCCGTTGTGGCATCTGCCATTTTTTTGGACAAGCCTGTATTGCACGTGTTTATCATGCAAGACAAAGAAGAGGCTTCCTACTTTGCCAATGACCTAGAAAACCTGCTCGAAACCACAAAGGCGCATCTTTTTCCGCAATCGTACAAAAAAGCATATCAATACGAGGAGATTGAAAACGCCAATGTGTTGCAAAGGGCTGAGGTTTTGGGCGAAATAAGTCGTTTGGATCAGCAAAATTCAGGTTTGCTAATTGTGACTCATCCGGAGGCTTTATGCGAAAAAGTAATCAACCGAAAAAGCCTTGTTTCCCATACCCACACCATTCGTAAGGGCGACAAGCTGGACCGTGATTTTCTAGGCGAGGTGATGGCCGATTATGATTTTGAGCGCACCGATTTTGTGTACGAACCCGGTCAATATGCCATCAGGGGCTTCATTGTCGATGTTTTTTCTTATTCCGGCGAGTATCCTTATCGGCTAGAGTTGGATGGAGATGTGATTGAAAGTATCCGAACTTTTCACCCTGAAAGTCAGCTTTCTATTGAGCCCTTGAACGCCATCAGCATTGTGCCCAACGTGCAAACCAAGCTTATGACCGAGTCGAGGGTTTCGTTTTTCGACTTTTTGCCCGAGCATACCATTGTGTGGGTCAAAGACCTGAGTCAGGCCAAGCAAATTGTTGAAAAAAGCTATGACAAAGTGGAAGAAAGCTTCGGCGCCATCGTGGAAAGCATTGGTTTGAAAAATCCTGCATATAAGCCAGAAGAGCTTTTCGACGATGAGAAAACCTTTCTCAAAACCCTGAAAAAGAAAAAACTGGTCGAATTTGGCACCCGATTTTCAAGCAAAAGCCTCGAGCCCTTTCAGTTTGGTGGCAAACCACAACCTTCGTTCAACAAAGATTTTAACCTGCTCACCAATACCTTGCAAGATTATGCCCAGCAAGGTTTCGACAACCTGATTTGTTCGGATTCACCCAAGCAGCTTGAACGCCTGCACACGGTGATTGAGGAATTGGGCCACGACATCTATTTTCAAAGCATGTACCTGGCACTTCGGCAAGGTTTTGAAGACCCATTTTCTAAAACAATTTGCTACACCGATCACCAGATTTTCGACAGGTTTCACCGGTACAGGCAAAAGGAAAAGTTCAGCAAAAGCAAAGCCCTGACCCTTCGGGAACTGAAAAGTCTGCATCCAGGCGATTATGTAACGCACATCGACTATGGTGTGGGGCGCTTTGCCGGTTTGGAAAAAATAGAAGTCAGCGGCCACCAGCAGGAAGTGATTCGATTGGTGTATAAAGACAACGATTTCCTGTTTGTGGGCATTCATTCCTTACACAAAATTTCCCGCTATTCGGGCAAAGAAGGCGGGCCGCCACAGATCAGCAAATTGGGCTCCGACGAATGGGAAAACAAAAAGAGCAAGGCCAAGCGAAAGGTAAAAGACATTGCCAAAGAACTGATCAGCCTCTACGCCAAGCGCAAAGCAGCTCCGGGGTTTACCTTCAATCGGGACACATATTTGCAGGTGGAACTCGAATCGAGTTTTATCTACGAAGACACACCAGACCAGGCCAAAGCCACCGCCGACGTGAAAGCCGATATGGAAAAACAACACCCCATGGACCGATTGGTGTGTGGCGATGTGGGTTTTGGAAAAACAGAAGTAGCTATTCGTGCCGCATTCAAAGCAGTGGCCGACAGCAAACAGGTTGCCGTGCTGGTGCCCACCACCATTTTGGCCATGCAGCACTACAAAACCTTCAAAGAGCGCTTGATGAAGCTGCCCTGCACGGTGGAATACATCAACCGGTTTAAGTCGACCAAAGAAATTACCGAAACCATTAAAAAGGTGACTGAGGGGAAGATCGATATTTTGATTGGCACCCACCGCTTGGTGAGCAACGATGTGAAGTTCAAAAACCTGGGCTTGCTGATCATCGACGAAGAGCAAAAGTTTGGCGTGAAAACGAAAGATCGGCTCAAAGAACTTCGGATTAATGTTGACACGCTCACCCTCACCGCCACGCCCATTCCCCGCACCTTGCAGTTTTCGCTCATGGGTGCCAGAGATCTGAGCATCATTGCCACGCCTCCGCCCAACCGCCAGCCTGTTACCACCGAAGTGAAAATTTTCGATCAGGCGTTTATCCGTGATGCCATTCGGTTTGAGCTCGACCGGGGTGGACAGGTATTTTTTGTGCACAACCGGGTGCTCGACATCATGGAAGTGGCCAACCAGATTCTGCAACTGGTGCCCGATGCTAAAATTGGCGTGGCGCATGGGCAAATGGAGGGTTCGAAACTCGAAAACGTAATGTTGCGCTTCATTGAGGGCGAATACGACATTCTGGTGAGTACCAACATCATCGAGTCGGGGCTTGATATACCCAATGCCAACACCATCATCATCAACCGGGCGCACATGTTTGGCCTCAGCGACTTGCACCAAATGCGGGGCAGGGTAGGTCGAAGCAACAAGAAAGCCTATTGCTACCTGGTAGTTTCTGCGCAAACCGCTCTTACCTCCGATGCCCGCAAACGCCTGCAAACCCTGGAAGAATTTTCGGAGCTGGGCGATGGTTTTAAAGTAGCCATGCGTGACCTCGACATACGTGGGGCCGGCGACATGCTAGGTGGCGAGCAAAGCGGATTCATTACCGACCTGGGCTTTGATGCCTACCACAAAATATTGGACGAAGCCATTCAGGAACTGAAGGAAAACGAATTCAAGGCCCTGTTTGAGCATGAAATAAACCTGAAACCGGCCACGCAGGATTGCACCATTGAAACCGATCTGGAATTGCTGATTCCCGACACGTATGTGAGCAATATTTCGGAGCGACTTGGACTCTACACCCAGCTCGATGAGTTGAAAAACGAAGAAGAACTTGAGCTGTTTACTAAAAGCATACAAGACCGTTTTGGCGCCTTGCCAAAACCCGTGAAAGAGCTGATAAAATCGGTGAAATTGCGCTGGGTGGCCCAGCAATGCGGACTGGAAAAACTGGTCTTGAAAGAAAGCAACCTGAAAGCCTATTTTACCACCAAACCCGACTCGCCATTTTTCCAAAGCGACACTTTTGGCCACATACTGGCCTACGTGCAGCGCAACCCCCAAACCTGCCAAATGCGTGAAAATGGCAGAAAGTTAATTCTTACCATTAAGGGCATTAAGACGGTGGATGCAGCGGCGGCGGTGTTGGGGGAAGCGGGGGGAGTGGGGTGAGGATTATTTGACTTTGCCTCAATTGATTTACTCTCCAACCGAAAGAAAATTGAAGCCAACGTTATTAAAGTATGTGCAATTGCTAGTTTAGTAATTGGTTCGTGAAGACATAAACCATGTGAAGCAGTATTTTACTCTTGTAATTTAAATTCAATAAATGTAGTAAATCCCCATTTAGTGTGAGTTTTCAAATACTGACCAAAAAACGCAATTCCACTCCCATCATTTGATATATGAAATTCCCTACTGTAGAAAGATTTAATTGGAAAGTCAAAAACTTTACTTTGAATTATTTTGCCATTCTGACTATCAATTTCAAGATAAAATAGATAATCAGAAATTCTACATATAAAATTGATATTTCCATTTATTATCTTAGCAGTAAAAATTTCAAAATCGATGAATATCCTTGGTCCTTCAAACACATTCTTAAAACAGATTGGAAGAAAAAAAGTTTGAATGTTATTTTTTAAAAGCTGAACTTCATTAGAATACAATCCATAATTTAAATAAAATTCTTTATCAAATATTAATCTATTAAATCCATTTTCAATTTTAGATTTATTCTCTGTAAACTTAATTTCCTTAAATTTTTTAAATTGAAATTTTTGGGAATCGAATGAAAATATAATTGCTTTTCGATTATTAAACATATAAGAATATAGTTTGTCTTCTAAATCTGAATAAAAATACGTATCTAAACGACTATTAGTTTTTAAAGAATCTATAATAACATTTAATTCTTTGTCAAAATAAATTCGATAAATATAATTCTTGTTGGAAGCAATGAGAGTATCATTAAAATTAAAAATATTCTCAAAAAATATATTTAATGAATCGAATTTATTTTCGTTGACAAAATATAAAAGTTTATTATTTCTCCCTTTTATAAAGTATTCTTTATTTCTAGTAGCAAATAATTCATCGAAACCATCAATATTTATTTTAAAATCATGGTAATTGTGATTTATTATTCTGTTATCTGAGAAGGTTTTAACAAAGAATGATAAATCTTTTTCATAGATTTCTAAATTTGTCAAAGGATGAAAAAAAAATACTTTTGAAGTCTTTACAAAAAAACACCCTCCGAAATCAGTTGAATTGTAAAGTTCTTTAAATCCATATTCGGTTACCGATGCTATTCTATATGGTTTTAGTTCCTGATTATTTTTGTAAAAGTATTCAATTTCGATTGTAGAATTATTTGTTAAAAAAAGGAATTGTTTACTTGGTAAAACTTTTTTATAGAGATAAATCATGCTAATGCAGTCATTAAGATTACTCTTAACAATAAAATAATTCTTCGATGTATCTATAAATGATTTTGTGACTAAGTCAATTTGAACTCTATTTAGATCATAGTGCATAGTATAGGATTTATGGGAGTATAACAATAATACTCCCATAAACATCGAATAGAAGGATAATCGCATTTAATTATTTGGGCGAAATTACAATCTGGTATGTAGTTTGTTCATAATCGTCTTTTCCCAAATTTTCACTAGCTCCAAAATATTTAAGAAATCCATTTACTTCCATTTTTTCAGATGCTGGAATCTCAACAGTTTCGTAGCTACTAATTGGATAAGTTCCTCCAGGCTGACTTGGTAATAGCAACCTTACATCGTCTTCTTTCTCAATTATCCTGAAACAAATTCCAAATGGACCTAAACATGTGATGGAAACTGTGTATGTACCATCACTGTTGATATGATACCTAGTGAACAAACGAATAACCCTTCTTTCCTTGTCAGCAAAAGAACTTGTTACAAAAGAAAGCAGTAGAAAAGCAGAAATTAGGATTTTTTTCATAAATTTGAAATTAAATATTAGCAATTCTAACTACACAATAGTTAATTTAAAAACCTATTTGCGGTTCAAAACCGTTCGAAAAAGTGGATATGAAAATTAAAGTTGGTACCAGACTGATGGCAGTTCGTGAAGACCGTCGCATGAGCCAAGAAGAAATGGCAGATTTATTAGGAGTTTCAAAGTCAGCATATTCCCGGCTCGAGCGAAATGAAACAATGCTCACATTCGATGAAGTTTCGAGATACTCACAGATACTCAATGTTCCTGTTCAAGAACTTCTGCCGGAAATATTCACCGTAAACAACAACCCAACAGATCATTCTAACGGAATTATCTTTGGGTCTCAAATAGTAACCCAAAACAATCATTATCACTACTATTCCTCTGAAGAAACATTAAAAGAGTTTCAATCAAAAATTCAACTGCTTGAAGGAGAACTTGCCAGATTGGGAGGAGGGAAAATTCCAGATAAGTCGTAGTTTAGCTCTTTACTCACCCGCTCTTCAAGATTTGCAAGCCGGAAGCCCTATCGCAAGATTTAAAATCCGACTAAAGAATCCATGACATCAAGCCGACGCTTATTCTCAAAATCATCCCCCTTCAAACAACTGCTGTATTTCAGCCATCGGCATAAACATTTTTCCAAGGTGTTGGAATCGGATAAATCCCAAAGAAGCGTAGAACCGTGCTGCATGGTCGTCAATTGGGTCAACGATAACGGCATAACAACCAATAGTTTCCTTCGACACTTGCCAGCTTCGGTATAAAGCCTCCAAGACCAGTAATTTTCCAAAACCTTGTCCCTGGAGCCTTTTGTCAATGGCCAATCTACCCAGCAGAATTACTGGCAATGCATCGTATTTGGGAAGCTTTTTTTTCAATGGCTCAGCTACGTTAGTGATATCTATCGATGAACTCGACAAGGTAAAATAACCCAGAACTTCTTGCTGATTTCCTGTCAAAACGAAGCAGTTGGCCAGTTTCCGCTTCATGTCTTGCTTGGCCAATTGTTTGATGTATTGGTCTAAGCTGGCATTGCCCGATGCAAATGTTGACCTATCATGAGCACTATTGAGAAGCGATGTTATTAATTGCATCCTTTAACCTTTGGACTTGAATAGTATGATTATCTGATAATTCTTTAAGAAGCTTGTTTGGCTCTCCTGGATTGGCGATCGCATTGAAAAACAACTCCTGGTCTTCTTTGGCCTTGAGAATGATCTTTTGATTTTCAATGATTGTAATAGCATGGTGTTGCGCTGCCGAAATCATAAAATCGGTCAGGCTCCTAAATCCACCCATACTCGCTGCATATTCAAACAGTTCCTTTTGCTCCAAAGGTATTCGGGCATCGAAACGGGCAGTGGCTGAATTTTTCATGTTTTTATTCGCAAACTATTTAGCAAATGTACAGAATATTTCCGTATGAATTGTATTTATGAAATTGAACTTAAATCCGCACTTAAAGTTTTCTCATCGAGAGGTTATCGAATGCTTTCTAATCTGACTCAGAAACTTTCAATGCAAACACAGAAGCTGTACTCGTCGCCTTTTTGCTCATGGGGTCTATTGAAATGACTTGAATAGTTGTCATCCAACATTTTCATAATTCCTTGTCCACCTGTGAGAATATTGCGTAATTTGTGTTTTATCCATATTGGCTATGCAAAAGCAAAAAAACATGCTAAACCCTCTCCAGGTACATTTTATTCAGGTACTGGGCCAATGGGATGTAAAGGATGAAGAGTTAATGGAGCTCAAAACCATCATATCCCGGCACTTTGCAGAAAAGGCAGATCGGCTTATGGATCAAATATGGATAGATAAAAAAATCTCCCAGGTTGATCTCGATGCACGGCTAGAAGGGTAAATAATGATGTTGAAGCTTGTTGTAGATACAAAATCTCTTTTGGTTTCAACACCCAAAAAGTCAACCTATAGATGGTTTTATGATGCTCTACTGGAAGGAAATTTTCAACTTGTTGTCTCTACTGAAATCTTGCTTGAATACGAAGAAAAACTAAGTGAATTCTATTCCCCCGAATATGCAAATTTGATTATTCAGGTTCTAGTCAACTTGCCCAACTTGCTCCCGGTAAATCCCATTGCTTTTAATTGGAGACTTATTTCTGTTGATCCCGACGACCACAAGTTTGTAGACGCATACGTGGCTGCTGGTGCTGATTATATCATTTCTGACGACAAGCACTTTAATGCACTCAATCAGGTGGCATTCCCGCAAGTACAAACCTTAAAAATGAGAACGCTCAAGCAGTCATTCTTTTTAGAACGCTGAGCCATTCGCCCTGCTTCCTGTCCTACAAACCATCATTTAAAACCTATTCAAAGCAGTCCTCAAATCTTTCAAAAACGAAAATTCAGTTTTCTTTGAATGGTAAAAGGATACAGAAAACCAAGGTTAAAGTTTTGGACTGGTGGTCAAATTTCGCCCTTCCAGATTTCAAATCTGGCAGTCTTATCGTATGATTTTGATTCCTACTCAAATACTTTCAATGCAATTTTACAATCTGCAAAAGCCCCCTAGATTGCAACTATGTCAAATGAAAAAGCTGATTATAATTTCTGGAAGATACGCAACGATGCTACTTTTCCTCTTTCTTCTTAAAGGTCAAACGCCTCTCCTTGTAATATTTTATTAACTGCTCATAGTTCATTCCCTGCACATCCTGGCTTATTTGGTCACGAGTATCCCGCATAAATTTTACCGCATCGAAGGTCTTGGTTTTTGATTCTTTAGTCTTCATTGTAAATAATTTTTTTGGGTGAACGGATATCAATGGGTTTGTAACCCAATTTCAAATTTACAGAATTATAGCCTCTTATTCGCTTAAAATTAACAATGTGCTTGAAATTCCAACTAACAAGTATGTCAACTTCTTCAATCGTGGCCATCGCTATATAAAAGCAGTCGGATCTACTCGTTTTACCTACCACTTTTTCTTCTAAATATACATCCGCTAGATTTACAGCTTCTTCGCTTAGTTCTACCCAACTTTTATTCGATTCGGGCAATGTGGAAAGTAAACTCCTCACTTTTGCTGGGGCACCCAGTAGTTCATCCTCAGTTGTAGACGAAATTACTACGTTAAATTGACCCAATTTTATTTTCTCAAATTAAACCAAAGTGTCTTCCTCGAATTCCGCATCATAATAACCTCAAAAAACAGAGGTATCCAAGTAAATCCTGGGAATCCGCTCTTTCATTTTCCAAATGTAAAAGTTTTCATGATGATTGATACTCATTTGTTGTACTCCCGCTCCTCGAAATTTGCAATGTCGAAGCCATATCGTAGGGTTTGAAACCCGGTTTTAGTCACTCACTTCACTTCGGCTTGCTTACTTACGAACCGAAAAAAATGAAAGCAACTTTTTCAAAATCAGACCCAATTGGTTCGTGAGGGCATGAACCAGGACATTGACACGAACGAGAGCATTGAGCCACTAGCACAAAATGGGTTCATTCACCTTATTCTTTCCCCACCCAATCATAAAAGGCATCTATGTCTTTTTTAAACTGGATCATATCAGGCATATTAATGTAGTACATATGCCCACTGTTGTAAAAATGGTGTCGAATGTTCTTTTTGGCTTCGGGGCGCAGGAACATGTGTTCCACATCGTATTTGGCAGTAAAGTATGGAGTGGCAAAATCGTAGTAACCACTGCCGATATACACTTTTAGTGCCGGGTTTTTGGCCATGGCGTCCCGAAGGCTTTCGGCTACGTTCAGAAATTTGTTTTGCACATTGTTGTAATTCCAGGGCCACACATTGGCCAAAATGGTGTAGGGTTTTTCCTCTTTAACCTGAAGGTCCTTTTGCAGATAGTCATTAATGGAAGAGGTAAATGGGCCATCTATGTTGGTGAACGAGGGATCGTAACTCACACTTTCACCGGCGTTGTCGAGGTCGGTGCCGGTAAAGCGGGCATCGAGCCGGCCTATGGTGAGGCCATCTTTCCGGCGTAGTTCTTTGTAAAAACGGTTTTCATCTACCCGGAGGTTGTTGTCAAGCCAATACTGTTTCGACAAGCCTGAATAATACGCCAGTTTTTCGGCAAGTTTCTCCTGGTCCGGTTTTGGCATCCAATCGCCTTTCATCATGGCAGGGCCATACACATTGATGGCAAAATCTTCACTTTGCTTCAATGTCTTTTGCAAATCTGTCTGCAAATCAGGACTTAGTTTTTTGTGGTACCAGGCAGCAGCTGTGTAAGATGGCAGGTACAAGGCCCGAGGCAGGTCATGACCCACATAGTAGTCGTTTGTGCCGAAATTGAGCACGGGCGATATAAGAAAAAGGCCGTTGATGTAGATGCGGTATTGATCCTGAAGAAATTTGCTCAAACCAGAGGCCCGGGTGGTGCCATAGCTTTCACCTGCCAGAAACTTGGCCGAACTCCAGCGTTCGTACTTGCTTAGAAAAAAACGAATGAACGAAGCCATAGCCTCCACATCTTCCTGGTAGCCATGAAACTGCTTGGGGTTTTCTTTTCCCACTGCCCGGCTAAAACCAGTTGAAACCGGATCAACGAAAACAAGGTCCGATTTGTCGAGCCAGCAATATTCATTGTTAATGTTTTTGTAGGGCGGAGGAGTAGCCGTGCCATCGTCTTTAAGCAAAACCCGTTTGGGCCCCAGCGCCCCCACGTGCAACCAAACCGACGAGGAACCCGGCCCACCATTGAAGCAAAATGTGATAGGTCGGGAGGCAGCTTCCAAACCTGATTTTTTGTAATAGGTAAAAAAGATTTTTGCCATCACTTTGCCCGTATCTGTTTTCAAATCCAGGTATCCCGCTTTGGTTTCGTAGTCGAGTACTTTGTTGCCATAGTTTACTTTTCCCTTTGTGGTCACTACCTGAAGATGGCCACTTTGGGGTGTTTCCTTTGGTTCGGTTGGTGCTTTGGTTTGGGCATCGACCTGCAAGGCCAGGCAAAGTGCCGCAAGGAGAAAGTAAGGTTTGATCATATTCATAAAATGGGCTGAAAGGTAGATGAAATCCATTTTAGAATCCCCCGCTCTTCGAAATTTGCAATTCCAAAGCCATATCGTAGGGTTTTGCAAACCGGTTTTAATTTACAAAGATGTTTACTTGATCTTTCAAATTTGTAAGTTGGAAGCCTTATCATAGAGTCTGCGACCCAATTAAAACTAAATATTGAATCTATCTTTGCAATCATGGGTAGCCAATCAATTGCATGGGCATTGGGTCGATTTTCGGATTAAAAATCCAACGATAAGCATACGACATTGCAAATGTCGCACAGCAGGGATTCGATTACACAACGACGCAGAGTAACTCTACGCCGAGCAGGGGTTTAAATTTTTAGAAGTGCTTCGCATCATTATGAACCTTTCATACTTTTGGCCGGTCATTTTTGGATAAAGTCTTACTAAGAAAAAACGGAGCCCGAATTACCCAAAATCTTAAAATTTATCAGATACCATTCAACTTGCCCTGATTCATGAGCAGCCCATTTTCATGGAAATCGATGCTTTTCCTTCCTCAGTTTGCCATTGCCAAATCTGGTAATATCCCGGCAGACTGCTTTATCATAGATTTTCAGGATGCTGTTCCTCTGCAGGCAAAAGCTGCTGCCAGGGAGGGTTTTATCAAGGCCCTTGCGGATAAGGAATTCGGAAATACTCCGTTAGTCATCAGAATCAACGAGCCCGGTATTCCAGAAGAGCAGAAGCTGGACCTCGATGCAGTGGTCGGGCTGGAAGGAATTTCAGCCCTTATGCCCACCATGACCGAATTCCCGGAAGAACTCGATGAGTTGCACCAGACTCTGATCGTAAGGGAGCAGAAACTGGGACTGAAAGAAGGAGGAATCAAGCTGCTTCCTCTAATCGAAACACCGGCTGCCATCATGCGGGCGGATGCCATTGCCCGCTCAGGTGGCGGAAGAATTATTGGCTTGCTTCTTGGTCACGGTGATTTATTCCGTCTGAGCGGGGCTACACCGCATGCGCCTACAACACTTGATTTTCCCCGAAATGCAGTCCTTTATGCCGCACGGGCTGCAGGTGTGGCTGCCTTCGACACCCCCTATACCAGAGTTTCCGATATTATAGGCCTGGAAAAGGAGACCATCGATGCGAAAAGGCATGGTTTCGACGGAAAGGCCTGTATTCATACTAGCCAGATTGAAACTGTTAAACGCTGCATGAAGCCGTCACCGGATGAATTAGCCTGGGCTTCACGGGTGGAAGAGGTGAGGAAAAACGGTATGCTTAATACGCTGGCCAGAAAACTGAATCAGGAAGAATCCGGGACTAAGGCACGCCGACAAACTGATGGCATGGGCATTGTGGACGGGCAACTTATCGGACCACCACACATCAAATCTGCGCAGCGGATTCTGAGTATTTCCGGCCGGGGTAGTGCCAATACGCCGGGTAAAAAAGGCAAAATTATCCGCCATCTTTCCGATGCATCCATGCTTCCCGGTGCTGTCATTTCCAATCCCTATGAAATAACCATTACCGAAGGCATGCTGGATCTCTGGCTTCAGTCGTTTTATTCACATAATCCTGCAGACACAAGCCGCCTGTATGCGGAAGCCCTGGGAAAATGCAGCAGCAATGCTATGCCGGTTCCCTATATGATGATGCTTTACCTCTGTGTTTCCATGTCGGATACACATGGCGCCATTTACCACCTCGGTTTCCGGAATGGCAGGCAGCTAAGACAGATTCAGAGCGGAGATACACTGCGCCAGAGAATTACTATGCTGCGTGTGAAAAACACTGAAGATGGAAAAAGAGCTGTGGTAAGTACCCTTCGGGAACTCATTTGCCTTGAAAGCGGCGATGTGGTATTCCGGGTTGAAAAGCTGGAACTTTATCCGGCGCAGGCTGCTTCATTCGGGGCGGAGGAATCCTTGCCTGAACTCACAACCAAACTCCCACAAGACGATGAAATTCTGCGTTCAGCTCTGGAAGGCTGGGAAAGTCTGAGAAAAAGCCGCCAGAACCTTGCCGGTTTCCATTTAACTGCTACTCCGGTCGAGAAGGGCGATGTGCTCCTGCACACTTTTGCAAGACCTTTGGGAGTTTCAACCAACCTTGCTCTTTCTACCCGCTTCCTTGTAACCCATCCCATTCACCTTGACCACCGTCGGTTTGATCAGGGAGAGGGACTTGGAATAGTGGTAAGCGGTGGTCTGGTAATTTCCCAGATTTTGTCTTCAGCAGCCCGCGACATCAGCCACATCCTCTGGGAAGAAATATTGGCTGCCAACAATGTAAAAACCGTATCTCCCAACGAAACCACAGGAGCCTTTTCCGTCATCATAGACAAGGCAGACATACCCAGATACAGTGGGCTCGAGGTTCTGCTGGTAAAAACCATCGGAGTAAAAAATGTTAATCCAGCCTTCGGACTGCATGAAACCGAATTTCCGCAAGAAATATTGCAGCCCCTTACAGGTGGAAGAAGCAAGTACGAAACCATTTGCAAAAAACACGGACTCCGTGCGCTGGAAGGCAACATTGCAGGGGAAGTACTGCGTAGGGTAGTAAGAATAAAACAATCCTGAGAAACGGTTTCTTTCCCTGAAGGAGAAATTACTCCGGGAGATTACTGAAAGAAAAATCCTCCCGTTCGGCGTAGAGTTACTCAACCTTGGCTTGGCGTGTCTGCGAATCTTTGATTCGCCTCGCCCTACATTAGGTGAAGAATTAGTCTAAGTATCTTTGCATGCTACATTCGCATTTCAATTCAATATGAGCCAAGGTTACCAGGTTGTCAATCCTTCTGAAGCTCATTTCCTCAACTTCCAGATTATGGATTGGGTTGATGTTTTTACCAGAGACATATACAGAAGAGAAATTGTAAACAGTTTAAGTTATTGCCGAAAAGCAAAAGGGTTGATTGTATATGCCTATGTGGTGATGACAAATCACATGCATTTAGTGGAAAGGGTAGCGCAAGGGAACCTGCCTGATGTAATCCGGGACTTTAAAAAGTTTACAGCCAGCCAAATTTTAAGAATGATAAAAGCGGGGGAATGGCTATATTCAAGTGCAACGAACTATAACGGCAAGTGTCTTTGATTGAAATTGATTTTATGGACTAGTTTTTCGAACCTAAGGTTCGATTACACAACGACATAGAGTAACTCTACGCCGAGCAGGAGCTCCGATGTGGAACCCCCTATGTTTCTAGTTGTTATTTCTGTGCATGTTTATTTGTATAAATTATGCTTAAAAATAGTATTTAAACAACTGAAATCACTACTGTCCAACAAAAATTAGCATACGCCCGGCCATCATTGATAGGGTTAAATAGAGGGCATTTTTCTTGTGGTTTTCGTTTTCAGATTCAAATTGTATTAAACAAGGAAAGCTGTGCTGT